>Ga0315314_1004771_pt1 | contig 10041 bp, 11 predicted proteins | sample TDP9_MG_FD_203631 | JGI IMG/M metagenome (GOLD analysis project Ga0315314, IMG submission 203631) | Freshwater sediment microbial communities from Lake Towuti, South Sulawesi, Indonesia - TDP9 | ecosystem: Environmental > Aquatic > Freshwater > Lake > Sediment | place: Indonesia: South Sulawesi... | reverse complement strand
CATCAGCCCATTTCAAAGAGGGTAGTCTGCGAATTGCATGATCCTGCTCTAAATAGAGATTAGAGTCTATTTCTCGATTTTGGAAAGTTCTTTATACCATTAAGGGAAAGAAGGGCTTAAGGTTTCGATTGGAGGAAAATGGCGTGAAGCTGGGATTATTGACTTATGACATTGCGAAGGATTGGGACATTCCAACGCTTCTAGATCGGGCCAGGGAAATAGGCTTTGAGGGCATAGAGTTCCGAGTGGACTTAAATCATCGGCACGGTGTTGAACTCCATCGGACTAAGGAGGAGCGGAAAAGGATAAGGGAGATGTGCAGAGACGCGGGGATTGCCATCTGCGGGTTGGGAAGCGGTTGCATGTACGACTCCCCAAACCCTAAGGTTTTGAAGGAAAACATTGAAAGAACGAAGAAACTCTTGGAACTTACCGCCGACGTTGGAGCGCCCGGGCTAAAGGTCTTCGGTAACACCCTTCACGAGGGGGAAGGCATCCCGAAGGAGCAGACCATAAGGCAGGTGGCCAAGGCGGTGAGGGAATGCGGCCTATACGCCAAGGACTTGGGCGTGGACCTTAGGTTTGAGATGCACGGGGACTTTAACCATTGGGAATACGCGGTTAAGGTCGTTGAGGAAGCGGGTGACGGAGACGTAAGCCTGATTTACAATTCGGACCCCAGGGATATGGTAAACGGCTCCGTGGCCGAAACCATAGGGCATGTCATCAAATACGTGAAACACATCCACATGCACGAACTCGTGGACCCCAATTATCCCTACAAGGAAATGCTAAGAATCTTCAAAGCAGCCGGATACAAGGGATACTGCGTGGCAGAGATTCAGGAGAGCCCAGACCCCATTAGAGTCTTAAGGTACTATAAGGCCCTATGGGAGGCCTACACCCAATAGCCAAAGTTTAGCTTTTCTCTTACGAAGGACTGTTCAGATCCGAGTAAGTATCAGATCCACGTTTTTCATTTTTGATTTATAAGCTGAAGAATTGAATAAATAATGAGAAAGAAGAATAGGGGTGTAAATGACCTATGGCACTCTCGCTGTATTATGAACTGGCAGAGTACTATGACATCATTGATGCAAAGCATGTTGATTATAATAAACAGTGCGATTTTATGATAGCCGTCTTCAAAAAATACGGATCAAATGTAAAGAAGGTGTTAGACTTAGGTTGCGGCACGGGCATTCACGCCGTAACCCTCACAAAAAGCGGGTATAACGTTGTCGGTCTGGACTTGTCAGAGAAAATGCTTGATATAGCTAGGCGGAAGGCTGAGCGTGAAGGGCTCACCATTAAGTTTATGCAAGGGGATATGAGAGAGATCGACTTTAAAGAAGAGTTTGATGCAGTCATATCGGTTGGAACTTTTGAAGGTTTATTGACCGATGACGATGTTAGAGGAACTCTGAAAGGCGTGCATAGGAGCCTTGTGAAAGGTGGGTTATTTATATTCTACTTTATATGCCCTTTAGCGTTCGCAGTCAGCGAGGATCACTGGAGTAAAAACTTCGGTATAAGACACGTCAACGAGGAGAATCTTATCATAGAAAAAATCTCCATGACAAAAATAGACATCGAAAATCACAGATTCATAATAGACTCGACAACTTTTGTAACTAAGAATGGAGTCACCACCAGATACCATGACGAAGATATTGTACGGTTCTTCTTCATACCTGAGATGAAATACTTCCTCGAATCATGTGGTTTCGTCCCCCTTGAAATGAATGATGGCTGGAATTTGGGCAAGAAGGATATAGAAGGAATAAATATCGTAGCAGTTGCCCGCAAATCTTAGACAACAGATTCACATTTTTAATCTCTGGTTTGCTATAACTCTATAAAGGAAAAAGAGCTAAATTTTAGCTTACATTGGTGAAAACTCTGAAGTGGGATTCTTAAATACCTTGGGCTTCACGGCATCTTGCAAATTTTTAATCCAGTCTTTGACGCCCTGCGCCTCCTCTTTTCCAAGGTGAACGGCGATGACCACCTCTGCAGCGTAGTTCTCCCTTGGCTTTAGGTTTATTACGCGGCCCCGCTCCCGCTCAAACCTCCTTGGATTAGGAAAATTTGTGGCCGGCTCAAGGCCCACCACATATCCATCCGATAAGGATGCCGTATTCTTCCAAAGGGTAAAGTGGGGAAGCTGCCTAAGGGAAAAGGAAATGGACGTTGCCTTAGTCTCATCTTTATTCGTCAATAGGACCCGCGTTCGGCCTTCCCCATCGCCGAGGAGTTCAAAGAAGTAGACCTGCTCCACAAAACCAGCCTGGGGCGGGCCGAAGGAATCAAACTCCTCTACTCCTTCTGAGGCTCGTCGATCCCGCGGAGCCACCCGCCTTAGAGGTGCGATAAGGCGTGCTCCATTCTCAAGGAAGGGCATCCCATAGTTGCAGTGGTACAGGAGCTGCATCTCGGCGGGGACGCCTCCAACGTTCTCGATTACGTCTGAGATTTTTATGCAATTGTCTCCAATCTCGCTGGTGATGGAGGTGGACAACTTCAGGCTGGGTCCAAACATGGAACGCTCATAGACGACGCCCCTAACGCCCAGCTCGAAGGGAGGCTCCAGCCCCACAAAGGCCCTGACCTCACTTGCTGGGGTGTTGGCGATCCTGCCGTGGAGGGGAAGCCTCACGGACTTCTTGTTCCCCACGTTGTCGACGATGAGGTCTTCGCCTGGCGCGCCGTTGCTCTCAAGACCACAGCGGACCACCCACTCGTTAAACCCACTAAGCCAGCCCAAGCCGCCCCGGTCCTCAAGGTTAACATAGCTTGGGTGAACCAACTCCTTAACAGGGGAGTCCCAGCCCAGGAAACAGCCGTCGAACGTCCCCTTCCAGATTCCCATGCCCCGCGTAGGCACCACCACAAAGGATAGGCGGCCACTGTTCACCTCAACCACATCCACGCCGTCGCTCAGACCACCCAACAACCTACGCTTATCGATGTGCCACCCATCACTCTCCGCACCAATGTCCAGCTCCTCACCTGAAATCCTCCAATTCTCCACGTAAATCTCCCTCTGCACGTCGGTCAAGACCTTCTCAAACGCCCTCACTTTCCGCGGCCCCCGCGTCTCACAATTGCAATCAAGGCCCATCATTATGATCCGCCTCCCAACTACCCAATTTATCATGAGGACCTGCAATTAGATTTTTCCACATCAACGTCGGAAAATTCAGGTTTAAGTTCTCGGAATTTAAATCCATGAAGGTCTGGGCTATGGAAGGCGTCGAGATGTACCTGGGAAACTTAAGAACGGTCAGGCCCATAACAGTGCCCGTATTAAACGATATTCAACGTTGCTTCCAACCCTAGCCTTCTAAAACGTGATGTTCTGTCATTACCATGGTATCTTTTCAATAGCTTTTCGGCTACTTTGCTGGCGTGTCTCAACTCGGCGCGGGCGGAAGGGGTGTCCATCTCGGAAAGGGTTAGCAAAGTATAGAAGAATGGAAAGCCGTGCCACCTACCGTCGGGTGTTCGCGCCTCCTTTATTCTATTGAGACCTTTTTCAAGAATTTCATCCCATTCCCCGGGTTTAACCACTGCCAGTGTCCGAAGGAAAGGCATGGTGCACCTATAGCAACAATAACTTCCACTTTTGCCTCCCCTTTCTAGGACTTGGTCAAAGCCCTTCAGTGCTTCCGTGACGGCTGGAGATGACCTAAGTCCCCAAATAATTACCGTTCGAAGTGCTTCTTCTCCAAGAATATGCCGAGTACCCCCATCAGTTCCTATGCGTTCACCTGTTAGTAGACGTACCCCTTGAGTAAGGTCCTGATTTGTTGGCGTGAACAGATTGCAATAGGATCCTTTCAACCCTTGTCTTGAGAGGACCCACTGGAGTGCTTCCTGCACATGAGCAACAGACTTGCTTCTAAACCCTTGACGCACCTCTTCCAAACGCCAAAGGGTCTCCTGCAGAGACTCTGGAACGAACACTTTCTCTATTTCCATACACGGTCCCTCTGCATTAGCAAATAACTGCTACACCATTTGCGCCGTGAATATTTAAGTTTGGCGCCGGGGGTGGGATTTGAACCCACGCGGCCCTTACGGGCCACAGACTCTCTGTGGACGGCTCCAGGCTTGAGCCCCTCAACTTTGTTTGGGTCTGCTCCCTACCTGGTTTCCCGCATTTTGACGATGCCCTAGGAGACCCCGGCAAACACCGCCTAAAATAAGGGATTTGCCTTATTTTAGCTTTCTGAATTTAGGATGGGCCGTGGCGCCACATTTTGGGGTAGATGCCCCTCGGCATCAGCACCCTCTGGGTTTTGGCCACGAAGCCGTGGTCCATTTCTGAGATTTCCTGGGTGGAAACAATCGCTTGGGCCAGGGCTACGGCCTCCCCCTTCTGGGTGAGGACGGCAACCATGGTGTTGGGTTTTATCTCCGTTTCCAGGGCTAGGACGCCGGGGGCCGTTAGGTGGGCGCCGTGGCAGAGGGCGTCCACGGCGGAGTCGCGGACGTAGATTTTCGGGAGAAATTCCAGGGCCTTTTCCATGGGGAGTACAAACTTTTTGAGGAGGCTTTCGTCCCCTTTCTCCTGCCACTGGGCGAAGAAGTAGGACACGTCATGCAGGGTGAACAGTTCCCCATTTTCTCGGAAGGGCCCCACCCTTGTTCGGCGGAGCTCCCGCATGTGGGCTCCGCAACCTAGCGCTTCTCCCATGTCGTGGGCGAGTTTTCTAATGTAAGTGCCAGCTTCACATCCCACCCGAAACAGGATGTTCCTTTCCCTCATTTCCAGAAGGTTAAGGTAGTAAATCCTCCTGGTTCGCAGCCTCCTTTTAACCGAAGCCCTGATGGGGGGTCGCTGGTATATAACCCCCTGGAACTCCTTCAGAAGGGCTCTGACGCGGTCTTCCGCCACCGGGGCGTGGAGCCTTGTGACGCAGATGTACTCCTTCCCCGTTAGGAGGAGGGCCCCGACTACCTTTGTGGCCTCCTCCAGGGCTATGGGTAGGACCCCGGTCACTTTGGGATTTCCCCGGCCTTAAGCCCCTAGGGTTCCGCCGTGACCTGCCCGCCCTAGGCCTAGGATGCGTTTGATCCAAGCGGAAACTTCGTGGCTTGAGGGACCCGCCGGCTTATCCAGGTTTATTATTCCAAACCTGGTGTGGTTTTGAGGGCTCCTCTCCTCGGGTCTTTGGCCAAAACGGGGGTCGGTTTCCTCCTCGGCCTTAACCACAAGCTCCCGCTTAACTTCCCAAGGTGCAGTGGCTCCTTGCATTGCTACCCCCAAGGTCTAGAGGTTTAAAACCTTTTAAGTGGAGGGAGCTTTTCCTTTTCCAGTCATTTCCTCCAGCTTGCCTGTGGCGGTGAGGGCTTCCACTACCTCCTCGTCAGTGGACCCCCGCTTGATGTCGACGACCGCCCCGGTGGGTTCTATGTGGCTTACATTAACCCTTCTTCTTTTTATTCCCGTCACTTTTTTGGGGCCTGTTACGAGGGCAAAGTTTTTGTCGATGACGTCCACCACCACGCACTTCCTACCAGCCTCTCGGCCCGCGACCTTAACGCAGATTCTTCCGACCTCAACAGCAGCCATTTTAGATCCTCCACAGCGTCCAGATGAAAGGGGTTCCACCTACTTATATTTATAGACTTTAGGGCTCATCTCTTCTTTATATATAGGCGTTCAAGGGTCATGCAGATGACGCGGAAAACTTCCTCAGCGTTTAATGCGTTAACGTCGAGGATCAGTTGGAAGGGGGAGAAATCTTCGCCGAGGTCAAAACCGTACAGGTTCTTATAAATAATCTTGGTTTTCTTATCCTTCTCCTTCAGTGCCTCCAGGGCCTTTTCGGGGCTTATGTCGTCCCTTTTGGCGACTCTCTTCATCCTCACCTCAGGCGAAGCCTCCAGCCATATTTTAAAGCCATCCTTCAATAGCCAGGGCATGGTCCAACTGTCGAGGACCACATTTCCCTGTTCCGCCCACTCCATCAATTTTTTGTCAACCCTCTTGTCGAAATCGGGGTTTCCCATCCGCTGTTGAAGAAATCTTCGACCCTCCTCGGTTTCCCACCAGTCCCTTCCACTAGGCTTATACCCCAGTTCAAGGGCCAAGGCCTTTAGGGCGTCGCCGCCCGACAGGTACTTTAATCTATACTTTTTAGCCAACCGCTTAGCCAGGGTGCTTTTCCCACATCCGGCCATGCCACACACGCACACAACGACCTTTTGGCCCTCTTTCACGCTGGTCATCAAAGCCCTCCTTTTAGAAACCTACTCAGTCTCTAGCCGTGAATTTCAATAGATTTCGGAGACAGCCGGGACACAATTGGCCACCGTAAATGCGTTCAGGCCTTCTCTGACTTGCGGAGGGCCTTGAAGGAACCGGACGGGAGACCCCTGAAAGGATCCGGCCGCATCTGGAACACCTGGCAAAATTAGCTTTCTCCCTTTTGTAGCGCTTTTTAATGCTTCCTCCAGGCGATGGGAGGGAAAGGCACTTCCTGCTTCTTGACCTCAAGGAGGGGCGGGGCAATTTACTCCGGGGCTCCCATTTGTTGTCCAAATAGGCGGGCAATGAGGATGCTGGTAGCGAAGGAGCAAAGAATGTACCATTGAAATAAAGGTAAGGGTAGGGGGCTGCCAAACCATGGTAGCCAAGCAACAACATCGCGAATATAGAGTGGTGGTCCGCTATCAAAAGGAGGCGGCGGAAACACCTGCAAGCCGAGGATGTTGCCCGTTAGGCCTAGCCAAATGAGGAAAAAGAGCAGCATGGTAATCGGCATTAGCTTGAGCTGCCCAAGCGATTGGGAGGAAATCTTGGATCGAAGTTGAAGAATTCGTTTTTCCTGTTTCTTAACCTTTCTGAGGAGCCGCTTGTCACCCGTGCGTTTAGCCCTCTTAGACTCAGCCTCCCATTCCGCGATCTCCTTTTGCCAAGCCTTAAGCTGATTGACATCTTGCTTAGGTGTGAAAAAATGGCGTAGAAGGGAAAGGATGAGCGAAAAGAGCGTGGAGACGCCCAGGATGAGAAGCGCTGAACCTGGGGGTCTTGTCAGCCATTCCCAAAGGGAGACCAGGTTCTCATCCCTCCATCTTATCCGCCTAGGAGGCCACGTAGTGCCGGATACATGTCGGATATCCGCTCCCTCATCAGCTGCTCATAAAGTTGGTACAAAATTCCGACGCTTAGAAGCACTCCAGTCCCTGTCGAAAAGACTCCCAAGAAATCGGTGACCGCGGCTATCAACCCGACTAGGAAGCCCCCGAAGATTGTGACTGCCGGGATGTAACGTTTAAGGATCACTTCGATGGGCTTTTCGGACCTTCGAAATCCGGGAATGTGCATCCCCGCGTCCATGAGCTGTTTTGCCACAGTTTTTGGGTCTAATCCTCCCACTTCAAGCCAAGTGAGTGAAAAGACGACGCAGAAGGCAACCATAATGCCCAGGAATATGAGGGCTCGCAGGGGCTGCTCAAGGACCTCCAGGGGCCCTTGGGGGGCGGTCACGAAGTAGGCGAGGCCGCCTATAGGCATGGGCTGACCGCCCTCACTCCATTTGTAAGTGCCTAGGAGCTGAACCCAAAAGTTGTCGGGATAGTTTCTCCAAAGGATTTGGGATATGTAATATATGTTCGCGAATAGGGCGGAGGCAAAGATCACGGGCAGGTTGGAGACGTATAGGAGCCTAATGGGGTATCTTCCTCGAAATCCGCGGTAGCGGGCGTAGGCAACCGGAATCTCAACCCTCACATCCTGAAGGTAAATTATAATGAGGAAGGTCGCTATGGTTGCAGTAAGTCCCAAAAGGCCGGGGAGGTTTCCAGGTCTAACAAATACTGTCCAGAAGGTTTCACCGTTCATCATCGTCTGAACGAGGGCAGGCATGGCCCCATAATACTTTCCATCAGCCATGGGGCCATAGGGGAATAGGCTGTCCCACAGAATTCTTTGGGCTACTCCCGCCAGGATGAAGAGGCTTATTCCACTGCCGATTCCCCACTTCTGAACCGTCTCGTCCAGCAGCATTAGCACCAATCCAGCAGCTATGAGCTCGAGGAAGATGACGATGGAAACCCTTATGTCAAGTCCGGTTCCGGCCAGTCCTCCGTAGAGGTAGGCTGAGGCCTGAACCCCGATCATGACTAGGGTGAGGGCCTTGGTGGCGCTTGTGAAGAGGGCTCTATCATCGGGGTCGGAGGAGTCGAAGCCTATCATCCCAGACCCAGCTAGGAGCTGTAGGATAAGACCTGCCGTTACGATGGGGCCGATCCCCAGCTCCATGAGGGAGCCTTGTTGAGAAGCAAAGATTATTCTCATGTAGGTTAATTGTTCTCCTCTCTGTTCAATGCCGTAGAGGGGCACCTCCGCCATGACGAGGTAGAGGGCGAGGGCTATTCCGGTCCAGAAAAGCTTCTCGTTAAACTTTATGGTTCGCTCGGGCGAACTGATTTCAGGCATAAACCTCGAAACGGGCTTAAACATTTGAAGGAATCTGCCAGGCATCTGTAGGACTGCACCAGCCTTACCATCGATTCTAATAAGTTTAGTGACCCTAATAAATTTTACACCTATAAATTCCCGCATTACACTTATATGGCGCCTATTTACGTTTTCTGAAAAGAGCGCTAGGTTTTCATGAGTGCATACGTATTCGAAGCCGACTTCTATTAGCCTTCTGGCTTCGCTTACGACCTAACCTTTTCGCCGATGTCAATGTTAATCCCTTTAGGTGGCAAGCAAGAGGAAGTTTATTATTCTCTACCCTATACCACGGAACCTTCGCCCTCTCATGCGCCGTCCCCTTCATTAAGGAGGGGGAACCATCGTTTGGGTGGCTGCATGCCTGAGAGGGGCTGTGGCAGAGAGGGGAGATTCCTGTGGGAGGTTTGACTGCACCGATACGTGCATAGGAGTTTAGAAAGTAAAAAGGTTAAACTAGGTAAAGCCCGTCTTCCTATGAGAAATCTTAACCGCAGAACATCGTTACGAGTTCGTAAGCCTTGTCAACGGCCTCCTTCAGACGATCGAGTGGTATGCCTGGCACGCCGCAAGAGACGAGCATCAGATCCTTAGTCTGCAGGGTTATCTTTGAGTATTCCGCGTCCCTGTAGGGGTATATGGCGACGAGTCCAGACGCATCAACCATGACGATCTCTCCGCCAGCCAGGGTTACAGGCTCATCCATACCTATCCCAAGAAACCTCTCCCCCGTATTCGCAAATCTCATATTAATGTCCCCTTCAAGTCTGCCGATGTCGAAGGCCGCCAGAGCTATGCACGTGGTCATAGACGCTAGGTTGTAGGCGTCCACGGCCGTATTTATACGAGGTATGGGCCTTCCTCCCAAGACCTTCCTAATTAGGGCTTCGGCAGCAGGCCTAGTCTTTGTTGGATCTATACCTATCCTCCAGAAGAAGTCCCTATATGCTCTAAATACTGGATCATCCCTCAGGCCTTCAAGAGTGAACCTACGCCTCACGTCAGTAAAGACTTCCCCCTTAAACTCCTCAAGCCTAGAGTCGGTCTCGGAGACCCTAACGCTCTTGACCTCACGCACCAAGACTCTAAGATCAGGAAACCTCTGCAGGACATCATCAACGATCTCTACGTTCAGGCGCGTCAGCCAAACCACCGCAACCAAAGGCACCCTATATCAACGCATTTCCTTTTTCTAAGATATAATTTCGGTACATATATACTTCTTTAACCTACTTTTCATCTATTCAAATGCCAAGTTTGAATAGTCCTCGCATGAGGCCATCCAAGCGTATTTTCTTGTCCTCTGTAGGATGAGTACAGAGCATCTCGATGCCGGGTACTTTCTCTTTCAAAATCTTCAAGAACTGTCGAACTGTCATAATTGTACCGGGAGAAAAGCCCAAATAAGCAAATAGACGATGATCAAGGTCATCATTATATTTTTGTTTAGATATCGGCGGGCTAAGATCCTGTAGGATGTCATCGCATCGACCGTCTGACCGCAAATGTTTGCATGGTCGACAAATCTCGTCAGCGCCTACAATGAATTCCACCTTCACTTCCATATT
>Ga0315314_1004770_pt1 | contig 10041 bp, 7 predicted proteins | sample TDP9_MG_FD_203631 | JGI IMG/M metagenome (GOLD analysis project Ga0315314, IMG submission 203631) | Freshwater sediment microbial communities from Lake Towuti, South Sulawesi, Indonesia - TDP9 | ecosystem: Environmental > Aquatic > Freshwater > Lake > Sediment | place: Indonesia: South Sulawesi... | reverse complement strand
ATGTCTCCCCACACGAACTCTTGAACAGTTGACGCCTTTATCGGAACAGAAAGCATTTTCCATAGCCGTTTGCTTCTCTTTTTTATCTCTTCCTCTGCTTTTCCAACTATCACTTCTACATCTGTGCCTTTCAACTTTTCATTAAGGAAAAGTCTCACGTACTCTTCCCAGTCGCCACCAGCTTTTTGTACTCTGATTTGGCGCTCTCTTACTGTTTCTTCATCCAAGTCTATACCCAAGTATCAACTTTCAGAATTATCATTTAACACTTATTGTATCGGATTGGCATTTCTTGCATCAACTGACTAATCATCGATTACCAATAAAATTAAATTTTCAACTGCCCGGAAGGGACTGAGGCGATTTAACAAAAATGAAGAAACTTCCTCCAAAATGTCCTGGCTGCAAACAGCGACTTACTGCAGTATTCGAGAATGAGTATTATACTTACGTCTTTGATCCAGCTTTGGGAATCTACAAAGAACATGATTGGAAAGGTTCCTGTGAAATGGTTTGTCCAAATTGCTATGCTAAACTTTTTGATGTCTTTCCTAATGGCGTGTGCAATTACGTTTCTAAAATACAAACAAAAGTTAAAGGTGAATGTCAATGAATAAAAAATAAGGCTGTTTATTGGCTTTCGGTTGCGTTGCAGATTCATGATGAGCCAGAGATTATTGAAGCGTTCTCAATTGCTATGGACGAACTCTACAAACAAGCTTACCTAGAAAAACTCACAAAAATTTCATCAATTTACTGCTAATAATAAGCATGATTTGAAACTTAGTTCTGCAATTAAGAAGGTTTTTATCTAAGGAAATATATTGTTTATTGTGTCTTGCGATGTGAGAGAGTGGACCAAGGTTGACAGCCCATTATGGGTCGAGGGGTATGTGCATGCGTGGCGGCGCTGGCGGCGCTTGTTGTGTGTTTTGTGAGCCGTCTTCTCCTTTCTCTCTCTCGGTGTGGCGCGGTCACGTGTGGCAGCCAACAAGCGATGAGGCCCACTCTTAACTCGCAACTGGCAACTGGCGTTGAGGGAATCTTTTGGTAGCTGTTAGGTCAAGGGCTACCGAATCATGGCCGCTGGGAGTTTATCGAAGGGTTAATCGAGGAATGGGGCTTCTAAACGAAGAGTTTAACCAAGAAATGGGCTGTTTGAGAAGCATGGTTAATGGGCTGCGGAACCTCGGGAAACAGTTGTTAACCGAGAAGCACGATTAAGGCTCGGCAAATGTGTATTCCAAATTCATAAATTAGTTAAATACAAACTCGTTTAATCATGGCATAAAGACAAAGGAGCGCGACGCAAAACTTGGAGTCAACCACAACCGCCCAAACCAAGTCTCCATCTCAAGCCGAAATCGACCGCTCATACCTTGAGCACAAGATGAGGGAAGTTTTCGGAGACGAGATGAAAAAACTCACTGAAGACCTGCAAGAAGTCTTAGCCGACGACATCGTGACGGCTTTCCTCAACAGAATAAGCCTGTTCATCAAAATACAAGCAGAAAAAAGGCGGTACACCCGCACAAAACGTAGTTTGAATCCATAAACCCTAAATAGGTAAAAAAACAAGAATTAAAAAAGATAAAGGTGGAAACCTAAACTTGCGCAGATCCAAGCTGGAAATGTATGTTGACATCCTGAAGGTTTTAGCCCGAAGCGGACCGCTAAAGTTAACGCACATAATGTATAAGGCGAATGTCAACTGCAGCGTCTTGAAGGAATACCTGGGCTTTTTGATCGCAAACAACCTGGTTGAAGAGAAGACCGTGGGCAAGAAACGCATAGTTTACGCCATAACCGAACGAGGCATCACGGTGCTCAAATACTTCAGGGAACTCAAAACCGTCCTGCCAATAATCGAGGAAGCGAGAACAAACGCCAGAATCCTCCCACCAAGCCTCTACTAAACCTCTACTTTCCAAACACTTCTTTCTTCCAACAATCCTTCTCTTCAAACTCTTTTCTGAATAAGGAATAGCATCTCTAAACTTTTTTGTGCCAGCTTCCTCTCTTGCCAAGAAAGCTGTACTGGATTAGGGTTGTGAATCTGGCGCAGACGTTGATCAACCTCAAGAGATAATAAAGCGGCGTGTAAAAGAGCAGGTGCCTATGATTATAATTGTTGTAAGCAAACTTTAATGCCAAAGCCTGCTGAACCACACCCACAGCCAATACAAACAACAAGAAAATCAACAGATTCAAAACAAACAACGCCCTGTCGGGCGCAAACCAGAAGAAAAAGGGAATGCTGAGCAAAGCCAATAGCTCCACAGCCGCTCCAACATAACCCGGCACAAGATTATACCACAGAAGCAGACTCAACCAACGTCTGCCAAGCAACAAATCCCTATGAATACTGAGCATGTTGTGCAACCAACCAATCGACCAGCGAACGCGTTGACGCCAAAAACTCCAAAACGAAGTCGGCGCCACAGTCACACTCCTAGCACTCTCATTGTATCCAATCTTCAACCTCTTCCTTTGCATCTCAAGCGTCAACTCCAAGTCCTCGGTCACCGACCTCACCCCGCGCTCATTCAGCATATCCCTCAAAACCTCAACCCTAAATAAACCCATGGGACCAGGCACAACCGGAACCGCGTCGCCCAAAGCCTGCGCTCGTCTTAGAATACCCAAGCCCTGACTGTACTCCAACTGCTGCAAAACAATGTACAAGCTGCTTTCACTAATGCCATTAGAGGGGTGAATGTAACCGCTGACAGCCGCTGCACCCAACGCACACATAAAATCAACGAGGTCGGTCAGCGCCGTAGAGTCCCAAAAAGTGTCTGCGTCCACGGTGGCAATAATCTCACCCATGGCTTTGTTGACACCGGTCTTAATCGCCTCAGCCTTACCCAGATTCGCCATGTGCCTAACAACCTTGGCTCGGATGCGCCACAACTCCCGTTGTTTGGAGTTTATTGTTGCCCAAGCCACTTGGTATGTGTCGTCGGTGCTACCGTCGTCCACGATGATGATTTCGCTGGGTCCCCGATACTTTACAGCACACTTGAAGAGGCTGTTGATGCAGCGCATCATGGTTTTCTCCTCGTTGTAGGCGGGCACAACAAACGAAACCATGGGATAGACTCGTTCCATTTTGGGTGGTTTTCGGTGCTTCCAAACCCAAGCGGCCACGACGATAAAGCCGCCTACTCCTATGGAGAAGAAGGTGAACCATGTGTAGAAGAACCAGAGGGGTAAGCTCCAAATCAAAGGCGCTGGCTGAGTCGGCTGCAGGTAGCCCAAGACTTGAGTGATGATAAGGTCTGCGAATAGAGGAAACAAGAGCCAAACAACAAACGCCAGAGCGAAGGGTAGAAGAAACAACCAGTAAAGCCGCTTCTCCCTTCTTCCCTCAACCATGAAACGTCTTCTCCACAGAGTTAAGACAAAGCTTACCCTTAAATGGATTCTTAGCGTTGACACAATATTCTCTAAAAGGAAATATCAGTAACAAAAACAAAAAAAGGAGTGAAACTCGGCGTTGGTTGTCTTTTTTGTGGGTGCTGATGTTAGACAATAGATGGTGGGGTTGATGTGGTTAAGTCGGCGTTGGTGTCGTTAAAGCCAATGTGCCATGAGTCTTCTTTCGTCTGCGTCTCCAGTAGTAGACGACTCCTCCAATACCAGCTCCAACAGCCGCGATTGCCGCCAAAACCCAACCCAACGGAAAGCCTGCGGGCGCAGCCACTGTGAACTCCTGCTCTTCGCTTTCAGCCCTGTTTTCTGCTTTGTCGAAGGCTTCAATGAAGAACGTGACAACGGTGTCACTTTGGTTGGCGATTTTAGCCGTCCAGTTTCCGCCGTTGAGGGTCATTGGTGTTGACTGCCACTCCTCCTCCAACGTCTTGTTGCTATACCACAGAACAACCTCTTCAACACCGCTGCCGTCCACGGGTTCGGTCACGGTCACGTTGATGGTTATCTCCTCGTTTGCAGCTGGCTCTTCAGGTGACCAAGAGGGTTCGCCGATGACGGGCGGATACGGGTCAGCCACGACGTAGGAGTAAACGCTAGTGGGGGTAGCCTTGTTTCCGACTTTGTCAGAGGCGTACACACAGTAATTGACCATGGTGTTGAATGGGAAAGCGGGAACAGTCGTTCTGTAAAGTCCCTCTTTCAATGTCATGGTTTTGTTTTCCCACTTGGTTCCACGGGAATAGCTGAGAATAACGTCTTTGACGCCGCTTCCTGCGTCTGTGACGGAAGCCAGCATGGTTACGGTTTCGTTGTAGCTGGGTTTTTCAGGCTGCCTCATGACGCTGACTATTACAGGAGATATCTTTTCAACAACGACTTTTAATGAAATGTTGACGGGGTGTTTCAAAGTGTCGCTTGTTCCTTCAACGGTTATCACATATTCACCAAGCATAGTGGCGGTCCCAACTTCAACAGTCAGTGTTGCAGTAGCAAGACTGTTCGCTTGTGGAGTGACCGTCGAAGGTTCGAGAGTGAGTTTTATGCCCGAAATTGATCCAGAAGTTATGGTCAAAACGACGGGCTTGCTAAAGCCTTTCAATGAAGCTACGATAATTGTTGATGTACTAGTATCGCCTTGTTGAATCGTCAATGAAGTCGGAGAAGCAATGACAGAAAAGTCGGGAACTGGAGGAACAGAAGGAGCTTTGACCTCAACAAGAATGTCTACACTGTGGTGTAACAGACCGCTCGTTCCATTAACAGTTATGGTGTAGGTGCCAATTGCTGCAGTGGAAGCCACATCAATGGCTAGTTTGGAAATGGCTGACTTGTTTGGCAATAGAAAGACCTGCGACGGATCGAGAGAAGAGTCTATGCCAAGGATAGGTGGAGACGTAACCTCTAAGTCAACAGTTTTGCTGAAGCCAATCACAGAAGTAACAGTAATGATTGATATGTTGGAGCCTCCCTGCTGAACAACCAACGAAGTTGGTGAAGCCTGGATAGTGAAGTCTTTTTTGATTGGTGGGGTGGGAAGAGGTTCAACTATCAACTCAATGTCCACACTGCGTGTAAGGGTGCCGTTTGTGCCAGATACGGTTATGACATATTCCTGTGCTTCCGCATCGATATCGACTTCAATAGTAAGTGTAGAAGTGTTGCCGTTTGGTGTGGGAATAACCCATGTAGGATCAAGGTCAAGGTCTATCTTGTCTGTGGAAGGCGTCAACTTAGCAGAGAGGTCGACTCGCTGTTTGAAACCGTGAAACGACTTCACCTTTATTGTTGATGTGCCTGAACTGTTTTGTTCAATTTCTAATTCATCTGGATAGGCAGTAATCTGGAAATCAGGACTCGGTGGAGTTATTCCTTGGATGAGGTCGACGATTTCATTCACTAGTTCGTAGAGGTCTGTTGGATCTTCCACCCACATTGTAATGGTTTTGTTTACATCGTTAATCATTTTGTTAAGTGCGCCGTTGAATGCTCCTGCTTCAATCTGATGAATAACAGCATTCACCTTGTTTTCTAGGCATGGGTGCTCCTTTTCCACCATGAGGCGGAGGTCTTCCAGCTTGGATTTTATTTCCTCTTTGTCTTGGCTTGTGACTGGTAAAACGGCTACGGATGATAAGGTTAATGTTAAGACTATAACGAGCACAGCTGTATTCAGGATTGGTCTTCTCATTTCATTTTTCTCTCTTACGGTTGATTCTTTTACGAACAACGTATATTTGCTTTCACTCCAAAATAAATGCCTACGGTCTTAAGCTCTAGAACAAATTCTTGTCGTAAGGCATAATGTAACGAATTCTGATATATCAATTTGCTATTATCTTTGTGGTCTTCCACAGCCGAAAAGAGACAAGTATATGCAAAAATTAGCGGTTAAGATTCTTAAGCGAGAGTTGGTCATTGAATAGAAATAATGGTTTCGAGTCTCCTCTCGACTGAAGATGAATACCATGTCCAAGGATGATGCATCTCGATACCACACTTTACTACGTGACCCCAACCGCCGAAAAATAATTGAAATCTTGGGTGAACAAGGAAAGATTGGCTTCAAGGAGCTGCGCTCAAGCCTCGGGCTCGGCGTGGGCACGGTTTACTATCACTTGGACATGCTTTCAGATTTTTTGGTTCAAGACAAGAGCCGAAAGTACATGCTCAACGACCGTGGGCAACTCTTGTACAAGTCGCTTAAGGAAGGAAGCGTTCCAGCCGCTCTAAACGCAGGCGAAGCCTTCAGTCATCGGTTGGGACGTTGGCTCTTTCTTTCTCCAGTCTTCTTTAGAATGATTCGTTTAGAATTGTTTCTGCCAGTTTCGGTTGCAATATTGTTTCTTGGCGCTGTTGGTTCAGCCCTTGCACGAATTGAACCCGTTTTTTTATTTTACTTTCCCTCGACCCGCTCGTTTGAGAGTAGTGTTGTCATGTTCTTTTTCTATTGGGTCGGGCTCTTTCTCTTAGCGGATGTTTTCTGTCATGTGTTGTTTAAGAGAAGGGGTAGCGACCTTCAACTGTTCGCTGGTGTGGGCTTTTCCTCCTTGCCCTTAGCCATATTTCCTTACGTTTACATGATGATTTCAGCAGTCGTGTCGCGGTATGTTCTTCTTGTGTTTCAGGCGTGGACCCTGCTTTTGATTTCATCGGCCCTCTCGTTTGGGAAGGGCTTGCGTCTCGACCGCTCAATCCTTCTAAGCCTTATTGTTTTGTATTTCAACATTGTCTTGTTGATTCTGCTTGGACGGCTAACGTAGAAGTTCGAGGTTTCTAGAACAGTTCTATGGCAAAGTTCGAGGTTTCTCGAAACGATTTGGTTAAAAGAGCCTTTTTCTAAGTATTTTTCGGTGAAAAACCTTGAAAACGAAGAGAAATTTGCTCGCGGCAACAGTTTTGGCGATTCTATTGGCATCTTTGGCCGCTCCATTAGTTGCACTGTCCACATCAGCATTAGACGATGAAGAAGACAATGAGATTGAAGAATTGACAGAAACACATTGGAAAATCCTCAAAACAGATATCATAACCGTGCTGTTTCCACGCAGCGGAAGAAAACCGATGTTTCTTTGGTGGTACACAGGGGAACCAAGTCGAATCTACGTGGTCAAGTATCAAGGCTTAATTGAGTACTTCGCCTTCGACCACCCGTTGCTACCCCCAAAGCCTGAATACTACAAGAGGCTGAGCGAAGCATGGGGTTACAGGTTTAAAGAGATGTATATGAAGCCATTAGAAGATGATTTGGAGATGCACATGGGAGACATGGACGCCATGAGAAAGCTGATGATACTCCGAGAAATAATGATGGAATTGGACTTGGCGTGGCATAGGCCTTTCTTGCCCTTCAGCGCTGGCCAATGGAACCTTACAGACATTGGCGAAATCAAAACTCCGGATGAAAAAGTAATTGGAGTGACCTTTGCCTTCAAACTCGTCAAACTGCCAGATTGGATGCCTGGTCTTAAGTTTGCTGAGAACAACATAATAATTAAGGTAAGGTTCTACAACGAGACTGTTGAAGAGACCGTTCCTGGCACAGACATCAAGTACACGGTCAACGCTGGCGAGATGAAGATGGACCTCGTGGTCAACAAGTGGGTTTGGAACATCGACGCCGTAAAAGAGCTCATTACAGAACTGCAGCAAGCTGGAATTGACGTAAAAGTTCCTGCGGCTAGGACCAGACTGGCATTGTGGGTCAACTTGGCTTCCATAAACCTTGAACAACTAGAAACAGCAAAAGAGGAACCACCAGAAGAAGACAGAATCGAAACCATGTCAACTGCCTCCCACATGGAAATCGAAGGCGAACACATGTCCATAGAAGAAAACCGAACGGCGCCTCCCATAGAAGAGCAAGAAAGTCCTATCCTTGTTGAAAGACCTTGGTGGGCACCATGGCTACCTCCAGAAAAACCCATAGTGAGATTGAAGTTCGCCGCCAAAGACAAGACAGTACTGGGCTTCTTCCGATTCGTGTCCTCGGCAAAGGTGACCACCCCCGAAAATGTAACACGGGCAATGCCAGTAAAAGCAGCCTACATAGCAGCTGGACATCACTTGCGCCTTTTCATAGGTTATCCGTACTTTGGCAACAGCACATTGGAACACGACCCAAGCATTGGCGTTGACGTTCCGGGCATAGAAACAACTCCACAATACACGGTGCAGGCTCCATCAGGAATCAGTGAGATAACGCCTACAATCATTGGCAAATACGTGCTTCCACTGTTCACATTGGAGTTAGCAGCAGTCTTAGTAGGTGCAGTGTCCATAGTCGCCATCGTCATCTACGTAACTAAGTGGAAGAGAAAAACACCAATCAACATGGTCGGGACAAGCTAAAAACCTCGACCAATCCCGCCTCTTTTTTCTTTCCTAAATTCAAGACGCCTTGTTCAAGTTTTTGAACGTGCTGTTCAAAAGTGTTGCATTAAATCAGACGGTTGCAAATGTTTTTGGTAGGTGAGAACGGAAAAATGGCAGATGAAATTCGAGACATAGGCATCTTTGCAGCTGTGGGCATTCTGGTGGCAGTCCTAATAATCGCTGGAGTGGTTGCTGGAGGCTTACGCTTCCCAAGTTTGAGATTGCCAAGCATGGTCTCTGACAAAGGCACTTTAATAATAAAAATAATGGACAAGCCCGTAGAACTGAAACACCTCAACATTACAATTGATTGGGTCAAGATACAAGACCAAGACGAAAACTGGATCAACCTAACAATTAAAGATGGTGTACCATTCTATTTTGATTTACTGGCGCTGTACAACGTTACCGAAACGCTTTCTGAAACCCCCATACCAGCCGGAAATTACACAATGATAAAGATGCACGTGCTAACCGCAAACGCCACATATCCTGACGGTAACAACGCAACTTTACGGGTTCCAAGCGACGTTATCAAAGTACCCTTAAAACCTCACATCCAGATGGAGAGCGAGGGCTCCGTGACGGTAATCATCGACCTTCAACCCGATGACCTTAAAACCATAGCCATAAGTCAGAGCCTAAACCTAAGACCGGTGATAAGAGCCACAGTCTACAGCGACGACTGATGCCAGCTCCCATTTTTATTTTTTTAGTAATCCAACACGTGGCAACATACACTTTTATGGTTTCTGTCTCCAAGCCCTAAACGTCTCATACCACAATAACGCAGTGGCAAGCAAGCCGAATATCAACGCGAAAACGCTGTAAAAATTGATCTGCCTAAACTGCGTTAAATAAAAAACCAACAAAGTCGTAAACATAGTTGCGTACAACAAGTAACGGGGAAGCAGAAAAGCTCCAAACCTCACAAACTGCTTTAGCACGCCCACATTCACGGTTTTAACTAAACGGTATTCGCCATCAGTCTTCTCCACCAACCCCAACTCAGCCAACTTGTCTAGGTGGTAAACAGCCAACGCTGGGCTGGAGAAGCCAAGCGCTCGCTGGGTCTCCCTAGCGCCCACAATTCTATCCGAAGACCTAAGCAAGAACCAATATACACGAAGGGTGTTGCCCGTCAAAACACTCGCAACCTTCTCTTCCTCGCCCATAAGCCATAACATCCCTAAGCAGTTGACACTGAATAATAGCCCAAACCCTATCATTTAACGTTTGATTCATGGTTCAAGCCGGAAACCCTAAACATTTAATAAACTCGTTCATGAAAATACTGAAGGTTTGAAGAAGCAACATAGGCATAAGGAATGTGACTTTTTGCAGCCAAATTGCCCAGCCATAATCGGCGTCGGCAGAACCAAGTTCGGAGAGCATTACGAGAAAGAACCCGAAAAACTCATCGAAGAGGCTTGGCTCAAAGCCTCCCAGTCAGCTGGCCTAGAACGAAAAAACCTAGACGCCGCGTACATAGCCGACTATTTTCTCCAACTAACCAACAAAATAGGAATCGAAGAGGGCTTCCTCTCAGAACTCACAGAGTTGCACGTGCCAATGGAAAAGACACGCTCGTTCAGCTCAGCCCTCCTCAACGCCTGCAACGCCATCCAATCGGGCAGATACCACATTGTCCTCGTGGGCGGGGTTGAAAAGATGACCGACCGCTGGGACAAAATCCGAGACGACCTCATGCTTCTCGAAGACCCTTGGAGCTAC
>Ga0315314_1004769_pt1 | contig 10043 bp, 8 predicted proteins | sample TDP9_MG_FD_203631 | JGI IMG/M metagenome (GOLD analysis project Ga0315314, IMG submission 203631) | Freshwater sediment microbial communities from Lake Towuti, South Sulawesi, Indonesia - TDP9 | ecosystem: Environmental > Aquatic > Freshwater > Lake > Sediment | place: Indonesia: South Sulawesi... | reverse complement strand
GAAAGCGGTCTCCGACCTCGTCGCTCCAATAAGCGGCACAATTGAGCAAGTGAACACGCAAGTTACGAATTCCCCAGAGATATTGAATGAGGACCCCTACAGTAAGGGATGGCTCCTCGTCGTGTCCCCAATCAACCTGCAGGAAGAACTGAAAGGCCTGATGGATTTCAAAGCCGCTGCGCAATGGCACAAAGACTTAGCAAAGGAAGGATAAAGAAGAATTGCCGCGGAGAATAGTCATAATAGGGGCTAATGCTGCAGGCACCGATGCCGCAGTGGCCGCTCGAAAGACAGACAGAGAAGCCGAGGTCACTCTGATCGATAAAGGCGATAAAGGCGCGTACTCAAGGTGCGGACTCCCCTTCGTTCTGGGAGGTCACATCCCGAAGTTTGAAAACTTGATTGTGTATCCCCCCTCCTTTTACCGCATGATGAAATTTAACCTAAGATTGGAGACTGTTGCTACCAAGATCGATACAAAAGGCAAGACCGTAGAAGTCAAAGACAAGGATGGGAAACAAGAGACAGTGGAATATGACGGCTTAGTCTTGGCTACGGGCTCCCACCCTTTCACGCCGCCGATTGAGGGCATACAGAAAGAAGGCGTCTTCACACTACACACCATGGAGGACGGGAAAAAGCTCGTCGAAGTTATGAAAACAGCCAAATCCGCAGTTGTTGTAGGTTCGGGTCTCGTCGGCCTAGAGACGGCCGTAGCATTCGTTGAGAATGGCATCAAATCCACCGTCGTTGAGATGCTGCCATACATACTGCCCAGACTTCTGGATCAGGACATGGCCGCAGAGGTCCATGAAAAACTTGAGCAGAAAGGAATCGACATTATCATCGGGAAAGCTGCTGGTGCAATCACTGGAGAGAAAGCTGTCAAAGGCGTTTCTGTAGCGGAGAAAGAGATTCCCGCAGATATCGTCATAAATGCTGCGGGGGTCCGCCCTAATATTGAACTAGCTAAGGAGGCAGGCATCACGATTGGGGAGACCGGAGGAATAAGGACCGATATCAGGATGCAGACGAGCGCAAAGGATGTCTACGCGGCTGGAGACTGTGCAGAAACAACTCATATGATTACGCATAAGCCGGCTTTGCCCTTACTGGGAACGACTGCCGTGAGAGAGGGCAAAGTTGCAGGAGTCAACGCCGCTGGCGGTTACACGGTGTATCCGGGTTCTCTCTCGTCGGCTGTTTCTCAGCTCTTTGATTTTGAAGTTGGTGCAACGGGCTTAACTGAATTCTGGGCATCCAGGTTCGGCATCGAACTCGCCGTCGGCAAAATAAGTGGTCATACAAGGGCTACATACTATCCCGGAGCACTACCCATAAAAGTCAAGCTCCTCGTGGAGAAAGAGACAAAAAGGATCGTTGGCGGACAAATCGTAGGCGGAGAAGAAGTAACTCAACGCATAAACGCACTTTCAATGGCTATCCAGAAGCAAATGACGGTTTACGAATTGGTGAAGGCCGACACTTGCTACGCCCCGTCAGTATGTGAAACTTGGGAACCGGTTGTCTTAGCCGCAGAGATGGCCATAAGACGACTATAGGCCATATGCGCGCCTATGCTTATCTCTGCGGGTATTTCCTATGTTTTTCTGCTACCTGAAATAGAAGTTTCGCTTTATGCCCAGGGATTCCCGGATGTATGCTATGGTCTGATGCGAAGATGTATCCGCCTCCTGGGGCTGCTAATTCAAAGCATTCTTTCACTTGGTGAGATATTCCTTCGTAGCTTCCTAGCGGCAGGAGAACAGACGCGTCGACGTTCCCAATCAGGCAGATCTTTTCGCCGTATTTGCCTTTTATCCATGCGATGTCCATGCCGGACTTTCTTTCTAAAGGGTGAAGGCCGTCTATTCCCAACCCTATGAGGTCTTCCAAGATAAGCCTCAGGTTTCCGTCGCAATGTAGGAGAATCTTGGCTCCCCTCTTTTTGAATGCGTCGCAAAGGTTCTTCAGATGCGGTATGACACGTGCCTTGAGGGTTTTTGGCGCTAAGAGGGGACCATGAACGTCTCCTAGATCCTCGTTTAGGAATATGATCTCAACGCCTGCATCTAAATACTGCTTCCCGATTTCCAGGCAGTACGAAGTCTGCAGATCAAGAAGCCTACTCGCAAATGCTGGATCGGCAATAACATACCTGAGGAAATCATCAAAGCCCGTGAGAAAGCTGGCAGCTGTTAGAGGTCCTCCCAACGGAAATGAAGCTGCGACGGCCATCTCGTCTCCTGCCATCTTAAGAACTGCGTTCAGATTCTTCAGCCTCCCCGACGCGTATGGATCAGGCATCTCATATTGCTTGAGATCTTCCTGTTTCTGAATCGGTCCTTCAAGGAACCACGGAAGCGCCTTGAAGTCTGACGTGACTCGGTATTTGATGCCCCACTCGTCAACTTCGATGTCGGGAGCGATTCGACGGTTGATCCACCCCTCAGGAGCGCCCGCCCCAAGGCAGATCATGTCTAGTCCCAGTGCCTTATGCCCCTCAACTATCACATCTGGCGTGACGGAAGAGATCTCCTTTCCCAACACGTTCTCGAAAGATTTGTTTTCGTAGAGAAAATCAAAGAACGGGACCATATCCGGTTCCTCCAAATCTATTGCCTCTAGAACCCTCTCCTTTGACAATCATCATCAACTCCGTTAAGTGCGATTGTGGCCGTTCGACTCAAAGTTATTGTGAGAAAATAAATATCTATCAGTTCTTGACTATTTCAGTTTTTGTTTCAGGATCTTTCAACATCCTCAGATCCGCCTGACCTAGTTTCTATTGGTCGTCCTCACTGTTCACTAAGCGAGAGTAAGCATGTAGCTGGGCTGCTCGAAGGGAGTAAAGTTGAGAAAACGTCAGATTCTGGGTTTGCACCTTAAGGCATATAAGAGCTAAAGCAGAAAGATGCTTTGATATGATTGAGTCGGCTGGCGGTAAATTACTATGCAACACTTGCGTTGTGGTCACATCGACCGACAAGCTTGGAGTCGACACTTTGATGAATATCTCAGCAAAGACCGCCTACTATGCACCCACATTAGATGGCGTCTAAACCATCTTCAAATCTACGAGCGACTGCATTGACACTGCATGTAAAGACTAGAAGGGCCTTTGAAATTTGCATGCTAATTGATGCAACTACTTTGCTTCGGCGTAACTGTTTTCCGCTTTGCCGTAAACCCTAGGAAGATATGTCCACTCTCTTTGAAACCTATTTTTCTGTATACTCGTATTGCTGCTGAGTTGTCCTTTGAAACGTAGAGGAAAATATCTTTGCCCTCTTGGTGCAGTCTTTTGACCAGGGCAGAACAGGCGGATGTTGCGTAGCCTTTGTTTCTTTCCTCAGGAGCTGTGTAGACTCCTCGAATTATTGCCAGATCCTCCAATACATTTGGTGAGGCGGCGACGGAAATCAGATTATCACCTTTGAAAATTCCAAAAGCGAATCCCTTTAACAAGTCCAATGCAATGTTTGGGAGTTCAGTGCCTAGAAGGTTCGCGAGTTCTTGGGCATCTTCTTTCTCTAGCTCTTGAACAGTGTGTTGTATAATGGATGTAGAACTCTCGGGAGTTGTTTTCATTAGTGTGAAATTAGTTACTTGTCCTATTGTTGTCTTGTCCGCTGGTTCGATTGGTTCATATAGATCATTAACTGCTGGGAAGTGCTGGTGCTCTACATTGAACATCGGCGTCGTTAAATTGGAGTTCCTTAGTAGAGAGGTTGCGCACCCTCTACCTCTCATGTACAGAATTCTTTTGTTGTATTCCATCATGTAGCCCACAATCGTATTGTTTGATAAGGCAACCCAAACCAGCGTTTTCTCTCTATGGTGCTGGAGGTCGTAAATAGCGAAGAAATGGCTAATCTTGTCTTGATTCATAAACTCAAACAAACGACTCTCAACATTCCTATCCAAAGGAACACTTACGATACGATTCATAGACCTTCATCTTAACAAAGATCTTCTTAAAGCTGGCCCTCAGGTTCTAGCTTCATTTGTATATCATTTATTACCTTACCGACTTTTTTTGTTCTGATGATAGATTGGGATATCAGAGTTGATGTCAAAGATCTTCCCGGGATTGAGAATGTTATTGGGGTCGAAGATCTTCTTTATCTCCTTCATAAGTCTCAATTGCTCTTCATCTATGCATATAGGCAGGTACTTCTTCTTCGACCATCCTATCCCGTGTTCGCCAGAGATTGTGCCTCCTAAAGCCGCAGCCTCACAGTAAATCCTCGTCATAACCTTGGGAAGTTTCATACTCCACTCTTCATCGCTTAGACCGTCCTTGAGGGGGTGAACATGTATGTTTCCATCCCCAGCATGTCCGTAGCTCAGAATTCTGATGCCGAACTCTTCGGATATTCCCCTAACCTTCTTAATGTACTCAGGTATCTTGCTCGGCGGGACAGCTGCGTCGACCAACTCGGCCACTCTACTCTTCACGATGACCTCATAAAAGACGCTTCTTACGTCCCAGATTCTGTCCTGTTTCTCCTTGGTATCCGCGACCAAAACATCCACAGCATTGTTTCTCAGGCAAATATCGGAGATTCCTTCCGCATCTTGGTAGAGCTCCCTATCCTCGTCTCCATCAATCCTTATGATCAGGTATGCCTCGGCATTATGATGCGGCATCATCTTGCCAAGGCGGTTCTCAGCCTCGATTATTACGTCATGCTCGACGAATTCCATCGCGGTAGGAGTCATCCTTTCCCTCAGTATATCAGATACGGACCTAGCCGCGTCATCAAGGCTGCAAAACGGTATATAAAGCGTCATGAAAAGTCTAGGCAGCTTGATAAGCCTCATTACTGCCTTGGTTACGACTGCCAATGTTCCCTCTGAGCCTATAATCAGTTGCACCAAGTCATAGCCTGAAGACCTTTTGACGACCTTTCCGCCCAGATTCAGAACTTTCCCATTTGGAAGAACGACTTCCAACCCCAGTACATAGTCTCTGACTTTTCCGTATTTCACGCCGTTCATGCCACCCGCGTTCGTACCGATATTTCCTCCCATAGCTGACGTTCTCTCACCCGGATCAGCGGGATAGAAAAGCCCCATCCTCTCAACTCTTGACCTGAGGTCAGAGAGGATCACGCCAGCCTCCACCAAAGCCATAAGGTTTTCCACATCTACCTCTAAGATGCGATTCATCCTGTCGAGGCTCAAGACAATTCCCCCATAGATTGGAACCGCCCCGTTGCACAGACCAGTCCCCTGCCCCCTAGGCGTCACAGGTATTCTCTCCTCATTAGCCATGGCTAGAACCTTCGAAACCTGTTCGGTATTGTCGGGTTTAACCACGACTTCAGGTGAGATCTTCAATCCTGAAGGAGTCTCATCAGAAGAGTACTTATCCAAGGCATCCACGTCGGTAACAACGTTTTCGTCGCCGACAATCTCCCGAAGACGGACCAGAATATCGTCGACGACCTTGCTGTAGCTCATCTTCTCATACCTTGAGATCCTTTGCCTTTCTTATCTTAAGAACCAAATCAAAAAAGCCTTTTGATTAACTCATGTTGACAAACTGGGATTGCATAGATCAGTCCTTTTTCATAACTGCCATCAATGACCGCCATGGTGCTTTCTTGCCGAATCTTTACTAGGCCACAAAATGTCTATCTAGATCCGGACCGCTCTTCGAAACCTCTGCTCCCAACGCTCCATTGCCTCACATCGCTGTTGTCTCAAACCTCAGTCACGAAGTTCTAAGACGTCCAGAAACTCCTCGTTCACATTGGGAATGGAGCCAAGCCAAGAAGGAATGACATTTGGGAAGGGAAAGGTTTAGATTCTATCCTAGATTAAGATCACGCGAAAGCTGTGGAAATGCTGTCACTTGATGCTTAAGCTACTTTGAGAAACCTATTTTTAGGAGAACCACAGACTGGGCATCTTTCCGGAGGTTCTCCTTCAACGGTGTTCCCGCAGACGCCGCAAACGTAGTAGTCAACAGAATCGAGCTTCTTTCCCATCTTCAATACTTCGATTGCCTTTGAAAACAATCCCGCGTGAATCTCTTCAACCTTGCTTGCCACATCAAAGCTCCATGCTGCCTGCTGATTTCCTTCCTTTCTCGCGATGTCGATATATTCGGGATACATTGTCTTGAACTCAAAAGTCTCGCCAGAAATAGCGGTATTCAGGTTATCAATGGTCGTCTTAACTTCGCCCATAATGCGTATATGGTTGAGCGCGTGAATCGTCTCCGACTCAGCTGCAGCTCTAAACAGCTTGGCCACTTGAGGCAAGCCCTCTTCTCCCGCTTTTCGGGCAAATGCTAGATACCGACGATTTGCTTGCGATTCGCCTGCAAACGCATTCTTAAGATTCTCAAATGACTTGTTCATCTTGTGTCACCATATTGGGTAGAGAGCCAAGTTGCCTATTTAAACTTAGATAAGCATAGGTGGTCAGCTCGTCGAATTTTCTTCCACAGTTTCGCAAAAAAGCTTTCAATCATAAGAGTTTCAATACGGTTTCAAGGCTAGCCGTTCGATTTATATAGTATAAGAAATGTAATAGTTGTTTGGTTTGGAGGGACGAAGATGCCACTGGTTAACGAACGAAGTTTGCTGTTGCCCGCGCTAAAAGAGCAGCGAGCAGTTGGCGCCTTTAACGCCAATAATATGGAGATGATCCAAGCATTCATCTGGGCGGCTGAGGAGGCAGCCAGAGAGCTGGGCGAACCCGTGGATTTGATAGTCCAACTGAGTCCAGGGGCAAGTAAATACGCTGGCTGGGAACTGGGCGCCGCAATGGTCAAGACTGCAGCGGCTGAAACGAACGTTCGCGTTGCTCTCAATCTGGATCATGCAACGGAGATTGATCAAGTTGAAAAGGCATTAGACATGGGTTTCACTGCTGTCCTGTATGATGGCTCCTCGTTGTCTCTCGAGGAAAACATTAAACAGACACGTGAAGTAGTCAAGATGTGCCATGCGAAAAATGTGCCTGTAGAAGCCGAACTGGGTAAGATTCCCAAGATCGAAGACTACTTCACTTCCGCAGAGATTGCTCATCTCAGAAGTATCCCTGTGACTGAAGCTGTGAGAACGATCCGGGAGAGAGCGGGCAAAAAGGTTGAAGAATTGATGGCTAAGCCTGAGGATGTTGAGCGTTTTGCAGCCGGAACGGGTTGCGACTTCCTCGCAGCTGCTTTTGGCTCCATCCACGGCATCTGGGATGATATCTGGCCGGTTCGAGTTGACCGCTTAGTCGCTATTCAAGAACGGACTCATCTTCCCCTCGTTTCTCACGGATCCTCAGGAATCTTAATGACGCCTAAAGACGTCCAGAAGCACGGAATCCAACTTGCAGAGGGTGAAGGCACTCTATTAGACGCGATCAGAACGGGAGGCGTGACCAAAGTCAATGTGGCCACAGTTCTTTCCATAGCATTCATTGAAGGATTTGTTCAAGCCTACCAAGCAAATCCAAGCGAGAAAGATTTCCGCAAACTCGGCGGACCGGCTCGTGACCGAGTTAAGGAAAAAGCCAAAGAATACATGCGCCTTTTCGCCGGCCGAGTTTGAGAAAGGTTCATCCCAAGTTCCTTTGCCGATCGGACACTCTCATTTTTGGCGAACAGGAAAGTAGGGTTCTGCAAGGGCCAGTCTGGCAGAGGGCTTCCGACTGTAGAGTCGCTCGTCAGAAGAACTATTGGGCATTGGGTATATTCGATGAGTCCCAGAACGGTGTCGCTTCTACGTTCAGGCTGGATGGCTTCAGCAGATGGGACTTGACCCTGGATATCTGGTCGCGGCAGAAATCTAGCTCTCCATAATAGGCCACAAAGGGAAGGTAATCTCCTAAATCGGCGAACATCTGCTTCCGTCTTTGTTGTGACCAGTATAGAAGAGGTGGAAGATGCCTTCGTGTTCAATGACTGATCCCGTCCAACATCCATTCGCATTCGGGCTTCCAGCCCCCCAACGTCGAGGGTGGTGGGCAATTCGATCCAGTGGACGAGGTCCCTGGATAAAACGTGCGCCCAGAATGAATCCTGGCCCTCTTGACGCCCAAGGTAGAAAGCGTGGTATTCTCCATTCTAGTGGAACGGGATCAAATCGCCAACATGACCATCAGCAGGTTTGAAGTACGTAGTCCATTCCACCAACGTAATTTTCGCCTTGGCAATATGATCCTTCTGACTTGCGTCTGCGGGGTTCAAAAAGTCTTGTACTTCGATGAATCGCCCCATGATCAAAAACACTAGAACGACCCCTTTCTCTTGATTCTTCGAGCACAAAGCTCATCTATGTGAAGCTACATTATGGAAGAACATCATGGACTCAGTAAAGAGACCCAGCAACAGCACGTCTCCAAGGACTGAGCAGGGAATCTACTTCGCCAAAAAGACTTACCAACACAAACCTTTGCCTACATTCGATGAGACCAAGAAGAAGCTTCCCGCGCCAATTTTCGATGAAGATCCAGACTATGTCAAGTGCTACTGGAAGGCTTGGGAACTAGCTTTCAAGAATTTCCATGAGCCCTCACCCATAAGCGGGTTCGTCTCTCAGTTTATAGATGCCGCCTTCAATGAGAACATCTTCCTCTGGGATACATGCTTCATGACTATGTTCTGCAATTGCGGTCACCCCTATGTTCCAGGGATATGCTCGTTGGACAACTTCTATGCCAAGCAGCATGAAGACGGAGAGATATGTCGTGAGATAAACCGGGCGACAGGCAGGGACTTCCATTACTGGGTGAATGCCGAAGGAGAGCCGCTCTTTAGCAGGTGGGGATACGACTGGGAAAAGGAACTGAAGAAAGAGAACATAGTCTATAGAGGAAGAAAGGCGGCCAAACCTAGTCCCAAGCTGACACTCGACGCGCTGAATCACCCTATTCTTGCTTGGGCCGAACTGGAGAGCTACAGAATGAGCGGTGACAAGGCTAGGCTTAAGCTTGTTTGGCAGCCGCTGGTTCGCTACTACGAAGCGCTGAGAAAATATCTTAGACAAGGAAACGGACTGTACATGACAGATTCTGCCAGCATGGACAATTCCACACGAAACGTTTGGCTGAGAAATGGAGGAACTGCAATCGACAATTCTTCTGAAATGGTCTTGTTTGCAAGAAATCTCTCGGAGATTGCAGCCAATCTCGGCATGGAATCGGAAGCCAAGATGTACGAAGAGAGTGCATACAAGTTGTCGAGGCTTATCAACCGCAAGATGTGGGACGACGATAAAAGCTTCTACTATGATCTAACGCTTAATGAGAAGCGTGTCCCTATCAAGACAATTGCAGGGTTCTGGCCTCTTCTTGCAGGAGTCGCCGACGATACTAAAGCAAAGGCACTTGTTGAAGAACTGGGTGACCCCGAGACCTTTGGAACCCTTCACCAAGTTCCAACGTTAGCCGCGGATCAAGATGGATTCAATGCTGAAACCGGCGGATACTGGAGAGGTTCAGTCTGGGCACCAACTACTATGATGGTAATCAGAGGGCTTGAGAAGTATGGTTTTGGCGAACTCGCAAGAAGGATCGCATTGAACCATCTTGGGAATGTCGTGGCTGTCTTCAAAGAGACCGGTACAATCTGGGAGAACTATGCACCGCAGAAGGTGGCACAGGGCGCACCGGCAAAGCCGGACTTTGTTGGTTGGAGCGGGATTGCTCCGATCCTGTTCCTGATAGAATATGCCATTGGAATCAAGGCAAACGCTGTCACTAATGCTATTACATGGGATATCCATTCGCTACGAAGGGTGGGTGTAGAGAGATTCTGGTTCGGCGGAAAGACTCTGTCACTGATCTGTGAAGAGCCTGACTCGGATCAGAAGCGAAGCATCAAAGTGACAAGCGAGGATATGGTGGATCTGACAGTAAGAGCAGCCAACAGAGTTCAACACGTGAAGGTTCCAGCTGGAAAATCGATCAAACTCGTAATTCAGTATTGAGTCAAATTCTGCTTGTCTGATTCTTCAGTGAGAGACTCACATTACGTACTCTTGGTTCCTAACTGCTTTGCTTTCCATTGGTCCTTCATTGCGAGGATGGTTCGT
>Ga0315314_1004767_pt1 | contig 10052 bp, 6 predicted proteins | sample TDP9_MG_FD_203631 | JGI IMG/M metagenome (GOLD analysis project Ga0315314, IMG submission 203631) | Freshwater sediment microbial communities from Lake Towuti, South Sulawesi, Indonesia - TDP9 | ecosystem: Environmental > Aquatic > Freshwater > Lake > Sediment | place: Indonesia: South Sulawesi... | reverse complement strand
AGCGTGTACGTGACGCGGGACCGGGTCGAGTTCCGGAAGGGCAGGGATGCCCAGGACCTTCCGCTGAAGCCTCTGCCGCCCGAGCGGGCCGAGCCGATCGCCTACCTGGTGAACTGCCTTCGCTCGAACAAGCCGGTGGAAGGGCTGGTGGGGCTGCCCATCAACATCGAGGTGGTGGAAATTCTCGATGCCGCGAAGGAATCGGTCAAGACCGGCCGGGCGGTGCGGCTGGCGAGCAAGTAGCAACTTAATTTGCTTTGCGCGGCTTCAGTGCACGAAACCTCGGCGCAAACTCTTTGGTGGTCTTCAGCGCGGTGTCTCCCAGTTCGACCGAAGGCTCGATTTCGCTGCCCTCGTGCCACTCGTTCCAACTCGTGATGAGCACCCAGTCCGGATTCGCCGCGATGGCTTCCTGCCACATCACCCGGTAGGTCTCGCCGTTGTGCCGGTCGGTGATCGGACGCGGCGGCTTGCGGGATGGCTGCACCGAATCGTCGTAGCCGGGAATGATGGTGACGCACGCTATCCGGTCCGGACCGGCGGTCTTGACCCACGCCGGAAAAGTCGTTTTGGCCCAGGTGCGGATCTCTTCGAGCGACTTGCCCTTGGTCAGCCCGGTCGGGTTGTAGGTGTGGACGCCGTCGAACACGCGCGCCGTCTCCGCCGAGATCCGGTCGCCCATGAACACCGCGCCGCCCGGATGCTTGGCCGTGAAATCGTCGATCGCTTTCTGCCAGCCGTCCAGCTTGAGCTGCCCCAGCGCCCGGCCGTAAATGAAGACGACCGGCCTGTTGTTCACCTTCAGCCACGCCGGATGTCTGGCGTATATCTCCATGATGTATAGAAGGTCGGCCACCGCCCCTTCCACCGTCGGCCCCGGCACGGTCTCGTAATAGACCGTGATCTTGATGCCGTGCCTTTTCGCCGTGTCCAGCATGAGCGGCATGCCTTCATCGTGGAAGTCCCCCTTGCGCCACCAGCTCACGATGAACCCTGTTAAGCCGGCTTCCCTGGCGCGCCGGCAATGGTCCTCGACGATCCTGGGATCGTGGCTGTCGTAGGCCCCGAGCAGAGGGAAATGCGTGGATTCGTCGATGTGCTTGCACGTCAGGTCCACGTTCTTCCAGTGATACCAGCGCTTGCTCACCTCCGGGTTGCCGTACCACCCGTAGTAAAAGGCCAGGACCTGTTTTGGGACCTTGGTCCAGCGCACGTCTTGCCGGCCCTGGGCCGGCGCCCAAAACGGACAGCAGATCGCAGCCAGCGCGATCCGCACGAAGCAACCATAACGTCTCATCACGCGCCTCCGTATCAGAACTTGCCCATCCAAACCCGGACGCGGCGAAGCGGAAAGCCAGCCGGGCGTCGCTATCGCTGTCCAGTGAGCTTGACCTCTTCTCCCAGGCGCCAGGCGATCGGCTCGGTTCCCCGCGACGTTCCCGCCATTGCGCTGGTCCGCAGCAGCACCTCGAAGTGGCGCGGCTGCGCGCCGCGGGCGGCCATCCCCAGGCTGGCAAGCAATTTGCGCGCCGATTCCGGGTTCGTGATGTATTCGCCGGCGGCTTCTGTGCCCTCCATGTTGGCTCCTTCGATGATCAGAACGTTCCCGCTGTGCTCCAGGTTGGGCAAAAAGACGATGGCGCCGAAGGTCTCGCCCGGACGTCCGTCTTTCCCCGTGGTCAGGTACACCGCCCGCTCACCGGCGCGCGGCGATTTGTTGCGGTAGAACGGCTCCCGGTGGCGGTCGTCGAAGTCGCACTGGAAGTTGCGGGCGTGTTCAAACAGCTCCTGCCAGGGGTTGGAGCGGGAACTGCCCAACAGGATGAAGTGACCGTTCTTGAAATCGCGAATCTGGAGGTTGCGCGCGTAGCGCACCGCGATGCGGTCGCCGTACCTTGTGCTCAGGCTGAGAATGCGGGCCATGATGTTGAGGTCGGCGAAACTGGTGAACTGGCGCGCCGCCACCAGGTCCATCAGGGCGGCGGTGTCCTTCGCCGGCGCGCCTGCCTTGAGGCGGGTCAAATACTGGGGGCTGAGATAGTCCTTCAGCAGGATCCGCTGCCGCGAAATGTCCTGCAACAACGCCAGGCAGGAATCGGCGCTGACGATCGTGGTCGGGTGGCTGGCGTCGAACAGGGCCGTCCAGGGGAACGGGAGCGGTTCGCGGGCCGCCTGCGCGGCGCGGCGGAACTCCCGGTCTTGCTGCCAGGTCCAGAGCGACACAGCCAGGGCCAGCAGCGCCACGGCAACGAGCGTGAAGGTCACGGCGCGGTTCCAGGCGCTGCGCTGGGGGGGCGGCTGCGGTGCGGCCTCCGCTTCCGGGACCGATCTGGGGTGAAAGACCGGCACGTAGCTGCCTTTGGGAATCTCCAGGATGAGTGGCTCGCTGAGCCCCTCCGTGGCGAAGTAGTCTTGAAGTTTCAGCCGCAGTTGCCGGGCCTGAGAGCGGACGATGTTATCTTCGCCCGGGTTGTAATCCGGGCGGCGACCGAAGACTTGGCAGCCGATCTGCTGCTCAGTCACCTCGTCGAGACGGTTATGAAGCGCGCGGTCACAGATGTAGACGAGGAACTCGCGCAGGCGAGGCGAGCGCTGAAAGTGGGCGCTGGAGGAGATCCGGCGCACCAGTCCCCATCGAGCGTCCTCGAGGTCGGCGCCGCCGGACTCTCCGGTGTTGAGCAACTCTTTCATTCACAATCGCTTCACTGTGATGCACGGTCAAAACACCGTGAATCACCTTGCGCGCATCCGGTCCGTCGGTCTACACTCCCGCCAGGATCTGCAAAGCGACCGGAGCAGCCAACTGCCCGCAAGGGTGGGGCGTAGCGGTCCCAGGCTGTTTCCGCACACCACACCTGTGCGCTTCCACAGGATTATTGCACGCTGATCTACGGATCGCAAGATCGTTAAGGGGTGAAGATTTATGTTGAAAAGTCTTGTACAGTCTGGTCAAAGGGGGAAACTACTCATGACCAAAGGAAAAAAATTTCATCTACGTTTGATCATCCTGGCTCTGGCGGCAGTCTGCCTGGCCCAGGCGCAAACCACCATGGGCACGATCACCGGGTTGGTGACCGATAGCACTCAGGCTGTCGTCCCGGGCGCTACGGTCGTCGCCAGGAACACCGCAACCGGCACCGAGGCGCGCACCGTCACCTCCAGCACCGGCAACTATGTCATCCCGAACCTCCCGGTCGGTACGTACGAAGTTTCCGTGTCGCAAGCGGGGTTCAAGACCTGGAACCGGGCGAACATCGCGGTTTCGAGCGGCGACAATCTTCGGGTGGATGTGGTGCTCGAAGTCGGCCAGGTCAGCGAAAGGGTCCAGGTGACCGCCGAAGCGCCCGCATTGAAAACCGAATCGACCGAGGTCTCGACCACCATGGAGAAGAAGCTGGTCGAGAATGTCCCGCTGCCGATCGCGGGCATCGGCGGGGGCATGCGGAACGCATTCAGCATCATGATGATGCTGCCGCAGGTGAAGAGCGCCAACGGCGAAGGCGCGTGGGACGACTTGCAGGTCGGCGGCGGCCAGCAGCACGACTGGAACGTCTCGGTGGACGGCCTCTCGGTCGAAATGGGCTGGCGCAACCATGTCGGCTACATGAACCGGCTGACTCCTCCCGTCGATTCGGTCGAGGAGTTCCGCATCGACACCGCCGTCTTCAAGGCCGAGGACAGCCGGGCCAGCGGCGGCAACATTTCCGTCACTACCAGGTCGGGAACGAACGAACTGCACGGCTCGGCCTTCGACTACTACCAGTCCCAGCGCCTGGATGCCAATAGCTGGGGAAACAACAGGCTGGGAAGAGGCAAGTCAATCTACCACCGCAACGACTTCGGCGCCAATGCCGGCGGCCCTATTTATCTGCCGAAGGTCTACGACGGAAAGAACCGGAGTTACTTCTTCCTGTCGTACGAAGGCTACCGGTTCCCCAGCGCCGCCGGCGTGAGCGAACTGACCCTGCCCTTGCCGGAGATGCGGCGGGGCGACTTTTCCAATTGGAAACTGCCGAGCGGCGCGCTGATCCCGATTTACGACCCCATCACCACAAAAAGCGACGGCAAAGGCGGATTCGTGCGCGAAGTCTTTCCGGGCAACAAGATCCCCGAAACCCGCCTGAGTCCGCTCTCCAGGGCAATCGCCCAGTATTATCCCGATCCCAACGCTCCCGGCCTGGTGCGCAACTATCGCTCGGTGGGAAACATGCCCACCAAGCGCATCGAGAACGCCCACATGCTCAAGCTCGACCAGAACTTCGGCGCGGTGAACCGGCTGTCGTTCACCTGGTCGCGGAACGGCATGCACTTCAACAACGCCTATGACTCCAGGCCGGAGGATCCGATGAACTGGGGCGGCTCGGCCCTGCCGTATCCGCTGTCCGGCCGCCGGTATTACCAGGGTGATCAGTATTACGGCAATGTGTTCCGGCTGATCGACACTCACCTGTTCACCCCGACGCTGGTCAATACGCTGACGTTGGGTTTTCACCGCCTCACGCACCCCGAACACGACATCACCGCCTGGCCTCCCGGCAAGAACTGGGGAGACAAACTGGGCGGCGGCGTCAAGAATAATCCGTGGTACAACACCAGCTTCCCCGGCGTATTCTTCAACACCGACAACTATTACCAGTGGGAAAGCACGAAGCTGTGGGACGAATACCACAACGTCTACGGCCTGGACGAGAACCTCTCCTGGATCAAGAGCAACCACAGCTTCAAGTTCGGCTACAGCTTCCAGTTGCTGATGATGAACACGAACAACCGGAACGTCGCGACCGGGAACTTCAACTTCCATCGCCTGGGGACGTCCGCGCCGGCCGACAACAGCGGCAATTCCGGCAGCTCGTTTGCCAGTTTTATGCTCGGCTACGTGCACAGCGGCACCTTCACGGTGCCGAACGCGGGGCTGCTGCGCTTCCCGTATCACGCTTTCTTCGCGCAGGACGACTGGAAGATCACGCCGCGTTTGACCATGAACATCGGGATGCGGTACGAGATCAACGTCGGCGCCTATGAAAAGCACGACCGCATGTCGTTCTTCGATCCCGGCCTTGCGAACCCGGCGGCGGACGGGTATCCAGGCGCGTTGCGCTTCCTGGGTTCGGGACCGGGCCGCGAGGGACGACGCAACCTGTGGAACAACGCGAAGGGCTGGGGTCCGCGCATCGGCCTGGCCTATCAGCTCAACCCAAAGACGGTGTTCCGCGGGGGCTTCGGCATCTTTTGCGCCTCGGAAAAAGCCCCCGGCCTGACTCCATCCAACGCCGGCTTCACCAGCTCGCCGAGCTGGTCTTCGGGCGACCAGGGTATTACGCCGGCGTTCTGGTGGGACCAGGGCTTCCCGGCCTGGCAGATGCCGCCGTTCATCAACCCCGGGTTTAATGCCGGATTCGGCGTGGCCTGGTATGGGGCCGATGAGATCGCCAAGCTGCCCAACACGAATAGCTGGAACATCGCCATCTCCCGTGCGCTGCCCGGCAACTGGGTTCTGGACCTGACCTACACGGGAAGCAAAGGAACGCATCTGGCTTCCGAGCGCGTGAACTACATGCAGATTCCGCCGGAGTACGCCAGACTCGGCAGCCTGTTGAACAAGCCGATCGACGACCCTGCGGTCGTGGCGCTAGGCTTCAAGCCGCCGTTCCCGAGCTTCAAGACGCTCATGGGCTCCCGCGCCACGCTTGGGCAGTCGCTCAGAAGGTGGCCGCAATACACGGGCGTCAGCACCGGCGGCATGCAGAACCACAGCGGCAGTTCCACCTACAACGCCCTGATCGTGAAGTTCACCAGGCGCTTCTCGGGCGGGCTCAGCATGGTGGCGGACTACACGTGGTCGAAGCTGCTGACCGACGCGGATTCCTCCGATCCCTGGATCGCCGGCGTGGTCGGCTCGGGCACCGGCGCGGGCGCCGCTCAGAATCACTGGAATCGCAGAGCGGAGAAATCGTACGGCGTGCTGGACCTGCCGCACATGTTCAAGCTCACCGGCTCCTACGAGCTGCCGTTCGGGCCCAGGCGGACGTTCGTGAATTCCGGCCCGCTCAGCCATATCCTGGGACCCTGGGCCGTCAGCGCGTACATTTACGGGCAGAGCGGCTATCCGCTGGGCGTCATCGACAGCGGGTATTCCAACTACCTGAACGGCGGCACGGCGCGGCCGAACGCGCTGTCGCACGACTGGCGGGCCCCGGTTTCCGGCAGCAAGTTCGACCCGGATAAAGACGCTTTCCTGGGCCGCAGCGCCTTCCAGCGCAGGACCGACCCCACCGTCGATCCGTTCGGCAATGCTCCGCGCTTCGTCGGCAAGACCCGCTCACCGGGCCGCTTCCGCGAGAACATCTCGATCACGCGCAGCTTCCCGATCAGGGAACGGGCTCGCATGGATCTCCGCTGGGAGATCTACGACATCTTTAACCTGAAGACCTGGAACAATCCGGCCAGCCTGGACCTGGCCAACACCACGCTGTTCGGCATGGTGACCGGCGCCTCGGGCAACCGCACCATGCAGGTGGGTCTGAAGCTCGTTTTCTAAAAGGCGGTCGCCGATAGTTCCCGCTCGAAGTCCACGGTTCCGGCCGCCACGTCTTCGATGGCGCGGCGGATCGCCAGCAGGTGTTCGGGCCTGGCGTTATAGGCCACCACGCCGCAGCCGAGCAAGAACCCCGGGTGGTTCCTGCACTCCCTCAGGATCTCGAGCGACTGCCGGCGGATGGCCTCGACCGGCCCGCTGTTGACGAGCAGCGCGTCCACGTTTGCGCGAAAGGGCACGCGGGCCTGGAGGCACTTTTCCCGGTACCTCTCCAGGCTCGCCGGGCGGTCGCAGAGCAGTTGCGAGGCGCCCGTGGCGATCAGGTCGTCGATGATCGAGGTGGTGTTGCCGCCGATGATGAGCGGCAGGTAACGCCCTCCGGCGGCTCTCAGTTCGGGGAAGACGAAATCGCGGTAGAGCGGCAGGACAAGCTGGCGGAACACGCGCGGTGATGCGAGCCGCGGGGTCGCCCGTGAGTCGAAAACGATCGGCTCGACGCCGCGTGCCAGGAACGCCCTGCCGAACTGGACGGCGACTCGTGCGCAGAAATCCAGCAGCCTGCGCGCGAACCCCGGATCTTCCACCGTCGCCAGAACGAAGCGCTCGGGGCCGGCCAGCGCGGCGGCCATCGAATACGGGCCGGTCACCGCCCCGCGGATGATCATCTGGCTCGATAGTTCGCGCGACAACGCATCGGCCACCTTGAGATACACCGGCATGCGCCCGTCCGACTCCGGGTCCGGGATGCCCAGCTTGTCCAGGTCTGCCGGGCCGCTGACCAGCGGCTCTACGATGCCGGGGACATCGTTGGAATCCTCGAAATAGACGACCCGGCTGCCGGCCGCCTCCGCTTCGACGTTGTACACATCGATCCCGATGACGAGCATGTCCGCGCCGTAGACGGCCAGCTCCTTCTGCAACCCGGCATAGAGATAGTCCGCGTTGCGACAGATCTCGGAAGGCGACCTGCCGATCAGCGCGCCTTTGTGCTCGTAGATCGCCGGCACAAACGGGATTCTATCGGGCTTGCGCAGCTCGTAAACGGCTTCGACTCGCTCGCGCTTGGTCATGGAACAATGTTGCGGCATCCAGCCCGCGCGCGCAATCCGCGCGCAACATCGTGCCGGAGAAGGTGTGAGGCGCGGGCCGCTCAGCGCGGTTGTTGCGCCGGCTCGAGATCGTAGCGCAGCTCGCCGCCTTTCAGGCGCTTCAGACCGCGGGGGGCGCTGCGCGGCGCCGGCGGCGCGGGCACCTCGGCGTCCAGCCTGTCGAAGAACGCCCTCAGTCGCCTGACCACCTCGGGATTCTCCGCCGCCACGTCGTGCTGTTCGGCCGGGTCGCGTTCGAGATCGAACAGCATCAGTTCCTTCGGCGGATCGCCGGTCAGCACCCCGGGGTATTGATCGGGCCGGGCCTGCTCGAACGGGGCGATGATCGTCACGCCGTCCGGACCGCGCGGATCCACCCAGCCGCTGGCGTCCTGGCGATAGCGGGTTTCCGGGCCGGGCGAGCGGACGTGCAACTTCCATTGGCCCGAGCGGACGATGCTCAGCCGCGCGCCGGCCATGGCGTAAATGGCCTCGTGCGGGCTGCGCGCGTCGGAGGTCATCAGGGGCAGAATGTCCTTGCCGTCAATGACGCGGTCCGCCGGCAGCGGCGCGCCGGCGACCTTGCACACGGTGGGGAAGATATCGATGATCCCGCAGACCTCTCTGGAGAGGCGGCCGCCCTCAATCCTGCCGGGCCAGCGTGCGATCATCGGCACGCGAATGCCGCCGTCCCACGGGTTGCCCTTCATGCCGCGAAGGCCGCCGGTGCTGCCGCCGAACCAGGGGCCGTTGTCGGAGGTGAAGATCACCAGCGTGTTCTCGTCGAGGTTCAGTTCCTTCAGCCTGGTCAGGAGGCGCCCCACTGACCAGTCCAGCTCGCGGATCGCGTAGCCGTAAAGGTCCTTTGGCGTGTCCGGGGTGTAGAAGTCCTCTGAGGCCGCCAGCGGCTTGTGCGGCATGGCGTGGGGCAGGTACAGAAAGAACGGGCGGTCCTTGTTCTGTTCAATGAAGCGGATCGCCGTTTCGGTGTACTTCCTGGTCAGGTTGGCCTGGACCACCGGGTACTCGACGACGGCCTCATTATGCACGATCTGCACGGGCCGCATGTCGTTGGAGTAGAGGATGCCGTAGTACTCGTCGAAGCCGCGCTTCCGCGGCAGAAACCGCTGCGTGTGGCCGAGATGCCACTTGCCGATGCAGATGCTGGCGTAGCCGAGCGGCTTGAGCGCCTGGGCGATGGTGATTTCGCTGTCCGGCAGGCCCAGGTCGTTCACGCCGCCGTCCGGCGCCGGGTTGGCGGTGACGCCGGTGCGAAAAGGATAGCGGCCGGTGAGCAGTGAGCTGCGCGTCGGGGCGCAGAAGGGCATGGGCGTGTAGAACTCGGTGAAGCGGACGCCTTCGCGCGCCATCCGGTCCAGGTTGGGCGTCTGGTGCGTGGGATGCCCGTAGCAGGCCAGGTCGCCGTAGCCGAGATCGTCGGCCAGGATGAGCACGATGTTGGGCCCGCGCGCCGCGGCGGCAGGCAGGCGCCCGGCGGCTAACAGGGTGGCGCCGAGGAAACTGCGACGGGTCAGCCTTCCATACATGGCTCTTATATTACGCCGGGGCCCGGGGCGGCGGGGGCGGGATCAGGCGGCCTTTTGCACGCGGCCGCTGCGCAGGCAGGCCGTGCACACGACGATCCGCTTTGCGGCGCCGTTGATCAGGGCCCGCACGCGCTGAAGGTTGGGGTTCCAGCGCCGTTTGGTCACGTTGTGGGCGTGGCTGATGCGGTGCCCGAACTGCGGACCCTTGCCGCAAATCTCACATCGTCTTGCCATCGAAGGAAACTCTCCTTGGAACGGTGGGAATCTTCAGCTTAGCAACTGCTCCCGGCCGCCTGCAACTCAAAGCGGGGCCTGCATTTCGACCCGCGCCTCCGGGCCGGCCCACGTGATCAGGCCGGGGATAAAGGGCACAGTGAGATCAGGGTGGGCGGGCAGGACTCGCGCCGTGTAGCCGTGAAGCCCGCTTCGGCAGCAGGGGGCGGCGGCGCCCTCGAACAGGTGCGTGCCCTTGTGGTCGTGCCCGACGGGCTCCAGCCGGGTCGCCAGCGCATCGACAATCTCGCCGTCCGGGTTCAGGCGGCCGATATACAGCTCCACGTTGACGTCCTCGGGCGTCAGAGAGCCAAGGCAGACTCGCACACGGGAGCGGACCTTCTGCCCCACCCCCAGGCTGGCGGGCGGCCCGTTCTCCACGGCCTCGATGCGGACCTGCGGCCAGGCTTGCCGGATGCGGGTGATCCACTGCGCCAGCTCCCTGGCGCGTGCGGCATCCGCCTCGGCGAGCTGCCGGAAGACGGAGTGCGAGACGAGATAGAAGCGCTCCGTGTACTCCCTCACCATGCGATGCGTGTTGAAGAAGTGGCAGAGCGTCCCGATGGACGCCTTCATGCGAGCGATCCAGCGGCGAGGCAGCCGGTCGGC
>Ga0315314_1004765_pt1 | contig 10053 bp, 8 predicted proteins | sample TDP9_MG_FD_203631 | JGI IMG/M metagenome (GOLD analysis project Ga0315314, IMG submission 203631) | Freshwater sediment microbial communities from Lake Towuti, South Sulawesi, Indonesia - TDP9 | ecosystem: Environmental > Aquatic > Freshwater > Lake > Sediment | place: Indonesia: South Sulawesi... | reverse complement strand
GATGAGCGCTGGGCGGTTATTGGCAATATCATAGACCAGGTCCAGCATATTACCCATCGCCATCATACCTGGCTGGAACGTATGGAGGATGCTAGCGCCAAGCCAGCAGGGGGCATAATTCTAGCCATAGTGGTTCTGGGCAGCTCATTCCTGGTAATTCGTCTCATCAGTGAAAGCTTGATTCGCTATGTGCTCGACCCCCTGTTTAATAATCTGTGGGCACCGGTGATACTGAGACTAAGTAGTTTCCTGGGAGGGACTGGCTTTCTCCACAATATCGTAATAGGTAAGATAGTCGGCGGGCAGGTAAATTTTATTGGAGCTTTTGGGCTATTGACTACCGGGCTCTATGTAGAGTTTGATATGGTTTTGCCTTATATCATCTCTTTCTACCTAGTACTGGGTCTGCTTGAGGACGTGGGTTATCTGCCACGACTGGCAGTCCTGATGGATACCATTATGCACCGTCTGGGTCTACATGGCTATGCTATCATCCCTACCCTGCTGGGACTTGGGTGCAATGTGCCAGCCATTCTGGCTACCCGTATTCTGGAAAGCAAGCGGGAGAGGTTTATTGCCGCCACATTGATATCTATCGCTATACCCTGCGCTGCCTTACAGGCGATGATTTTTGGACTAGTTGGTGAGCGTGGGGGGCAATATGTGGCTATTGTCTACGGGATACTATTCATAGTCTGGATTATCTTAGGGATTATACTTAACCGTGCGGTTAAGGGATTTAGCCCCGAGCTGCTGGTAGAAATACCACCGTATCGTCTGCCATCATGGCGAGCTGTGTTACAAAAACTATGGACAAGAACCTATGGCTTCTTAAAAGAGGCTGTTCCAATAGTTATGGGCGGTGTTCTGGTAATAAATATCCTCTATGCCGTGGGTATATTTAATACGGTTGCCAATTTTGCCGCACCGGTGGTGACCGGCTTTCTCGGATTACCCAAGGAGGCGGTAACGGCTTTAGCCATTGGTTTCCTGCGAAAGGATGTAGCCTTGGGTATGCTGGCTCCATTAGCATTAAGCACCAAACAAATTATCACTGGCAGTGTAGTTTTAGCTATGTTTTTCCCCTGTATTGCTACTTTTGTGGTTCTTCTTAGGGAGCTTGGGGTCAGGAATATGCTCAAGTCGGCAGGAATAATGCTCACCGCTGCTCTGCTTGTGGGCGGGATACTGAACCTGATTTTGTAATAATCCACCCTTCTCTAGCGCTACCTATTTTGGTCAGCCCGGTTAGGCAAAGACGCCAAGCATCCTGAGCCCCATATAGAACATTACACCAATAAATACATACCTTAGTTGTTTAGCTGGAAGCCGATGAGCGGTTATCGCCCCAACCTGCGCCATACCAACGCTAGTAGCTGCCAATAGAGACCACGATAGCAAGTTGACATAGCCTATAGAATAGGGCGGCAGATTGGGGACACCAAGCCCGTTTACAATATAACCGATAATGCCACCAACGTTGGCAATCATGACAAAAGCCAAGGATGTAGCCACCGCATTATGCATTTTGAACTTAAGCGCCAGCACCATTACCGGGACCATTAACACGCCACCGCCAATACCGATCATGGTAGTGACAATGTTTATTGGGATTGCCCAGGCTGCCCATAGCCAAGGCTTATCCTTAGGCTCCTCCTCACTCTCCACCGGTGTGGCGATGAGCATCCTGATACCAGCAGCTAGAGTAACAACACCAAAGGCTATCTTTAGCCCTGCCCCAGGGAGGTGGGTAGCTAGAGTAGCCCCGGCAAAACCGCCGGCTAGACCAGAGCAACCCATGATAATAGCTGCTCGCCACCACACTGCCCCCATTCTATGATGCCTCCAGGTGCCGCTGGCAGCGGTGGGTAAAATTGCCAGCAAACTTGTACCAAAAGCCAGCTTTATTGACATATCTATTGGCACACCCATAGCGGTAAATATCCAGTACTGAACTGGGGTCATGATGAAGCCGCCACCCACACCCAGAAAACCGCTGGCGAAACCAGTACCTATACCGGTTGCCAGCAAAATAATAATATGAGCCATTGTCATTTGGCTTTCCCCCTCTCTATAGCCACGAAGTAACAAAGGGCATTTTGCCAATAAGACCGTTTATTGCTATAATATCTCGACAAATGGGGCTGTAGCTCAGCTGGGAGAGCGCCTCCTTTGCACGGAGGAAGTCAGGGGTTCGAGTCCCCTCAGCTCCAGATTTTATCGAGAATATTACTATGTCCGTTTCTCCTGCCCTATTTATAACATGTCTCACAGCACTACTAAAAGATGGACCCCCAAAATCTAGAAATGATGCCGCGATTAAAGGAGAAAACAATGATTGGTAAAGTTAGCATTATTGGTGCTGGAAACGTCGGGGCTACCTGTGCCCAACGAATTGCTGATAAAGGCTATGCTGATATAGTCTTGGTAGATATTATCGAGGGTCTACCCCAGGGTAGAGCCTTGGATATGCTTGAGTCGGCGCCTATCCTCGGGTCTGATGCCCATATTATCGGGACTAATAGCTACCAGGAAACGGCTGACTCAGATGTAGTCGTCATTACCTCAGGCATTACCCGAAAACCGGGCATGACTCGCGAAGAGCTATTACAAACTAATGCCAATATTGTCACCGAGGTTACTCGCAATGTAGTCAACCATTCGCCAAATTGTATCATAATCATGGTTACCAACCCCCTAGATGCCATGACCTATCTCGCCCTTTGCGTCAGCCGGTTTTCAAGAAGCAGGGTTATGGGCTTATCTGGTGTCTTAGATACTGCCCGGCTTAGAAGCTTTATTGCCGCCGAGCTTAATGTATCGGTAGAAGACGTCTCTGCCTGTATCCTAGGACAACATGGTAAAGACATGCTGGTTATCCCCAGGCTAACTACAGTTGGTGGTATCCCGATAACTAAACTTCTGCCTCAAGAAACTATAAGCAAATTGGTCGAGCGCACCATAGGGGCTGGAGCTGAAATCATAGGCTTACTCAAGACCGGTAGTGCCTATTATGCCCCATCAGCGGCTGTTGCCCAAATGGTAGAGGCTATAGTCTTAGACAAGAAGCAAATTTTACCCTGTGCCATTTACCTGGACGGGGAATACGGCATTAAAGATAGCGTCATCAGTGTCCCGGTAAAACTGGGGAAGGACGGTATTGAGCAGATAATAGAACTTGAGCTAACCGCCGAGGAGAAATCAGCCCTAGTCAGCGCAGCTAAGGCAGTGCAGGAACTGGTGAAGACGATAAAGCTATAAGGGAGACCATGAGAGATATTAATGTTAAAGAAGTGACCAAGACGGTATCCCGCCTTTTCCAGGAGGCGTGCTATTACCTCCCCGAGGACGTTTTAACTGCTCTCAAGCGGGCACGAGAGGCGGAGGAATCGCCTGTTGGGCGTAAGGTGCTGGACAGGATATTAGAGAATACTGAAATTTCGGCTGAGGGGGAAATCCCTCTATGCCAGGATACCGGGGACGCAGTAGTCTTCTTGGAGCTAGGGCAGGATGTCCACATAGTCGGCGGCGACCTCTACTCAGCGATAAATGAAGGAGTGCGCCAAGGATATAGTGAAGGTTATCTACGCAAGTCTATGGTAACTCAGCCTTTTTCCGCCAGAATCAATACTAAAGATAATACCCCGGCTATCATCTATACCGATATTGTCCCTGGCGATAGGCTTAAAATTATCGCCATGCCCAAGGGCGGTGGTGCTGAAAATATGTCCCGCCTGGCTGTGCTGCCCCCGGCTAAGGGGCGTCAAGGGGTCATAGACTTCGTCGTCAATGCTGTTGATGAGGCGGGTAGCAATCCCTGCCCCCCGGTTATAGTTGGCATCGGCATAGGCGGAACGGTAGAAAAGACGGTCATGCTGGCTAAGAGAGCGTTATGCCGAAAAGTAGGTGAGCCCAACCCAGACCCTGAGGTTGCCGAGCTAGAAAAGGAAATCCTCAACCGGGTCAATAAGCTAGGCATCGGACCAATGGGATATGGCGGTCGAATTACTGCTCTAGCCGTTCATGCTGAAGTCTTCCCCGCCCATATCGCCAGCCTGCCAGTAGTGGTTAACCTGCAGTGTTGGTGCGCCCGACACAAAGAAGCCATTATTTAAGGACGACAGCAATTAACCGTAATTTATTCCAAGAAGGAGCCAGAAAGGATGTTTTTGACCCAAGAAGAGGAGAGGATGCTTAATGGAGACTACGGGCGTGGTGTACAAAAGTCAACTGAGCTACTGGTAAAGCTTGGTGAGGCATTTGATGCCGAAAGGCTGGTTCCAGCACAGAGTGCTCATATCCATTGTGCCATATCACTTGACCTGCTCCTGGAGCTAACCGAAGGCGCTACTCAGTGCCGGGTAATTACTACCACCCACCCTAATGCTTACCCCGATGTCCTCGACCCCATAGGCTGTAAGCGAATCGGACTTCCTGAGAATTACGATATATATGAGTTTATCCACGGCGGACCATGGAGCCAAATTGAAGATATATTTAAAAGACTTGGTTATCTCCTCACCTATACCTGTGTCCCCTTTTTGGTTGGCAATCTACCCAAGCCGGGTGATGTCATTTCCTGGGGTGGTACCTCAGGGGCAGTTACTGCTACCTCAATGTTCGCTGCTTGTGGCAGCCGTGATAGTGTGCCTGCCAATGTGGCAACTAGCATCACCGGGAGGGCTCCCCACATTGGTATGGCAATTAAGCAGAACCGGCGTGCTCAAGTTTTGGTTGAATTAGACCAACTTGATTTAGACCATTTCACCAACGCCGACTACGGGGCTCTAGGTTACTATATTGGTGGCAAGACAGGGAGTAAGAATGTGGTTATTAACGGTCTCAAAACCCTCACCTTGGAACAATTCCGATATCTGGTATCACCCATGCCGGTTTCCGGGGCTACCAACATATGCCATGTGGTCGGAGTCACCCCTGAGGCTCGGACTTTAGCCCAGGCTTTGGGTAGAGGCAAACCGGAGGAGGTAATAACCGTAGGCAAAGACCAGATTAAAGAAGCCGTGAATAAGTTAACTACCACCCACAGTGATAAGGTTGACCTGGTAAAATTTGGTTGCCCCCACTGCTCAATTATTGAACTCAGGGATATCGCCTCACTTTTAGACGGGAAGAAAGTCCATCCTAATGTCCGGTTATTTGTGGCTACAGCCAAGCAAATATGTGTCCTGGCTGAAGCTATGGGATATGTTGACATTATTAAACAAGCTGGGGGTGTTTTCACTAATACCTGCCTCGGTTCACAGGACCCGTTTAACTTTATTGGCCCGAAGTTGGGGATAGAGGTCGTGGCTACCAACTCAGCCAGGAGTGCCCATTATTCGGCAAGAACCAGCGGGGGTAAAATCAAACTGCTGTATGGCAGTACGGAGCAATGTATAGATTCAGCAATAACTGGAAAGTGGAGGGCTATTAGATGAAGCTCAAAGGACACAAAATAAACGGCGGTAGAGTTGAGGGCGAGGCGATAGTATATACCGACGCCTTCTCATTCCTGGGCGATTTTGACCCAATTACCGGAAACTGCCTCATTAAAACCCCTGAGCTTGAAGGGAAAACTATGATTAATAAGATACTGGTATGTCCCACCGGGAAGGGCTCATCACGTGGTCCGTTAAATGCCTATCGGGCAATGAAACTCAACAAAAGCCCTAAGGCGATAGTCTGTATAGAGGCTGAGCCGGTTCTGGCAGCTGCGGCAATAGTGGCTAATATGCCCATGGTGGATAGACTGGACAAAAATCCGCTGGAGGTCATTAAGACCGGGGACTGGGTAAAGGTTGACGGTGATAACGGGATAGTGGAAGTAATACACCTGGGTAACTAATCTCTTCAGCCAAAATGCCCGGTCTATTAAACAATAGACCAAAGCTACAAAAACTGTTAAAATCAGACAGAAAGGAGAATGAAAATGGTTTATCGGATTATGCTCCCGAGACAAATTCGTTTTGGTGTGGGTGCTCTGGATACTCTTGGCGATGAGGCTACTAAGCTAGCCGCCAAGCGTGCTCTTATTGTTACCGACCCCGGAGTTTACCAGGCTGGACTAGCAGACCCGGTCAAAGAACAATTGTCTAAGGCTAGACTCTCGGTGGATATTTACTCTGAAGCCGAGCCAGAACCAACCTACCCCAGGCTAAATGCCGCCGCTGAGCAGCTACGAAAAAAAGGTTACGACCTCTTGGTGGGCGTTGGGGGAGGCTCAAGCATGGATACCGCCAAGGCGCTCTCCATCCTCTTAACTCACGGTGGAAAGGGACAGGACTACGGCGGTATTGATAAGGTCCCTGGACCTGGTGTCCCTGCTGTCACAATACCGACAACCGCTGGAACGGGAAGCGAGGTGACCAACATTGCCATTTTCACTGACGTAGATAAAGGGGTCAAAATAGGCATAGTCAGCCCTTACCTGCTTGCCCGATTGGCTCTTGTCGACCCCACTCTTACCTACGGGTGCCCGCCAAAGGTTACCGCAGCTGCGGGAATTGACGCCCTTATCCACGCTATTGAATGCTACACCGGCAACAAAGCCAATACTTTTACTGATGCCCTGGCTCTTGAGGCGATGGGGCTTATTGTCAGTAACCTGAGGACTGTGGTTAAAGATGGTTCAGATACGGAGGCACGTAACTGTATGTCCGAAGGCGCACTCTTAGCCGGGATGGCCTTTGGTAACTCTGGAGTCGCTGCGGCTCATGCCCTTGCCTATCCGCTTGGTTCTCGCTTCCATGTTCCCCACGGCGTAGCCAATGGTCTGTTATTACCCTATGTCATGGAGTGTAACCTGTCGGCTAACCTGCCTAAATATGCCGCCGTTGCCCAGATGCTGGGGGTAGAGACGGAGGGGCTCTCTCTTCAAGAGGCAGCAGAAAAGGGGGTAGCGGCAGCTAAGGCTCTGGCTATGGATATTGGCATTCCCCTCCATCTGCGGGAATTGGGGGTACCCAAGGAAGCCCTGGAGGAGATGGCGGTTGCCACCATGGATGTAACTCGTCTCTTGGCTAATAACCCGAAGAAACTAACCCTGGATGACGTTAGGCGTATTTGGCAAAATGCCTGGTGAAACAGGCTCATTAACCATCAAAAAGCAGGAGGAAAAATGGACGGCTTTCATAATGTAGTGTTACACATCAATCTCAGTCAGAGGTCGTTTGAAGAGGAAGCCATTGATGATGCGGTTTATAAACAACTTTTAGGGGGAAAGGGTCTGGGCACTCATCTTTTACTTAAGAATACTAAAGCCGGTGTCGACCCCCTCTCAGCCGACAATGTGATTATTTTTACCACCGGACCGATTACCGATACTAAGGTCTATGGCTCATGCCGATACGGGGCCATTACCAAGTCACCTCTAACCGGCATATTTAGCGAGTCTTACTCCGGAGGTAAAGTAGCTGAGCCGATAAGCCGAACCGGATATGACGCCATCATAATCAAAGGGGCGTCTAAGAAGCCGGTTTATCTTGAGATTTCCAATAAAAAGGTGATATTTCACGATGCCTCGCATCTCTGGGGTAGAGAGACCTATGAAACCGAAGATGCCATTCATGAGGAAGTGGGAAGAAAAGGTACCGGAGTTATCGTTATCGGGCCAGCCGGGGAGAGATTAGTAAAATTTGCCGTCATTGAAAACGACTACTGGCGGTCGCTGGGTAGAACCGGCCCCGGCACTGTACTGGGGGCAAAGAAAGTCAAGGGCATCGCCTTTTACGGGGATATAAGAAGGCAGGTAGCTAAGCCGGATGCGATTAATAAAATGTGGGAACAATTAAAAGCTATCGGTAAAGAAGACCCTGGCGTCAAGAAGTACTATGACCAGGGAACGCTTCAGATGGTACCGGTGCTGAATAAAGCTGGTGCCTTTCCGACAAAATACTGGTCTTCGGGAACCTATGATAAGTGGGAAAATCTAACCATAGACGCCCTGCGGCAGAAATCTAACGTCAAATCCAGGGCATGCCCGAAATGTTTTATGGCTTGCGGGAAATTGACACAGGTTATCGAGGGAAGACACCAAGGGTTGAAAATCGAGGGGCCTGAATTTGAGACTACCTATGCTATTGGTGGTCTATGTATGCTTGAAGATATTACCGAGGTTGCCTATCTTAATGACATCTGCGATAGATTAGGTATGGACACGATGACCGCCGGTAATCTTGCCGCCTTCACTATAGAGGCTTCCCACAGGAAGCCAATCGGCACAAGGCTTGAATATGGCGATGTTGATGGCATTGCTGCTTTGCTATACAAGATTGCCCGAAGGGAGGGGATTGGCGCTACTCTGGCTGAAGGCATAAGATATGCTGCCAAAAAGTGGGGACTGGAAGACCTGGCTATCCATGTTAAGGGGCTAGAGCCCGGTGGCTATGAGCCCAGGGTATTAAAAGGAATGGGGTTAGCCTACGCCGTTAATGATAGAGGCGCCTGCCATTTAAGGTCAACTGTTTATAAGGCAGAGCTTTCCGGAATCATACCGCCAGAACAAATCGAAGGCAAAGCCGAGGTAGTCCTTGACTTTGAAGACAGGCATACCCTTTTTGACTCCCTGATTCTCTGCCGCTTTTTCCGAGATCTGTACCCTTGGGACAGATTGTCGGTGCTGATAAATGCCGCCACCGGGATGGAGCTAGACAAAAAGGGGTTACAGAAACTGGCTCTAGGTATTACCAACAAGGCGAGGGAGTTTAACCTGCGTGAGGGCATGACCAAGGAGGCTGATACCTTGCCGAGAAGGTTTTTTGAAGAAAAACTTGAGGACAGCGGCAAAGTGCTTCCGAAATCTGAATTTGACAAGATGCTGTCTGATTACTATAAGCTTAAAGGCTGGGATTAAACGGGATGCCATGACCAAAAGGATTACGCTACCTCTAACTGATGAAGCTCTAAAAGACCTTAAAGCTGGAGACGAGGTCCTGCTCACCGGTGTCATATATACCGCTCGAGATGCTGCCCATAAACGGATGATTGAGGCTCTAGACCAAGGGAAGCCCTTGCCATTTGACATCAAGGGGCAAACGATATTCTTCACCGGTCCCGCTCCGGCTAGACCGGGGCGACCAATCGGCTCGACTGGACCGACTACCAGCGGTCGCATGGACAGTTACTCGCCCCGATTGATAGCCGAGGGTCTTAAAGGTATGATTGGCAAGGGTATGCGCTCCCAAGCAGTGAAGGAGGCCATAAAGCAACATAAAGCGGTATATTTTGCCGCCATAGGTGGTGCCGGTGCCCTCGCCGCCAAGAGCATTAAGAAAGCCGAAGTAATCGCCTATGAGGATCTGGGCACTGAGGCGGTTCGCCGCCTAGAGGTAGAAGACTTCCCGGTCACGGTGGTAAATGATATCTATGGCGGAGACCTTTACCAAGAGGGAAAAGCCAAGTATAGGATAGCCTGATGAAGCAGTATGACTATATTATCGTGGGTAGTGGTATTGCCGGGTTATATACCGCACTGCTGGCAAACGAGCGGGGGAGCGTGCTGATTATAACCAAAGGCAGCATTGATGACTGCAATACTAAATATGCCCAAGGTGGTATCGCTGCTGCTATCGGTAAGAATGACTCCCCAGAGGCTCACTTTCGGGACACCATAGCCGTTGGCGAGGGCTTATGTGATTTAGAAGCAGTGCGTATCCTGGTCAATGAAGCCCCAGGCCGTATTGCCGACCTGGTCAATTTTGGAGTGCCGTTTGATACAGTTAATGGAGAGATTGCCCTGACTAAGGAAGCAGCCCACAGTGTCTCCCGTATCCTCCATGCCGGGGGTGATGCCACCGGCGAACACATTGAAGTCACCCTCAGCAATCGGGTGCGTTCATCTAAAATCCAAGTGCTTGAGGATTGTCTGGCTGCTGAAATTCTGGTAGAAAAGGGGGTAGTTAAGGGAGTTAAAGCCCTTGATTGCCATACTGGCTCGGTTGAGGAATTTGGCTGTCGCTCTTTGATTCTAGCTACCGGTGGCGCTGGGCAGTTATATAAATACAGTACTAACTCAGACATCGCCACTGGTGATGGCATAGTTCTAGCCTTCAACGT
>Ga0315314_1004764_pt1 | contig 10059 bp, 8 predicted proteins | sample TDP9_MG_FD_203631 | JGI IMG/M metagenome (GOLD analysis project Ga0315314, IMG submission 203631) | Freshwater sediment microbial communities from Lake Towuti, South Sulawesi, Indonesia - TDP9 | ecosystem: Environmental > Aquatic > Freshwater > Lake > Sediment | place: Indonesia: South Sulawesi... | reverse complement strand
TGTCCTGCTTGCGGCGGGAAGTAGGAGGAAGGAAGGGCTGAAGGCCCAGATCTGGAACGGAGAAGGGTGAGAGTGCGGGCTCCTTTTTCTCCTCTTTCGCTGGCCTCTCGATCTTCACCCTGGAGAGGGGAGGGCCTGAAAGGTACTGGGGAGGGAGGGAGTCCACCAGGAAGATGAGCTCATTGGCCCGGTAGAATGGGATCCCCTCCTGGTGGGCGCGCAGGGCATGGACCTCCAGGAGAACGGGGTCCGGATCGCGGCGGCGCCCGATGCGCAGGGCCAATTCCTTCGTGGTGGCCAGGTGGACATATTGGCGGCCCATGGGTCTGAGTCCCTGCTCCAAGATGACAGGATAGGCGCGACGCCGTGTTCCATGGTAGAGCGTCCTGGGGGGCTCGGCCTGCTGGGACTCAATCCGGATTGGTGTGGAGTGACCACAGGAGGCCCGGACCCGCCCGCCATCGATCTCAAAGCGTGCCCGATCTGAGGTCAGGGCGATCTCTTGCAGGTGATCTGGCCTCACGAAGGACCAATCTTCCTCCTCATGGAGGGCCTGGATCAGCTCCCTGATGGAGACATATCCTTCCGGGTCCAAGACTAATCCATATTCATCCGGGCGATGGCGCAGGATGTAGGACAGTAGTTTGCTGAGCCGCTCCCGCCGATATTTGTCCATGAGCCCCTCTTCCCTTGGATGCAGATTAAAGGCAACCCGACGAAAAGTCAATCACCGCCTGAACGGCAAGCGCTGATCCGAACATATCTGATTGACTTTGCTTTGCCTCCTCAATTATATAAGCATCACCGGGTGGGATCGGGAATGATCATGAGCCAGAAGAATTCCCTGGAAATAGAGACCATCATCTTTGATTTCGATGGCACATTAGCCCATCTCAATATCGATTTCGATGAGATGAGGAGGCAGGTGCTGGCCCTATTTCCCGAATTTGGGCTGGACCCGGCTCTGATGGAGGGGAGGTATCTCCTGGAGGGCGTTGAGGCCGCCATGGAGGCCCTGAGGGCCCGAGCGAGCCCGGAGGAGGCCTCCGGTTTCGAGCGCCGGGCAGAGAAGATCCTTTTGAATATCGAAAGAAGGGCGGCAGAGGAAAGCTTCATTCTGCCGGGGGCCTCCTCGGCCCTCCACGATTTGAGGGGGAGGGGTCTGCGCCTGGGCATCATCACCCGCAATTCGGCCCTGGCCGTGAAGTCCATCCTGTCTCGGGACAGTCTGCCCTACGATCTGTTGCTGGCCCGGGAGGATGTGGGGTGGGCGCGGGTGAAGCCCCATCCGGAACATTTAGAGCGGGCAATCGAGATGTTGGGAGGTACGCCTTGCACTTCCCTCATGGTGGGAGATCATCCCCTCGACATCCGGGTGTCCAAGAGGGCGGGGACCTATTCGGTGGGGGTTTTGACTGGCCGACACAAACGGTCCGATTTCGAAGAGGTAGGAGCGGACCTGATCTTACAGAGCGTCGCGGACTTGCCATCCCTCTTCGAGCGCTCCCTCCTGAGGACCATCTCATGAGTGCGAAAGATCCAATCTTTCCCCTGGGGAAGCTGCCCAATGAGCATCTACAGAGACTTCTGGACAAATACGCCCTGACCGACGAGCGCGTCATCGTGGGGCCCAAGATCGGAGAGGACGCGGCGGTCATCGAGGCAAAGGATCGCTACCTCGTCTTGAAGACGGATCCCATCACCTTCGTGGCCGAGGATATCGGCTGGTATGTGATCCAGATCAATGCCAACGATCTGGCCACCCGCGGAGCCCGACCCCAATGGTTCCTTTCCACTCTCCTCCTGCCGGAAGGAAAGGCCTCTCCTGAGGCGGTGGAGGGGATATTCGCTCAGATCTGGCAGGCCTGCAAGTCCCTGGGGATCAGCTGGGTGGGAGGGCATACGGAGATTACCCATGGGCTGGATCGGCCCATCGTCGTGGGGTGCATGCTGGGGGAGGTGGCCAAGGAAACGCTGATCACTACCGCAGGGGCCGAGGTGGGGGACGACATCGTCCTGACCAAGGGAATTGCCATTGAGGCCACCTCCATCATCGCCCGGGAGCGGGCGGATCTGCTACGGCAGAGGGGATATGAGGAGGAGTTCCTGGCCCGCTGCCGAGATTTCTTATATCGGCCGGGAATTAGCATCGCCCGTGAGGCCGGAATGGCTACCGAGGCGGCCTCCATCCATTCCATGCACGACCCCACGGAGGGAGGACTGGCCAATGGCCTCTTCGAGATGGCCTGGGCCGCCCAGGTGGGAATCTCTGTCGATCTGCCAACGATCCTTATCTACCCTGAGACCCGAATCCTCTGCCAGGAGTTCTCCCTTGATCCCCTGGGCCTCATCGCCTCGGGAGCCTTGCTCCTGACCCTCTCTCCGGAGCAGACCCCAGCGCTAATGGAGCGCTTCCGGCAGGAGGGAATCGAAGCCTCTCGCATTGGAAGGATCATGGCTCAAGGGGATGGGATACGGGCGAAGGATGGAAATGGGGAGAGGGATCTGCCCTACTATGAACGAGATGAGATCACCAAGATCTTCGGCGATTAGCCAGCCAATCAGGCAACTTATTTGAGCGAGGAGGAGAAGATGCATCCATTCTTGGAAAGGCTTTCGCGGGGCCCAATGGTCTCCAGCGGCGCCGCAGGCACCATGCTTCAAGCAAGAAGCCTGCCGCCGGTGCAGACCCTGGAGGAATACAATCTCTCCCATTCCGAGGCGGTCTCCGAGATCCATCGGGCCTATGCTGAGGCGGGAGCGGAGATGATCGGCACCAATACCTTTGGAGCCAATCCCTTGAAGCTGAAGAAGGCGGGCCTCTCGGATAAGGCCTACGATTTCAACTATCAAGGTGCCAGGATCGCCCGGGCAGCCGTGCCGAAAGAGGTCTTTGTGTTTGCCGCCCTTGGGCCCAGCGGAGAATTCCTGGCCCCTCTGGGGGAAGTCACCCCGGAGCAGATGTATGAGGCCTATAAGACGGTGATCCTGGCCGTGGCCGAAGGTGGGGTGGATATCCTTTCCCTCCGCACCTTCACCGACCTGGAGGAGATGAAGATCGCCCTCCGGGCGGCCAAGGAGAATACCAAGCTGCCGATCATCGCCACCATGACCTTTGATCTGGGGCAGAAGGGATTTCGCACCATGATGGGGGTGGATGTGAAGGCGGCGGTGGAGGGCATGATCGGAGCGGGAGCAGATGCGATCGGGTCTAACTGTGGTCGGGGCATGGAGGAGATGGTGCCTCTCATGAAGGAGATGAGGCCCCTTTTTGATGGCTACCTGACCGCCCAGCCCAATGCGGGCCTTCCGCAGCTTATTGATGGAAAGGCCAAATATACACAGTCGCCAGAGGAGTTCGCCTCCTGGGTGCCGAGCCTCCTGGAGGCAGGGGTGAGGATCATCGGAGGTTGTTGCGGCACCACTCCGGCCCACACGCGGAGGGTAGCGGAGACGATGAAGAGAGAGTAGAAAGGGTGGATCACTGGGCAGGAATCAAAATAGGGGATGAATCGGTCCCTTCCCTGGTGCATCCAAGAGAGTAATGGTGAGGTTTTCGTTGTGCCCTCTTTGGGACGCACGGCGATCACGAAAATTCCTTGGCCTTTGAGGCCCAAGTAGGAGGAGGGTCTTATGAAAAAAGCAGTATTTGCTACTCTATCTTTGCTCGTTCTCGTAGGCCTGATGTTGGCCTTCCTGGGCGCCACAGCACCTGGACTCTCGGAGGCCTATTCCCAGGGCAAGATGAAGGTGGCGGTCCTGGGAAAGATTTCCAAGGAGCAGTCGGCTCGCCGCTTCGAGTATCTGTTTCCTCAGCTCACCCAAAACTTCCGGGAGGCCTTCTCCCAGGACGAACGGTTTGAGGTGATTCCAGCGGAGGAGTTAGAGAACGTCATTGCCAAGGCAGGGATCAAGAAGGAGAAGATCAACCCGGATGATCCTGCCCAGTTGAGGAAAATCGGAAAGGAGGCCGGTGCGGATCTCGTCTTCGTCAGCTACTATTATGAGATGGGCGGCCATGCCATGCCCATGCACTCCAACAATGTATTGACCTTAGTGTGGGTGGGCAAGGAGGAAGCGGTGAAGATCGACAGAGACTATAGTCGAATCCTCTCCGAGAAGGAGCTGACCTCCAGCGATGAGATGGCCTTCAAGGAATTGATGAAGAAGGTGGAGTCGCTGCTGTAAGAGACTATCTTTTTCCTCAGCAATGGATCGGGCACCGGAATCTGCCGATCAAGCGATTTCGGTGCCCTTCTGTTTTGCGTCGGGAGATTGCTTTTCGCCCACGAAGAGAAAGATCAGCGGGGCCAGGCGCTGAGGGGGATTGGGATAAAGATGGGCCTGCAGAAAGAGCTGCCTCATGGAATCGAGGGTCTGAACCTGGACTTCCGCCCCTTCTGCCCGACGCAAGATCCAGTTGAGCAGGCGGTGGAGGGGTCCGGGAAAGATGAGATCGACCAGGAAGAGGCATCCCCCCGGCTTGAGCACCCTCTGCATGTCGCTCAAGGTCCGATCGGGGTGGGAACAATGATGGAGGGTGAAGGTGGTCATGGCTGAATCGAAGAAGGATTCCGGCCAGGGGATATTCTCTGCATCGCCCAACTTCAGCTCGATCCCCGGTCGGTCGGAAAACTTCTTCCGAGCCACCTCGATCATCTTGGGCGAAAGGTCGAGGCCAGCCAGGAGACCTCTTTTCACGAATCGGCTCAGGTAGCGGATACCCTCGCCGGTGCCGCAGCCTACATCCAGCACGAAGGCGTCCTCGGTGGGCTTCATCAGCTGGACGACTCGCTTCTGGATCCTCCGGATATGGCGGCTGAAGAAGGATCGATCGTAATCCTCTGCCCAGCGATCGAAGCAGGCGGTGGCATCCCTCTGCATCTGCTCAGCACGATGGCCCCGTTCTATGACTGACACACCTTTCCTCTGATTCCTTCCCACCCTTGCCTCCCGAGGTCAAATGATGGAGGCGCCAAAGTACTCATTCACATCAGGGCTCCCTCGCAGGAGGAGCCAGATCCGGCGGTACAGCCGAAGCAGTGGAGGCCGGTGACGATCCGTCGCCTTGCGAGAGCTTGGGCATTGAAATTCCGAATGTGACCTGGGGCACCGTGGTTCACGGTCTGCCCGAGGGCTAAGTTGAAGTCGCAGTCGAAGAGCCTCCCGTCCCAGGCGACAGAAATCTGATGTCGGCACATGAGTCTATCCATTGTCTGTTCGTTGAAGGAGCTCTGGAAAAGCCGCACATACTCATGTTCCTGGCCCTCCCTGCGAAGTTTCGCCCGAAAACGGCCGATGGGCATGTTGGTGAGGGTCAAAAGATGGGAAAATCTGATGCCGTGACGGGCACCCAATTCGCGGCGGTAATCGACTTCCAGGGCTTGCGGCTCCGGAGGCAGGGATGTCCCCTCCGGATTATAGACGAGATTGAGAGGAAGCGCAGAATGCACGCCATAGCCCAAGGAATTCAAGAGCCGGAGGACCTCGATGCTCTTTTCGAAGATCCCAGGCCCCCGCTGGGAGTGAACCTTCTCCTCTGAATAGCAGGGAAGGGAGGCGACTATCTGGACTCCATGATCCCGGAGGAAGGCGGGCAGGTTTCCCCCTTGAGCTTCCACAAGGGCGGTCAGGTTGGTGCGGAGCTGAATGCGAAGACCATCCTTGTGCAGGACCTCTACGAACCGCCTCAGATGGGGGTTGAGTTCCGGCGCTCCGCCAGTAATATCGATGAGGGGATGGCCCATCTGCCTAGCTGCCTGAAGGATCAGCTCCATGACGGTCCAATCCATGATCTCGGAGCGCTGGGGCGAGGCATTCAGGTGGCAATGGAGGCACTCCTGGTTGCAGAGAAAGCCCACATTGACCTGGATGGTGGCAATTCCCAATGCTTGCATCCCGCCACCCGCGGCTGTTCCTATTCGTCTCTCGAAATCGTTCATGGCAGATTCCCTCATTGTCCTTACAGTCGTTTCTCCCACCCCGGCTGGAACATGTCGAGTCTCGTGGGCCGGTAGGGTCGTTTGGCGATCCCTTCCTCCTTCAATTCGATGCCCAGACCAGGCCGCTCCGGGATGATCACCTCTCCCTTCTCGAAGCGGATGGGCTCCTCCACGATCTCCGGAAGCCATTCCTCGTCCTCGCAGAAATATTCGAGGATCAGGAAATTCGGAGTGGAGGCGCCCAGATGGACAGTGGCTGCCGTTCCCACCGGGCCATTCGGGTTGTGAGGGGCTACCGGCACATACCACGCCTCGGCCATGGCGGCGATCTTCTTCACCTCCAGGATGCCGCCGGCGTGACACAGATCGGGCTGGATGATATCCGCGGCCTGAGAGGAGAGGAGTTCCCGGAAGCCGAACTTGGTGTAGAGGCGTTCGCCGGTGGCGATGGGAATCGAAGTGGCGGCGGCCACCTTGGAGAGGGCCTCCAGATTGTCCGGGGGGACCGGCTCCTCATACCAGAAAGGCCGAAATTCTTCCAATTCCCTGGCCATTTCGATGGCCGTGGCCGGGTTGAGCCTCCCGTGGACCTCTATGAGCAGATCGATCTGATCTCCCACGGCCGACCGCACAGCCCGCACGATCTCGACGGCCCGTTTCTTCTCGGCATAGCTCATGATGAGATCAGCCGATCCGAAGGGATCCCATTTGAGGGCGGTATAGCCCTTCTCGACCGTCTTGACCGCTCTTTCTGCAAAGTCTCCCGGTGTGGTAGCGCCTCTATACCAGGCGTTGGCATAGGCCCGTAACTTTTCCCGGCATTTGCCACCCAGAAGCTGATAGACCGGCACACCCAATCTCTTCCCGGCGATGTCCCACAGGGCCTGCTCGATGCCGGAAAGCGCGGTGGTGATCACGGGACCGCCCCGCCAGTAGGGATCGCGATACAGGATCTGCCAGAGCTCTTCGATCCGGGAGGGGTCCCGTCCGATCACCAGAGGGGAGAGATTGCGGATGGCGCCCTCCACTGCCCACTCATTCCACTCCAGGGAGGCCTCTCCCACTCCCACGATCCCTTCGTCGGTGAAGACCTTTACGAAGATGAAGTTTCGCCAATTCGCATAGGTGATGAGGGCCTTGATGTCGGTGATCTTCATAAAGGCCTCCTTTCCCGAATATGGACTTTATATTGTAGAAATCACGATTTCGTCAAGGATTAGTTGGCTCATCCGGGAAACTGATTCCGGGAAAAAAAGGTTGACTGTGTTTTGAAGGCGATGCTATATTTGTTTCGGTAAAGTTCCTGGTAAGACCCATAAGCTGAATTCCGAACCTGGCGAGGTGGGGAGGAGGTGAAAGAGATGGGGAGCATGCATTCATCGGGCTTTACATGATCTCCAGGTTTCGAGAACTCTCTCTCGGCGAGTTGTGTTGATGGATTGATGCCGCAAGGATTCTCGGAAGAGGAGAAGGAGGAGGACGATCCATGAGAAAATTCCTAACGATCTTCGCATGTATTTCCATCATGCTTCTGGTCTTTGCCTCTCTGACCTGGGCCGGCAACTGGGTAACCAAATCCTATGGTAAGCTTCAGGCCCCCAAATTCACCCCTTACCTCAAGGGCCTGATCAAGACGGGCAATGTCTATGATCTGGGGGTGGTGCGCAGTGCAGATATGCCGCTCTGGCCCGGCCACCCCAAGTTCATCGTGCTGAACTACAAGTACCATGGTGAGACCCGTGACATTGATCCGGCTACCTATGAGAACGATATGGTGGTCATGTGCAACCATGCTGGGACCCACATGGATGCCCTGAATCACATCGGCGAGCGCCAGGGAGACAAGATCGCCATCTATGGTGGCAAGACGGCCGATCAGATCAAGGAATGGTGGGGCATGAACTGGATGCATGGCGGCGATATGGTCCCGGCGATCCTGCGAGCCGTGGTCCTTGATTTCTGCAAGTACTTCGGTGAGGAGATGGTCTACAAGGAGCTGACCCCGGAGGACATCAAGGGCTGCATGGAGAAGGAAGGGGTTGCCGTGAAGCCCGATGTACCCACCGCCTTCCTGATCCGGACCGGATACATCAAGTACTGGCTGAAGGGTCCGGAGGAGGTGGGCAAGCTGAAGGGGCATGGCGGACCGAATCTGGCGGCCCAGAAGTACATGAACTCCATCGGCGGGGTGATTACGGGAGCGGATACCGTCTCCTATGAGTGGATGCCCAACGCACCCCATCCCGTTCATCGCTGGATGTGCCTGAATGGGTATCTGATGAACGAGCTCTTGAACCTGGAGGGCGTTGCTGCGGACGGCGTGTACGAGGGTGTGTACATCGCTCTACCCCTGAAGATCCGTGGCACCTCGGGCTCCAACATCGATCCCATCCTGATCAATTAAGGTTGGCCGATACAGACAAACCTCCCACCCGAGTTCGGGTGGGAGGTTTTTTATTGTTTTCGGGTGGCGAAAGAAGGACCTCCATGACTATGAGTGGGAACATGAGACGGACCATGCTCTGTGCCCTATTACTGATCTCATTGGGATCAGCTCCTCTCTGGGGGGAGGGTCCACCCAATAGGGATCAGGTTGCTGTGCTTTGTGAGCAAGGGCAGGAGCAAGTCAAGGCCTATCGCTTCAAAGAGGCTGAGGCCTCCTTCAAGAAGGCCTTGAATCAGGATCCCTCCCATTGCCCCAGCTTTATGGGGTTGCTTCACATCTATCTCATTCTGGAGGACTTGAAGAGCGTCCGGGAGCTGGTCGCTTCCTCTCCTCCTCTGGAGGGATGCAGCGATACAGATAAGGACTATCTGGAGGCCGCCCGGGCGGAGATGAGGGGAAGATGGGGAGAAGCGCTGAACCGTTACGAGGCGATCACGAAGAGGGATCCATCCGACCCGAGGGCCTTTACCTACATGGCCATGATCTACTTGGGCCAGAAGCAATATACTCCGGGAATCGAGGCGTGTCAGCAGGCGACCAAGGCCGATCCCAACTTCTTTTTGGCCCATAATGTGTTGGGACGACTCAGTCAGGCCCAGGGGAATTTCGTAGGAGCCATTGCCGCATACGAGAAGGCCTTAGAGATCTTCCCGGCCTATCCCTTTGGCCACGCCTCTCTGGGAGACGCCTATCTGAGGAAGGGAATGGAGGAAAAGGCCGAGGCCCAATTCCAGGAGGCGGAACGGCTGGAGCCCGACAATTCTGACCTGTTTGCCTACATGGGAAACGCCTTTCTATCGACGGGCAAGAAGGAAGAGGCCATCCGCTATTATCAGAAGTCATTGGCGGTGAATCCCGAAAACGCCACGATCCATTATTTCTTGGCCCGGATCTATCTGGAAGAGGGCAAGGACGAAAAGGTGGAAGAGGAGGTAGCCCTGAGCGTCCAATGTGGGCCTCAGTTGGAGGGGATCTATCGCCTGTTTGGATTCATTTACCTGGAGCGAAAGAAGTCCAATCTGGCGGAAAGGTATCTGAAGAAGCAGCTCGAGATCAATGCCGATGACCTGCAGGCACGAAACGCCCTCGCCTGGTCCTATTTCATGCGGGGAGATTATAACTTGGCCGAGGAACAGGCCCAGGAAATGATCAAGAGAAATCCTGAACTCATCAATGGCTATAGCAACCTGGGCCATGTGCTCATCGAAAAGGGCAGGTTCTCTGCTGCTGCCCAGCAGTTCGAGAAAGCCATTTCCATTCGTGCAGATGTGGCAGAGCTTCATGCTGGCCTGGCCCATGCTCTTTTCCGAAAAGGGAGGCTGGAGGAAGCAAGGGCCGCCGCAGAAGAGGCTCTGGAATTGCAGCCTGAAACCCCGGATCCCCATCTCACCCTGGGGCTGATTTCTGCCCGAAAGGGAGACTTCGACAGGGCGAAGGCAGAGGTGGAGTTCCTTTCCAAATCAGATAAGGCGTCCCATTTGGCACTTTATCTGGAGGGCCATATTGCGCTGCAAAAAAGGGAGAGCGAAAAGGCCATAGAGGCGTTCCGCAGGGGAAGAGAGACTTTTCCTGCCATGTCGGTGGAATACTTGAGAGGTGAGGCGCTGGCGCATCTGCAGAAGAAGGCCTTTGAGGAGGCGATTGGAGCCTCCCAGAAGGCATTGGAGATCA
>Ga0315314_1004763_pt1 | contig 10060 bp, 10 predicted proteins | sample TDP9_MG_FD_203631 | JGI IMG/M metagenome (GOLD analysis project Ga0315314, IMG submission 203631) | Freshwater sediment microbial communities from Lake Towuti, South Sulawesi, Indonesia - TDP9 | ecosystem: Environmental > Aquatic > Freshwater > Lake > Sediment | place: Indonesia: South Sulawesi... | reverse complement strand
GCGTGAAAAAATCGCCGACAGGCAGGGATGCCCGTCTCTACCATCCCCTCAGCAAGCGGTTGTTGTGCACTGCGGGCAGGGGCAGATCCGGCGGAACTTTTCGTAGGAATAGATGCCGGTGCTGTGCCCGTCATTCCAGAGCAGGCGGATGGCGTAATTGCCGACCGGCTCCGCGCCGTTCAGCTTCAGGGCGGGCTTGTAGAGCTGGAACGGCGACGGGCCGGGCTGCCCGGACGGCTGGCCGCCGTGGCCGGTTGTGCAAGTTGCGCAGGGGCAGCGGTCGCGCAAGTACTGGAGGCCATATTCGCTGACGTGGCCGTCCTGCCAATCGATCCTGATCCCCTTCGATCTGGAGATGGAGATGTGTTTCGGCAGGAAGGCCGGCGGGCTGGAACCCCGCATCTCAAAGGCGTGCAACATCACGGATCCCGGAGATGCGCCGCATGGCTGCAACAACCCGTTCCAGTTGCTTCTTGTCACGAACGTCGATGGTCATGTCCACGACGGCGCCGTCGCCCCGACTGGAATCGGTCCTGGCCTCCAGGCTGCGGATGTTGCTGTTTTCGTTGAACAGGACGGTGGTCAACTGCTGGAGCATTCCCGGGCGGTCCTCGGTGTGGACCACCAGCTTGACCGGGAACGACTCGCGGGCGGCGCGCGCCCACTCCACTTCGATCTTGCGCTCCACCTCGTAGAGCAGGTTCTGCACGTTCGAGCAGGCAGTGGAGTGGACGGCCACGCCCTTGCCGCGGGTGATGTAGCCAACGATGGCTTCGCCCCGGATGGGGTTGCAGCACTTGGCGCGGTAGACCAGCAGGTCGTCGATGCCTCTCACGCGGATGACCAGATCGCCGGTCTCAGCCGGCGGCGCGGCGGGAGGCGCCGGCGGCTGGGGCTTGAGCGCCTGTTCTTCGGGCCCGGGCTCGGCCACCGCGGGCGAAATCCTCTGGAGGATCTTGCGCGGGGAGAACTTCCCGTAGCCCAGCGCCGCATAGAGATCGTCCACTTTGGCGTGTCCGTAGTCCGCCGCGACGCGCTCCAGCTCGCTGCGGGTGATTCTGGCCAGTTGCACTCCCAGCCGCCGTGCCTCCCTCTCCAGGTACTTCTGGCCGATCTCGATGGCCTTGGCGCGTTCGGCGGCGTTGATGACCGTCTTGATCTTGTTCCGCGCCCGCGGGGTCTTGACCAGGGCCAGCCAGTCCTTGCTCGGCATGTGGCCGGGCTGGGTGAGGATCTCGACCACGTCGCCGTTGCGCAGCGCGTATTTCAGGGGAACGATGCGGCCGTTCACCTTGGCGCCGACGCAGCCATGGCCCACCGCGGTATGGATGGCGTAGGCGAAATCGATCGGGGTGGCGTCCCGGGGCAGGATGATCACCTTGCCCCGGGGCGTGAAGGTGTAGACCTCCTCCGGGTAGAGATCCACCTTGAGAGTGGACATGAATTCACCGGGATCGCGCATTTCCCGGATCCACTCCAGGAGGTGGCGGAGCCAGGCGACCCGCTGGTCGTCGTCCTCGCCGGCGGTCCTGGCGCCCTCTTTGTACTTCCAGTGCGCGGCGATGCCCTGCTCAGCGATGCGGTGCATGTCCTCGGTGCGGATCTGGACCTCGAACGGCTGGCCGCCCGGGCCGATCACGGAAGTGTGAAGGGACCGATAGAGGTTGGGCCGGGGGATGGCGATGAAGTCCTTGATCCGTCCGGGAATCGGGTGCCACTCGCTATGGACAATGCCGAGGGCGGCGTAGCAGTTCTTGACCGAGTCGGTGATGACGCGCACGGCCATCAGGTCATAAACCTGCTCGATAGCGACCTTCTGCCGCTTGATCTTCTGGTAGACGGAGTACGCCCGCTTGACCCGGCCATCGACCTGGGCGGGAATGCCCTCCCTTTTCAGGACCTGCTCGACGGTCCGGCGAACCCGGTCAAGGAACTCCTGATTGGCCTGCCGGCGCGATTCAATCGCCCTGACGATCTCGGCATAGGCCTCCGGCTCCAGATAGCCGAAGGCGAGGTCCTCCAGCTCGCCGCGAATCCTCCCCATGCCCAGCCGGTGGGCGATCGGGGCGTAGATGTCGAGGGTTTCCTGGGCAATGCGTTCCTGGCGGTCGGGGGGCAGCCAGTCGAGGGTACGCATGTTGTGGAGGCGGTCCGCCAGCTTGACCAGGACGACCCGCACGTCGTCCACCATAGCCAGCAGCATCTTGCGGACGCTTTCGGCCTGGCGCTCCTCGGGGGAATAGAAATCGAGCCTGCCCAGCTTGGTGACTCCGTCCACGCAGCGGGCCACTTCCTCGCCGAAGCTCCTCCGGATGTCCTCGAGCGTCGCGTCGGTGTCTTCCAGCACGTCGTGCAGCAGAGCGGTCTGGAGGCAGATCAGATCCATGTTCATCTCCGCCAGAATCATGGCCACCTTCAAGGGATGCACGACGTAAGGCTCGCCGGAATCGCGGGTCTGCCGGCCGTGGCGTTCGGAAGCGAACCGGTAGGCTCTCTCCAGAGCAGGCAGGTCCTCTCGCGGCCGCAGCTCGCGGACCCTGGCTTCGAGTTCGCGGTAGAGCTTGTCTACGGCGCCGTTAACGACAGTCTCCGGCGGGATTGGCTGGGGAACGGGGCCGTGGGCCTCTGCCTCCTGGGAGACACGACCCACTCGCCTGGGGTCAGAGTCCATCAGCGGATACAGGCCGCTCCCTGGGAAGCGGCCCGTACGTCATTATAGCGTATGAGACGAGAGGCTTACTGGCCGATCGTGGTCGCGCCGGTCTTCGTTTTCTTTGTCTCGAGCGTCTTCTGGACCCAATCGTCGGCCGTTTCGGTGTCCCTCTTGCAGGCTTCGACGGTCTCCTGGAGGTCCGCGCGCTGGCGGAACAAGAGGTTCATGTAAGCCATGGCGTCACTGTACTGCCTGTCGATCTCAAGGGCCTTTTCCAGGTGCTTGATGCCCGCCTCGACCATGGCCAGGTTCTTCTGACGGAGCTCATCTCGGACCTTCTTGTCTTTCAGCGGGCCGGGATCTTCAGGGCGCATGCCGAGCTTGGCGCGGGCGGCCGCGTCGTCCTGGAATGCCTTGGTCCAGACGATGACGCCCAGCGTGTAGTAGGCCTCCTTGTTGTTGGGGTCCACGCTGATCATCTTGTTGTACCACTCGGTAGCCTCATCGAACTTCTTCTGCTGGAAGTAGAGGTTGGCGATCGAGGCGATGGCCACCGCGTTGTTGGGGTCCTGCTCCATCACCTTCAGGAATTCCTGGTGAGCGTTCCTGGCCAGTTGCACGTTCTCGGGCGACTCCGCGCCGGGAATGTACTGGACCAGGTAAGCCATGGCCAGGTACAGGCGTGCGGTGGGGAAGTTCGGATCCAGGGCAACCGCCGTCTTGAAATGCTCGATCGCCTGGGGATACTGGGCGTTCCGGTACGCCTGCACTCCCTTGTTGAGGTGGTCGCGAGCCTTCAATTTCTCGCAGCCGGTGGCGGCCAGCGCAAGGAGGCCCAGCGCGAAGGCAGCTAAGACGCGAGTCCGTTTGAGGTTCATAGTGCTAGCTCCTGATCACAACAAAGCCCGGCGAACGGGGGCCCGGTCACTGGCCGGCCTCGACCTTCGCCGTCATCAGTCCGACTTTATCGATCCCGGCGCCCTTGGCCACGTCGATCGCGCGAGCGACATACTGGAACTCGAGTTCGGGATCGCCCTTGACGAACACGACACGCTCGGCGCGGGTCTTGAAGATCTCCTCGAGCCGGGGACCGAGCCGGGCCATGTCGGTAGGCTCGGTGTTGATCAGCATCGTGTGGTCGCGATTGATGACGATCACCACGGTGCGCTGCTCGCTGGTGTCCTGCTTCTGGTTCGGGTTCGGCGGCTGGGGCACCAGGGCGTCCAGTCCGTAGGGTGTGGTCGGCGTGATGACCATGAAGATGATCAACAACACCAGAAGAACATCGATCAGCGGAACGATGTTGGGGTCAGCTTGCGGCCCGCTGGTGGAGCTGACAGCCATTGCCATAGAAATCTCTCCTCAAAGCCTCGAAAATGGCCAGCCGCGGTCTACTGGGCGGACACGGCCGCGGCCGCCCCTCTCTCCCTGATCTGCTCGGCCAGCAACCCGATCTGGTCCACGCCGGTGGCCCGCAGGTTGTCCACCACATCGACGACTTTCTCATAGCGCGCCCGGGCGTCGCTGCGAATATAGACCATTTTGTCGAGCCGGTTCACCAGCAGATCCTTGACCTTCTGCGGGAGCTGGTCGGGGGCCAACTGGGTCGTGCCGAGATAGGTCCGACCCTCCCGCGTGATGGCGACCAGAATCGCGTCGTCTTTGTCGGCGCCCTGCATGGCGATCGGGTTTCTGGTCTTGACCATGTCCACGCTGATCCCTTTGGAGAGCATCGGCGTGATCACCATGAAGATGATCAGCAGCACGAGCATCACGTCCACCATCGGGACCACGTTGGGCATGGCGACTGGCGCAGGCATTTTCCTTATTGCCATAAGCTATCCTCGCTCGAGCCTCTCCCCGGCCCCGCAGGGGCTGGCGACCCCCACGAAACCGCGGTTCAACTCGCCCATCGGGTCATTTGCTGACGCGCTGCGAGCGCTTCAGGAAATAGTCAATCAGCTCGGAGCTGGAATTGCTCATCTCGACGTCAAAGCCCTCGATCTTGGTGGTGAAGTAATTGAACATCCAGAACGCCGGGATGGCGACGAACAGGCCGATCGCGGTGGTCACCAGGGCCTCGGAAATACCGCCGGCGACGGCGCCCAATCCGGTGGACCTCTCCGTCGAGATGCCGCGGAACGCGTTGATGATGCCGACCACGGTGCCGAACAGTCCGACGAACGGCGCGGTGGCCCCGATGGTCGCCAGGGTGGCCACGCCGCGCTTCAGCTCGGCATGGACAATCGCTTCGGCCCGCTCCAGAGCGCGTTTCGAAGCCTCAATCTCCTCACCCGGGATCTCGGAGCTGATCTGATGGGCACGGAACTCCTGGAGGCCGGACACGACCACTTTGGCGAGGTGGCTCTTCTTGTAGCGGTCGGCGATCTTGATGGCCTCGTCCAGCTTGCCCTCGCGCAGGGCCCCGGCCACCGCCGGCGCGAACTGCCGCGACTGTTTGCGGGCGCCGCTATAAGCGATCAGCCGGTCGATCATCACGCCGATGGACCAGGCCGACATCAAGAAGAGGATCACCACCACGATCCTCGCCATCGGGCCCATCTGGTTCCACAGAGCACGTGGATCCCAGCCGATAGTTGTCGTTTCCTGGAGCAACAGGAACGACCAGACTTGCAATTGTAGAAGCATTGTTCTTATCTCCTGCGAGTTGAAATCGTCCTACGACATCAGAAAGCTCATTGACTCAACGTGAAATTCACGTCAATCTGGGTGATCACCTCGACCGGCTCTCCGTTCAGGAGAGTCGGGTGATAGGCCCACTGCTTGACGGCCTCGAGCGCGGACGGAATCAGCAGCGGATGGCCGGTGATCACCTGGAGGTTTCGAATCGTCCCGTCGCTGCCGATAATAGCCTGCAACCGAACGACGCCCTGAATCCGGGCCTGCTTGGCCAGCGGCGGATAGACCGGCTTGGGCTGCCTGATCAGCTTGGCCTGCTGCACATTGCCGCCGACGCGGATCCGCTGGACTTCCTTCTGCTTCTGCGCCTCGACCTTGGGAGGCGGAGGCGGCGGAGCGGCCACCGGAGCAGCGCTGATGATGCCGCCGATCACGCCTCCCGGCGTGCCGCCCGGCACACCGCCGGGCACGCCGCCAACGACGCCGACGGCGCCGGTGGTGGGCAAAGGCAGCTCTTCCTCCTTAATCATCAGGATCTGCTTGGGGATCTGCTTCGGCGCCATCAACCGGCCGGCGTCGAACTGCCGAGGAATGACTTTGATGACCTTCACCGGAGCCGCCGCAGGCGGCGGGGGCGGCGGAGGCGGAGGCGGAGGCGCCACCAGGAAGCTGGTGAGCGTCCTGGCGGGCAGCGTGTCGGTGGAGATCAGCGGAATCAGGATGGCGATGACGACCAAGATGCACTGGCCGATGAACGAGACCATCACCGTCCAGGGCTTCGCCGTCTTCCCTTTGATGTCGAGAAGGCTTTGCTCGAACATATCAGATACCCTTTCCTAGGTTGAACCTTCATCCCGCCGGCGCCGGCCTCCCAACCCTCCGGCCGCCAAGCGCCGGCGATTTTCAAACCTCAAGCCTGCCTCACCGCCTTCGAGGAAGCCTTTCGGGCCGCCTCCTTCCTATTGGACACCGGCGCGGCGACCGGGGCTCCCACCCGCCTCTTGCGGCGCTCGCTGAAGTTCTGCCAGGCCACCAGAATCGCGCTGGCGATGAAGATCGACGAGTACGTCCCGACAACGATGCCGATGAAGAGCGCGTAAGCGATCCCGTTGAGGACCGGCCCACCGAGGAAGTACAGGGCCAGCGTGCACAGCAGCGTCGGGCCGGCGGTCAGCAGCGTCCTGCTCAGCGTCTGATTGATGCTCCGGTTGATCAGCACCGGGAGCTTCTCGCGGATCCTCAACTTCAGGTTTTCCCGAACCCGGTCGAAGACGACGATCTTGTCGTTCATCGAATAACCGATCAGGGTGAGCAAGGCAGCGATGACGGTGAGATTGATTTCCCTGCCTGAAAACGAGAAAAATCCGATGGTAATGACGGTATCGTGAATGATGGCCAGGACGGCGGCCACCCCGGCGATGAACTCGAAGCGGAAAGCGATGTAGACGAGCATACCCCCGAGCGCGTAGAGGGTCGCCAGCAACGCTTTCTGCCGCAAGTCCGCTCCGACCTTCGGGCCGACGATTTCCACCTGGCGGATGCTGAACGGCGCCAGCGCCGCTTCCTGTTTGAGAGTCGCGAGCACCGCCGGCGTGACGCCGCGGACCGAGGAGAGCTCGTCGAAGCTGGCCAGAACACCGGAACGCTCCTGATCGCGGAAAGCCAGCATCCTGGCCACCAGGTCCTGCAAATCCTGCTCCGACAGAGCGACGTTGTTCCTCTGCAAGGGATCCCGCAAGCGGTCCACCAGGACCTGCTGGCCGGCATTGTTGAAGTCCAGCCTGGAGCCGGTCTGGCCAAAGCGCTCCTGGAGCGTCCTGGAAATCATCTGGCGGGCTGCATCGAGCGAGCGCTCGTCCTTAAACTCGGTTCCGATGATGATCTCGCGCGCGCCGGTCATCTCCTGAACCGTGATCTCCCCGGGGATACGGTTTTCCAGCGCCGTGCGGATCTGGTCCAGCGGGGGCTGGTGGAGGAATTTCACATAGACGAGCGTGCCCCCGCGGAAATCAATGCCCCACTTGGGCCCGCCTTTGATCACCAGGCTGGCGATGCCGGCCACAATGAGCGCGAGCGAGAGGCCGACAGCCAGACGGGTCTTGCCCAGGAAGTCAATGTGCGTTTCGCGAAACAGTTCCATTACGGCAGCCTACGCCGGCGCTCGGCATATTGGACACCGGCCGAATCCGACAAGTTCCCAACCGTTGATTTAAAAACTACCACAAAGCCCCTAAATGCTCAAAGTGGCAATCTGGGTCCGGCGCGACAGGGAGTATTGAAACATGGTGCGCGACACGAAGACCGCCGTGAACAGGTTGGCAATCAAGCCGATGACCAGGGTTACGGCGAAGCCCTTAACGGGCCCCGTCCCGAACATGAACAGGAAGGCGCTGGAGACCACGGTCACGACGTGGGTGTCAATGATGGTGATGAAAACGCGGTCGAAGCCGGCGTCCACGGCAGCCACCACCCCCTTGCCGGCCCGCAGCTCTTCGCGGATCCGCTCAAAAATCAACACGTTACTGTCCACCGCCATGCCCAGACTGAGGATGAAGCCTGCAATGCCCGGGAGAGTCCAGACCGCGTCGAGGTAGCTGAGGGCGGCCAGGGTGATCAAGGCGTTTAGAATCAGCGCGATGACAGCGTTCAGGCCGCTCTTCTTGTAATAGACGACCATCACGGTGACGACCAGGACCACGCCGACCAGACCCGAAACCACGCCCTGGCGGATCGAGTCGGCCCCGAGAGAAGGACCGATGGTGCGCTCCTCCAGGTAGTCGATCCCGGCCGGCAGCGAGCCCGATTGCAGGACCACGGCCAGGTCGGCAGCATCCTGCTCGTTGACGGCGCCGGTGATCCGGCCGTTGTCCTCGATCCTGCTCTGGATCACCGGGGCACTCCGGACCTGGTTATCCAGGATGATCGCCAGCCGGTTACCGATGTTGGCCTCGGTGAAGCGCGCAAACCGCCGGGCGCCGTCCGGGCCGAGGGTGAAATCGGTCTCCCACTTCCCGAATTCGTCCCGCCCCGGCCGGGCGTTCCGCAGATCCTCTCCAGTAACGACCGGAACGCGGTTGACCAGATACCAACCCTCGCCGCGCTCCCCTGCCCGCCGCATCTCCGGCACCAGCTTGGTGTTCAAAGGAAGCACCCCGCCATGCTTGGCCATCGCCTGATCCCGGCTGGAGAACGGGCCATCCCTGACCTCCGCGAGTTCCAGCACCGCGGTGGTGCCCATGATCTGCTTGACCCGGGCAGGGTCGTCCACGCCGGGCAACTGGACCAGGATTTCAAACTCGCTCTCGCTGGAGCCGTGCTGCTGGATGACCGGCTCGGTGAGTCCCAGGCTGTTGATCCGGCGCTCGAGGGTCCGGATGGTGCGCTCGACCGTTTCCCGCTTCATGGCCAGCAGCTCGGTGGGGCGCAATGTCAGGCGGTAGTCGGTCGAGCTGACGCCGGTCAGAATCCAGGCGCCGAGCCTTTCGTTGACCAGGGCCCGCAGGTCGCCAGCCCTGGCCGACGGCACGCCTTTGATCTGGATCTGGATGGAGTCGGTCTCCTCGACCCGCTGCGGCTCGTTGCGGTCGATGGAGGTGAAGTCGATATTGGCCCTGCGCAACTCCTGCCGGAGAGTCTCGATGGCCATGTCGGCTTTGGCCTTCGCGGCCTCGTGCACGCGGACCTGGAGAATCAGGTGGCTGCCGCCCCGGAGATCCAGCCCCAGGCGGATGTTCTCCCGGAGGTTGGCGGCGGCCTGCTGGAAGGACCGCGGCAATCCGATGACGCCGAACGCGCAGAGCAGGATCACAGCGAGGATAACGAGTGCTTTCGTCCTGAGACTTTTTGTCATTGCTACGTCCCGTATGAAAGTTACTTCTTGCCTTCCGCCGAGATGAGGCCGGAGACGGAATTCCGGGCGACTTGAAGCTTCACGTTGTCGGGCTTGACACGAAGGACCAGGGTATCATCCTCGCTATTGATGGAGACGATCGTCCCGACGATCCCCCCGCTGGTCAGCACGGTGTTCCCGTGCTGGAGCTCGCTGAGCATCTTCCGCTGCCGTTTCCTCTGCCGTTGCATGGGCAAGAACAGCAGGAAGTAAAAGATGAGGAGGATGGGCAGGAAGGTGAGCAGAAATCCCGGGAGACTTCCGGGCGGCTGTTGCTGCTGGAGGATCGATGTCCAAACCACTTTCAGCCTCTGGTCGCCACTAGTATCCGGCTGTTGCTTCAGTGCAGCCAATCTCTTGACGGATGCAACAGCGAGGGCGGTTTGTCTCCCCTTCCAAGCGGCGCAAGGCGGGCTCTCCCGGCCGCCGGGAAGGTCCGACGTTTATAGCGTGCCTGATCACAGAGATGATGTCAAGCTCAGCGGGGCAGAAGGGGCGATCGGGCCGCGGCGCGGCTCAGCTCGCCTCGGTCGGCAGCGCGGCCGCCCGGACGGCGCGCAAATAATCCGGGAAGCGTCCTTCGAGAACGGAGCGCCTGATTTCCCGCATAATCTCGAAATAACGACACAGATTGTGCAGGGTGGCCAGAGCCGAAAACAGCATCTCGCCGGCCTGGAACAGGTGGCGCAGATAAGCCCTGGAAAAGCTGCGGCAGGTGTAGCAGCGGCAGTTCTCGTCCAGGGGCGCCGGGTCGTCCTTGTAACGCGCCTGCTTGATGACGACCCTGCCCCGTGAGGTGAACAGGCAGCCGTTGCGCGCGTTACGGGAGGGCAGCACGCAATCCATCATGTCGATGCCGCGGGCCACGTACTCGGGCA
>Ga0315314_1004762_pt1 | contig 10060 bp, 9 predicted proteins | sample TDP9_MG_FD_203631 | JGI IMG/M metagenome (GOLD analysis project Ga0315314, IMG submission 203631) | Freshwater sediment microbial communities from Lake Towuti, South Sulawesi, Indonesia - TDP9 | ecosystem: Environmental > Aquatic > Freshwater > Lake > Sediment | place: Indonesia: South Sulawesi... | reverse complement strand
GCTGAGGCGTCGATCACAGGCGACATTTACATGGTGTACTGCGAGCTGTGTGAGAGGCTCAGTCTTGACGCGTTGACACAGCGTCGTGTGAGCGGGCTCGTCAACGAGCTCGATATCTTGGGGCTTCTTAACGCTAGGGTTGTGAGTTTGGGAAGGTACGGGCGTACAAAGAAGGTCAGCTTAGGGGTGCCTTCCACGAAAGTTCGTGAGGTTTACACGGAGGACAGTTGGATCGGGCATCTTGTCGGGTATACCCCGAAGTGTCTCATTGACCATAAGAAGTCGTGAAGCTACTGCAGAGCCGAGGCATTAATTATTCTGCCGGCATCCATTAGTTTGTGGGTATGTCACGTTCCAAATTACTGATAAAAAACCTTAGTGTTCTGGGGGTCGAAGCCGGCCCTTTTTCAAGCCAGATTAGAGAGTTCACCGCCCAGAAGGCGCCCTTACTAGGCGTTCTTCTGAAAGGGCGTCGTATCAGAGGCGTCTACCTTTCAACAGTTCAGGTGGATGGACTGGACGCCACTGACCGCTTGATTGAGATGATTCAGAGAGATAGCGTTCAGGTCGACCTTATCGTGGTGGGATCTGTTTGTATAGCCGGCTTCAACCTTCTGGATCTCAAACGAATTCACGAAACTCTCGGCGTTCCGGTTATTGTGACCGTGAGTGACAGACCGCGGAAATCGAAGGTTGAGGGCGCGCTTAAGAAGCATTTTCGCGATTGGCGGAAGCGGCTCGAAGTGATCGAGTCAGCTGGTCCGCTGAGAAGAACACTTGTCAGGGATAAGCCTGTGTACATGGCTGCTATTGGCATCGAGCCCCGGGCGGCTGTGAGTATTGTTAGGAGTCTCGCTGTCTTGGGCAAGTTGCCTGAGCCGTTAAGGTGTGCTGAGATCCTAGCCCGAGGGCTTTCCGGGGTAATCAGCTAAAGCCTCAGCTATCCCCAAAACGCTCCGTTCATAGAGCCGTGAAGTCCATCGGGAACACTTGCAGAGTTTGTAGATCAACTATCGGCGCTACCCCGGGTTGTGGCACAAGTCCCATCTTACGCTGGTATTCGGTCTGGTTCTGCCAGGCGCCGGAGTTGAGTATTAGTGTTCCTCGGTAGAGTTCGTAGTCCACTACGTGGATATGACCGCACTGAAATATGTCGGGTGGATTCTCGATGACGAGGAAGTCTTCTGGCTCGGGGGCGAGTGGGGTTCTCTGCCCATAGGTTGGAGCGAGGTGTCTCGACTTGAGTAGGAGCTCCATGGCTCTGTGTGCGGTGGTTCCAAGATCTCTGTAGGATACCCCGGGGACGCTGCTGATTACGTCGTCCAAGCTTCTTCCGTGATAGAGCAGCAGTTCTACTCCATGCAAAACTACTCTAGCCGGATTACTGAGCATGGTGAATCTTCCGTTTGCATAGAGGGGGCTTCCGTACTCTCTCGATATGCTCGGTTGTGGGAGAGCTTGCCTCGTAGCGTCGTGGTTTCCAGGAATGATGATGACCTCCACGTACTCGGGTATCTGTTCCAGGTATTTGGCGACCTCTTGGTACTGCACGTGCACATCGGTTATGCGAAGTTCGTGTTCTTGGTTGGGGTATATCCCTATGCCGTCTACCAGATCGCCGGCGATGACTACGTACTTTACACGTCCGGCAAGCTCCCTTTGTCTGCTGTTTCCCACATCTCCCCTCAACCACAAAACGAACCGCTGAAGCCGTTCCTCGAGGAAGGTTTTGCTTCCAACGTGCAGATCAGAGATGAGCGCCGCGCAGACGGGGTCAGTAGGTCCGGTAAACCGTCTTTCGGGTATGTCGGGCCAGATGAAATCCGTCGCCGTAAATTGGTCATCTCTGACTCTCTTGGCGCAGACGCATATGACCTGGTCTAAGAGGATCCTCTGAGATTTTTCAATAACTGACGTGTCTGCGTTTGGTGACACGATGACAGTGGCCCTATCGTATTCATCCTCGATTTGGATTAGTAGCCTCTTGCGGATCTCTCTCTTTTCCGTTACCATGCAGACGATCCTGACCTCAGCGTTTGGGGGGGCAACCATGGCGTCGGCTATCGAGATCGCATCCCTAACGTCAAGTCGCTGTCTGAACAACTTCTTAATTCGAGCGAACCTGCTCCTGAAACATCTGAGGAAATCGTCGGCGGTCCCTTTCGAACTCAGTTTGTCGGTGTAATCGTCCAAGACCCTTACCTGCGACTCGACCTCACTCGCGTAAGCGCGAAACTCTGGTTGTCCGGTTCCGATCCCGAGTTCTTGCGTCTTAGGGAGCACCTCTTCCAAGGTCGATTCGACCATCGAAGCGGTGATAAAAATCGGTCTCTCTGGGAGTGCGTTGCACTTCTCAACAATCCGGTGGATCAGCTCGTCGATGGCGAACTTCTCGGCTGCGTCCTTAAGCAGTTCAAACGCTCCACCTTCAAGCTGGTAACCTGAGTTCGCGGCTTCACGGACCGCGCGTCCCAGCCTTTCCACAGTCGTCTCGGTGCTTTCTCCCAGGGGCATCACTGATACACCATAGGCCTGTCCTATTTGTCACCTTTTCGCAGTCTTGAACGTGGACCGTCGTAATGCTCCTTGCACTGATTTCGACAAATACAAACTTTTCGCAGAATCTTTTAATCATACAAATTTTGCATATACTGATCGTAGGTGGAGAAGCCCGTGGAGCTAAGGAAGGTTCAGGAGACCGGGGGTGGCACCAACCTGATATCCATCCCGAAGGATTGGGCTAAGAGGAGTGGTTTAGGTAGGGGCTCTCTAGTTGCTGTGAGCGTTGGGGATGATGGCTGCCTGATAGTAGACCCCAGATACAACCTAGCTCGGGGTGTTGAAACCGTTACCATACATCCCTCAGCATACTTGGAGCGGGAAATCACGGGCAGGTACCTGCTCGGCTATGACATTATCCAAGTGGAGGCGGAGAAGCGCATGCTGGCGTCGGACAGGGATCATGTCAAGCAGGCGGTTCAGCGGCTGATTGGCCTCGAGATAATCGAGGAGGACGCTCGCAAGATAGTCCTGCAGTGCTTGCTGGAGCCCTCAACCTTTCCTCCTGAGAAGATACTGCGTCGGGAAGATCTCATCGCGTCTGGAATGCTCAAGGACGTGATAGTCGCTCTTCACGAGGGGGATCAGCACCTAGCGAGAAGCATCATCGAGCGTGACGACGAGGTTGATCGACTATACTTCCTGCTGGTCAGGCTCCTCCGGACGACCATCCTAAACCCAAGGCTGACCGAGAAGCTCCAGATTTCGCTCATCGACTGCCTCGACTACCGACTTGTTGCGAGCCTAGTCGAGTCTGTCGCCGACTGTTCGGTGGATATGGCGGGGAGCGTACTAAAAATGTCGGGTACACAGATGCCGTCTGAGCTTAATCAACCGTTATCCGAGCTGGGCATCTCGGTTCACGAGATTCATGAGAAGGCGATGCGTGCCTTCTTCTCCAAGGATCTTACCCTCGCCGAAGAGACAAAGGAGCTGCGATCTCAGGCGATATCCTCAAGTCGCCAGCTAAACTCCACACACACGGGTTATCCGCCCGACCTCACAACCCGCGCATCCGAGGTTCTCTCCTCACTCAGCAGAATATGCGACTACAGCGTCGACATATCCGACCTAGTTATGGCTAAGTAGCCAGGTGATGTGTCTCGGAAGGTTAATAAGATGCAGACTTAAAGAGGTCAGACTCGCCGGGGTGGCCGGGATAGCTTAAGCCCCGAGAGCCAAGTGGCTAAGGCGACCGCCTCGAGCCGTCGGTGAGGGCGAGTCAGCGGCTGTCCCTTCGGGACACGTGGGTTCAAGTCCCACTCCCGGCGCCATATACCCTCTTATATATTATTCATGGGCAAGAAGTAGATTGTCGTAGTTTTTTCCGATTCCTTAGTACGTATCGTTGGCTTTAAGTTGTGCGTAAAATTGCACAGCTTGGCAAATGTGCTGGAGAAAGACTCTTAAAGACAGAGGTGACCTCTGAATTCGGAAAAAGTCAAATGGAGCATGGCTTTGCGCAGTCGGCGCATTCCTCTTTTGTAGTCTGGTTGGATGCTTATCTTAATCCCATCGTATCCCTTGTCGGCGCCAAAGCACTCGGCATCCTCAAACTTATGAAGCTCAGGGATACAAATTTCGATATTCCAGAGGGTTTCATAATCACGACCTCCGGATACGACCTCACCTTCGGTTTTGCGACCAAAAAAGTTGAGCGACTTCTTTCTCCCAAGTCCAAGGAGAGGCTTGAGAAAGCAGCCTATAACATCCGAAATCGTTTCCTGACAGACAGTAGTGCTTTGATGTCCTATGACTTTTTTTCAAATGAAGTGGCACCTGCATATAGTCGTCTTTCGGAATTTGCGGGCGTCCGTGATGTTGGTGTTGCAATTCGTTCATCTGCAACTCTAGAAGATTTAAAAACTAAGAGTTACGCTGGTAGCTATGAATCTTACCTTAATGTAAGAGGTTATGAATCTCTTAAAAAGGCCACGCTACAATGCTGGGCATCTGCTTGGAAGCAACATTTATTTGCAAAACGTGCCGGAGAAAAGGCCACCTCTGAAATCAAGGTTGCCGTTTTGGTTCAGAGGATGATTTGTTCTGACGTAGCAGGCGTGGCTTTTACAGTGGATCCCGTGTCAAGCGACCATTCAAAGATCTGTATCAATTCCAGTTGGGGCCTAGGCGATACCATCGTTTCAGGTAGGGTAAATGCGGATATTTTTTGTGTGGACAAGAAGTCTATGCAAATCGAAAGAACAAAGATTGGAGAAAAAATGGTTGCGAGCCGATGTCATAGAGATGGAGGGACGTTCTTGGAGAGTTTGTCACCTGCAATGATCTACGGATCATCATTAACGCCAGATAGTGTTCTGTATTTGGCCCAAGTTTGCCTGAATATCGAAAATCAGCTAGAGTTCCCTGTAGATATAGAATGGGCTTACGCAGGAAATCAGCTTTACCTGTTGCAAGTTAGACCAATCACGACCCTTTAGAATAGAAGTTTCTATATGATCGGACCAAGAGAGGATCCCCCGGAGCGACTCTGACAATACTTTGGGTAGTCCTCTCTTTGAGGAGGTAGCCTGTGGTGTCTTTGTCAAGGTATAGATCAAGGTTGTGCAACAAAAAATCTTTCAGAACTTTCCTGCAATCTTGTATGGTACGTACAACGATAACTCCATTAGCCACTCCAGTTTGATAACACGCCTGAAGGCCTAGCGGGTGAATATCTCTGAAAAGGCGCGCGCGTTCATCGAACTTTTCCTTTCTCTTGTCACTCACTTCTTCAACGTAAACTATCACAGGTTTTCCTTGAGTGAGAGTGGCTGCACATTCTGAGTCTTTTCCAAATGTATCTTTTTCACCAGCGACATAGAGAGTTAACTTAGCGAGTCTTAACATTAAAGCTTCAAGCAATCCTTTTGCAACTCGGTTATCACAATACACGATCGTAGGATCAAAATATCTTAGATTTAGTCTCGCCAGATCAGGATGCTCAAATACTTGTTTCATGAATGTTTCAAATGATCTAAATTCCTCTAGTTCTCTCATTGATGTAGCAACATAAATGTCCAGAAAACCCAGCGCAAGATACTCTCGCGCATTTTGTTTTCCAATGGTTTTGGCCCTTTCAAGCGAACCAGCGTCGGTATCTGCAGGTTGTGTTGTGTAAGCTAAGAGTAACCGTTCTTCAGATGGTAAACTTTGGATAAAGTCAAGGGGTGTTCGGGTGGTAAAAATACTCTCGGGAATCGAGCTAACTCCACGAAGTGGGACATCGCATATATCGCTTTGAACATTTGATGACCGACCCAGTTCTCTCAGAGCTTGGCTGAAGTCTCCATACTTCCATAAAGCAATCTTCAAAAACTTCATAACACCATTCATAAAGTCGCCAAGTCTCATTTTTGTAGAAAAGCCTGGAAAGAAATAGTTAAAAAATGAGCTATTGACAGTCGTTTGGTTGCACTCTGTTAGGATGGAATTGAATTGTTCCAAAGAGCATTTTAGCCAACATTCATCTCTCCAAGAGATACATATTCGTCGGAATAGCTCTAGTTGCCTTTCAGGAGATGGAAATCCAGAATTCTCCCTTGTTTCTGGCCACCACAGAAGTTTGAGATGCTGAAAGAAAGCATCTCTCCCCCCTTTTAAGTCGTCATCACGAACTGTTTTCATGTCAAGTCCCTAGGAAAGCGATCTAGGAGATTTGACTCGAAGCACAGTATTTTCGTCGATCTGAGCCCCAACAATCATCCTTATAACCTCATTATCTTTTAACCTAGCTACTGTTTCTTTGGCGCCCACTATGCAAGGTTTCTTTAGTTCTCTGCATACAATAGCAGGGTGTGAGTTCGGGGAGCCAGTTCCAGCAATTAACCCCTTCACATTTTCAATTCTCGCCACAACCTCTTCCCAAATAGCTTTTTGATATTCTGGCATTGCGATGATACACGGTCCCTCGCTGATTTTGCCTGCATCCTCTATCGACTTTATGAGTGCAACCTTGCCCGTAACATCACCTATTGAGGCGCTTACTCCATAACCTATTTCTTCCGGTCGTAGTTCCCGTATCGGGATTTCTGGCTGTTTACTTCTCCAAACGGCCTCCCCCATTCTGCGTATGCCAATTGAGTAGATGTCTACTATGTTGAAACCCCGACTTATGGAATAGATCATTAACTGAACGATGCAGTCACCCATTTGCGCTTCTTCGTCAGCTCGACTTCCAACAGACCTTGCACCTGGGTTTATTGCCCGGTCGTGCGTCAAATAATGAGAGAGCTGTCCAATTTGTGTTGTCAAGATTGCAGATCTAAAAAGCGCATCTTTTCTATCTTCTCTAGTAAAGATTTCATTTATCTCCTTCTGAAGTGCATCAAAAAAGATATTTCTTATAAAAATTTTTCGAGCTTGAGGGAGCACGCTCATTTCTCGTAAGAACGTCAGTAATTCATCAAGAGAAGGAAAAACCATATTCGCCACTGGAGAAGCAAACAACAGTTCTCGTCTAGGGATTTCCTTATCTTCAACAAAGAGCAGAATGGGTTTTAGGAGAAGTGCCCCATAGAAGAGTTGAAAGGCAATTTCGAAAGAAGGTTCAGTAGCGTTGGCAACCAACAGATCCGCTTTCTCAATTTTGGTAAGTCTTGACAACACGGTTTGATCATGTGAGCCTAAATATTGATCAAGAGATGAAATGCTTGGCGCAAAACCTTCAGTCTCCGAAGGCATGTCTTTTTCGTCAGCTTCTAGGATCGAGTACTTGCCCCCCAGTTCGCGTTTTAAACGTGTTCGCCAACTCGCTTCTCTACCACAAAGATAAATTATCCACATATCCAGCCGTTCTCCTGAATACAAACACGTGTCCTCTCTTCGATTAATCTCTTTTTATTCAGCCTCGTCTTTTCCCGTTTCTGCACCTCTACCACAAACTGACGAAAAACCGCTGGAGTGAAACTCTTTCCTACTATTTTCAGACCTGTAGCAGATTGTCACTTTCAATCACACAGTTTTCCCACAAAAAGAGTTGTCACTTTCGATATTCTAACGACGTATCCTTCGAAGGTAATAGCTTAAGTTCTCTCTTCCTTTCGAGAGTAAGATCTAGCCCCGATCTTTGATTGAAACCAGAACGTTGAGAACTCTGGTGCGGGAGGTGGGATTCGAACCCACGAAGCCCTACGGCACGAGGTCCTGAGCCTCGCCCCTTAGACCACTTGGGAACTCCCGCTTACTTAGGCAACTGACGTGATTCCTTTACATAACCTTTTGGAGAATGACTTCCTAGATCGACTTGACCTTTTCAACTCGACTCGTGGATGTGTCCTCGAAACTCGGGTGTGGCTGTGGGTCCAGAACGTCTTTTACGGTGGTTCAGTCTAAGCTGGTAGACAGTTGAGGGTGTCCCCATGGACTGGGTTAGAGTGCTCACCACAGCCGCCGAGACGGCTAGGAATGAAGTTCTGAAACTCTTTCGTTCAGGGTCGGCGAGCGAGGTTCTAGGCGTTGGTGCTGGTGGTGATTTAACACGTCGGATCGACGCGACTGCGGAGCGTGCCATCATCGACTCTTTGAAAGGACAGGGCTTGCAGTTTACGGTCGTCAGTGAGGAGGCGGGGGTGGTCTCCCTCGGAGAAAGACCAAGGTTTTCGGTGGTTTTGGATCCCATAGACGGGACCACCAACGCTATCAGGGGGGTCCCGTTCTTCGCCACATCCATCGGAGTCTCGTCAACACCAAGGCTCAGGGGCATGGAGGCGGGTCTTGTTATGGACCTGCTGAACGGCACCACGTTTGTCGCCGAAAGAAGGCGGGGGGCGTTCCTTGGCGGGGTGCCGCTGGAACCATCATCAACAACCAGTGTGGAGAAAGCGCTCGTCGGAGTTGACCTGAACGCGCCTAAAAGCGAGGAGTGTCTTCAGAGGTCTCTCAGTCTGTTTCGGAAGGTCGACAAACTTCGACACTTGGGGGCAAATGCCTTGGAACTCTGCTACGTGGCTTCGGGTGCTTACGATGCCTTTATCGACATTCGGGGTCGGCTTCGTGTGACTGATATTGCGGCGGCGTGGCTCATTCTTGGTGAGGCTGGTGGCGTTATGCTGGCTCCTGAGGGGAAGGAGCTTGATGTGTCTCTTACACCAACCCAGCGAGTCTCGTTTGTAGCCGCTGGGAACAGGGGACTATGTGAGAAGATAGTAAGGCTAGTCGGGGCTAGTCTCTGATCGCCTCTAGCAGTGTGACCACCTGCCAGATGGTGGTCCGAGTGTACGGCGGCATATTCGGGTCCTGAGAGATCTCGTCCAGTATCGATACGGCATTTGCAGCACTGACTGCCGGGGTTAGATCCTTCTTCTGAAGGATGTCCGCTGCCTGTTTGGCTGCCCGACGTATGTTTCGCGGGGTGGTTGTGTCATCAGAAACCCGGTTTAATATCTCGGTTGCCTGCCTTATCTTCTCTTGATACTCCTCAGCTCTCTTCTTTCGAGCAGCCATAAGTTCCACCACACTTTCAATCTGTTACCGATAGAACGTCAAATGTACTCCGGGCGCGGAGTATGTCTCGAAATGATTATCGGGCTGTGGGAATTAAAATGCTTTTTGAATAGGAGGTTTTCCTGCGTGAGCGAGGACGTAAAGAAGATGGCTGATATGCTTCGAAGGGGTGCAACGATGCTTTCAGAGCAATGTCCAGTGTGCAGCTCTCCCCTCTTCAAGCTCCATGACGAAACGTTCTGTGTGAAGTGCAACAGGCGGGTGGTGATGGTAAAGGAGGGCGAGGAGGTGCCGCAGATGAAAGATGAGAGAGAGAAGCCTCCGGTGGCTAGCACCACGGTTTCAGCGTTGATCGAAGAGACTGCCCTAACCAAGCTTCAGGAGATAGTCTCCCAGGCCAGAGGCGAGAAGGACGCGGGTCGCCTGCAGCAACTAGGCTCTTCTCTCATGACTTGGCTGGAAGTACTTGAGAAGGTGAAGAAGATAGGAAAATTGGAGTCGTCCTAGTTCAATCAGAGGTTCTATGATCCGGCGGGGGAATCCGAACTCCACTCAACGGTTTGGGATGGGAAAACAATGAGCGAACAACCTTCACTCACATCATTCCTTCCGCGCGAGGGCGCACTTGCTGAAGTGCCGGTTATCTATATGGACTCTCGAGAGGCCTCCACGAGCGTCGGCAAGAAGATCGCCCAGAGATTGAACGAGTTCGGGGCTGACTTGCGGGTTAAGACGCTCGACTTCGGCGATTACCTGGTAGGAAGCGATGTGGCGATAGAGAGGAAGACGATATTTGACTTCGTTGGGACGCTGACCAAGAGGTTTTTGTTCGATCAGATCTTGAACATGAGGAGCGTCTACCCAAGGTCGCTTGTTCTTCTTGAGGGGTACATGGGTGTGCTGAGGCGATTTAGCAGAGTACGCCCTGAGTCGATCTATGGCTCGCTCTTCGCTCTCGCGCAGTGTGGAGTTCCAGTTGTGCCGACAATAGACCACAAGGACTCAGCAATCTTCATCTTCACCGCCGCGAAACAGCTTCAGAAGGAGAGCAAGCCGA
>Ga0315314_1004761_pt1 | contig 10060 bp, 16 predicted proteins | sample TDP9_MG_FD_203631 | JGI IMG/M metagenome (GOLD analysis project Ga0315314, IMG submission 203631) | Freshwater sediment microbial communities from Lake Towuti, South Sulawesi, Indonesia - TDP9 | ecosystem: Environmental > Aquatic > Freshwater > Lake > Sediment | place: Indonesia: South Sulawesi... | reverse complement strand
CGAGTGGCAGGAGTCCCCCGCAGGCCCCCACACCCTCTAAAGCAAAATTTTCGGGCTTCGGTCGCTTCGCTCCCTTCGGGGTTCGGCAAATTTCTTAACCAGAAATTTTTAAGCCCTCACCCTGCCTGCGGGGGACTCTTGCCACTCGTGGAGTGCCTTACGTTCAGCGTGGGTTAAGACTCGTGGCGGAAAAACAAAAAATCAGAGGAACTTAAGAACCTTAAAGATTACTGAGGACCGGATGGTTTTTCGAGTTCACCAGCAGCCCTAAGTAGTTCTTCACTTAACTCTCGGTGGATCACAAGAGTTATACCACGATTTTCATAACGCTCCTCGATCAGCTCCCAACCGAGAGCAACAAGAACATTAAGCAGCCGGTCAACTTCGTGACGCTTGATTGAATAGGCCATACGCCCCCACACAATTAAAGCAATGCAAAAACCTTGTAGATCCAGGGATAGATAGGATCAAAGTCAAAATCTTCAGGCTTGAAAAAATCATGATGATTCCTTAAGCCATCAATCTTGTGAACCTGAAACACACGCCAGCCCCTCCCCTTACCACTCCTCGAAACTCCCTCAAGCTGAAAACCACGCATCAAAGGGTTCCCTTCACTACTAATACCAACAACAAAAGGAGCTACAACGCGGTCAGATTCATCATAACGAAACACAAGAAGTTCCATTGAATCCATGGCGTCAAGAATCATCTCAATATTCACTTTTGCAAAATCACCAAGCTCATTATAATCATCTTGCGTTGCAGGCCGAGGGCCTTCCCAGTCTTTCTCCCAGGACATCTTTCGCCGAAAATCAAACCTTGACATTCTTACTCCCACGAGCTGCTTTAATACACTCAGGACAGCCAATGAGCTGTTTAGCACTACGGATTTCAACTGGAGCAGAACACACCTGACACGTCACATATACCTTTTTTTCTTCAACCCCAAGCTCACCCTCCCCTATGTCCCCAATCCCATCATGAAGTTTCCCAGCTTTCGACTTCTGGTAATCAGAAACCCAAAGCTCAGCTACCTGAACGGTGATCCCGTTTTCAACGGCCATCTTAAGCCATTGGGATCGCAAAAATGGATCATCAACTTCAATCAGTTTTTCAGCAACACCAAGACACACACCCCCACGATCAACAGCCGCCTTAAAATCATCAGGCATACGCCAAAACCTCAAATAACGTTTCACTGTCGAAAAGGCTCTTCCTGTCGATTTGCAGATTTCTTCAACCGACATACCACACTCCTCGCGCATTGTGTTGTATGCACGAGCTTCCTCAAGAGGAGTTAAGTTCTCGCGTTGAAGGTTTTCAACCGCACGAAGAATGATGATATCAATGTCAGAAACCTCCCTAATGATCGACGGAATCCTATCCAAACCTAAATGCTCATGAGCAAGATAGCGCCGATCACCAGCAACAATTTCATAGCGACTATTCCGAGGAGTTACAATGATTGGCTCAAGAAGACCCTTTTCACGAATCGACTCCGCAAGCTCAATGATCTTTGAAGGATCCATTGAGTCACGACCGGAAACCTTCGGCCGGTCGATTTGCTTAAGGGGAACTACCACAATCTTTTCTGATGCCATAAAACCACCCCCATAGGTACTTAAGCAAATTCTAAAACAAAAAAATTACTTAAGTCAACACAAAAGAAACTCTGCTCCCGCCTTGCCAAAGTATCCGGACCAAGGCTCTCTTCCCTCCGCGCCCTCTCAATTCTGATAATCGGACGCACATCGAAACATAAGGTTAAAGCCTGACAATGTTCACGCCAGCAAAATGACGCTGTCATGCCCTTTGCACGGCTTCTCCTCCTAAGTGCGTCCTCAGCTGTATTTCATCATCTCTTTTACCTCCAAACTTTTACGAGAGGTAAAAGAGATGATGAATCAAATCCACATCAGAATTAAAAGGGCGAGTCGGTCAGTTAAGACCGCTTACGCTCTACTTTTAAGAAGGAGGTGAGTATATGAGCTATGGTAGTAGTTGTGAAGGATGTTGCTGGATCACAAGGGACGGGGTTGAGGTCTACAGATGTAGACTAACTCAATGCCCTTTCTGGGGTTACTTTTTTGCACAGAGAAGCCCAAAAGTGGACACTTGCTTTTCTTGAAGTGACTAAAACAGGCTGTCAGTTGACAGCTAAAAGCGGCATGAAATATGCTACTTAAAGGGAGAAAGGAGGTGAGATTATGGCAGCTATTAATTACCTATCAGAACTGGACAAGATCAAGGCTTACCAAAAGTATAGGCCGATAATTTCGGACCTGTCGAAGCCACAGCTCGAGGTCCTGATCCTTTTGCTCATCAATGGGAGCGAGTTAGACTATGCGGTTGACCTGGCAATGAGCTTCCCGAAGGAAGGATAAAACTATAGGTCACCACTTAATCCTCTGGTCCGTGATCTCTGGACCAGAGGATTTTTTTTGACCTATAGTTTTAGAAAAGCCGTTGATCGACTCCCCCTTAATGGAGATCCCGCCATTTTTTGATAAGAATTTCAAGAACACGAGTATATGCTTTTTTATACTCTTTGGCTGTAGATCCATTGGGAGGAAGCTCGTTGGGACAAACATAGAAGAAGACCCCGTCCATTTCGATTCCTCGCCAACCACTTTCAACATCAGGGTTACTCTTCTCCTGTTTTCCACATAGAGCACATTTCATTACTTCTCCATTGAATGGAATCACCACTAAACCTTTCTTAAACAGCCGTTGATCGACTCCCCCTCAATGTCGATCCCCCACCTTTCCTTCTTTTGTCCCCTTTACATCCGGGGCTGTGTCCCTTCCGAACGGCTTAAAATTCAAAATGATAAATATCTCCTAAGGATTCCCAATCGCCACCCCAGGTGTGACCCATGCCCTTCCACAGCTCACCGGCCCGATGATAGGCCGCGTCATCCTTCCAAATCAACTGCCCGTGACGAACAAGCACAAAGTCAATCGCAAGCCAGTCTTGATGCTTGGAATGAAGGACTTTAGATTTACCCTGGTTGTACAGGGTCAACTGTTCTTCCCTCGTACGATAAAAACACGTTGGCATCAACTCGATCTTTTCACTTTTAAGATGCCAGATCAGCTCACAAATGTCTTGAAAAAAACTAACTCGATCATCGGTTTTGGCCATAGGTCACCTCAAAATAAGAAAAAATATCAATAGTACCGCTATCGCTGCAGCGATCCACATCCAGTAACCACCCAAAAAAATCAAAAATCTAAATCTCCAATCAATACCGGTCACTATTTACGCTCTTTAAGGTGCAGGTAGACCCTGTCACCAAAGAAGAATGAGAAAACAGAGGCTGAGAGATTAAGGAGAAAATTCGCTATCGACATATCCCTCGATGGAAGGAAGATATAGACGAAGGTCCCAACGAGGATCAGATCGGCAAGTACGTACCGGTGCATGGCTCTAAAATTCGCTACCCACTTTGAAACTTCACCGGCCGGATTATCAAGTGAAGCCAGGGCGGTCAACCTACGTGTCTGAGAATCGGTGAGACGAATGGCATCGTCAACCGTCTTTGGTTCGGCACCACCGATCCCGGTGATCTTGGCAATGAGAGACCGAACCCCATCAGCAAAAACAGGGAGAAGAGCAGGAAGAAGAAGAGCGAGAAAGTTCATAAAGCACCTCCTAAGATCTCAGATTTTTTAGATTTTGGTCTTAAAATTAGCTAATTTAGCTATACCACCTCCATCTTTGGCACACGAGACCCGTCTTTTCACCTTAAAGGTGCTCTTAGGGGTTTTAATATGGTGCCTTTGAGGCCGTAGGCCATACCTTTTCTCTCTCTAAGACCCTCGAATCACCACCCAAACCCAAAAAACTACCAAATTCTAAGCTATGGGGTGTTCTATGTTGTGCCCATTTTGGCACACGGAAAAAGGAGAACAGCCCCTTGACCCGATTCCCAAGCTGGATCAGGTAGTTAAACGCCTTTCCTTTGAACTTGTAAAGAGTAGAGGCAAATAGGATCCTACCATCCCTTAGACCTCGAAAACGCCTAACCCTCTCTATGACCTTAAGATCTTCAAGCCGGTCAAGGATACGGTTAAGGTTACGCCTGGACATAGGCAGTTTGTAGAACCTCCCAACCAGTACGCAAATATGCCCCTGTGAGGGCCAGCAATACGGTTTATGGTGACTTTTGGCAACTGCCAAAAGCGTATACAGCACCGCTTCTTGTTTTGAGACCATGATTCACCTCCATAAAAAAAGACTTGACAAACCATACCATAATGGTTTATAGATTTGTCAAGCGACAAATTGTCGCACTGGGTGCGACAATTTGTCGCACTAATCAAATGTTTAGTAAGGGAGATCGGGACAACGAATATGAGACTTTCCCGGTCTCCCTTTTTTATTGTCCCGATCTCCTAAATCAAACCAAAGGAGGTAACAACAATGGCTGAGATTAAGAGTTTAGAGTCAATTCAGGAGAAGTACCAGCGCATCACTCCTGCGAGACGGGACGACTACGAGAAGGGCATAGCGGCTCCACGAAGGCCATGGAAGTCATCTGCCAAGGCAGCTGTAGGAACCTACAAGGCGGCTATAACCGAGTCGGTAGCAAAAGACTTGTATAACAAGGGACTCGATAAAGTAACAGACGCTGACTGGTCGGAACCAGCAATGACCAAAGGACCGGGCCGATTCGCAGAGGGCACGATGATTGCCGGTCCGAAGTTCGGAAAGGGCTTCGCTAAAATCCACGCGGCCTTTAAGGCGGTCGTCAAAGACCCACGTTACCCGAAGGGAGACCTGAGAAACCTCAAAAACGTGGAAAAGTTCAGCCAAGCCGCCTACAAGGCAAAGATCGGCGGATAATAAACCGAAGTAATTCCCTTCAAATTGAAGATAATTACTTCAAAATAAAGGAGGTGTACCACTATGGATCGTCGCTTTGCAACTCTACAGGCAGACAAGACATACACAGCAGATGCAACAGAACCGATCGACCTAACACTTAAAAACGTGATCTCACAGTTAGTCATCCGTTTCCAACCTAAATGTGGTGCGGAAGGAAACTCAACCGGGCACTTTATGAAGTGTCTGAAGAAGGTTGAGGTGGTCGATGGTTCTGATGTTTTATGGTCGCTCTCGGGCCAGGAAGGACACGCCCTTGATTGGTATTCTCACTACTTAGTCCGTCCAAACATCGTTTGGTACCTCGTCAACACCACTCAGGATATGGCCCTCCATGTTTCGTTCGGACGCAAGCTCTGGGATCCTCTCTTGGCTCTCGATCCAACAAAGTTCAAAAACCCCCAGCTTAAGATCACCCTGGATATCGACGGCGGCGGGATGAACAACTCCCAGATCATCATGAGCGTCCATGCCCATATCTTCGATGGGAAAGAAGTGGCACCCATTGGATTCCTTATGGCAAAGGAGATTAAGGACTACACGCTCGGGGCAGGAACACATGAATATATCGATCTACCGACGGACTACCCAATCCGGAAGATCCTCGCAAAGATCCAGAAGTACGCTGCTGGGCTTGAGTACTGCTTCGACGACATCAAACTGAGCGAGGATATCGATAAAAAAGTTCCGGTAAATCACGATATCCATGAGATTCTCCACGCCATCACCGGGCAGACAAAGCCCTACAGGGAATGGGTGATTGTAGCAGGTGGATCAACAGAAAGGCAGTTCCATATCACTCCAGCCTACTGGCCAGGACTTCAGGTTTCACACTGGGAAGGATCGGCAATCTCACAGCACGCAACTATCTGGGAGGGTGATGGTGGACGCGCAAGGCTCTTCACGAGCGGCGTGGGTGGAAACTACATGGTGGCTGTTCAAGGATGGTGCCCACATGGAACGGTTGAATTGCCTCAAGGGGACCAAAACAATCCTGACGAGTGGCTAAGTGTGGCAGACCTTGAGAGCTTGAAGTTAGATATCCTCTCAGGATCCACGATGTCTTCAAGTGAGAGCTGCCAGGTCTTTTTACAGCAGTTGAGAACATACGCAGCCTAACCTCCTCTAACAAAAAATAGAAAGGAGGCTGTGTATTATGAAGTTAAGAAATATCATCACCGATGAGGTGATTAAGGGTGCTTCAGCGGGGACAAATGATCTTGAGTCCCCGCTTGTAGAACCTGGAACAATTTTAGAAGTAAGACATGTCGCGGTGGAGAATCGAACCACCGCGTACACCCGCCTTGTGATCGGTGTTGCCGATGGGCTCTCTTTCTTCCAAAAAGAGGAACAGGACTCGCCGTCTGCCAACAATATCTACTGGACAGACTCAAAGTTCTTAATCCCCGCAGGAAAAAAACTCCGCGCCCGCCTAACAGGCTGCACCGCCGGGGACAAGATCTATATGTCCTATGAGGGCTTTATCTATGCCCAAAATGAGTGATTACAAAATTGGTACGTCTATTCTAACCCTCCTGGCTTCCCTTAAGTCAATTACTGGATACGACTACGAACAAAAAATTGACGCCGTCTCCGAGGCCTTGACCCGCCTTAATGAGCTTGCAGATATCCCTATTGTCTTACAACCAATGTTCAGGACTGATTTCGGGGGGACTGCAAGGTACTTAGCTGTGGCGGCGGCTCTTGGATCTAAGATCTATGTGGGGACAGGACATGATGGCGCTCGCAAAAAGGATTGGTGGGAGTATGATCCTACTACTGATACCTGGACCCAGAAGGCTAATTTCGGGGGGACTGCAAGATCCCGCGCTGTGGCGGCGGCTCTTGGATCTAAGATCTATGTGGGGACAGGAGATGATGGCGTTTACAAAAACGATTGGTGGGAGTATGATCCTACTACTGATACCTGGACCCAGAAGGCTGATTTCGGGGCGACTGAAAGATACGGCGCTTTGGCGGCGGCTCTTGGATCTAAGATCTATGTGGGGACAGGACATGATGGCGCTCGCAAAAAGGATTGGTGGGAGTATGATCCTACTACTGATACCTGGACCCAGAAGGCTGATTTCGGGGGGACTGCAAGAAACTACGCTGTGGCGGCGGCTCTTGGATCTAAGATCTATGTGGGGACAGGACATGATGGCCTTTACAAAAAGGATTGGTGGGAGTATGATCCTACTACTGATACCTGGACCCAGAAGGCTGATTTCGGGGCGACTGAAAGATACGGCGCTTTGGCGGCGGCTCTTGGATCTAAGATCTATGTGGGGACAGGACATGATGGCGTTTACAAAAAGGATTGGTGGGAGTATGATCCTACTACTGATACCTGGACCCAGAAGGCTGATTTCGGGGGGACTGCAAGACAAAACGCTGTGGCGGCGGCTCTTGGATCTAAGATCTATGTGGGAACAGGATATGATGGCGCTTACAAAAAAGATTGCTGGATACAGAACTGGAACTACACATAAGGAGGAAAAATGAAAATAACAGTTTACTTTGGAAATACTTTGGTTTTTACTGTGGACACAAGGTGCGTCCACGAAGAATCCTTCCCTGACCTAATGCGTCAGGCCGCAAATGTGCAGTTAGGGAAGTGGAGGGAAGAGGTCCCACAAAAAGACCACGTAATTAAAATAACTGAACAAGTTTAACAAAACCCGCCATGACACCAGTATCTTAGGCCTACCAATGCCAAAAGAATCAGAGATCATCCTAAGAAAAATAGAAAGCCTGAAATACCAATACCGCCAAAATACAAATAACCTCTTAGAAGACCAGGCCCGCAGACTAAAATACCTAGAGGAAAATATTAGGGAGCTACGTTACAAGTTTGAGCTTGCCCTTTTGGCCGAAAGAAAAGCCCTTGAAATGTTAATAGATGAGGCAGAGGGCGAAGAAAGAGAGCGTTTACAAACTAAACTAAAAATGCTCATCGAAGAGCAGCGGATTAAAAGAGAAAATCAAGAGGCCATTTGGGAAAGGGATATAAAAAATCTCAAGGAGAATTTCAGGCTTGAAAAAGTAGTGTTAGACGAAGAATACATGGTTGATCTAAGGGCCTTAGAACAAGCCCTTAGAGATGCTCTGCAAAGAGAAAAAGAGGAAGAAGAAGAAAGGAAGAAAAAGGTCCCACCAGAACTATTAATCGAACGGATACCGTACCCGCGGTGGTGGAGGGATTCACTTAATGCAAAGATTGACTTAACTGCCCCTGGCTCAAAAACCCTTGCAACCGTAACAGGAAAATTACACCTCTGGGTGGCTACAATCGTTCTCACCGTAACCGGTGAGACTGTAATCACCATCACCTTTGGAAAGGCCGGCTCCTCTGGACCAATATACTTAGGAGGAGATGGTCAACCGATGGGAATCGTCATTGCCATGGGAAACTCCCCGGCGCCATGCGCAGACGGAAACTTAGTAATATCAGCAACAGACCCAACGGCAGTAAACCCGCAAATCGGAGGTTGGGCAACCTGCTTCGCAGAGGAGTATAAAAAAGAGGTAAAGCCAACATAATATGACAGAAGGAATCATAGAACAAGAAGATAGAGAATTTAATTCATCCATCGGAAATTGGACCGGTGACCCTACTTGGGAATATGGCCCAATACACGGAAGCTACGGCCAAATGAATTTCACATTACAACCCTACGGTCCGAATCAAGTGGCTACTTTGGCATACCCATATTTTAAAATACCAAACAGGGCAGATTACTTTTATATTTTTTTAAACCATATTATGGAGTTGTCGGTCTTAGGCAACCCATACCTAGAAATCACCGCACAAGACGGAGAAGGGAATATAATTATCATTGAACCACAACTTTTTATAGCTCACCTTTGGACGGGACACACAGTATACTTTACGCCACCCTTACAATGGCAAAAAACATCGGGGAAATTAATCTTCACATTGCATTCGCCAGATCAGGCGGAGGGAAATGTGTACTTCGATAACCTTTCTGCATTTTACTTCCCATTCAAAGTCCAATACCTTCCAATACTGGGAGTAGGATAAATGTCATACGAAGCATGGATCATGATCGCAGGAATTGCGATCGTAAATCTGTTTACACTGGTGGGAGGCCTGGTCAAGATAACAGCCCGACTCACCAGGATCGAAACAGATTTACAGTGGATCAAGAGGAATTGCCCACAATGCCAACTGACCTCGGAGAACCTTTTGACATAACATGGCGCGGCGATCCTCCCCAGATGCTGCCGCCTGACGTACCTCTATGGCACAAGTACTTAGACCAAGCCGCTGGACAGTTTTTAAGATTTTATTACAACGTGCGAGTAGGAGGTCCGGACATTTCAAAACTTACGGTAGACCTCGCACTCGCAAAGATGTGGTACGCATCAACGGCCAAACGAATAGACGTAATTGGTGAGCGAGAAAACGAAATCTGGATCATAGAGGTTGCAGCCTCACCCTATCTTCGGGCTGTAGGACAATGCCTGTCCTACAGGTTCCTGTGGAACGAGGACCCGAAGATAGACAAGCCTGCCAGAGCAGTCTTGCTTTGTTACTACCTCGACTCGGACCTCGAAAGGATCCTAAAACACTACGGAGTAAAAATCATCACCGTTGAAAGACCCTGAGCGGCCCTAGGCCGCTTAACTCAAAACCAAAGACGCCGCCTTAAGCGGCTAACCAAAAACACTCCGCAGATGCCAACTCGCTGAAGTCTTCTTTAACCCAAAACCAAAGGCGCCGCCTTAAGCGGCTAACCAAAAACACTCCGCAGATGCCAACTCGCTGAAGAAAACCCCCATCCTACACCATGGATCCGTAAGAGATCTCCCGCCAGGATTGATCCTGACAATGATTTTAGGGTAAAATTACCCCATGACCATTGCAGACGACCTCCTAAGGGCCAGGGCATACGGAAGAACTGCATATTATCACGCCATCAGAGAGCAACCTAGTTATCAGGCAGAGCTCGAGAGGACTCTTAGAGACTACAACGCAAGGACCTGGTATGACCCACTAGGGATCATCCCAAAATTCACAACTGCAGAGTTCAATAAAAGAAGAGACAAATATCAAGCAAAATACGGGACAACAATTAATATCCCAGGATTCAATGATGTAATACACATCAAACCAAAAGCGACCATCAGCGCCGAGGAAATGGCAGC
>Ga0315314_1004759_pt1 | contig 10062 bp, 14 predicted proteins | sample TDP9_MG_FD_203631 | JGI IMG/M metagenome (GOLD analysis project Ga0315314, IMG submission 203631) | Freshwater sediment microbial communities from Lake Towuti, South Sulawesi, Indonesia - TDP9 | ecosystem: Environmental > Aquatic > Freshwater > Lake > Sediment | place: Indonesia: South Sulawesi... | reverse complement strand
GAGGGTTTGAACGAGGAGCTGAAGCTAGCCCCCAGCACCACTTCATGAGCCTGCAAACAACAGCAATGCACAGGCTTTATTGGCTACAGCTTTTTAGCCCAGTTGCAGACTTCTTTTTTCTTGTACCATGGATGTTTTCTGTCTCTTTTTAGTTCAAAGACAACTTGATTCTTCTCATCGACACAAGGAACTGTCGTTACATCTCTATCTTCGTCCCAAGGAAATTCGGCTCCCCACATAAAGGCATAAACTGTTGGAACTATAGTGGCTAAGGCGCTTGGACATACCTTTCCTTTAATGTATGTCCCATCGAAAATGATTTTGTCTCCCACCTTGTATTCTACGCTGCATTTTCCCTTTATCTCTTTCACAGTGACTTCAACCGCGAAACCATATCCTGTCATCAATATCACCCATATTCTAATTTGCAGATAAGATTATAAAATTTCAAAGGTAGGTCATGACTCGAATCCCAACATCCCACTTGTGGAGTAAGAAGTAACTGTAGAAAGTAGAGTCTCTAGGTCTGTGAGAGAATCAAAATTATTTTTGTTCTTCTTCTCCTTCTTCTTCACTGAGAACGCATTTGTAATCTTTATATCGATTTTAGCTCGTAATATTGCTGTGAGTTGGTCAGTGTTGAAGATTCATCCGATGGTTGCGAGAAAAGATGGCAAAATGCGATTTGGAAAAGGTTTCAGTAAAGGCGAGCTTAAGGAGGCTGGAGTAGATTTTAAACAGGCGCTTAGATTAACTATTCCTGTGGATTTGCGAAGAAAGACAAGGCATGAAGAAAATGTCAGTGCCCTTAAGCAGCGGCTGGGTTTGCAAGTGCCAAAAATTTCTAAACCACCTAAACCATCAAAGAAATCCTCTAAGCCGAAAAAAGCGGAGGTTATGGAACAAAAGCCTACAAAACCCAAAAAGCAGAGGAAAACAACAGAAATTTCTAAACCTTCAAAACGTGTAAGGGCTACGAAGTCTCCAGAGTCTCCAAAGGCTGAGAAAACCGTACTTAAGAAATCGTCCACTAGACGAAAAACAGTAAAATCTAAGGGCGCAGAAAAAACCTAGAATAACTTGTGGTAGATTTGCCTCAAATTCCCGTAGCATACATCGACATCGAATTCTTCGCCCACGCAACTGAAGACTTGGAAAAAGTCATGGAAGCTGTTAAACATATTCTTCCCGCCAACCGAGTGGAAGAGATAGATTTTAAGAAAAATAGCCTGAAGGGGCACCATGGCAATCCAATAGTTTTCTTTGAAACAAAAATAGAAAGAAAAGAACTGGTCAAAGCAGTTATTCACAGTGTTTTCTCACGTCTTAGCGAGTTGGACAAGGAAGCGCTTCGCAAAGAAATCAAAATGCATGTAGAGAAGGGAAGTCTCTATTTTAGATTGGATAAGCAAGCTGCCTTTCAAGGAGTAGTCAAACTTTGCACTGTCGATCCTATTCATTTGCGCATAAGATTTCGGAAGGGAAAAATCGAAGAGATAGTTAAGATTTGCGAAGAACTAGGGATATTAGCATGAGGAAATTCGTTGACTTACACCTATGTGCGTCGATTGACGATATTAAACAAGTAGAAAGAATAGTTAATTTATCAGCTGAACTTGGATATCGCATGGTCGGCATACCTCTTTCACCAAATGTTTCGCAAGAAAGAATTCGTCAAATAGAGGAGATTTGCAATAGAGCGAGAGTTGAGTTTGTCACAAGGGTAGATTTAATGCCCAAAACGTCTAACGAATTACTTAATAGCTTGGGGCGTCTTAGGCGAAAATTTGAAATTGTATCAGTGGCATGTACTTCAAAAAATGTTGCAAGACAGGCGGCAAAGGACCGAAGAGTCGATTTATTGTCACCTTGTCTGACGTTTCCTTGCAAACGCTTCTTTGACTATGCCGAAGCTGAACTTGCCTCTGAAAAATTGGGGGCATTCGAGATAGATATGGCACACATACTCTCTTTAACTGGGTTCCCAAGAATTCGACTTCTTTCAAGTCTGCGAAAAGAAGTTGCAGTCGCCAGAAAGTTTGACATACCAATAACGATTTCCAGCGGTGCATCAGATGAGAACTTCGTAAGAAGCCCACAGGATTATGTTGCTCTCGCTTCTCTCTTTGACTTACCTGCATTATGTGCTTTGCAGGCGCTTTCTGATTATCCCTTGTCTATAGTTGAGAGGAATAAGGGAAAATTAAGTTCGTGTTATGTCGCGCCTGGTGTGCGTGTAATGGAGAAATGAGTTTTGGTGCATCTTATTAAAAGACGCTATCTCCTGGTGCAAGTTACATGTTTGGAAACAGTCGATGAACGAGCTTTCATGGATGCCGTTTGGGATGCAGTTCTGCAACTTTTTGGGGAATATGGGGCAAGTCAAACAAACCTTATTCTGATGAAACATAGTTTGAAACCGAATTATGCTATTTTGCGTTGTTCGCACAAGGCCTTGGACATGGTTAAAGCCTCTCTTGCTTCAATAACGCAGACAAATGGCAAACCCCTTGCCCTTCGTGTTTTAGGAGTCTCTGGCACTTTGAAAGCACTTCAGAGGCAGAAGCCAGAAATACAGTTTTGACAAGAGATTCTATATGATCACTATCAAAAAAGCAACACAAAAAGACATTCGAGTCCTCAGCAGAAAACTCCTGTCACTTTTGGAAGACAAGAATAGCCAAATCTACCGAGAGAATGTTGCCAAATTCGGAATTCCAGAGGATTATGCCAAAAAAGCTTTCGCCGAAGAGAGATTGCTAGAGACAGCTGCTACGGGAAAAGCAACTTTCTATCTAGCCCGTGAAAACAATGAAATCATAGGTTTTGCTCAAACAATACAAAAAGATGCTAGCACGGTAGAGTTAGACCGTATCATAATCTTTCCAAAGCACGCAAGAAGAGGCATAGGCACGCAACTGCTACACCAAGTCCTGATAGACCAAAAACAAAAAGGAGTCACAACAGTTATCGTAAATACTGGAAAAGAAGAAATCCAAGCTAGACGATTCTACGAGAAAAACGGTTTCAAACAGATAAAGGAAGTAATGATTGAAGCTCCATGGGGCAAAAAACTAATCCTAGTTACTTACCACATCTATCTGAAAAGGTGACTCAGAATGAAAACGAAAACTGTATGGTTGGACGAACTGACTATGCCGGAGGCTGAAGAGGCTGCAGAGGAGGGTAAGATAGTAATTCTCCCAGTTGGAAGCACCGAGGAACATGGAAAGCACTTGCCTCTCTGCACTGATAGTTTGCAGCCTGAAAATGTTGCTATTGAAGTTGCTAGGAAAGCTGGCTGTCTTGTCGCTCCGCCCGTAAGATATGGCGTGTGCAGCGGAACTCAATATTTTCCCGGGACCATTTCTGTTGATTTCAATTCTCTTTGCAGTATAGTTCGTGATATTCTTGATGAACTGGTGCGGCAAGGCTTCAAACGGTTAATTGTTCTAAGTGGACATGCCGGGTCTTTGCATATGGCTGCTTTAAGGCTTGCAGCTCATGAAGTATTTGACAAATATGCAGAGGAAAGTAAACATCGTGCCCTAAGAATAGTTGTGTTAAGTGACTACGATTTTGCATACGAATTGAGGGGAAAGCAATTTGATGAACGCGATGGGCATGGCGGCGAAATTGAAACTTCACGTATTCTGGCGATTAGACCAGATTTGGTTAAGGGAAGAACTGAAAAGAATTTTTCTGAAATGCCCAAGTTTGAAATTGTGGTGAATCCTAAAGATTATTGGCCCAACGGAATACAAGGGGATCCTTCTAAAGCAAGCGTGAAGAAAGGAAGAATTGCCAACAAGTATATCATAGGTAAGATGCTTGCACTTGTCAAAGAACTAAGTAAATAGCCTTCTAGTTGTCAAAATTATATAGCATACGTTGCTGTATTACACTGGGTTCTTTCATAATGGTGGCGGAGTAGCTTGAAATCTTCATTAAGGATAAAAGTGGACAGGTTTCCTTCCTATCAAGGTCTAGAATGGGACATGAAGGTAAACAACCCAGATGATCCGAATTTTTGGAAGTATGGCGTTGCTAACCTCATCTTTTTGGATCATATTAGGGACAAAAAGCTGGTGCTTGATCTCGGGTGTGGAACTGGTGGCTCCACTTTTTTTCTGGCGGAGGAAGGGGAGGCAGAATGGATTATTGGCACGGACTTGGTGAGAGACATGATCAAAGTGGCAAAGAAAAACGCAATTAATAGAGGGTTAGACCAAAAGATATGTTTCCTAATTTGCGACGGACGATACTTACCTTTTAAAGCTTCATGTTTTGAGGCTTTAATATCGAGAGGAGACGCATTTTGCTTTCTAGTTCCTCTGAAAAGCACCGTTCAAGAGTTGAAGGGGGTTATGAAGCCTAAAGGGGTTATAGTTTTGGAGATGGACAATCGTACAGATTGGAAGTCAGGCACCGTAATCTCAACCAGCTTTCAAAAGACGCCCGACGGAAAGATCGCTTACATTGTGAAGACATTTACAACTAGGCGAAATCACAGGGCCATCTCTTACATCCTAGATCCAAACGGTAAAATAGTTAAGAAGGTTGCAAGCGACCCCGAGTTTCAGGAAAAAGGCTGCAAAGCATGGAAATGTTCTCTTCAAAAGGTTAAGGAAGAAACCATTGAAATAAGGCAAGGCACCCCAACTCACTGGCCAACAGCAAGAGAACTATACATCCTTTTCAAGAAAAGTGGTTTTACGGAAGTGCAGGTGATGGGCGATGGTTTGCTAATGAAGTTATTGCTCGACGGTGACGAAGCGATTATTGAAGCGATGAAAAAAGAACCCCAATTATTTTTCGAGATTGAAAAAAGACTGGTTCCATACGTAAGTCCGAATAAGGCTTCTACAGTGATTCTACGAGCCACTGTACCTTGAAACGCAGCTTTCGAAAATCCCATTTTGAATAGCAATCCATTTAAAAGAGGAGAATCTTTTACAGTATGGGGGATGATGTTGCCGTCCCAGACCGACCAAGTGGAATGAAGACCTCATGACAAACAGACCCCAAAAAACCACAGACACATTCTAACCCTATATAAACCCTATTTATAGGAGGGCTAGTATACTCTTTGCTAGACAGACTCTCGCCCAAGCCTCACATATATGCGACTCAACTTTCCTGTTTCTGACAGGAAGAATGCACAATCTTTCATGCCATCTTCAACTTTATCTGGCGAAACCTGATAAGTAGGAAACTCTACGAGCTGCTTCAGAGTTTCCACAGGATTCATATTCTTAACAACCTTCTTCCCAGATTGGTGGGTATTCACTATATACCTTTTTCCTCTTGCGTGTAAAGAGTTTACAGGGAAAAAGAGGACTAAAAAACATCAGAAGATATCACCAGACTTGAGAGTTTAAAAGCATGAACATGAATATTATCCGCTCTAAAATAAAGATCGAATGGAAGGATACCCTGTTGTTAATCCCAATTGACTTGCCTTTGCGTTGGGACTGCAAGATTATTAGTGTGCGCAGTTTATTACGTCTTCAAACAGAGAATCAAGCCAAAAACCTAACGTCAAAGTGAACATTTCATGTGGGAACCTCTACTGATTGTATTTGGCTTCTTCATTGGCATAATCGCTTCCATGACTGGTGTAGGCGGCGGCATTTTCATCGTTCCTATACTTACGTTCCTGTATGGCTTTCTGCCAGCAAATGCCATTGGAACAAGTCTAACTACGATTATTTTCACGGCCATTGCCTCAGCCATAAACTATGCAAAACAAAAGAGAATCTACTACAGAACAGGAATAGTCTTAGTCATTACAACAGCACCAGGAGCATACTTGGGCGCATGGCTAACAACAGTCATAAAACCTCGAGAACTAGGGCTAATCTTTGGCTTTTTCTTGATTTTCGTCGCCCTCCGCATGATAATTAGCCTCTTCAGGAAGAAAACCCAAGACAAAACATCAACGGTGAAATCGGATACTGAATTGCTGAAGTCTGGGAAGACAATTATAATCGGTGCAGGCTTGAGTTTCTTCGGTGGCCTTGCATCGGGGCTTCTTGGAATAGGTGGGGGAACGCTAATAGTACCGATAATGATGGTCGCAATGCAAATGCCTATTCATTTTGCAACCGCTACCTCAATGTTCACGATGATCTTCACATCGATATCCGGAGTAAGTCAACACTATCAAGCCAACCATATAGACTTCACCTTTGCAGTGCTCTTCGCAGCAGGAACCATTTTCGGAGCCCAAGTGGGCGCCTACGCATCTAAGAAAACCTCTGGCCAAAACCTCAGCCTAATCTTTGGCGTAATGCTCATGATCGCTGGCGTAAACATGATCCTAAAATACCTGTAAAGGAGACGAAAAATAGAATTCCATCACAGAATCAGACGAAGAAATGACTAATTGGCTCAAGGTACACGCCAGAAATATTTACATCAGCTAAGATCTGTTCAATTTACCTGTACAAAGGTGAGTATGAATGAAGATTGTGGGTATCGTCGGAAGTCCAAGGGTTGGCGGTAATACTGAGATTCTTACCCGCATAGCATTAGAGAAAGTGCAGAAAGAGGGGCTTGAAACAGAACTCATTAGCCTAGCGGGAAAGAAGATAAAGCCTTGTGACGGTTGTCGCAGCTGTCGCGTCAAAGGCAAATGCCACATCAAAGATGACTTTGAATCTATCTATGCCAAAATGGTTGAAGCCGATGGCATCATCCTTGCCACTCCGGTATACTTTGGTGCAGCTACACCTCAAATGGTTAGTCTGATTAGCAGATGCTATGCCCATTCAGGAGAAAGACCCTTCGAGAACAAGGTTGGAGGCCCAATTGTCGTTGCACGACGTGCTGGACATAACTTCGCCTTTGCTCAGCTCATGTTCTTCTTCATGATCTCGGGGATGATTGTCCCAGGGTCCACATACTGGAACATCGCTTTCGGTAGAGAGAAAGGAGAAGTCACTAAAGACAAGGAAGGGGTGCGCACCATCAAGAACTTTGGGCGTAAATTAGCTTGGCTGGTCAAGAAAATCAAGACGTAATATTACTATGGGTTTATGGCTATTTTTATGTCCTTCTTTGATGTAATCAATGTCTCAAAAGCATCTTTTATTTTCTCTATTTTCATCTTTTGAGTTATTAATGGTCTAACATCAATCGTTCTAGATGCTATTAGGTTCAAGGCTTTTCTAAAGTGGAGTGGAGTCGCATGAAAAGTTCCTAAAACCGTAACTTGACCATAATGCAACAGTTCTGTCCTAACTTTTATTTCGGTTCCGGGAGGGCATCCGCCAAATTCTAAAACTGTTCCGCCTTTCCTAACCATTTTCAATGCTTGCTCCCATGTCGCGGGGAGCCCTATCGCCTCAATTACAACCCTTGCTCCATAACCTTCTGTAAATCCCTTAATTTTCTCAACTGGGTCATGTTGACTGGCATTGACTATTTCTGCACCAAGTTTCTGTGCCACTTGCAACCGTTCTTCCACAAGGTCGCTCATTATCACTTTTTCTGTCCCCATCTTCTTAGCTACTAGCAGATGAAGGAGCCCAATAGGTCCAGCGCCTATGATGGCTACTGTGTCACCAAATTTGACATTGGCTTTCTCAACTCCATGAAGAACACATGCTAAGGGTTCTGTTATCGCTGCTTCTTCAAAAGTCAAATGCGACGGAATTTCTTGCATGTTAACAGCAACCATTCTTGACGGAACCTTAATGTACTCCGCATATGCACCCCAAAGCCACATCATATCTTCACATAAGTTGTAATCGCCTCTCTGACACATTCGGCATCTCAAGCATGGGGCACTGTTACCCGCTCTAACTCGCATACCTTTTTTCGGCCATGAAAGTTCTTCGCTTACCTCTACGACTTCACCTGCCCACTCATGCCCAAACACTGTGGGAAGAGCAATAACTCCTTCCACGTAGCCTCTCTGAAATATTTTTAGATCCGTTCCACATGTTGTTGCTGCCTTCACCCTAACCAAGACTTCTCCCAAACCAACAGTGGGTTTGTCAACATTTTCGACTTTAAGGTTTTTCACTCCGTATAGCAATGCTGCCTTCATCTTTTCATTCATTTGTTATCACCACTTTCAGACATTCTTTGCTTTCAGCTGCAGTTTTAAAGGCATCTTGAATATGAGCTAACGGAAAACGATGCGTTATGAGTCCCTTTGCCTTAACCCTTCCTGAACTTATCATTTCTAAAGCCATTCTTGTTTCCACATGAGACGTAGAATAAGAAGGAATTACAGCAATTTCTGAAAAGAATAATCTGTGAGGGCTTATGCGTGCTTGCACTTCAGGCGATGTTGGTGCAAACAAACATAATGTTCCACCTCTGCGACAAGCTTGCATTCCCTCTGAAAAAGCTTCAACATCTGGAGCAGTGACGATTACAAGGTCCGCGCCCCTTCCATTAGTGGCACTTTTCAGTTTTTCAATAAAATCCTCACTTTTTGAATTGATCGTTAAATCTGCTCCGAATTGTTCAGCCACCTTTAATCTGTAATCAGTTATGTCACTGACGATAATTTTGATTACACTAGAGTTTCTCAATAGCATGGTGTTGATGATTCCAGATGGCCCTGCACCGATTATGGCTATCACATCGCTTGGCTGTACATTGAATTTTCTCATTGCCCTTATGCAGCATGCGACTGGTTCGATTAAAGTTGCCTCTTCAAACGAAAGGTTATTTGGGATTCTTAGAGTATCTATTTGCAGATTTGGCAATGGTACTCTAAAATATTCCGCGAATCCGCCTGGAATTATGTGAGTTTTACCAAACTCCTCGCACATAGTATAGTTTCCGCGAATACAATAGTGGCATGTTAAGCATGCTACATGATGGTGAACAAAAACTCTATCGCCGACATTGAAGTCTTCAACTTTGTCTCCAGTTTCAGCAATAATTCCAGCAGGTTCATGACCAAGAACTAGTGGTGCCCTCCTTTTTAGATACCACTCCATAAGGTCTGAACCGCAGATTCCACAAGCCTTCATTTTGACCAGTATTTCGTCTTGGCTTATTTTTGGTTTTGACATATCTTCAACTTTTATGTTGTCAAGGCTATAGTAGACAGCGGCTTTCATGACTATTCGATGAGCCTTTAATAGCCTAAAAGACTTGCGTTACACTGCCTTTATCTCTGTGAATAAGATTTAATTTACGGATTACTGCATAAAGCCATGAAAGCGGGGGTTGCCAAGCCAGGTCAAAGGTGCAGCCCTGAGGTGAGACAGAATGCTTCGCATAAAAGAACAAGCTATGAAGAACGAAAACCTAACGCATGCTATAGTAGGGCAGGCGATTCTCGATGAGGCAAAAATAGGTCCAGATATGATCAGAATATCCTACTACTCAGAGGAGGAGGCAAGATATCTGTGGGAAGTAGGAAAACGCTGGAACTTGGTCAACGATCTGAGGATGGAAGAAGCCCATGGCGCAAAAAGATGGGTATTTACCATTAAGGCAAGCGCCCGACAAAGACTGTACGAAGCTATAGGTCCTCTGCCTAACCCAAGTAAAGACAGAGCTTTCAGACACTTGGTTGCCAGAGATTCAAAGGGCGGAAATTGGAAATACAGTAAAGGAGAAGCTAAGAAAGCGATACTAAGCGTACTCAGCCTGCCAACAACGGTACGAGAGGTATGCGAAAAAACCAACTTAGGCAGCAGCAGTGTCAGAAAGCATTTAAGGAGCCTAGAGAAGGAAGGAAAAGTTAGAAGAGTCGGCAAGAACGTGAATGCAATAAGAAAGAATTATAGACTTGCCGAGTTATGGTCAACATGTGTGAGTTAAGCATTCTGTCTCTCAGAACGGCTGTCCCGTAGGGGTTCGTGGGTTCAAATCCCACCCCCCGCACCAAAACTTTTTAGTCGATGTTTAAATTCTCGGTTTTCTTGAGTTCTATCTACTGGTAATTTTGAGTAGTTCAGTAGAGATTATTTAAATTAAGATGCCTTGTCGCGTTTCATAAACCTCATAGAATAAAAAGAAGGAAAGGTGTGCTTTTTATCCCTTCTCTATGAGTTCCTTTGTCTTTTTCATAGAGTAGTCCATGGACTT
>Ga0315314_1004758_pt1 | contig 10065 bp, 9 predicted proteins | sample TDP9_MG_FD_203631 | JGI IMG/M metagenome (GOLD analysis project Ga0315314, IMG submission 203631) | Freshwater sediment microbial communities from Lake Towuti, South Sulawesi, Indonesia - TDP9 | ecosystem: Environmental > Aquatic > Freshwater > Lake > Sediment | place: Indonesia: South Sulawesi... | reverse complement strand
CGACGGTGTCATTGGAACAGAATGGGACGACGGAGGACACTACACGGGAGTCACCATCGACCCCATGGGAACGGCTGAAATCTGGACAAAGCACGATGGAACAAACTTGTACTTTGCCCTCAGGTTCACTGCGGACTCAAACAACCCGTGGATTGCAATTCAGCTCGGAAGGGACTCGTGCATGGACAACTCCGCAGATGGCGCGCTATTCGGACACGACTCGTACGCAGCTGATGGCTACGCAGACATCAAATTCGATGGTGTAGGACCCATCTTGGTCGACTCAACACAAAACGGTGTAGGCGCGATGACAGTTGTTTCAAACTTAGTGACCATTGAGCTGAAGAAGCCACTCAACAGCGGCGACGCAGCCGGAAACGACATAACATGGCTCGAAGGCAGCCAACAAAAGCTCGTCATCGCGTGGGACTCCAACGGAGGAGGCAGCAGCGGCGGAACCACCAACCACAGAGACGGCGGCCCAACTTCTCGAACAATCTTTATCGACCCAAACCCAATACCAGAATTTCCGGGCTGGGTCTTCATAGCCGTGCTGCTCATAGTGACGATTCCAGCGATCGTCTTCGCAAAGAGGATACGAGCAAGAGGCACTATCGTTCAAAAAGGATTCTGAGGAGCAACCATCAACCCCCCAACATCCATTTCAAGGAATAGAGATGCGTAAACACCAAAGAAGAATCGCTCAATTTCCAGCCCTGCTCGTTTTTCTCTCTTTTTTGTTTGGACTCGCCAACTTCATTGACACATCTTTCAGACTCATATACACCTACATGCTGTCGGGTTCCTATCCACTAGGCACAGACCTGAAGCCCCTACTGTTCCTCCTTCAAGCCACCTGCCTTATTCTCTTCATCTACCACACAGCCGTACACAACAAATCCTCTGTGCCCGTCGGCAGCCTAGGAAGTCTCTTAAAGCTTCAACTCTTCGTTGCGTTCACGATTATCTCACTTTTCTTTCTCTACGAGTTGGGAATCCCTGCCAGATATGGCGTTATCTATTATGCCGAGGCGGTCTGGCTCCTCAGCTTCATACTAGGCTCTGTGTTCGTGTGTTTCTGGTTTTTCTCCAAGCTTTTCAAAGAGCCCAGCTACCGAAGCTTCAGCGTAGTCTTCCTTCTCGTTGGCCTTGGGTTTGTCTCCAGAGTTATCAGCGAGGTCTATTTTTGGCCACAGACCTTCCTCAACCTCTCTCTGCCCAGCGAGGTCGACTTGGGCAGCAGGCTTTCAACCACCCTGCTGGTTTTGTTTGCTCTGTTCTACACGCTTGCTCTCTTGTGGTATCGAAGAACCTCAGAGAAGACTCCCGCCTCGATTCTAAAGAGGCCACAGGTGTACGTAGTGCTGTTGGCGTTCCTCTTGCCTCTTTTCATGAACAGTTACAAGGAGGGACTCTTCAGCCTGATAGTCAGAACGACAGTGTACTGGGGCTTGAGCTACTCAGGACAGGACTGGTACTTCTCAAGCCTTTACCTCGCCGCCCTAGCAGCCTACGTGTTTGTGATCGTTGATTTAGCCAAGCGTCTCGACCATTCTCTAGGCTCCAGCCTCATACTGCTGAGCGTGATGGCATTTCCTTGGAGCGGTATCACGGTGTACGATCCAGTTGGCTATTCCTCGATACCTGGAAACCTGCTCGCCCTGAGCGGTTTGATCGTTGGCTTCTTCATGGGAAGAGAAAGCCCTAAGAAACTCAACGTGGCGTTAGATACTGAGTCAGGTTTGTAGCTAAAAATGCGAGGTTATGTTTCAACGACGGAAAAGTTCAGAACGCTGCTAGAAAATGTCAGGCTTGGTTTTCGAGGCAGGTTTCGATTTCAACTGGTTCTTCACGATCTTTTCCCCGTGTTTGCAACGTTGCCCACTCTTGTGTTTTATCTGGTTGATCCCAGAATGTTCGAGTTGGACTGGGTCGGATACGCTGTCTTTTCTTACGCTACGTTCTTCGTGGTCTTTTCTTGGCTGGTTCTGAGGCTCAGGGCAAAGCCTACGAACAGGATTAGCTGGTTGGGCGTGTTCCTGTGTGTCGGGGCTATCTTGCTTTATCAATTCCTGCTCTACGGTCTTGGGCTGTCAAGCTCAATTTTAGGTGTAGGCGAGGCGTTGGGCTTGGAAGGGTGGTGGCTGAACCAGAACTGGCGTGTTTCAATCGACCTTCTGGCTTTCTCTGTTTTCCTAACCGCCTTGACAGTCGCTTTCTTCGGACTGGGCGCAGTTAGGAAATTTGTTCCAGCGATTGCCTATTCGCTCTTGACCGTGGTTGCGTTCTTAATTGACGCTTTCTATCCGTCGTCTTCCTTCTTCGCCTTTCAGGTGTTCGTTCCCTACATCGTGGTCGCCGCAGCGGGTTTGCTGTCGATTGCTGGTCTGAACCCACAGTACTCGTTTATCACGGATTCGCGTGGAGACCTGCGTTCGATTATGGTGGTGTCGCAGCCGCGTTTCCTCGCCATCGACGTCAACTGGGCGTGCGCTGGAATTCTGAGCATGCTCATCTACTTCGCTGTAATCTACGGTCTGCTGCAGACTGTGAGCATGCCCAGACTGCGAAAAACAGTCTACCTAACTCTGGGCTTCTTGGGCACGGTCTTCGTGAACATCCTGAGGATCGTTGCCTTGGTCGTGTTTTACGTTTACCTGAACGCCGATTTCCTAGTCTTCCACCAGTACGTGGGCGGACTGTTCTTCGTCACGTGGATTTCGCTGTTTTTGACCTCGACCTTCCTTGTTGAAAAAAGGAGACGGCACATAGCTAGCGGACCCGCTGACTATCGCTTCGTTCAGTAGGCAATGCTAGATTAATCATCCTGCTCGATGGGCTTAAGAGCCTCTTTTCTCCTTCATTGATGAAGAGGCGTGAAATCTCAATTGACTGGAGAACAACGAATTACGATGGCTCACGGCGCTGGCGGCGCTGTCATGAACGACTTGATCAGGCGTTATGTCTTAGCCTACCTTGGGGGTAGCGGCGCTGAGGTTCCGTTGGAGGCTCTGGACGACGCGGCTGTCATCGACGGCATTGTCTTGAAGTCGGATTCCCACGCGGTCAAGCCGTTGTTCTTTCCAGGCGGCGACATAGGGCGGCTGGCTGTGACGGGCACCGTCAACGACATAGCCGTTTTGGGCGCCCAGCCTTTAGCTTTGACTTCTGGGTTTGTGTTGGAGGAGGGCTTAGCCATAACCGACTTTGAACGCATTGTACGTGGTATGGGCGAAACGTGCAGGGAAGCGGGCGTGTACGTGATTACAGGCGACACCAAGGTTGTGGAAAAAGGCAGCCTAAGAGGCTGCGTCATCAACACGTCTGGGATTGGCAAGAGAAACCAAGCCTTAGAACACGACATCCAAGTGGTGAAGAAGCATCGACCGCAGTTTAACAGCCGCTGGCTTCTCGACTCTAACTTGCGTTCGGGAGACAAAATATTGTTGTCGGGCACTGTCGGCGACCATGGGTTGGCTGTGTTGTCGAGTCGAGAGGGCTACGGGTTCGGCAGCAAGATCGTGTCGGATGTGACGCCCTTGAACAGGGTGATACAAAGACTGTTGAGTGAGGTGGGCGGAATCGTGGCTATGAAGGACCCGACGCGTGGCGGCTTGTCCAATGCCCTAAACGAGTGGAGAGAAAAGTCGAAAGTGGGCATTCTGGTCAAAGAAGAAAAAATACCTATACGGGAGGATGTGCGCTCAGCCTGCGAGATGCTGGGCATCGACCCCTTGGAGGTTGGAAACGAAGGAAAAATAATCATTGGGGTAGTCAAGGAGAAAGCAGAAGAAGTGCTAACAGCGCTGAGAGCAACGAACGAAGGAAAAAAAGCGCAGATGATAGGAGAGGCAACAGACCAATTCAGAGAAGTAGCGTTACAGACGGTGGTTGGTGGAAAAAGAATCTTAACACCGCCAATAGGAGACCCAATCCCAAGAATATGTTAGTACGCCTCGTAAGCGATTTTCATCCCAGTTTTTGAATCTTCAGTATCGATATTACTGCTCCCCACATATGAAACGTGCCAACATCGCGAAGTATTCTTGCCTCAAAGTATATTCGTAAGCCATCGACTCGGAATTCTGGATCGAGGTTCAAGGGGTCGTAATGCTCTCCATCATCACTGAGTATTCCGTAAAACCCTCCTTCAAAAGATAAGAATTTCACGGTGCCTGTTCCCACTACAATATCTTCCCTGTTTCTTATATCCATGCCAACAACTATTGCAGATGCTGCTACAACGATGACAAAGGCTAAAGCTAACATCTTCCAATGCATTTTAAACACAATTGCACAATTATGCACACAATGTTATAATCCTACTGTTTAGAACAGTATATTTTTTCATTTCATAGTGGCATCCAGCAACAAAAACATTTAGCACATACCTAAAAATCAGACTTGTTTTGCCCAATTCTGCGTGTGTCTTCCATTCTGACCATACGAAAGAAGAAGGTGTAAGTGGATCGTTGCCTTCTTCTTTTGAAATTGTCTTTCCAGCAGCCCTCCTAACAATGCGTCCACACTATTTCGCAGGCGTGTGCCTCGACCAGATTCTACACGTGCCCTCCATGCTCACCATGCAGGCTCCCTTCGGCGTCTGAGGCGTACACGCTTTCATATAGAGGCTGCATTCAGGCGGCTTAATCTTCCCAATCATAACCAAATGACAGAGACAGCCAGGCAACAGGTCTCTTGACCTCTCAATCTTCACGTCGTATTTACTACGTGCATCATACTCGCTATATTCCTTCTTCAACGCCAAAGCTGACGTTGGAACTCTGCCCAAACCGCGCCAGCCGCCGTCCACGATGTCAAACGCGTCAGCGATTAACTTCTGCGCTTTGGCATTGCCTTCCCAGTTCACAACTCTGCTGTACTCGTTCTCCAATTTAGCCTCGCTGTCCTTGACCTGCTGCAGAATCATCGAAACCGCGAAGAGAACATCCAAGGGTTCAAAACCAGCCACCACAGTGGGCATGCGATAGGCTTTTGGAAAAACCTCGTAGGGCTTCATGCCGATTATCGTTGAAACGTGCCCAGGCGCGATGAACCCGTCGATGTGCAGGTCGCCTACGCCCAAAAGCAATTCCATAGCCGGGGGAATCAAACGATGAGAAACCAAGAAGCTCAGGTTGCGAGGCGGCTTCCTCAAAGCCTCAACAGCCGTAGATGGCGCCGTGGTCTCGAAACCAACAGCGAAAAACGCAAAGTCACGGCTAGGCTCGCTCTCAGCCATCTTCACGGCGTCAATCACGCTGTAAACGACTCGAACGTCACCGCCCCGCGCCCTAGCGTCCTGAAGCGACATCTCCGACGCTGGAACCCGAACCAAATCTCCAAACGTGGCAATGGTCACGTTCTTCTTCAAAGCCAGCTTTATGGCTTCGTCAATCTCCGCCGCAGGTATAATGCAGACAGGGCAGCCTGGTCCAGCGATAACGTCAACCGACTCGGGCAGCAGCGCCCTCAAGCCGTAGTGGCTTATCGTCCATTCGTGAGTGCCACAGACATGACAAATCTTAACTGGATAGGAAGGCGCAACCCTGCGAATCTGCTCCACAACCTTTTTGGCTAGGACGGCGTCTCGGAAGCCTGCTAGGCACTCCATTTTAGACCATCATCCTAATGCTTTTGATCGTGCACTCTTTCCCAGCAGCGATGTTGACTACACCGCCGCATTGAGGGCATTTGAGCGTGGGCACGGGCACGTGGTACAACGGGTCGTCCTCGTACTTGAAGCCGCCCTCATATCCGCATCGACCGCACTTGACTACGCCTTCCTGCTCTTCGATGATTAGCTTCGAACCTTCCAAGATCGTTCCCTTTGTCAAAGCCTCATAGGCGAATCTCACTTGCTCCAAACCCAAGAAAGTCAGCTTCCCAATCGTCAAGTGCACCTCGGTCACCTTCTTGGCGCCTCGTTTTTCAGCCTCAGCCAACACGCTTTGAACAATCTGAGAGGTCACAGAAAACTCATGCACGCCTTAACAGGCTCCGAACTCAGAGTCCAAGCGCCTCGGCAACATCATCGACGCCTTCACCGCTTCTGCAGTTGGTCGCAACGACTGTGGCTTTTGGGTTAATTGTCTTCACGTCCTTTTCTAAGCGTTGGACATCGACACCCATCACTTTAGCCAGGTCTTTTTTGTTGACGGCGACCACGTCGGCTTCCATGAAGATAAACGGATGCTTAACCACCATGTAGGGACCCTCGGTGACGCTCACGACCACGACGCGTTTGTCCGAGCCCAGAGGAAACTCGGCTGGACAGATGAGGTTGCCCACGTTCTCAATGAACAACAGGTTGATTTTCTGTAAGTCGAGTTTCTTGAGCGCCTTCCCAATCAAGTTGGCGTCCAAGTGGCATTCTTTGCCCGTGTTAATCGCTACGGCTTCGACACCGTGTCTAGCAATCAATTCGGCGTCGATTGTGGTCGTTAGGTCGCCCTTGAAAACAGCTATTCTGTAGCGGTTTTTCAGCAGTTGAACCAGCTTTTCTATGAGGGTGGTCTTGCCCGACCCGATGGCGCCCATGACGTCGATAGCCTTGACGCCGTTCTTGTGCAGAAACTCCCTGTTTTCGTCAGCCAAGCGGCGGTTTGCCTTCAAGAGGTCTTCGGACAGTTCGACGTCGTAGACTTCGCCCTCTTCAGCCTTGACAACTTCCCTCTTCAACGCAGTCAAAGTGACAGCAGCCTTCTCGCGTTTTGCTACGGGTTAGAAGTAGTTGATGTCTCCTCATACTTATTGAGGATTTCGTTCCACAGAGCCAGCGTCTCCTCAGCTGCCTTCTGGTCTAAAACCTCTATGGCGTAGCCGGCGTGGACAATCACGTACTCGCCGACCTTGGTGTCAACCAGCGACACGTTGACCTCCCGCATGGTTCCGGCTCCAAAATCCACCTTGGCGGTGTCGCCGTTGACTTCAACCACTCTTGCCGGAATCGCCAGACACATGTTCCATCATATAACCAAGGAAACGCCAAGATAAAGGCATATTGGTTAGAGCCATTGTTTCATGTCACACTCTCCTCTGCTTCATCTCCAAAGAAGTCAAACTTCGTCAAGAAATCTACTGGGTGGTGGTGATACTATAGGAAGACTCATCACTAACACGCACACAGTTTCTCCACAGCAGAGTAGAAGAAGGCGCTAAGCGATTGTTCCCTTCTTCTTCTGAATTTACTTCTGCCAAGCAGCCGCCACAGCCTGCCCAAACGAGACGCCGCCGTCTCCAGGAGGCACTTGCACGTGAACCACAAACCCAAGCCCGTTCTCTTCAACAACCTCTCTAATCGCCTCAACCATGTGCTTGTTGTAAGCTATGCCGCCTGAAAAGCCCACAGCGCCCACGCCTAGTCGTTTGGCTTCCTCAATCGAGACCTGAGCCAAACCCCTAGCCAAGTAGGACTGAGCCGAGAAAGCCAAGTCGCCGACAGAATGAGAGTTTCGACAGTTGAAAACCTCACTCAGCAAAACAGTTGTGTCAAGAACCCCGTCTCTTACTATCGGCTCAAGCCTCAAAACGTCCCTTCCGTTTACAGCCGCAGACTCCAGCTTCATAGCGGGCTCACCCTCGTACGTGCGCTCGTAACAGACGCCCAAAACAGCCGAGACAGCGTCCAACACTCGACCACAGCTCGTTGTCGTTGGCACTGACGATTTCCCTAATTGCTGAAGAATGACCTCAACCTCTTCCCCTCCGTGTGGAAGACGCTCGCTGTTAGAAAGCAACCACTGCTCGACGTCAACCTTCTTGTTCAGTATCCCCGCAGCCATCCTCAACGGATAACGAGTCGCCAAGTCTCCGCCGACTAAGGGCTGCTCCTCCAGATGCCCCAAACGCTTGAAGATGCCATCTCGATTGCAGTGCAGGATTTCGCCGCCCCACGCCTGACCGTCTGAGCCATAGCCATAGCCGTCGCAGACTATTGCAACTAGCTCATCTAGCCCGTGCTCAGCCATCAACGCGGCTCCGTGGGCGTGGTGATGCTGAACGCGAACAACAGGACAGGCGAGTTCTTCTTCTAAATCCTCTGCCAACAGAGTCGTAGTGAATTTTGGATGCAGGTCACAGGCTATAGCCCCAGGCTTGGCGTTCGTAAGTCGCAGAATGTGTCTAGTTGCGCTCTTTAGGAAGCGAAGCGTCTCAAGGTTCTCAACGTCGCCTATGTGCTGTGAAACGAACACCTTGTCCCCCAACAGCACGCAAGAGGTTGCGTTGAGTTCGGCGCCTACTCCTAGAACGCAGCCGTCCACGGGCTGCTTCAGCCTAATGGGTTCAGGAGCGTATCCGCGCGACCTTCGAATCAGGCTTGGGTTCTTGCCGTGGACGCGCACGACAGAGTCGTCGCACCTTTGGACAACCGACCTCGTGTGAAATAGGAAGTAGTCTACCACGTCTCCGAGTTTGCTGACCGCCTCGGCGTTGTCTGTGACAATTGGCTCGTTGGGTGGGTTGGCACTGGTCATTATAAAAGCTGGTTCCCGCCCGCCGTCGAACAGCATGAAGTGCAAGCCAGTGTAGGGCAGCATCACACCAACGTTGTGCAAGCCAGGGGCAACCAAGTCTGAAAGGCAGTAGCTGTCACTCTTGCGCAGCAAGACTATGGGTTTGATGTAAGAGGTGAGCAGCTTCGCCTCTTGTTCGCTTACATCTGCGAATGTCTTGATAGTTTCGAGGTCACGCGCTATTATGGCAAACGGCTTCTGAGCACGATGTTTCACCGCCCTCAAGCGCATTATGGGCTCGTCCTTCGTGGTCGACGCCGCCACGTGGAAGCCGCCGTAGCCCTTCACGGCTAATATGAAGCCTTCTCGAAGCAGTTTCCCTGCCTCTCTAATCGGGTCTTTGCTGCTGATTTGTTCTCCGTTCCTTGTCGCCAAGTAGGCTGTTGGACCGCACTCTGGGCAGGCGATGGTCTGGGCGTGGAATCGTCGGTTAGCAGGCTCCGAGTATTCTCTTTGACAAAACGGGCAGGGTGGAAACTCTTTCATCGTCGTGTTCGGTCTGTCGTAGGGCACGTCCTGAACAATCGTGTACCGAGGTCCACAGTCGGTGCAGGTTATGAAAAAGTAGTCGTGCCGCGGATTCTTGGGGTCGTGTAGCTCGGCTAGGCACTGATCACAGATTGACACATCAGGCGGAATGACCGACCCAGAAAGTTCGACTTCGCTAGAGCTCCTCAGAATTGTAAATCTATCAAACTCGGTTTTTTCTTCTGAAAATTTCGTCGTCAAGCTGTGGATGCGAGCTAATGGAGGAGCTTTCTGCTTCAGTTCTTTGAGGAAGTGTTCAACGTTGCTTCGTGTTCCTTCAACCACGATTTCCACGTAAGCGTCGCCGCGGTTTCGCACGTAGCCCACGAGCTTGTTTTCCACCGCCGTTCGGTAGACGAAGGGTCGAAACCCCACGCCTTGAACTATACCGCTGACCTTGATTTCAGCCCTCAACAGGGTTGACTCCATACTCTGCTAGAACATTGATTCGCTTGAAAGAAGCTTGCACTGAGGGAGCAGGTAATTTGTTCCGGTTCAGTCTGGGTGATATTAGATTTTTTTGATGATGGGGTCTGTTGGAACTGCATTGTTGAAGACGCCCAGCTTTTCAGGCGGCAACCCTAGGGCGAGTCCTAGCAACTGTATGTAGTGCAGAACTGGTATGTTAAAGAACAAGCCTGTCTTGTCTTTTATCTCGATTTGCCCACGGTCGAATTGAAAGACGCAGAAGCCGCACGGAGTGACGATGAGGTCGGCGCCCACGTTCCTAATGTTCTGAAGCTTCTCCTTAGCCATGTCTAATGAAACGTCGAGCGCGGCGGTTCTGACTCCTCCTCCTGCCCCGCAACAGAGCATCTTGTCTCTGTAGGGAACACTCTTGGCTCCCAATGCCTCAACCATCTCATCGAGAAACCTTGGCCTCTCGGAACTCTTGATTTCCCTGTACTTTGTCGGTCTGAGCAGGTGGCAGCCATAATGGACAGCCACGCTGAGGGGCAGGGGTTTCTGAACTAAACCGCCTAGTTTTTGGGGTCCGAAGTCTTTGTAAAGGACCTCGGCG
>Ga0315314_1004757_pt1 | contig 10066 bp, 8 predicted proteins | sample TDP9_MG_FD_203631 | JGI IMG/M metagenome (GOLD analysis project Ga0315314, IMG submission 203631) | Freshwater sediment microbial communities from Lake Towuti, South Sulawesi, Indonesia - TDP9 | ecosystem: Environmental > Aquatic > Freshwater > Lake > Sediment | place: Indonesia: South Sulawesi... | reverse complement strand
TAGAGATAAGTGATCGTTTAAGAACCCTTGGCCAGTAGACGAAATCGTGCCCGAGAGTTGTAACCTCTATCCACTCTGCATGATGCGCTCTCGCCCACATCGATGGACCGACCCGAACTTCACGGCAGAACACTGCATCATAACCCTCACGTAGAAGCCTTCTCAAGGCATCGTTGAATCCTTTAGGTATCCATTGATCTCCATCTATTATAACTACGTAATCGCCGCTGCACGCTTTCAAGCCTGTGTTTCTCGCCGCTGCGGGATTTCCAGTTCCTTCATCATATAGGTGTTGAACGAGGAATCTGTCGATTATCTCCGATGTTCCATCTGTTGATCTGCCATCTATAACAACTACTTCGTCTGCTCGGTCCTCTAAGAGAGACTTCAGGCAATGCTCTATAGTGTGAGCCTTATTCTTGACAGCTACTAGATAACTTATTCTTACAGACATCTTTCGAGCCCTCGTAAGATATTCGAACAACGTTCTATGGTCCAAGCCACGCCTGATCGGTGCCTCATATCGCGTTATCTATCAACCAGCAGAGAACGGCCTTCCGTGTATTGTGGTACAGGAACGCCAACCAAATCTAGTATCGTTGAGAAGATGTCCATTGGCAGGGCTGGCCGCTCAGCTCTTCCAGCGTCGATATATCTGCTGTAAATGATGAACGGTGAATTAAGGTCTCTAACCTCAGGGGCATAGCCATGCATCCCCCTCGCTGGAACCGAGCCCTGGTAGTAGTTTGGTAGAATGAGGGTCCCAGGGTCTGCTAGCCAAATTATGTCGCCATACTTCCTATCGATAGGAATCGAGTACTGCTCGAGATCTGATGTTGACAAAAGCTTTCCGCCTTTGATCCTCCTTACAACCGCGGCGACGCGGTCTGCAGCCTCCGGATTCAAGATCCATAATCGCGCAAGTGTCGAGTCCAGAAATACCAAGTAATCTTTGCCCTGTTTGAGACCTGCCCTCCACAAATATCTCAATGGATTGACTGTCCTTCTCACTTCCATCATTCCATGATCTGCAAAGATGAATACGTCTAGATCAAAGAGTTCTTGGTAGCTTTCCACTATTCTATGAACTTTAGTGTCGATGTTACGTAATGACCGGCGCATCTCTCTTGAGCTTGGACCTTTCGCATGCCCAACAATGTCTAACTCAGAGAATTGCATGAAGACAAGTCTCACGTCCCTATCTATACGCATAGCCCTTTTGAATATCTGATGGTCCCTTAACTTGGACTCACTGAAGGCATTGAATTTGATACCGTGCTTACGAAGCATGTCGAAGAGCGGAGCGGATGTGTCTGCCAATATGTCTTGTCTCTGGCTTGTGTCGAAATAGTGTAGAACATGTACTGGAACCTTCCATGCCATCGGCATATAGGTTCTTCCGAAAAAGCGCTTGGAAGCCTTGAATATAGAAAAAAGCAAGGCCTTTCTCAGTAGTTGGCCCAAGCCATCCCCTTCAGTAACAAGATCGATGGATCTGCTAAGGGTCTGTACTTTCCTGACCCATCTAAATGGGGACCTTTCTGGATCATAGCAGAACTCAGTCCATATGCCATGCTTTGATGGAGTGACACCCGTAAAAATACTAACTCCTATCCCCGCAAAAGCCAAAAGTGACTGTTGTTCACCCACTAGAGACTTCTCTGAGAGTCTATAAATATAAGGCGTCTTCTCTTTGTTCAAGTACTCAGTTCTGAAGCCGTCTAGCCATATCGCGACGAGACACCGTTGCTTCAAGCGGGCCTTCCGGTGGAAACGTAGCTAACTTTTGTCTCATTCAATGCTGCGCGTATCCTGCCGTTTCATACTCTTTTTGCAATTCAGTTTGTCTAGCCTTGTGACGCAACATACGAATTGCCCCTTTTACAGTCTGTGTGAAGCTTCGACCCCTCGCGAAAGCCAGTATCAGTTCAAAGAACAGAGACGATAACGCGTACAGAAAGAGTATATGAATCCTTGGCATTCTGTTTGTTCTTGAGATGGCGGTGGCCTGATTAAAGACCTGCCAGTTACAACTACTTTCCATATAGCCTTCCACTTGGAGCATTTCAAACAACCTGGTTCCAGGGAATGGTGTACAAATCGAAAATACTGGGTAAACTGGTGTACGTAGAATGAAGTACCAGGTCGCTAGTGCATCTGTTATAGCCTCGTCCCAATTTCCAATCATGAAAAAGCCTTTCACAATAGGTATGCCAGCTATTTTTGCAAGTCTAATAGCATATTTCGCTTCATCTACGATTAGTGATTTTCTGATAGAATTAAGCACTTTCTGAGACCCACTCTCAATTCCGAACTCGACTTGAACGAAATTTGCCTCCTTCATTCTCTTGAAAAGTTCGAGGGAGATAAACTGCCTGTTGGCCCTCATTTGGCATACAAAACTCATTTCTCGATGAAGCTCTCTCTTGATGATTTCGTTACATATCTCGATAGCTCTTCTTTGAGGAATGTTAATTGTATCATCAAAGAACGTGATTCTGATTATGCCAAATGTGTGATGTAGGTACTCTATCTCGTCAACTATGCTCTTCGCGCTTCTTAGTCTGAGTTGACGGCCCCACATGATAGGTGATGAGCAGAATATGCACTGGTACGGACACCCTCTTGAAGCCATGATCCCCCAGCCGGGGAAGCATTCGTACTTATTCATTTCAAATAAGTGGTGAGCTGGAAGGGGTAAAGCATCCAAGTCACGAATGTAAGCCCTTGCGTTGCGGTTGACAATCCCACCATTCTTCCGGAATGATATTCCGTCTATTGAATCAAGCGGGCGCTCCTGGACTATTTGCCAAAATGTTTCCTCTCCTTCTCCCCTTACGACAATGTCACAATATGCGAGACACTCCTCCGGAAGCATTGTGGCATGGACGCCTCCGATAACTACAATGACCTTAGGATCGTGTTGTTTTACAAGTTTTGCTATCAAGGTGGAGAACGGAAAGTTTATCGTTAGTACGGAAATGCCAACTATTTCAGGACAATATTTCTTCAACTCGAATTTCAATTCTTCGATGGAGAATTCACGTACCGTAAAGTCGAGAATTCTGATCTGTGCCTTTGGGTTCTTGCTGAGAACGTAAGATGCTATATAACCTATTCCCAAAGGAGGGAAAACTGACGTAGCTCCTCTGGTATATGGCGGGAAGATCAGCATGATTTTTGTTCTCATATACTTGACCTTAATGTACCTAGAGTGTCATTGCTTGAGGAGAGAAAGCCTGGACTTTGAAGGCGGATGAGCCGGCATCCCTTATGTTACGCCAGGTCTCCCATTTGTTGTCCTCTATGTACTTACATGGAAATATTGAGCTCATGAGCCGATGCGCCTCTCCGAGTGGCGTCTCCCTTACATCTTTTTTGTCTTCTTCTATTGAAAGTAGGAGAAGTACCAAAGATATGTATATATTTATTAATGGTGATTCGAGGCGTAGAAGAGGTCTGAAATAAGCTTTCCCAATGTAGCGGCGGTAGTTTCTCAAGTATCTTAGATTTTCGTATACGCGCATCATTGGCGTCGCCATCTTCAAGAGACTAGGGGTGTCAGGTATTTTACTGCTCCTGAAGGCAAATCTCAGATAGGGTTCGAAATAGAACGACGCAAGCCTCCCCCTATTCCTGATCAAGAACTCACCGAGATCCTGATCCGTGTCGAATGGCTCCTCTAAGATTCTACATACGAAATACCATAATGCGTGTTTCAGTACATGCCTAGCCTCAAACCATAGCTTCATGGGGTCTTTGGCACCGAAGTCGAGAGACCTCAACCTCAACTTTGTATAGTATCGTACTTTTTCGGCAAGGCCAGGGAGTATCCTACTTAGTTCAGGAAAAACAGTATCATAGCATTTGAAGAAGAGTTCAGATCTTCTCGCGTAATACGATTCATAGAAACCACCAAGTAACAATAACGCCAAACAGACTTGCAAGAAGGTTCTAGTACCGCTATAATCAAGTGTCTCAGCTACATCCTGAGGAATCTCTCCGTTAAGATACTTGGGTTCAAAATGCGTGACGAGGTCTCCCGCTGTTAAAAGAAGCGTGTTTAGCCCAACAGTTAACGGAACATCCTCTTTTTCCAAAGGTATCAGATTCCTCAAATCCTTCCCCCAGATCACCCTCGCATTCTTTAGTTCATACGACCACATATCAGGGATTAGAAGCGTAAGCCTGCTTGTTCTTATGAATTTTATGTCTACTCGGATGCAATGATGCATCTGCGTGCGGTCAATTTTGGCTTGCACACGTCTTCTTAACCCCTGGAACAGGTCGTACGGCATTTCGACATCTGAAAAGACGTACACATCATAGTCATTCATTGGAAGGTACCTTCCGTTTGGTAGTCTCCTAATACACCCCTCTCCGTGGCCAAATCCTCCGGACAATACTATGCTATCTATGTGGCTAACTGTTCGTACAAGTTCATCCACTATGATTTCCATATGTTGTTGGATCGTTTCATCTATGTCAGGATTTTGGTGAGCCGTGTAAGATACGCGTGCGCCACTAAGGAATCTACCCACTTGACATCTTACCTTAACCAGAACTTCCTAAGGATGGTGCACTTTGCTCATGTAACCTACGCATGTCTTTAACGGTACCTTATTTTCCTTTCGCGCTACAATCATGACGGCTAGTGAGACCAGCATCATTAGGACTTTTCTTATTATGCCACAATTCATGAGTTCTATTGCGTGCCTTGGACCTAGTATACGCAGTAATACGCGAGCGAGGCAGCCCTTAATACTATTAGGATTGAAGCGTACATGATTAAAGTCATCTTCCCACACTGGATCGTATAAGAAGGTGGGTCGCATACCTGCGTTTCTGAATGCCATAGCATACTCGAAGTATGTCAAAGCGTGCTCGTTCACACCAAATAGGACTGGTGGTTGTGTTGATCGAAATTTCTTATCCGACAAAAGCATTCCTCGGTTATGCTCGCATGTGGCGACTATTATTCCATCATTTTTGAGTACCCGATAGACCTCTCTGATGACTTGTCCTAGACTCTCGGGAACGTGGTGAAGAACCGCACTACAATGAACCGCATCAAAAGAATGCGGAGCAAACGGGAGCCTAGAAATATCCCCCGCAACTCTTTCAAAATGGACGCCTGTATTGTGTGATAAGGTACTTCCAGCTCGAAGACCAACAACATCGTCTAGATTGAAATCCATTGAAACCACCTTGCATCCATGCTTCGCAAGGAGATAGGATGCCCAACATAGACCGCTACCCAGATCAAGTATCTTTTCTCTTGACATAAGTAGATGAAATGCCTTCTTCCATCTTACTCTCTCGCTTTCTAATCGAACCGTCCTAAGGAGGCTGTTAGTCGAGCTATCTCGTCTAAGGTAATGGCGACCATAGTTACGGTACGCTTTTGTCTGCTGTTTATAGTGAGTGCTCAATTCTGCGACTATATCCATGTGTTATTAATGTCTGTTTAATCGCCATAAGATTTCCCTCAAGAGCGCTGGTAAATAGTACCACTCGCTCCAGATATAGCCGTTAGGGCATCGCGGACACTTCTTCAGAAACATCTGCCTCAATATTACTTTGTAATCCTCTCCACATATTATTTCCTTCAATTGCTTCTTTCTCAAATGCCCCACTGGAGGCACTGCCCAGCATCCAGGATAAACTTCACCATGAGCGTTCACATATACAGAAGTAAATCCAGCGGTGCAAGGGACGTCAGGTATCATGCTGCGAGACTCTTCACCTTTAAGGTAGTGTCTCATGAATTCCAATCCTAAATGACCAACTATAATCGAAATGGGGTAACTTTCTTTCAGTTGGTGGAGTTCGTCTGCCATGGAATCTATGATTTGTTTACCTTCGATCTGTATGTCAGAAATCTCAGTGGCCAGAGGCTTAGACCAGAAGGATGTATGTTCCAGTATCTGGAGAGTACAGCTGACCCTATGTGTCGCACATATCTCAAGAAGGGCTCTCATATGGCTCATCGTTATTCTAGTTAGCGTCATCCCTACTTCCACTTCCAGCCCCGGATATTCTTCGTCACGTAAGTTCACAAGAAGCTTCAGCGTCTTCAGCGTCCTCTGGAACGCGCCTTTTACACCTCTTTGCTGATCGTGGGCTTCTCCCGTCCCGTCTATCGAAACAGAGACCCTGTTAAGTCCGTTCTCCAGAAGCGCGCGTGCTTTCCGATCATTCCATAAGAGGCCATTTGTTATGATTTGGGTATTCTCAAACCGCAAATCACGCGCTTTGCGTAGTATAAGGTCTAAGTCGCTTCTAAGTAAAGGCTCCCCCCCCGAGAAGCAAATACGACGAATCCCCATTTCTTTCATTTGGCTCAAAATATCCTCCACTTCGGGTAGCGTCAGTTCTCCCAGAGACCGCCTTTTCCAGAAGGAACACATCAAGCACCGGCTGTTGCAGTTATGGGTCACCATTACATTTCCTGCTGCAGGCCTGAGAGGGATCGCTCCGAAGAATAGGTTATTGTGTCTTGCCAACGTAACGGTGAGAGGTAGGTACCATTGTCTCAAGCCTTCTTTGACAAAGAAGCTCTTCCTCACGAATTCCTACCTTTTTGGTGTGTAATAAGGCAGAAGAGCGTCATAAAGGGAAACTATTAGCACATGCGGGTGCCGAATGCATTGACATCTCTCAAGTTTTTTCGGCCATACCAATAAAAGGACTCAAGCAGTATCCAGCAGCTACGACAAACAGTATGATTATCGTCGCTGAAAGCTGGCGCAAGCTAGTGACAGGATTCTGAATGAGACCTCTCAACATACTCGGGAAAAGTCTAATGAAAATGCGCCTCAAGAGATAGTATTCTGTTGCGAGTAGACCCCCTTCTCTGTCAAGATCGTAGTACAGCTTCCTCAATGCGTATCTCGTACGACCTATCCAATAAGAACACTGAATAATGTGTCTCCACGTAGGTCTGTGCTTGAACGCCTTATGCCAAACCTTGACCTCTGGGTTATAGACTATGCGCTTTCCGGTTTTTCTTCTTACCCTTAGCGACAATTCCATATCTTCACTTAACCACTTCCATCCCGCTTCGACCCCCCCTTTCGGACCAAGTGTACTCAAGAAGGGACCATGTAGCTGCAAGAGAGCCTCTCTTCTGAACGAGGCATTCATCGTCCAGACATTTCTTACATCTCTTGTTTCATTCCAATCACACCAGTCGGTCCCACTGAACACCCAATAAAACTCTTTAGGAAACCAACTAATTGATCCATCGATCCCCATGAGAAGGGCTGGGCCAGTAACGCCCATAATAGATTTATCTCCAATGTATGTTTCCACTATCCTCTCAGCCCAATTCGGGAACAGAACAACATCATCGTCGACAAAAGATAGGATATCCCCCCCAGCATGTTTGACACCAAGGTTCCTTGCAGAGGATGCTCCTGTTGTTGAGCTGAATATTACACGTACGTTTGGAATATGTTTCTCCTCTACGTACATCTTGGCTTTGTTAAACAGCTCGGCGGATCTCTCAGTCACGAATATCGTTTCAATGTCAGGATAGGTCTGGGTACTTATGCTATCCAACAATTCAGCAATATCCTTCAGCCTTTCAGTGGTATAAGAAGTAATGATAATAGATAAAAGAGGTTGCTCAGTCACTAAGCCTCTCCCTGCACCATAGCCTTAATGGCTCTGAGCTCATGCAAATCCACTAAGCTAGATGCTGAAGCAATTAATCAGGATCGGAGACGAAGAGAAATTATATATAGAAGGTTCTTGATGCCTTGTCTGAAATCCCGCGTCTTGCTAACGCCATGTATCCTACTTCTGTAGGAATGTGGAACTTCAGTTATCTTAAACTTCATTTTTGCTATTTTAACAAATAGCTCCTGTTCCATTTCGAAGCCATCACTAGCTAGGTTAATTCTTCGAACAGCTTCCGTTAGGAAGGCATAGTAGCCTGAGCAGATATCTGTATACCTCGTGCGAAACAACAGGTTAGCCGTCCAAGCAAGTATCCTGTTTCCCAACTGACGGTGGGCTAGCATGCAGGTAGGTTTTGTGCCCATGAAACGGGTTCCCTTGGCGAAATCGTGACCTTGCAAAATCGCTTGAACAAACTTAGGTATCTCCTCTGGAGGATAAGTGCCGTCAGCGTCAAAAGTAATTGTTATGTCTCCTTTCGACGTTGCAACTCCATATTTCAAAGCATCACCTTTACCCCTGTTAGGCTGGTAAAGGACCTTAACATCTGGTCGAAGTTTCTTAGCAACCTCAACTGTTTTATCGGTTGAATGACCATCCACTAGGATAACCTCATCCACCCAAGTCGGTATCCTAGGCAAAACGTGTGGAAGATTTTTCTCCTCATTAAGAGTGCAGATAATAACCGAAACCTTCGGATAAGGGGGTTTAGGATACATATTCCAGATCTACACGTAATTTCGTTCTTTCTCAAGTATCATTATTATGCGGGTTGAAAGCGAGGGGAATCTCGACATAATCCTATCTATAAACTTTATCAGTTTCGATAGAACCTTCGGCAGGGGGCTTTTAATCGTAACAGAACATCCCACTAAGCGTCTAATCTTAAAACCATGCAGTCTCACTAGCTCTTTGAGGGCTCTAAGCGTCATAACCCTAATATGACCCCACTGACCTTCCGGACTCTTTGTTAGCAACTTACCTAGGCTTTCGTATCGAGGGCTCACAACCATCGGATAGGGCTGGTATCCTAGCAAGAGTGCAAACCTGTTAGACCAGCCTGCTAAATTAGGCGTACTAATTACGCAACTCCCTTTTGGTTTTAAAACTCTATAGACTTCTTCTAACAAATGGTCAGGGTCAAAAACATGTTCAATTATCTCTCCACAATATACCACATCAAAGTACCCACCATTAAAAGGGAGATCATCTTTATCGATATCCATTTGGTAAGCCTTAACGCCTTTTTCTCTAGCGACAATAACAGCTTCGTGAGCTATCTCTACTCCAAAAACCTCTTCAGCGCCCATGCTCTCCTTTAATAGGACAGTTACAGCTCCATCCCCACAACCTACATCTAAAAACCTCTCCCCATCCAACTTGCCAAAAATCTTAGCAACCTCTCTAAATCTGGGCTCTGGCGTTAAGCCTTTGTTATAACCCTTGGAATAGAACCGTTCTCTAACTTCTTCCATTTTTCATCCAGACTGGATCTTGGGTATGTCGTGTAATCGCTAGTCTCTTCTCTGCCCAAGTATATGTACGCCTTAAACCCTCATCTAAGCCTGTTTCAGGTTGCCATACCAACAGAGCTTTGGCCTTGCTAATATCAGCCGTTCGGCTAATAGGGCCAACAGGCTTCGACAAGCCGTATTTTACCTCAATGTCCTTCCTCGATATCCCGACTATCTTCTCAGCCATCACCTTGACTGGAACAGGCTTGTCTGAGCCCACGTTAACTATTACGGGTGGATTAGAAGCCTTCTCCTCGAGCCTCGTCAAAGCGTCAACGCAGTCAAAGACGTATATTAGGCAACGCGACTGATTTCCATCTCCCCAAACCACGAAACCCTCTTTCGGATATAGTATGGCCTTACGGATCAACGCAGGTACCACGTGAGCGGTCTCATCCAAAGGCTCGCACTCACCATACACATTAAATATTCTAGCTATCCCCACGTCCATACTCTTCATCCAGCCAAGCTGCAGTTCGCCTAAAAGCTTAGCCCAACCATAACCACCCTCAGGGTTATAGTATCCTAGGTCAATCTCCGAAAGGACCACACCAAGCTTCTGCTGCACATCTATCGGGTAAACAGAGACGCTTGAAGCGTATATCACCTTTTTAACATCAGCCTCCACACAGGCCCTAAATACGTTTGCGTCTATAACCAGGTTGTCCTGCAGGGTCCTAAGCTCGGCCAACTCGCTACCGTGCAGATATTCAACGCTACCAACCCTAGCGGCTAGATGATAAACCACATTAGCACCCTCAATAACCTCCAAAGCCCGACCATAGTCCCTAAGGTCGATCTTAGGGCATTCGATCTGAACTCCCAAATCAGAAAGGTTACGAACGCTACCCCTAGAGAAGTCATCGGCC
>Ga0315314_1004756_pt1 | contig 10067 bp, 11 predicted proteins | sample TDP9_MG_FD_203631 | JGI IMG/M metagenome (GOLD analysis project Ga0315314, IMG submission 203631) | Freshwater sediment microbial communities from Lake Towuti, South Sulawesi, Indonesia - TDP9 | ecosystem: Environmental > Aquatic > Freshwater > Lake > Sediment | place: Indonesia: South Sulawesi... | reverse complement strand
CCGATAAATCGGGGCGAGTTTATTTTTGCGCCTTGCAGAATCCAAAGTTTTTTGGCGTTAAGAAATTCCCTGGCGACAAACAAACTATCTTTCATCATAAATCTCTTTTTTCCATTACGATGGCATCTTCTCCGGTATAAGCATAGTAACCTTTCCTGACTCTCACTCTCGCGAAACCCCATTTCTCGTACAATCTCTGTCCAGCAATATTGGAAGCGCGAACTTCCAGGGTTGCGATTTTGGCCCCTAAATTTCTTGCCTTCTCCAGAAGAACCCCGAGGAACTTAGTCCCTATGCCGCGATTCCTGTAGTCCGGATGCACGGCGAAATTGGTTATGTGTGCTTCATCTTTAACCATCCAGAAGCCACCGTAAGCAACCATCTCACCCTTCTTCCTTTCCTCAGAATCTTTTCTCATTACATAAAAGTGGGAATAAGGCAGTACAAGTTCGTGGTAGAACATTGCCAGTGACCACGGCTCAGGAAAAGACCGACTCTCTATCTGCACCACCTCGTTTAAATCGCTGTAATCCAATCGGAGTATGTTAAATTTTAAATCTTGCGTATCCTTTTCCTCTCTTCCCATTTTACTTCAGCCTCCGGCCTCCTGATATATAGTGGAAAGATTTCGTCATACTTCTTCCCTTCTCCTGAAACAAGTTTTTCCAAACCCAACTCGGCAATCCGAGCTGCCGAAGGGTAACGCTTCTCCTTCTCAACAATTTTTGCTTTGTTCTTCAGAGAATCTTTAATTAAATTTTCATAGATATCTAATGGGTCACCAAGAAAGAGTATAGTTTCCCTTCTATCTTTCAATATTTCTAACCAGTCTTCTATCCCAATTAATTGATGAGGAGTTAATCTCTTTCTGCCTTTATACAGCGCAGTATAGATTTCGCGGCGTAAGGCGTCAATCATTGGGGAAATGATTTCTCCAGTCTCCCCAATGCCAAAGGCTAAGCCGTCGAGACTGGGAATTCCTACAATGGGAATACCTAAACTCTGAGCAAGCCCTCTGCCTGTTGAAACTCCAACGCGAATTCCAGTAAAAGAGCCTGGGCCAATGCTCACCGCAATTCCGTCTACATCCCTAATAGCCATGCCGTTCCTTTTCAATATTTCGTCAAGAAGTGGAATTATCCTCTCCGAATGGGAAAGCCCCAGGTGAAGCGAAATCTCATCCCGTATCTTCTCGCCATCCGCGAGGGCTATACTGCAAGTTTTAGTTGACGTCTCTATCCCCAGAATTAGCATTTAGATTGATTTCCCTGCCAATTAAATTAGTTATCCTTATCTCTCGCTTGTTCTCAGAAACTATCTTTAATTCAATTTCGATTCTATCTTCAGGCCACAGCGGTCTCATTTTCTCAGCCCACTCAATAATTGTCACTCCCTCATCATAGAAATATTCTCTATAACCGAGCTCTTCTACTTCGGATAATTTATCGAGACGAAAGAGGTCGAAATGGAAAACCGGGATTCGCCCTTTATACTCATTAATTAACTTGAAGGAGGCGCTACTCACAGACCCGCGAACTCCTAAACCCTGGGCAATCCCCTGGGTAATGGTTGTCTTGCCCGACCCGAGCTCGCCGACAAGGCAGATTACATCTCCGGGCAGAAGGTTTTTGCCGATTGCTCTACCAATCCTTCTTGTCTCTTCCTCACTCCTTGAATAAAAAGGGGTCAGAGTCATGTTCTTCAATGGGTAGGGTTTGCCCTCGGGCGACCGTCCCGATACGTGGGGATCGCCCCCACGCGGGACCATTTTTGCCATCATATGCATTTATTAACTGTTCTATAGGGAGGTTTTAAAATGTTCATATCCTCGACCCTTTAGTTTAACCTCTCTACTTTCCCTATCCAGATACCTCACTCTCCATTTTGCCGGAACAATTTCGCCAATCATTGTAGTATGGGGAACGTCTTTCAATACCTTATCAACTTTTCGACCGGGAACCGTAAAAATCAATTCATAATCCTCGCCACCATAGAGAGCAAAAGTTAAAGTCCTGATGGCACCTTCAATTCCTGAAGGAGATGCCCGCTCTCTTCCAGAACTCAAATAACTTAAAGAAGGGGAAATGGGAATCTTTTCCAGCCAGATTTTGGCACCCACTTTGCTTGCCTGACAGATGAACTTCACCGATAGGTCCAATCCATCACTGCTATCAATCATAGATGTTGCCAGTCTCTTTCGAGAGATAATTTCTGCCTCCTCCACTCTCGGCTGTGGAAGGAGATGTCTATTTATAAGCTTCTTTTTACACCTTCGAATATAATCGGATTCCGCTGCAATTTTCCATCCACCTTTAAGGATTTCCAAGCCGGCAGCCGAATCGCCAAAATTTCCCGTAACAAGTATCTTGTCTCCTACTTTAGCTCCAGAGCGATATATCACCCTGCCTCTCGCTACCTCTCCAAACAAAGTAACAGTAATTACGGCATTCCTGGGAGAAGAAACCACATCACCACCAACTATCCTCACTCCAAATTTTCTCCCACACCTGAGCATACCTCGGTATAAGCCATCCACATCTCCAGTCAAATTTTTTTTAGAGAGTGCCAAAGAAATTAGAGCATATCCTGGCTTTCCGCCCATAGCGATGATATCGCTAATGCAGGAGACCATTGCTTTATGACCTATCTTTTCAAATTCCGTATCCTCCGTATTGAAATGGACACTCTCCACCATTGTATCAGTAGTAGCCACTAAGAGCTTCTCACCATAAGCCTCAACCACTGCCGCATCGTCACCAATGCCAGCAACCACTCTCTTATTCTCGGAGGTGGGGTAGTTTTTTTCCACTCGCTTCTTTATTCGCTCTATTAACTCGAACTCGCCAATTCTCGATATCTTCATCGAAGCCTGTAAACAAAAAAGGGGCTCTTTAATAAGAGCCCCCCTATTTTATCTCTCATTTATTCTTTCTTCTCTTCTTCCTTTTTTCCCTCAGAAGCCTTTGCTGTCGCCTCCTCCTTCTTAGCGGCAATTTTATCCTTTATGCTGCTAACCCCAGCAATTATGGCAATCATTCCTCCTCCCACTAACATAGCAGGAAGGACTCCTTTAAGGACCAGCCACAATTCAAACCAGAGCTGGCCTGCGATAAACCAGATTACGCCAATGGCTGCAACCACTAATCCCCCAATAATACTACCCATTCCTTTCACCTCCTCTTAAAAATGGTCGCCTCTTCTGGCAACTCTCAGTTTTCCAACACTTTTCTTATCGCCTCTGGTATGTTGTCCACTATGTCTGAGGCGATAAGGCCCATCTCTCCCTTAACACGTTTGGCCAAATCTCCTGCCAGACTGTGCAGGTAGACTCCGCAAACTGCAGCAAAAAGTAAGCTATCTTCTTTTCCCGTCTCCGATAACCGAAGTTGACCTACAAGTCCACCAATCATGCCCGATAGAACATCGCCAGTGCCACCGCTAGCCATTCCTGGATTGCCGAGGGGATTAATATAGATATCGTCTCTTTTTGCAACTACCGTCTGGTACCCCTTCAAAACGCATATCAAGTTATTCTCTCTGGAGAATTGGGAAGCATGCCTTATCCTGTTTCTCTGTATTTCCTCTGTTTTCCTTCCCAGCAGTCTCGCCAGTTCCCCAGGGTGTGGAGTGATAATAATTTTAGCTTTTGCCTCAGCCAGACTCGCTTCGCCAACTAACAAGTTTATTCCGTCAGCATCGAGGACACAAGGTAAATCTACTTTATTAAGTAAATTCTTAACTAGCTTTCCAGTATTCCTATTGGTCGACAGCCCTGGCCCCACAACAATAACGTCCACTTTCCTCCTTTCTATAAAGTCTAAGATTTCGCCTACTCCTTTTTCACTTAAACTCTTCTCCCCCGTTTCTGGTAAAGGAAGTGTCATGGCTTCAGTGACCTTGACCTCCATAATGGCATTCAGGCTTTCAGGAATTCCTAAGGTTACCAAGCCAGCTCCTACTCTTAATGCCCCCTGGCAGGTTAGCGTTGCCGCCCCTGTCATACCGGAAGAGCCAGCCAGAACCAGAATGTGTCCGAAGTCCCTCTTATGGGCATCCTTTCTCCTCTTTGGTAATATATCCCTGATTTCAGAAGAAGTAATCATATTCCATCCGGAAGGTAACCCTTCCCCTGCTACTCCGATATCGACAACCCTGATACCTCCTGTGAACCTGTAACCCGGATAAAGGAAAAATCCTCTCTTGGGATAAGCAAAAGTAACGGTCAAATCAGAATCCACACAGATACCTCCGACTTCTCCCGTGTCACCATTTACTCCCGAGGGGATGTCACAGGCAATTATGTACTTCTTTGAACCATTGATGGCCTCAATTGTATCTCTTGCTATGCCCTCTATTGCGCCCGAAAAACCTGTGCCAAAGATGGCGTCAACTATTATATCACTTCTGGAAATCTCTTCTTTTATTCTCTCAGGAGAAATCACTTTAACAGGGATAGTGTCTATCTCCGCTGCCCTTGCCCTGGTCAGATTGGTCTTTGTATCCTCTTTCATTTCTTCCTCTTCTGCAAGAAGAGCCACTCTAACCTGAGCCCCTAACTCCTTCAATTTCCTCGCCACTACCAGCCCATCTCCTCCGTTATTCCCGCCACCCACAAAAATAATCAACTTTTTCTTCACTAACTCGGGGATTTCTTCGTTGAGAACTGAAACCAGCCCGCTCCCGGCCCGCTCCATCAGCTCGACCCCAGGAGTGCCTCCGGAAATCGCCCTCTGGTCCATCTCTCTCATCTGTTCACAAGTAACTATCTTCATATCGCTGACAGCGCCCTCTGGTCGGGCACTCTTCAGAGTGCCGATTTCGTCACCCTAAAGGGCGACCGACCAGTTTCTATTACAAATTTTACACAAATCAAATCCCCAGCATTACTATTTTACCATTATGGCCTGAGCAACTGCATAGTCACGAGAGTGGGTTAAACTAATCAGGATTTTCGGAGGGCCCAGTCTTTTACCCTTGAGATAGACCTCCGGCTGGCCGTTGGACCTGTTTCTAATTTCTATATTTTTTAAACCTACGCCTCCTTTCCCCAGCGCTTTCCAAACAGCCTCCTTAGCAGCAAAGCGAACCGCATAATGGTGATACTTCTTCCTTTTTCTCTCACAATACACAATCTCTCTCTCAGTAAAAACGCGATTCTTCAGACGGTCGTCTTTTTCCATTAACTTCTTAATTCTACCGATTTCAACTATATCTATGCCTGTGCCGGAGATCGGCATTCTCTTTCTCCTCTTTTAGTAACCTAAAAAGCCCAACCCGAAGGTTGCGGCTACCATTTTTGGTGGGGCAATATTTATTTTATGATACAAAAAAGTCCTAACAAAATCAAGTCATTTTTCCGTGATTTATCCGAGCACTGTGTTACTCAACAGTAACGCTCTTGGCAAGGTTACGCGGTTGGTCCACATCGCAACCTCTGAGGGCAGCAATATGGTAAGCCAATAGCTGGAGCGAAACCACATTGACAATGGGAGAGAGGATCTCTATGGTCTCGGGCATATAAAACACATGGTCAACTTTCCTTTTGATTTCTTTGTTGTGCTTGCTAGCCAGGGCAATTACAATCCCATCACGAGCTTTTGCTTCTTCTATATTTGCTAAGACCTTCTCATAAACTTTGCTATCTGTGGCAATAGCTAAGACAGGCATATTCTCATCGATCAGAGCAATCGGACCATGCTTCATCTCGCCAGCAGCATAGCCCTCTGCATGAATATAAGATATCTCTTTCAGTTTCAGTGCGCCTTCCAGAGCGATAGGATAGTTTATGTGGCGTCCCAGGAATAGAAAATCTATCCTTTTGAAGTAGGTTTGAGCAACGGATATAATCTCTTTTTGATTTTCTAAGACCTCCTCCACCTGATGAGGAATGCGCAGAAGATGCATCAATATGTTCTTAGCTTCTTCCTTCCCCAAAGTCCCCCTTAATCTCCCGAAATAGACTGCCAGGAGGCATAGAGCCGTAAGCTGGGCAGTGAATGCCTTACTCGACGCCACGCCAATTTCTGGACCGGCCCTGGTATAGATTACGCCATCTGCTTCTCGAGTGGCTGTGGAACCAACCACATTACAGATAGCTAAAGTCTTCCCTCCTTTCCGTTTTGCTTCTCTCAAACCCGCCAGCGTGTCCGCAGTTTCCCCCGACTGGGAAATCAAGAGCACAAGACTATTTCCATTTATGATGGGGTCCCTATAGCGAAATTCAGAACCGATGTCAACCTCGCAGGGAAGCTTCGCTATTTCCTCGATAAGGAATTCTCCGTATAGCGCGGCATGGTATGAGGTACCGCAGGCGACAATATACACCTTCTCAAAGCCTTTAATCTCTTGTTTCGAAAGTCCCACCTCTTCCAGATAAACATCACCTCTATCCGGCGCCATCCTTCCACGAAATGTGTCCCGGATAGCTCTGGGCTGTTCGTGAATCTCTTTAAGCATAAAATGCTTGTAGCCACCCTTCTCAGCCATGATTGGGTCCCAGGTTATCTGAAATACCTTCTTTTCTATTCTCCTACCTGACTTTTCATAAACCTCCACCCCGCTGGTGCTCAATTGAGCCGTCTCGCCATCGTCAAGATAGATTACTTTCCTCGTATGTCCAAGTATCGCCGGAACATCAGAAGCAATAAAGTATTCATTCTTCCCCAGCCCAATAACCAGGGGACTATCCTTTCGAGCACAAACCACTTTCCCCGGGTCATCAACAGAAATAACTCCCAGGGCATACGAACCCTCCACTTCCTTAAGCGCCTTCTGAAGTGCTAAAAGAAGTCTACCCTTCCCCCTCGATTTGACAAGATACTTTTCTACAAGATGAGCTAAAACCTCAGTATCCGTCTCAGATTTGAATTGATGCCCTTCCTTTATCAACTCCTTCTTCAACGTGAGATAATTCTCAATAATTCCATTGTGAACTACAACCAGTCTGTCCTGGCAATCTGTATGAGGATGTGCATTCTCTTCAGAGGGTCTGCCGTGGGTCGCCCACCTCGTGTGGCCGAGGGCTATATTTCCCTTGGTAGGTTTATCCTTCAGCACATTTTCCAGATTGCAAATCTTCCCCACGCATCTCCTCAGTTCCAGTTTGCCATCTTCAATTACACCTATACCCGCTGAGTCGTAGCCTCGATATTCCAATCTCTTTAATCCATCAATCAAAATCGGAACGACATCTTTATTCCCCACATAACCCACAATTCCACACATAAAACACCTCTGTCACTTAATCAATCTCCTCATTTCCCGCACAGCCTGAGCAAGGCCAACGAAGACAGAACGGGAAATAATCGAGTGCCCAATGTTCAAATCTGCCAGTCCAGAAATTTTTGCCACAGGCCTCACATTATCGTAATTCAGCCCATGACCAGCGTTGAGTCGTAACCCGAGCTCCACCGCCAGCTTCCCCACCTGTTTCAATTTTCTTAGTTCCTTAATCCTGGCGCTCTTAACCTTTGCTTCAGCGTAGGCACCCGTATGGAGTTCCACACAGTCGGCGCCAACCTCCTTTGCCGCTCTGACCTGCCTGGGTTCGGGGTCAATAAATAGACTCACCAAGATTCCCTTATTCCTGAGCTTCCTAACCACCCCTGCCAATCTTTTCCTCTGTCCCCAGACATCAAGCCCGCCCTCTGTGGTTAACTCTCTCCTTTTCTCCGGAACTATACAGACTTCATCCGGAACAATCCTCGAGGCAAAATCCACCATCCGCCCAGTTGCAGCCATTTCCAGATTCAATTTAGTCTTGACTATTTTCCTCAAAGAGTGGACATCTCTCTCTTGAATATGTCTACGGTCTTCCCTCAAGTGAACAGTGATTCCATCCGCTCCTGCTTTCTCACAAATCTTCGCAGCCTCTATGGTATCAGGATAAGGAGTAAATCTCGCCTGCCTGATAGTAGCCACATGATCAATATTTACTCCCAGATTTGCCATCCACGCCTCCGTCCGAGATAATGCTCACTTTATTCTGTGTCCCCTTTTATTTCCTTCACATCCTCTTCACTCAAAACACCATGCTCTTTGAGAGCATCTATGAATGCATCTACTGCCTCAGGGTCAAATTGCGTCCCTTTGCACCTCAATAATTCCTTTGCTGCCTCAACTGCAGACCCAGCTTTCCTGTAAGGACGGTCGGAAGTCATAGCATCGTAGGAATCAGCTACAGCCATGATTCTTGCCCCACTCGGAATCTCCTTCCCTTTTAACCCTTCCGGGTAGCCTTTCCCATCCCATCTTTCGTGGTGGTGTCGGGCTACCAGAGCATACTCCTTGAACTCCTCGACACCTTCCAGGATGTGAGCTCCCTTCGCAGGATGTTCTCTTACCTTGGCCCACTCCTCCTCCGTCAACTTTCCAGGTTTGTTTAATATACCATCAATAATTCCGATTTTGCCAACATCGTGCAAAAGACCACCATTTCGGAGAATCTTCCCGGTATCTAATGTCACATGTTCCCATCCCTGCTTACCTCTAAGTTTTTCTCCTATCCAGGTAGCGTATCGTGTAACAGATTCAGAGTGGCCGTGAGTGTAAGGGTCCCTCGCTTCTAACGCCTTAGCAAGAGCGTATAAGGCTTGCACAGCAGTCTGCGCCAATTTCCCATACGCTTTCTGGAGCTCTTCTGCTTTCTTCTCTAACTCCTTATAAAGAAGCTCCTTCTCCTCAACCTCTTCTCGCAATTCTTCGAATAGCTGCGTATGCACCTTGCCTAATGCCACCTTCTCCAGGTATTCGAAGCTAAAAGGTTTGATAACATAATCACTCGCTCCCAGCTTGGTAGCCTCTTCGATTTTCTGCTTGTCATGGACCGCAGTAACCATAATTACCTTAATTGTATTATCAAACTCCTTAATACGAGCCAGAACATCCATTCCAGACATACCCGGCAATCCGACATCCAAAAATACCAGGTGGGGTCTCGAACTTCTTATCAAATCTAAAGCGTCCTCTCCATTAGACGCAGCATAGACTTCATAGTTCTGCCTCTCAAAGAAATCTTTCAGGAACCCACGCATATTCGGCTCATCTTCAACTACCAATAATTTTATCAACCCCTTCCCCTCCTCTCCTCCCCAAAAATTCTGGTCGGGCACTCTTCAGAGTGCCATTAAATTCCTGTAGCAGCAAAGCGCAAGCTTTGCTTCCCCTTTTTGCACGGTTAAAACCGTGCCGACAATGAAATGAATCTGGAATTTTGTAGGCACGATTTCAAATCGTGCTCATGGCTTGCCGTCAAGAAATTCCTCAGGCGACGAACAAACTATCTTTCAACTCCCTCCTTCTTTCCACACCGGAAGGCGAATAGTAAAAGTTGTTCCCTTTCCCACTTCACTCTCTACATCAATATTCCCATTGTGCTTCTTAATTATATTATAAACCACAGACAATCCCACCCCAGTCCCTAATTCCCCATCGGAATTCTTTCCCTTTCTTATTACGGCCTCCCCTAAGGAAAATAGTCTATCTTTTTCGACGCCTATTTCTATACGCTACCTGTTGTTCCTTAAGCCACTTCTTAATCTCGCTTTCCTCAAACCTCCAGTGTCTACCAACTTTAGACGCAGGTATGCGCCCAGTTTGAGCTAAATAGTAGACTGTAGGTTTAGGAATTTTTAAATATGCGGAGAGCTCATCTACTGTCAGCAATTTGGAAGGCATAATATCCTCTGAGGCAATTATAGTAGCTATCAGTTCGTATGGTAATTATAAATATCTATAAACTCCCTGTCAAGAAAATTCTTGCCGGGCTTTCCTGGATTCGGTACAATTTTATCTAAAATCTATTTCCCCCAATTGTTGTTTCTATCCGCCCTCGGCACAAACACAGGACTATTTTACTTTTCGCCAGGAACTAAATCTTGGTTTCGTTTATCTGGCAGTTCCCCCTACAGGCGGCAAAATTGGGAAAGAGTCAATATTTTCTCTTGACTTGTATGGTATTATCTTTTTATAATTCACATATGATAATCGATGTCTTTCTTGGTTTACTGGTTGGAATTTCTGCGTTTACAGATTTAAGATACGGCAAAGTTTATAATTGGATAACATTC
>Ga0315314_1004755_pt1 | contig 10067 bp, 9 predicted proteins | sample TDP9_MG_FD_203631 | JGI IMG/M metagenome (GOLD analysis project Ga0315314, IMG submission 203631) | Freshwater sediment microbial communities from Lake Towuti, South Sulawesi, Indonesia - TDP9 | ecosystem: Environmental > Aquatic > Freshwater > Lake > Sediment | place: Indonesia: South Sulawesi... | reverse complement strand
ATGGTCGTCGCGGCCCTGACGCTCATCCTGAATCCGGCCGCGTTTCACGTATTCGCCTTCGTGGCGGCAAGCATCTTATTCGACGTTGCGACAAAGGGTGGGGGTTACCATAACTGTCTGGATAAGCTGTTTGTGAGTATGGCATACATCATATTCTTCTCCACACTTTCGGCCGGGTTTGCAGGCGCCATAATCGGAAGCATCTTCATGGACATAGGAACCTTGACGGGAGTTCTTGTGTTCGCAGGCCTCCACGCTGTTGGAGGCATACTGGGAGGAGCGATCGGGTTCACAGTTATCAGGGCGCTAGCTGCTAGGAAGATTCATCCTTCAAGCAGTCTCTAGATCAAATCGACTGTCGGGGGAGAGTAGTGGCGTGACTTCACGTGATCAGGATCTGGCCACAATCCTGCAGGGGGCCAGAGACTTCCACGGACACCTCGGACCATTCCTTGTTCTGGGCGTAAGAGCTGGTATGATAGCCCTGAGAGAACTCCGAACAGACAACAAGAATCACAATCTACAGGCAGCAGCATGGCTGATCCTGTCGATTCCCTACTCCTGCATCCTAGACGGAATTCAATTCGCAACTGGGTGCACCATCGGAAACAGGCGACTGAGATTTGAAGATTCTTCAGACTTTAAGATCTCTCTGGAGGACTCAGAGAATGGAAAGGTCACGATTTCAATTCTTCCAAAGGTCGTTGATGCTCTGATGCGAGAGCTATCAGGAAATCTACCCACGCACGGGGTTGAGAGACTTGCGCAGAAAGTGGCCGCGACAGCTGAGCAGGAACTATTCGCGATCGACAGACAGTAAGTTGAAGAAACGAGAGCAGTGCTGCGACGCACCCGAGAGAGGTGACGCAGTTTACGCATTCTGACAGGCTGGTGCCTGAGTACCGGCAAGTAATGCTATGCTCTCAGTAATGAGCCACGAGATGCTTCTCTTGGAAAAAGCTAAAGTCCGAATCCAGCAGATCGATCGGCTGTTGGGGTGATGCTGCGTGAAATGGGTGACTCGTGAGAACGTTCACGTTGACAGGGTTGCTTGTCCGTGGTTGATTAGGAGATTTGTTGATCGGGAGGCGGAGTTTCTGTTTGTTCCAGCTGAGAAGGTGCAGGAGATAGCAGCCAAGGAGAAGGCCATTCCTTTCGACGCTGAGGGCGTTGAACTGGGTCACAGAGGAGACAGATGCAGCTTCGATGCGATAGTTGAGAAGTATGGGCTTCGGGACCGGGCCCTTCTTGAGTTGGCGAAGATCGTGAGGGCTGCGGATACAGGCAAGATGAATCTTGCGCCTGAGAGTGTTGGGTTGGAAGCGATGGCGGCAGGTTCCATGATGATCGCCGCAAATGATTATGAAGCCCTAGAGAAACAGGCTTACCTTTACGACGCGCTCTATGCCTACTGCAAGCTGCGCCTCGTGAAGGAGAAATATGCAGCAGAACTTGAGAAGATGGATCGCAGACAGAGGCACGGATTTCTCAGAGATAAAGTGAAAGAGACATTGCTATGACGTCCAATACGCGCGGGACCGGATATCTGTTTTGGGTTCTCTGCGCAGTTGGCCTCTTCGCCATCCTTAGCTCAACGATGTCCAAGAACCCAGTGTTGAACCCGTTCGCCCGAGCTTTGGGTACACCAGATTCCTTGATGGGCTTCGTGGCTGCGGCCTCGACGATCCCGGGCATCTTGGTGAGCCTTCCTGCGGGCTCGCTGTCTGACATCTTTGGCAGAAGAAGAATCCTACTTCTGTCGACGGCTGTGTTTGCTTCAGCTCCCTTCTTCTATCTTCTCGTTGGCGTCTGGTGGCAACTTGCCTTGGTTAGGTTCTATCACGGTTTCGCTACAGCTATATTCGTCCCAGTTGCAAACGCCTTCGTTGTCGAACTTTATCCGTATAAGAGAGCTGAGCGCACCTCTCTCTTCTCCTCGATGACCGTTGTAGGAAGAACCTTGGCGCCGTTTCTTGGAGGCTACATTCTATTCATCACAGACTATGGTTTTCATGAATTATATCTCGCAGTTGGACTTGCGGGCTCCGCCGCTCTGGTCGTTGCAGCTATGCTCCTCAGAGCTACGCCTGAAAGTAGGAAAACGCCTAGAGGAGGCAGCTCTAGGCTCCTCGAAGGATGGGCCGCTGTTGCAGGAAAGCCAAGCATAATGGTCGTTGGCTTAGTTGAGGCAGCGCAATACTATGCGTTCGGCGCCACGGAATTCTTTTTGGTCGGGTATCTCAGGGAGATCGCTCGCTTTGACTCCTTTTCCTATGGGGCGATATTGGGATCTCAGCTCGCGGTGATTCCCCTACTCAAGCCGCTCATGGGCAAGTTCTCCGACAAGGTTGGAAGAAAGATCCCAATAGTTGTGGGTTCGGCGCTTAGCGCATTGGCCCTTACCGCAGTCCCTTTCACCACTCAATTCATGTGGCTCCTGCTAATCTCAGTGCTATATGGTATCGGTTTTTCTATGGTGACATCGTCTACTCCTGCGCTTGTCAGCGAACTTACCGAGGAAAGATTTGTCGGGACAGGAATGGGATTCTTGGGCACAGTCATGGATGTCGGACAGACGATGGGACCGATAATAACCGGGCTCATACTCGCGACAGGACCAGGCTACGTAGGATCGTTCTCGGCGTTGGCAGCGCTTCTTCTGATCGTTTCCTTGGTTTTTATCATCGCCAACTTTGCAAGAAGCCAAGGCTATAGACACGGACGATGAGCCGACGAAGCCTATTGTCATAGCATTTCTTGAACAGCACTTCGTCTAAGCAGCTGTCTTCAATGTTTTGTCAACCATTTGTCCGTCATCGAGTGTATTCGGAACACGAAGCGGCAGAGTTAAATTTAGGTATACCTAACTTCATTTAGCCATGGTCACTAGCAGCGTTGAGGAGTATCTAGAAGCAATCTACTTCTTGGAGGAGGAACGCATCTCAACCTCTACGATGGAGATAGCGAAGCGTGTCGGGGTCTCTCCTCCCAGCGTGACAGAGATGCTGAGGCGCCTTGCCGACAGGGGTTACATTCGATACGAACCTTACAGAGGCGTGGTTCTTACAGACCAGGGCCGTCGAGTGGGCAGGAGAGTCACGAGAAAACACAGGATTCTCGAATGCTTCCTCCACGATATTCTCAGCATTCGAAAGGATAGAGCTCATAGACAGGCCTGCGAGATGGAACATTCGCTCTCAGATGAAGCAGAGGACCGTCTCCACAAGATCATGAAGTACCCGGACAGATGCCCAGACGGGAAAGTGATACCGACCACGTGATCAGATTCACGGCTCCAGGGTATGAGCATGTCACTCGAACCATTTCTTCTCAGCCTCGCGGCCGGTATGGCGACCGGGATTGGTGGGATGATTGTGGCATCGCGGAGAAAGGTCAGTGACCGAGCTGTCAGCTTCTCGATGGGCCTAGCGTCCGGAGTGATGCTTCTCGTCTCATTCAACAACCTCTTCCTCGAAGCCGTCGAACTGCTCACACACCTTGAGTTGATTGTCATGTTCTCTCTTGGTGCCTTTGCCATGATCGCCTTGGACCTGACAGTGCCCCACATAGAAGCCACGGCCAGGAGTGAAGAAAGCGTCAATCCCAAGATGCTTAGAGCAGGAATGCTCATAGCGATAGGTGTGACATTGCACAACCTTCCTGAAGGACTGGTTGTCACTACTGGCTACATGTACACACCCAGACTGGGTTTGATCATTGCCATTGCCATAATGCTTCATAACATACCTGAGGGTATCGCCACAGCGATTCCATTGATGACAGCCGGCATGAGAAGATCAAGAATCGCAACTATCACGTTTCTCTCTGGGCTAGCTGAGCCGGTAGCAGCCCTAGTTGGAATTGCCGCTTTCCACTTGCTGGAGAAGAGTGTGATAGGCTTCTCACTTGCCTTCGCGGCTGGAGTTATGACATACATCACGGCAGATGAGCTCATCCCAGTCGCCCATGAGTATGGGCATAAGCACGTCGTATCTGTTGGTTTGTTACTTGGGATAATATTCGCCCTGTCAATAGACGTCATCCTCAGTTAGGCTATGAGAATGGCCCCATCGCTTGGATATTGTTTGAACTTATGCTTTCATACTTGCCAGGATGACTCCGAGTGAGTTCTATTCTGAACATAATGGCTTTGGTTGGTGAGCGGTTTTCTCTGATCCAGCTGGCGTTCTCGAGACAGCTGGAACCAGATGCCGCTTTGTGGCCACCGACGATATTTCCGCTCTTTCCTGCTGCATTGCGATGTCTCTTAGTGACTCTTTTAAGCACTGCCAATGCATAACAGCTGGCTTAAGGGGAATGAAGCTATGTCTCAAGCATCTAGTAAGATTGTCGTGGGTATTCTCATAGGACTGATAGTCGGAGCAGGCATTGGATGGCTTGCGAAACCGATTCCAACAACTCCCGGACCGGACTGGGTCTCTAAGAAGGAGTTCGACACGCTGAAAGCTGAGGTCGAGAATTTAAAGAAGCCGAAGAGGGTCGGCCTCATACTGGCGACAGGTGGCCTGGGTGACAAGTCTTTCAACGACATCTCATTCGCTGGAGTGGGAAGGGCCAAAGATGAGTTGGGGATCGAGTTTGACTATGTGGAGCCCAAGGCGATAGCGGAGTATGAGGGCTACCAGAGGGACTTCGCGAGATCCAACAAGTACGTTCTGATCGTCTGCGTCGGCTTCGATCAGGCAGACGCCCTCAACAAAGTAGCCGCCGAATACCCAAAGCAGAACTTCGCGATCGTTGATATGGCGGTTTCTCAACCGAACGTGGCCTCGCTCCTCTTCAAGGCCAACGAGGGTTCCTTCCTCGTCGGAGCGCTTGCCGCGATGACAACCAAGACAGGCAAGGTGGGCTTCGTCGGAGGTATGGACATACCTCTGATCAGGGACTTCTTCGTGGGTTACAAGGCAGGAGTCTTATGGGCGAGCCCGGGCGCCACGGTTCTTGACCCCGTCTTCGTCGGCGGTTGGGCTGACCCGACCAAGGGAAAGGAACTGGCGCTTTCACTTGCTGAACTCGGGGCCGATGGCATATACGCTGCCGCTGGGAAGAGTGGACTGGGCGCCCTGGAGGCTGTGCACGCAAAGGGGATCTCTGGCTTTGGGGTGGATGCATGCCAAGATTACCTCTATCCCGAAGTGAAGGGCAGCATGACCAAGAGAGTGGACGTTGCGATATACGAGATGATACTCAAAGCGATTCTTGGCAAGTTCAAAGGAGAAGTATACAACAAAGGCGTGGCGGATGGGTGGACCGGATGCTGCAGGCTACCGGAACAAGCTGAATTCTGGGAGAAAACATTCAAGTTCAAACATACGACCCTGCCAGCCGCCGCAATCGACAAACTCCTTCAGGCCAAAGAGAAGATCATGAGCGGAGAAATCAAGGTACCTTCAGCTTTCAGCTAGCCAGAAACGTTAAATCCCATCTCCCCCTCCCCCTTTTTTCCATAACCATGAGCCCAGCCATCCAGATGAAAAGCATCACCAAAACCTTTCCAGGCGTTTTAGCCAACGACAAGATAGACTTCATTGTAGAAAAGGGAGAGATCCACGGCCTACTGGGCGAAAACGGCGCAGGAAAAACGGTACTGATGAGCATACTCTATGGACTTTTCCAGCCTGATGAAGGTCAGATCTACGTGAACGAGAAGCAGGTGACGATGGATAGTCCTGCCACGGCGATAGGGCTGGGCATAGGAATGGTCCATCAGCACTTCATGCTCGTCCCAAGCCTCACAGTGGCCGAAAACGTGATCTTGGGAAGAGAACCCACCAAGGACAAAGTATTACTTGACATGGACAAAACCCTGAAGGACGTCAAAGCTTCATGTGAACGTTACAACTTAGAGGTAGACCTGAAGGCGCCGATATACACTCTCCCGGTTGGCGTACAGCAGAGGGTCGAAATCCTGAAGGCCCTCTACAGAGGGGCCGACATCCTCATTCTGGACGAGCCGACCTCTGTCCTCACTCCTCAAGAGGCAGCTGAGCTGTTCAGAGCAGTCCGCGCCCTGAAGGACCAAGGGAAGACCGTTGTCTTCATCTCGCATAAGCTCAGGGAAGTCCTCTGGATCTGCGACAGGATAACCGTCCTCAAGAGAGGCAAAGTAGTGGGGACGGTGCGAGTCGAGGATACCGACCTTGGCGAACTAGCGAAGATGATGGTCGGCCGAGAAGTCATCTACAGATTTGAGAAGAAACCGATCAATGGAAGAGAAGTCGTCCTGAAAGTCGCGAGTCTGAAGGCCCTCGACGATAGAGGCCTGCCAGCGCTGAAAGGCATCGACCTCGAAGTCTACGCCTCAGAGATTTTGGGAGTTGCAGGGGTCGAGGGAAACGGGCAGAGTGAGCTTGTCGAGACCCTGACAGGGCTGAGGAAGTCGACAGAGGGAAGAATCCTTCTGAACAACACCGAAATAACGGCCGCGTCCCCGGAAGAGAGGATACGGTTGGGAATCTCCCACGTACCCGAGGACAGACACAAGAGAGGACTGATACCGGATTTTTCGGTGATGGAGAACCTGATCCTCGGAAGCCACAACAGACCACCATTCGCGAGACAGGGTGTCATACTCGACTACAAAGAGACTTCAAGCTATGCACGAAAGCTGATAGATGATTTCTCCATAAGAACGCAGAGCGAAGAGACATCTGTTAGGCACCTGTCGGGTGGGACGCAGCAGAGGGTTGTTCTGGCAAGAGAGCTCAGCCGGGAACCGAAACTGATCATAGCCTCTCAACCAACCAGAGGATTAGATGTCGGGGCAACTGAATTCGTCCGCAACAAGATCGTTGAGATGCGCGATCACGGGTGCGCGGTTCTTCTGATCTCAGCAGATCTCGACGAGATATGGGCGTTGAGCGACAGGATCGCAGTCATGTATGAGGGAAAAGTGGTCGCGGTAAGGAACCCTCAAGAAACAAACGAGGAGGAGATCGGCCTCCTGATGGCTGGTGGCAAGAGTGGCTGAAGGAACAGAAGAAAAGCAGATGGAGGCTCAAGGGACTCCCAAGATCCGATCATGGCTGAAGTCAGGTTTGCAGAGCACCTTACCGCAGATAATCGCGGTCTTCTTGGCGTTCCTCGTAGGAGCAGCCGTGCTGCTCGCAACCGGCCACTCCCCTGTAGACGCATATAGCGCAATGTTGAGCGGAGCATTCGGGGACATATTTGGGATTGGACAAACCTTCACTCAGGCAACTCCGATAATCTTCACGGCTTTGGCGTTCTCGTTCGCATCTAAGTGCGGCCTCTTCAACATAGGGGCCGAAGGACAACTGATAGTCGGAGCGTTTGGAGCAGCGCTCGTCGGAATATCCTTCAGTGGCTTGCCCGCATTCGTTCACATTCCTATGGCTCTGTTAGCGGGAGCCTTGGCGGGCGGGTTATGGGGCTTCATACCAGCGATTCTAAAGACCAAGCTCGGCGCACACGAAGTCATCACGACTATGATGCTGAGCTACGTCGCGACGTACCTGACGAGCTACATGGTGAACTATCCTTTCAAGGCGCCGGGGTGGGTAGCACAGACGGTCCCGATAGCGATGTCAGCTCAGCTTCCTCGCATCCTAGAGCCTACGCAGGTCTCCGCATCGATCTTCTTCGCAGTTGCATTGGCTGGCCTCACCCATTACACCTTGCAGAGGACCACTTTCGGTTACGAAGTGAGGGCCACTGGGCTGAACCTCACGGCCGCTGAGAACGGCGGCATCAATGTCAAGAGGGAGATGATTCTCGCACTTGTAATCAGCGGGGCTATTGCTGGGCTCGGTGGGGCAGGTGAGGTGTTGGGCGTTCACAGGCGCTTCATCGACGGCTTTTCCCCAGGCTACGGTTGGGACGGACTTGCAGTGGCCTTGGTTGGGGCACTCCACCCTGTCGGCGTGCTGCTCGCGGCTGCTCTGTTCGGGGCCCTGAGGAGTGGAGGCATGACGATGACGAGGGTGACAGGCGTGCCCCTTGACATCGTAGTCATTCTTCAAGCGCTTGTCGTCCTTTTTGTTACAGCGCCTGTGCTAATCAGATATATTCTCAGAAGAGGGGGACACAAGGGCTGAACCTGCTTGACGTGATCAACGTCGGGCTATTCGCAGCCGCCGTCAGAATGGCGACGCCGATAGTCTTTGCCTCACTTGGAGGAATCTTCTCAGAGAGGGTGGGGATCATAAACGTGGGGCTGGAAGGGATGATGCTGACCAGTGCCTTCTCGGGGGTGGCAATAACCTTCTTCACAGGTAATCCCTGGCTTGGCGTCTTGGCGGCGATCCTTGCTGGCGGGTTGCTTGGCTTATTACACGCCCTTCTTACCGTGAAGTTCATTGGAAATCAGATCGTAAGCGGTACCGGCATAAACATCTTCGCCCTCGGTTTCACAGCCTACATGAGCCAAGTACTCTGGGGCTCGAGAGGGGCTTCTGAGACAGTTCAAGGATTGAATGTGGTGGCAGTACCGCTGTTACAGGACATCCCAATCATCGGCGAGATCATCGGCAAACACACGCCCCTCGTCTATCTAATGTTGATCATCACAGTACTCTGTTACATCGTCCTATTCAGAACCCCTCTCGGACTGAGGATCAGGGCTGTAGGCGAGAACCCCGCAGCCTCTGACACTGCCGGAATAGACGTCTTCAGGATAAAGTACCAGTGCGTGATGATCAGCGGGATGCTCGCAGGCCTTGGCGGGGCCTTTCTGTCTCTTGGTCACCTGAACCTTTTTGCATGGGGAATGACTGGGGGACGAGGCTTCATAGCCCTGGCAGCGATGATCTTTGGGAATTGGATGCCTTTCGGAGCGTTCGGTGCGAGCCTACTCTTCGGCTTTGCGGACGCGCTCCAGATGAGGCTACAGGCCCTTGGACTTCTCCCACCGCAGATAATCTTGACCATCCCTTACGTAGTGACGATCGCGGTCTTGGCAGGAATGGTCGGAAGAGCCGCCCCTCCAAGCGATTACAAGCCCTATTCTAAGGAGTGACAACCTTCAAGAATGACCTGAATATGCCTCGCCTAGGCCTTTCTCATGTAAGATAGCCCCACGTTAGTAGTAGATCTCCGTCCTTGTACCAGCGCTCGCCTATGTCTGTGCGGTAGAACATGTTCGGTATGATCACGTTCCTAACCCGGTTGTAGGTCTCCCTGCGGGCCTCCTCGACTGTCGACCCTGAACCCGTGACTATCAACGCGTAGCCTGAACTGCCTGCCAGTCGCCAGTCTCCGTTGACGAGTTTTGCGTCTCCGTGATGAACGCCGCTCGTCGTTGCCTTCTTGAAAATGATCACTGCGTCCTCTGAGTATCGTCTGTACGCTGCTGGATCTGAGAAGGGATATGGCGGTACCGCGACAACGACCCCTATCTGGAATCCGCGTTGAGTGCGCAGATTGAACTGTTGCTTGTTCGCCAGAGCGTATAGGAAGTCACCCCACCGGCTTGTGATGCCTTCCATCTGAATGTTGATTGTTGGATAGCCAAATCGTGGCGTAATCTCTAGCGGATAGATTCCTCGGGAGTTGACGATGCAGTTGATGTCAAAGTATCCTACATATCCAATTTCTGCCAGGATCGGCTTGAACTTCGCCAGCGTCTCATCGTAGAGGCGACTCCTCTCGGACCAGAACATTAGAGTTCCCATCTCGCCCGTGCTCGGTCCAATCTCCCCGTCGAACATCTTCTTGTGTTCGAAATTGATGCATGCAGGGAGGACGTAGTCCTGTCCGTTGAAGAAGGCCCCTACGGCTACTTCCACGCCCGACACGAATCTCTGTATCTGAAAACTCTTGACTTTTGAGCTCCAAGTATATTTGTATCGTTCGAGTATGGCGAGTATGTCAAGTCCGTCTTCTTCCTGTCCTATGAACGAGAGTACTTTCTCCTCTTGAGCTTTGCCGCTCGGCTTCACGACATATCGTCCCGGGTTATCCTTGACAAATTTGACCGCATCATCGAAGGTGTTGAACTCCCAAGACGGAACGGTTTGAATGCCTGCTTTCCTAAGCTGCTCCTGACCGAAGTCACGATCAAGCTCCAACCGGTCGCTTGTAGCCGT
>Ga0315314_1004754_pt1 | contig 10068 bp, 15 predicted proteins | sample TDP9_MG_FD_203631 | JGI IMG/M metagenome (GOLD analysis project Ga0315314, IMG submission 203631) | Freshwater sediment microbial communities from Lake Towuti, South Sulawesi, Indonesia - TDP9 | ecosystem: Environmental > Aquatic > Freshwater > Lake > Sediment | place: Indonesia: South Sulawesi... | reverse complement strand
TCTCGACGCGCCTCTCCAACCCATGAGGGCTGAGGGCTCAAGGGGCTCATATTTTTCTCCGCCCTTAAGGTCCCTGTACTCTGAGGATTTAAAGTCGCTGAAGCGCATGACCACGGGTCTGGGATAAAAGGCTGCACAGACCTTTCGGAAGGCTTCGGCTAATCCGTCCACCACCTTCTCAGGCCGCCCAGTTTCAATCAGGTATAAGGGATGCTCCCCGATCTCGCTGGCCCACACAAACTCCTGCCTAAGCAGACCGACGCCGTCCGCTGGCAGCGCCGCCGTCTTCTCCGCAATTTCGGGTTCACCAAGGTTAACGTAAATTTTGGTGCCCGTAATCGGGTGGACCTCCGCCGCAACCGCAGTAACAGGGACCGCCGCAGCCTCCTCTTTCTTGACCGCCTCCTCAAGGAGGCCCTCGTAAACAACGCCGAGCTTTGCATCAACCGTTACCATTGACCCGTCTGAAATTCCCTCCGTGGCAAGCTTGCCACGGGAGCCAGTTCCAACAATACACGGTATCCCCAACTCGCGGGATACTATCGCTGCATGGCAGGTCATCCCGCCGGAGTTGGTGACTATGGCAGCTGATTTTCTCATGGCTGGAACCCAGTCGGGGGCCGTCATTTCAGTGATGAGGATTTCTCCCTTTTGGAATTCGTTGATTTTTTCCACGGTGGGGATGATGTGGGCTTTTCCCGCGGCCAGTCCAGGTGAGGCTGGGAGGCCCTGGACGAGGATTTTTCTCTCCTTGGTGATGGCTGGTTTTTCTTCGACTACCGCGGGGGCTTTGGCTGCCCAGACCGTTTCTGGGCGGGCTTGGAGGATGAAGAGCTTGTCTGTTCGTTCGTCGAGGGCCCATTCGATGTCCATGGGCTTTTTATAGTGCTCTTCTATGGCTATGGCATACTTGGCTAGTTCCCAGATTTGGTCGTCTGTTAACACCTGCTTATCCTGAAGATCCGGCGGCACAGGCTTTTCCTCCGTTCCTCCCGCGGGGTTTCTCACCAGCTGAATGGTTTTCTTGGGAACGTTCTTCTTAACGATGGTGAGGTCCGACTTCTTTACATAGTACTCGTCTGGGGTAATTTTCCCTTGGACAACGAATTCGCCAAGGCCGTAGCCTGTCTCTATTAGCACTATGCTTCGGTCGCCATTGGCCACATCCAAGGTGAAGATGACACCGCTGGCTTTACTATAAGCCATGAGCTGGATGGCTGAGCTGAGGGCAATGGCCATGTGGTCGAAGCCCTTTTGGATTCTATAGAATATGGCCCTGTCAGTGAAGAGGCTTGCGAAGCACTCCTTAACCTTTTCGACCACCTGCTCTGGGGTACAGACGTTTAGGTAAGTTTCCTGTTGGCCAGCGAAGCTTGCGTCTGGGAGGTCCTCTGCTGTGGCTGAACTTCGGACGGCCACGAAGGGGTCTTTTTCGCCAGCCTTTTCAGAGAGCTTCTTATAAGCAGCCACAATCTCCTTTTGGAGGGATGGAGGCATTTTGGCTGTGGCTACCATTTTTCTAATTCTGGCGCCGACGCTTTGAAGGGTTTTAGTATCGTTGGGGTCTTTAATCTCCTCAAGGATTTTGGCCATTTTCTGGTCAAGCCTATTTTCCTTTATGTAGTAACGATAGGCCTTTGCCGTTGTGGCGAAGCCGTAGGGGACAGGAACCCCTGTCCTCCTCGTCATCTCGCCAAGGCTGGCGCTTTTCCCCCCAACAAGGGGAACGTCTTCCATTCCGATTTCGTCGAACCAGAGAACTAAACTTTCTTCCTTAAGGGCGCACAATCTGCCAAACCTCCTTTTAATCCATAACCTTTTCAATCTTTATTCGGCAGGTGACGGGCTTGGGGATTTTTGCGTAACTACCGAACACCATGTTTATCGCCTCTTTTTCATCCACCTTCCCATTTGTAACTACTGGTTTTTCTAAAAGAAAAGGGAGGGGGGAGTATTTAACTTTACGCTAAAGTCTTGGGAGGGTAAATTATCAATCTTTACTCCAACCATCACCTCGGTTTTACCTAAACGCACATGGGCTGAGCCTTCGGCGGTTGTGATGGGGGCGCGCTCTATTTGGATGGGTCGGTGTTGGTTGGGTTCTCTTCCGTCTATTCTTTTGGCTTGGGTTAGGAGTTGTGCTATCTGTTTTTGTTTAATGTGGGGGATTATGGGTTGCATGGGTGCTTATTGGGTTCGGTGGCTTATTAAAGTTTTACACCCACGCCCAACAATAACGTCCAACCTCACTAACCCTTGAATCATTGGTGAACCCGACCAAAAAGGGAAAAATCACTATTTCATTACTTTCTTAATTTCGTCACTTCTCTTCTTCTTTCCCCTTTCCAAATCAGCAGAAGTCAACATGGCTTTCTTAATTTCATCCTCTTTCTTTTTTGACACTTTATCACCCCCTATCTTTTTCTTTCGGTTTTCCTTTCTCCCCTTTCTTTTCTAACTCACTGGAAGAAAGCAACGCTTCCTTCTTTTTTTCTTTTTTCTTTTCCAAACTGCATTTCTCCTCCTAATCTATTTTAAACCGAATAACTTTTCCATTATTTTTGTTGTCTCTTCAGCCGACTTATGGAAGGCGTCTATCTCCTCGTTATCCTTCAGTTTTTCATTGTTTTCATGTAAACTTTTGGCTTTAATCCAAAAATCATTTAAAGCATTTTTCAATTTTTCTGAAACAAAGAGTTCATAGCCTTCACATTTTTTCTTAATGTAGAAACTTGCGAACTCGTCATAAGATTCCTTAAACTCATCTAATATTTCTTTTGAAGTCAGTTCTTTATATTTACAATTCTTGAATGAAAATACTTTGGCTTTTCCCGTTTCCAAACTTCTTGGATAACCCCTTGCCAATTCATCAAGAACGGCGATGTGACCATACAAAGGACGATAGTAATCCTCAGCCTTTCGTCTGGCTTCATAATCTCTATCAGATTTTTTCTCAAAATATCTGAAGATAAAGTTAAATATCCCTGTCAAAATTGTCGTTACTGCTGTTACAATTCCTATGATCGTGGCAAGTTCGGTTAGTTCCATACTTAATAATAAGAAGATAAACCTTTTTAAATTTTAGTCTCTTTCTTCAGAACCGTGACACATAGGCTTGAGGCGGTTAAGACTTTTATTGTTCTGCTTTTGCTGGCTCAGAGGGGTATGGTTAAACTTTGGCAGGAGGAGGATTTTGGCGAAATCTACATAACCGTTCTGTAGCGCGCGCTAAACCTTAAAAGGAGTTGGTATTTATTTTATTGGAATGAGAGAGAGAGAGAGAAATGCCCCCTGAGAAAGCGGTTCTTTGTGCGAAAAAATTACCCTGAAATTGTAAGCCTAGATATGGCGTGTGTTAAGAGCATTAAAGTTTTCTTATATCTTTAATTGAAGGCAAAGGTTCTCCTTTGTTTACTTTTTCAATTAGCTCATCAACCCTATTCAAACAACTATGGTAACCTCCGTAAGCAACCCACATAAAAATAAGAAAAGGAACCACCACAACTATAGCCACAAGAGTATAGGTTGTTAGATCAATAGTCTTCTGAAGAAAGAGCCCCATTATCGTGACATAAAAAGCAATTATTCCGCCAAAGATAAAGGAGACATAGCTTGTAAAAGTGGAATGGCAATAATCTGCGTACACTTGAATCTTAAGAAGTTCCGTATCTCTATTCATTTTTCTTCCCCTGTTATGATGAAAGAATTATTAAGAAATCTCAGATTAAAACCTTTTGTACGCGCGCTACTATTAAGGGATAAATGATTTTCTCTAAACACAAACATAAGGCGGTTAGTGAAAATCTTTAAATCGAAGCTCTGAAAAAGATTACAGTTTGATAGCCAAGCAAATAGAGGTGAGAAGAGTATGGATAGAGACACTTTCTTGGCTGGCGTTTTCCTTTTCGTGATAGGTCTGGTTGCGTTGTATCAAAGAAGTTTTGAAGCAACTATTCTGATGATGGGCTTGGGGCTCGGTTTTATGGCGGTTGCCTTAGGAAAAGACTTCTGTGAAGACCTCTACGAATCTTTCAAGTCTATCTTTGAGGACATATTAGATATTCTTAGATGAGACATTACTGGCGCAAAGGGGGAAGGTCGTTCTATGGCAGGAGGAGGAAGTCGGCGAGGTTTACATAACCCTCATGGAGCGCGAGCTTAGGACGGCGAAAAATGAAGGTTAGTGAGAAGTATCCGCTTCTCGTTGAAATATCATGTAAAACATGTAAACTAGAGTGTAACGCTTGCATGAACTGTAATATTGAGGATTTCCTTTCATGCCCAGATGTTCCTCAAGACTGTGCATTACTATTCAATGTTAGAAATAAATTAAGAAAGAAAGATTAGGTATTCCGCGTGTTTCTTCGCCCTCTCTAAGGCGCGCGTAGGATCAGTCAGGGAGGTAGTAAGGTGATCTCTCAGTGTGCCCCAGCAGGCGTAGACCTTAGCGCGCGCACCTAATATCGTCGCCCGCCAATAACCTTTCAATTTTATAATAGGTTAGCTCACTTTCCTCTCTAAAAGTCTAAAAGATTATGGAGAAAATCATAGGAAGGATGAGAAGCAGAAATATGGGCAAGAATATCAAGGCTAGAATGATTAAGGTGTTTTCTCTCCTCTTCTTTCTGGATCGCTCTTGCCAACAGGTACTATGGAAGGGTTCTCGTTGTTCGTTTTGAAATGAAAGGAAATCAGTAATGTTCTTTACTACCATGTCGTTTTCGTCTTCAATAGCCCTCCCGCAGTAATAACATGTTTGAGGCATTTCTACTCTCCCTTCGTTTATTCCTTTGATCTCAAGTTTTCCTTTGTGCTCCACAGGTAGGGCAGAAAATGGATGTTTGAGGCATTAAGCCATTACAATATTTACACGGAATCATCACAACCTCACGGGTAACGACTTCTTTGGTTACAGACCCTCCTCCTCTAACTCTTTCTGCCTGTCTCATTATCATGTCCTTAAAAGCCTCTATCTCTTTTTTCCCCACCCCTTTAAGGTGAAAAATAAATGTCCCTTCTGTACTGCTGATGGAGACAAATTTGCTTACGAGTCCTCCAAGGGAGATTCCACGTAAGGCTTCGAGAGATAGCTCAAAGATGGCGTGATAGGACTTCCGAAGTGCCCCATGCTTAGCGAACCACATCAATCTCTGGTTTGTTAGAATTAGGACTCCGCCATATGTTTTCTTTGCCTGTTCAATTTCATGTTTTGGTCCCAGAAAACCCTTTTTCGTGGTAACTACACTTTGAACTTTCTCAAAATCGCCTTCCCACGAGTGGACAACCTGTTCTCCCTCTTTCAGAATTAGGGCTGATGACCAGCTCATAGCAACTACCATCAAAAAAATTTTAGTATTAGGCTATTAGGTTTTATGAATTGAAAATACAGACTAAATACAAAGGAAGAAGCGCGCGCTACCAAGTGAACAGCCAGTCTGCCTTCCCCTCATGAACACTGATACTTTCACCACTTTCTTATATGATTGAAATATTCTGAAAAAACATTTTCGTTTAAATCTCGGTTCAGTTTATGGATAAACTTCGTATAATCATTAAGGAAGGAATTATACTGTTCTCTAAACTCCTCGTATTCTGTTTTTATTCGTCCAAAAGGGGCGTTAATTTCTGTGTGACCAGCCATTTCTTTTGCAAAAATAGAAAGAAATTCTATTCTTTTATGAGAGTTTTCTATAATAAGTTCAAATTCTCTAACAAAAGAAAAGAAGTGGGTGAAGGTTCCATTAAATTCGTTAAATCTCCTTTGTATTGAGCCTACAAGATTTTCTATTTCAACAGCATGAAACGATTCTATGAGGTAAATAGGCAACAAACCAAACTCTTTCATTTGTTTTTCTTCAATCAAGGTTCTTAATTGATCTCGCAATTTGTCCCGAATCTCGCGAAGCGGATAAGTGGCTTGTCTAAATTTCTCAACGTGATCTTTAAACTCGGCGAAGTTTTCTTTCGCGATGGTAGTTCGCTTTCTTTCCTTCTGCCACACATTTATCTTTATGAACCAAGATTTTCCATACATGTTCAGAAGCGCTAAGAAAACAACCAAACCAAGAGTAAAAAGGATTGGGTAGAATAATAAATCGGGGATTAGTCCTCTTACCCCAACCATCATTACAATGATAACTACAACATCGAGGATAAGCCGCAGATATTCGAATGGTCGCATTGCAGGTCTTTCTTCCTTTTCTGAACCTTCCATGTTTATTCACTTGTTAAAACTATCTTATTACCCTTGCCATGAGCTTCTCACTCTAAGCGGAGAAAAAATACCATCCAAGTCCAATTAGGATAAAACCGAACCCCCCGCGCTAGTCCCCATCTTTAATGACTCTAGTTAGGGTTAAAAGTAAGGGAGGCAAAAGAAAAAGGGGAGGGGACGTTTAAGTTTGCTCTGACTTCTTTTCAGGTCTCTGGTAAACCAGCCACTCAGCGGGTTCGATGATCGCGTTTGGTATTATATGTAAGACACCGTTATTGTCAACGATTCTTGTCTTCCTCACATCGACATCTACAACTGTTCCCTCAACTCCACCTGCTTTCACCTTGAACCCTACCCCGAAATCCTTGTCGGTCACTAAGAACCCACCTGCAACAAGGTCCTTGAGGATTCCCGACATGGCTAAACCTATGCCTAAGGCTAGGAATGCGAAGATGCTTCCAAGGGCTACAACCATGGGTGAGAGAGGCGTCCCAAAGGACGAGAGGACCGCCAATATTACAAAGTACCAGAATATTCCCGAAGCTATAGACGCGATCATCCGTGAAAGGGCAAGAGGCGCCTTCCCTTTTTCGAGAGCAGTCCTCAGCATTTTGGTAAGAACCTTAAGAATAGCATAAGAGATGATCAGCGTTATTATCGCACTAATGATCAACGGAATCGCTGCGACAATTGACGCCAAAAGGTTTCCAATAATGTCCAATGGTCCTTGGCTTACAGACGGAAACATTCTTTTTCACAACCTCCAGTTTGCTTTATTAAATTTAACGCTTAAATACTTAGCGATATTATGATCAGTTGGGGAGTCGAAATGGCAGAAGTAGCCTCTATTATGGCTCTTATTTCGGCTGGCATAATCAAGGTAAAAGACCCTTGTTCCTTCTCTGGATGCAAAATCAGCCCCGCCTTTCATTGCCCATCCTGCAAAGCAACATACTGCCCAAAACACGCATCTAAGATTAATTTTGAGTGCGACAAGTGCCACAAAAAACTCTTAGGAATACAAACAATTCCTATTGAACTGTAGATTAGAGTCTAGAATCTTCGATGAATTCCTTCATTTCCTTGACTGCTTCGTCTACGGAATCTGACATTTCTTAGAGCTGATATAGTATCCAAGCCATGCTCCAAAAGTAAAGCCGAGGGTGAACGTGGCGAGTAACAATAGCCAATCCACTTAGTATTACCTCTTAAGGGCTTCTTTCATACCATTCTAGGATCGCCTTGATTGCCTTGTCCGAATAGCCTCTTTCCTTCAACATCTTCTTAAGAATGGACGCTTCATCCGCGACACGGGCTTTTTCTTTAGCGCGTGGGCTGTCTCTTATAACGTCTCCCCTATTCCTCTCCACTTTTTCGCCTCCCGCCATCCCTTGGAAAAAAGGGGGGTTTGGGCTGATTTTGAGTCAACCCTACTTTTTCTGCGCACTATTCTTTCTTTTCTTCCCTCGGTGGTGGGAACACGTCTTTGGGGAGATATTTAGCGACATCATCCAGAGCTTTGATCGCAGCAGTAACTTGTCGTTCTGCTTTCCTTATTTCTGGCACCTCGAGAGCTAACTGGAGAGCTGGTCTCAGCCTAATGGTGCATGTAAAAACCCCTGTGGGTAGTAGGCACACGCAGATGGTTTCGTCACAGCCCACTACAACCATCGCGAGTTCGCATTCGATATTGGTGCATGGAACCATAGAGTAGCCGCGGATAATATAACAACCTGGCGGAACCTTGATTTGGTCGTGAATTCTCTCGCGGAGACGGTATCCCCTGTAGGTTACTCCTTTCCATGTAAGGTATGTTCCATCACAGTTCAATATGTCTACAGCGAATTGGTGAACCCCTGAATACGGTGCGCACGGATGGTCCTTGTCTCTAACTAAAATGCTGATAGTCGAGTCGGCCATAATTTCACGCTCCAATATTTAATTGTTATTCACCTATATAAAATTTGTGGTATTTTCGCACAAAGTTTGGTAAAGTTATTTTTAGAAAAATTTGGACACACAAAAAGACTTTTATCTAACCTTTTCGGGAGGTTAGGTAAGTATGCGTTTGTAGGATGGGGTAAAAGATGTCCGAGAGGCGAACTGAGGTCGATGAGGAAATCTCCTTTATTGCACAGGTGAGGTCGGGGGGAGGGACGGGGAGCTCAAGTTTAATCACCATCCCAAAAAATATCAAAACTCTCCTCGACGTAGAGGTAGGGGACTTCGTTAAAGTCACCCTTAAGAAGATGAGAGGTCAAAGGGGAAAGTCTTAAATCAATTTCGCTATAAGGTACGTTTCAGCCTTTTATAGGGCATGAGCCTCCACCACTTCCAAACGTCCACCCACCCCATATCTTCGGCTAAACACCTTGACCACCTTGCAGTTGGGGTTGTCGCACACCCAGTACTTGACAGACCTTCTAATTCTATTTCTATAATGCGTTTTAATAACTGGGCGCATTGGTTTACCGCAACGTGGACATTTCTTCACTTTTGGTGGGGTGCCCATGTTACATGGCCTCATGGCCTCAGCCTTCTCTTTTCTTTATTGCCTCTTCGAGTTGTTTGATGATTTTTTCGATGCGCTGAGCTTCTTTCTTACGCTCATCCCTTAGTTTAACCAGCGTCTCGTAGATGAAGGCGAGGTCTTCATCTTCGATTTGGACTGTGACAGACATCTTTCCTTCAAAGAATTTAGATTGGGGGTCTATACTTAAGGGATGTGGAGGCATAACGTGGATGGGAGGTCTATATTTCAGATAATTATAAATTGGAAAAATCACGGAAATTTTGCGATAAATATACCTAAAATCCACAAACCTTTAATATGTACAGCATAAATACACAAAGACAGTAGGCGATACTAAGTGGATTGGCTATTGTTACTCGCCACGTTCACCCTCGGCTTTACTTTTGGAGCATGGCTTGGATACTATATCAGCTCTAAGAAAGGGGACTGACACAAGATAACCTCAAATAACACCCTAAATAGAAGGGGCAGACGCCTCTTTGGTTATAGCCTCGCTGAGGTTTTTGAGGACTTTTTCGATGTGGTGGGCTTCTTCCATTAGCCTTTCGCTCGCATGGTTTAGCTTCTCTTGGATGAGTTGGGCGTCTTCGAGGGGCAGTTGGACTTCGGTTTTGGTTTGCTCGCCTGTGGGTGTTGGGATTGGTGGGATTAGGGCTTTGTCCCTTACGGGCTTTATGGTTTCGAGGATTCTCTCCATGCGTTTGATATCCTCCTCCACTTTCATGCACTCCTTTAGGGTCTCCTCCCTGCTTTTGAAGGGTTCAGGCTGATACTCTTCGGCGAACATCAGCGCTTCCTCTATCTTCTCGTAGATGAGCTGGGCGTCTTGGGGCGAAACGTGAATGGTGACGGTGGTCATTTTTCCCTCATCGTCCCGATAAAACGGATTTTATTGGTTAATAAATCTTGTCCCTCAAGTCTTGGGAGGGTGGGTCTTCTTTTGTACATTTCTAGGTAGAGTTTCGCTCTCTCTTTCCATTTGGTGAGGTGGGGTTGGCAGATTTGGATGGTTCTCATGGCTCTGGATGACACTGCCCAGACTCTATATACTAAGCGCGCGCGTGGGCGCACCCTATGAACGCCTATGCTTACGTTCAACATGTCGGCTAATTTTTCGGTCAGTTCGTAGGTTTCAGATACGAATCCTATGGCTGGGACGGTGTACTCCCATCTGTAGCGCCATCGGTCTATTCTTCTTATCTTGTCTTCCCGTGCCATCCTCTCTTCGAGCCATCCGTCTGTGTCCAGCGCCATAGCCACCACCTCGGCTTTTTCCTCAACTTTTGGTAGTTCGGGGACGGGGTAGTCTAGCTCTGGTATG
>Ga0315314_1004753_pt1 | contig 10068 bp, 13 predicted proteins | sample TDP9_MG_FD_203631 | JGI IMG/M metagenome (GOLD analysis project Ga0315314, IMG submission 203631) | Freshwater sediment microbial communities from Lake Towuti, South Sulawesi, Indonesia - TDP9 | ecosystem: Environmental > Aquatic > Freshwater > Lake > Sediment | place: Indonesia: South Sulawesi... | reverse complement strand
CATACCAAAGAATCTGCGCAAAGTGCTGCTGAAACATTTTCTTCTGAAAGCTTCTTCATTGATAGTTAATAGGAAAAAGGCTTGTCGAGAAGACTCAAGGCTTACAGATTGATGTGGACCTGCTCTTCCTTGAAAAGTGGAAGCGAAACATGAACCGCCCCGAGCAGTATGGCCAGAAAAGAGATGTAAAACGCCTAGAGAGTTGATTCCGCTACGGTTCGCCAGCCAGCTCCTTTACCTTGTTCAGGTTCTCAACATCGCTTCTCCGAAGGTCTTTGGGTGTCTCAAGGATGAGAGGCAGCTGACCCAAGCTGCTTCGCAGCACGTTCCTGAACCCTTCTTCGCCGACCATGCCGAGGCCGATGTGTTCGTGGCGGTCTATGCGCGAGTTCAGGTCTCCCAGCGAATCGTTCAGGTGTACGAGTTTGAGCCTCTTGAAGCCGATTGTCTCGTCGAGCTTTTGGATCGTCTCCTCCACAGCTGCCTCGGTCCTGAGATCGTAGCCTGCAGCGAAGGCATGTGAGGTGTCGAAGCAGATGCCGACCTGTTCAGGACGAGTCAGACTTTGGATTATGTGTCGGATGTCCTCGAATGAGCCGCCCATACTGTTGCGGGTTCCAGCCGTATTCTCCAGAAGGAGCATGACCCCCTCGCCGGCAACTTCGAAGGCTTCATCAACCGCCTTCACGATTCTTCTGAAGCCTCCCTCCATTCCGGCTCCAAGGTGACTACCGAGATGAGTAACTAAGAAGGGAATCCTCAGAGTGCTGCACCTTTGCAACTCGCCCGCAAGAGTCTCGACCGACTTCAGATAGACATCCCGTCTTGGTGAGGCTAGGTTTGCTAGATAGGGCATGTGGCCGAAGACTGGATTCGTATCATGAGCCTGTTTCTTCTCGATGAAGGCTTCAACCTCTTCCGCCGTCAACTTCTTAGCCTTCCAACCTTGGGGGTTCCTCGTGAAGATCTGAAACGTATTGCAGCCTATCTCGACGGCTCTGTCCACAGCTCTGTCGATGCTTCCGGCGATCGAAACGTGAAAGCCAACCCTCACCGAAGCCAACCTCCAAGATTAGCTACTTCGAAGCGATTTTTGACTTTTGCTGTTCCATAGCTCTAGATGAGTGAAGGTGCCTAATGTGGCCCCCTAAAGGTTTAAATGTACGATGCGTCGTAATCTTCACAGCAATAACAATGGGATGAGCCTTGACGGAGAATATCACAAGCCAGACGGAGGAGTTCCTTGAATCCATCTACAGGCTTCAAGAGCGCGATGGCGTAGCAAAGACTAGCAACCTCGTTAGAATGCTCAGGGTTGCACCGGGAACCGTCACAAACACTGTAGAACGCCTAGAGAAGAGAGGGCTGATTACCCATGAGACATACAAGGGCGTCAAGCTTAGCGAAGAAGGCATAACCATCGCCCTCGCCGTTCTAAGGAAGCACCGCCTCTCCGAACGGCTACTGACAGATGTCCTTCGCATGGATTGGGATCAAGTTCATGAGGCAGCTTGTCGGCTTGAACATGGAATCACCGACGAAGTTGCCCAGAACATCGAAAATGTGCTAGAAGGACCTCAAACTTGTCCCCATGGCAATCCAATCCCCCCAATCCATGGCGGAATCGCTGAGGAGAGGACTCCGATGCTTCTGGAGCTCAAACCCGGAGAGGCAGGGATTGCGACGCGGATAACCGATGAAGGGAACAAAACTTTGCAGCGGCTTGAGATGCTAGGACTCAGACTAGGAGTCTCTGTAGAGGTAGTTCGGAGGGATTCTCGTGAAGGCACCGTAACCGTCAGAATTGACGGGACTGAACACGTGCTAGGCCCGAAGATAGCCTCCGTCATCAGAGTCAAAAGGTTAGGAGAGGATTCACATGCCGGCCAAGAGGTGGAAGAATGGACCGCCAAGACAGAAGAGTAGGGGCTCCACTAACGGCTTTGAAAGCAGGAGAGACCGCGGTGATAGTCTCCATTGGTTCGAACCCGCAGAGGGGAAGGTGGGGCAGAGGTCGAGTCTTCGCAAAGAGGCTGATGGATATGGGTCTAACGCCCGGCACAGAGGTGACAGTCGTCAAGTCGGCTCCTTTCAGAGGCCCGGTGGAAATACTGGTCAGAGGATCCAGACTCGCTCTCGGGAGAGGAATGGCCGAGAGGATTCTGGTAGAGAAGACCAAATGAAGGTTAGGAAGCTAACGATAGCGCTTGCTGGAAACGCCAATGTCGGAAAATCCGTTATCTTCAATTTCCTCACAGGTTTGCATCAGCACATCGGGAATTGGCCGGGGAAAACCGTTGAGAAGGCCGAGGGAACCCTTTACTTCAAAGGCTACTTGATCGACATAGTAGATCTTCCAGGAATCTACTCGCTATCAGCATTCTCCTTGGAAGAGCTTATCTCAAGAGAGTACATAGCCTTTGAGAAGCCTGACGTAGTGATAAACGTAGTAGACGCCTCGGTTCTGGAGAGGAACCTTTTCTTCACCCTGCAGTTGATGGAGCTGGAGGCGCCGATGATCTTGGCTTTGAATCAAGTGGACATCGCGACGAAGAAGGGAATAGAGATAAACCACGAGAAACTCGAGAAGATTCTGGGCATTTCAGTCGTTCCAACAGTGGCCGTGAAGGGAACTGGAGTCTACGATCTCTTGGAGAAGGCAGTGGAGGTTGCCGAGAAAGGCGGGGCGACACCTGCCCGAATTGAGTACGGAAAAGAGATTGAAGAACAGATCGAGAACCTCGCAAAACTCATTGAAGAGACTGAGCCTAGATACCCAGCCAGATGGACGGCCATCAAGCTACTGGAAAAAGATGAAGAAGTCGAGAACGAAATCCGCAGCAAGGCTCCCGAGATTCTCGAAGCATCCAGGAATCTGGCAAGAAAGATCGAGGCGGTTCATGGACACTCATGTTCAACCGTGGTAACCTCTGAAAGATACGAAACCGCGAGGCATATCGCAAACCGAGTCCAGAAGATCATGCCAAGGGTGAAGCCCACGCTAACTGAGCGCATCCACGAGCTGACAACTCACAGCGTTCTGGGCTACTTGACCATGGTGGGAGTCTTGCTCCTTGTTTTTGGCCCAATATTCACATTTGGAGGGTTCGTTTCAGAATATCTAGGGGGCTTTCTCTATAGTTTGGAGCCTACTCTCCAAGAAATCCTAGGAGTTGGAATCGTCAAGGAACTCATCTGGGGAGGAATCATTGAAGGTGTCATAGCGGGCATAACAGTTGCCTTACCTTACATAGCGCCCTTCTATCTGGCGCTTTACCTTCTGGAAGACTCCGGCTATCTCAGCAGAATCGCATTTCTCATGGATGCGGTAATGCACAAGATAGGCCTGCATGGAAAGGCCTTCATTCCAGTCATGTTATCCTTCGGTTGCAACGTGCCTGCATGCTTAGGATGCAGAATAATGGAGACTGAACGGGAACGTCTCTTGGCAATCTTCGTGGTTACGTTAGTGCCTTGCGCCGCAGTCACAGTGGTTGTGCTTGGGCTTGTTGGCAGGTTCCTAGGTGTACAATGGGCATTGGCACTTTACATAACGGACTTGGCGATTGTCTTCATGCTCGGGAGGATCGCATTTAAGGCCTTGCCGGGAGAGCCCACAGGCCTCATAATGGAGATGCATGAGTACAGGATCCCACACTTCAAGACCGTGATCAGCCAAACGTGGTTCAGGCTAAGCGAGTTCATCAAGATGGCTCTCCCACTCATAGTTTTCAGCAGCCTCGTAATCAGGCTTGTAGAGATACTGGGATACTGGGAGCAAATCGTCACCTTCATGTATCCTATCACAGTGGGATGGCTAGGGTTGAGGCCTGAGATGGGTATACCGCTTTTGTTCGGCGTCCTTAGGAAGGAACTTACATTGATAATGCTTGCCACGCTCCTTGGGCCGAACTTGGCTACTTTGACGACGAGTCAGATGATCGTCTTTGCTTTTGTTGTAATGTTGTACATCCCCTGTGTCGCCACGATTGCGGCACTCGTCAGAGAAACTGGTTGGAGAAAGGCCGCGTTCATAACGGTCTTCGAAGTGCTGTTCGCGCTTCTGGTTGGAGGAGCAGCCTTCAGAATTTTGGCTCTTTTGGGCGTCCCGTAGGAACTGGAGAGCAACCTAAAAGTACGCCGTCTCAGATACTGTGAACGCGTACAGTCTAGCGGAGAAGGAAAGATTGGCCAAAGCCAAGTTCGGTTTTAGGATTCCAAGCTTCCCCATAGACGGTAGCGGAGGCAAGAAGTTTTCTGCTCAGATTCTGAAGTTCATTGGAGATCTGGAGCACGACTTCGACTCAGCATGGGTTGACGACCATTTCGTTCCTTGGGCGGACTTCATCCCGAGAACGGCGCCGAATCTGGAGAGCTTCACAACGATCAGCTATCTCTCGGGCATTTTCCAGAGGCTGAAGCTCGGGAACGTCGTCCTCTGCAATTCGTACAGGAACCCAGCCTTACTGGCAAAGATGGGTGCAACCCTTCAGACTCTAACTGAAGGAAGGTTCATTCTTGGGATCGGAGCCGGATGGAAGGAGGACGAGTACAATGCGTATGGCTACGAGTTTCCGCCGCCCAAGGTCAGAATCCAACAGCTCGAAGAAGGGGTTCAGATAATAAGGAAAATGTGGACCGAAGACTCAGCTACCTTCAAAGGCAGATATTTCGAGATTAGAGAAGCAGTCTGCGTTCCGAAGCCCGAGCCTGTTCCGCCAATCATGATAGGAGGCGGTGGCGAAAAGCTGACCTTGAGGGTTGTGGCCCGCCACGCGGACTGGTGGAACATTCCTAATGTATCGTCAAGCACGTTTCAGCATAAGCTGAAGGTTCTCAAAGCGCATTGCGCCAAAGCAGGGAGAGACCCAAAAGACCTTGTCAAGATCTTGACGAATATAGTGGCGATTGGCAACACTGAACGCAAAGCCCGAACATTAGCGTCCAAGAGTCCTTTCATCACTAAGATGGGAAAGGAGGAGGATTTCATAATCGGAGACCCAGCTCAAGTGGCGGAGAGACTCGAGGAATACACGCAGTTGGGGGTTGAGTATTTCATCCTACGTTTCGTAGACTTCCCGAAGACAGACGGCGCAAGACTATTCGCAGAGAAGATCGTACCTCAGTTTGCCGCTTAAGATCTGACCTTGTCTTCTGGGTCCATGGGGGTTGCGGCTTGCAGGTCCAAGCTTTGGCGATGGAAGACTACGCCCAGATGATCCGGCTTTGGGCAAGATCGGGTCTGCGCATCAGGCCTAGTGGAAGGGACAGCAGGCGGGCGGTAGAGTCGCAGATGCGTGCCAATCCGGGCTTCTTCATCGGAGCTTTTGATGACACCCGTCTCGTCGGAACCGTCATAGCTAGCAGCGACGGAAGGAAAGGCTGGATAAACCGCTTGGCTGTAGACCCAGACTGTAGGCGGCAAGGAATTGCACGGGCTCTTATCGCCGAAGCGGAACAAGTCTTGTAGAAAAATGGCGTTCGAATATTCTGCGCCTTAGTCGAAAACTCCACCGAATCTTCGAAAAGCCTCTTCAGAAAATGCGGCTACAATGAACTCAAAGACATAAGGTACTTCAGCAAAAGAGACATCGCAGAGGTCTAGGCTTCCTTTCCCAAGGATTACCCGTCCTTTCTCGACGTCACGAGTGAATTCGCTGATATTCCCCGATTATTTTCCTCTTTATTTTTGATGAGCTGGCTAGGTCTGTCTCCTCGAACCTGCTGACTCTGACAACCTTGACGTTGAGGTTCTTCTCGGCTATCAGCTCACGTAGTCTTTCCTCTACTTTTTCTTCGTCGTAGCCCAAGGCTACTATGTCAGGTTTTACCTTCTCTATAACCTTGAGCATGTCCATGTCTTCGTAGCCCAGAATCGCCTCGTCAACGACCTTCAGAGACTCAACAAGAGCTCTGCGCTGATCTTCTGGAAAAACGGGCTTGGCTCCCTTCAGCCGCTCAACTGTTCCATCCCGCGCGACGACGACTACGAGCTTAGCCTTATCGCCACCCGCCTTCTTCGCATTTGCGAGATAGTATACGTGTCCATAATGAAGGAGGTCGAAGGCACCCTTAGCCAGAACAACCTTCCTCTCTTCTTCGGTTCGCATCCTTAACTTCACCTACCAGGAGAACTGAACGAAACCGAGCATCCGCAACGCATCCAAGAACCCCTCGCAATAGGCAACCGAAGCAAGACTTGTCTCATACCTTTTTCTTCCGAGATAATATTTCGCGTCCTCAAGATATCTCTTAGCCTCATCAATCACTTGCCGGACGCTTTCGGAATCTGGGTGTACAACGCCCTGAACTAGCTTCAGCCCTTTTAAGGCACGCTCCGTCTTCTGGATATAACTTGACGCAAGCTCTCCTATCTTCGCGTCTGTCTGTGTCATTTCACCATCCTTCTCACCCATTCAGGCGCGCCGGCAAGCATGATCAGCGCCTCTGCCTCCATAAAGTGGAGCCTATCCGCCGGAAATGCAAGCACATGGGGGGGACCGCCAAAATTGAAGCCTATCAGGTTCTTCACTTTTTCAGCCTTGATCACAGTATCTTCTGCTCCGGCTCTCGCTAAACCGACTGCTAGGCTGTCGGGAGAGGTCACATGCAGCCTCCTTCTTTCTTCTAACGCCAGAAGGGTTCCCAAGGCTTCTTTGACGGTCATGTACCTCTTCTCTTCGGCTCTGATGTCCAGAAAGCACAACGTATGAAGGTTCCTTGACTTGTTCTCGGCTATCACGCTGTAAGGAGACTCAGAGAGGAAACCGCCTTCTTGAAAGGGAACCGTCACACTTCTGCCGAACCTATAGTTCTGCAAGCCTGAAAGCCCTATGGCGGCTGAGATTATCGAGGCGGCGTGCACGACCCGTGTCTTTATTCCCCGTTTCTCAGCTCGGATTCTCAAGTCTATATGTGTGGTCGCAATAAGCGGGTCACCTGGAACTAGGAAAGCAACTTTCGCATTCTCGGCTTGCCGCAGGATCAGTTCCCCGTTCTCCTCCTCTAGAGTCTTCCTGCAAACAACCGTGATGCTCTTTGCGGCGTCTCTCTCCAGATTCTCCAAGGACAAGCCAGCCAACAGGCTTGTGTAGAACTCGGCGTATACACTGTCGGCCTTTCTGATCTCTTCAAGTCCGCGGAGGGAGATGTCCAGTTCGTCGAAAAGCCCTAGACCCACGAAGACAAGCTCGCCCAAGCCTTCACGCCTCCACAAAAGCATCTTCACGCTGACATGGTTTATAAAGTAAGATATATCTATGTCCGAAGTAGGAACGAACCTGCCTTACCGCACACAATTTGGAAGGCGGAGAGTGATCAGGAAGAAAACCATAAATCGTTAGGGATTTAAAACTTACCGAACGGACGCGTCGAAGGGTTCACGAAATGGCTGGTGTAGATCGCCTCAGATTCCGACACAGAGTCATTGACCCACACACGGTTGGCACCGGAAACTCAGTCTGTCTGGTTACTGACGTCAACAGCGATGGTTTCACTGATGTCATAATCGGCAATTTTGTTAACCCTCCCTCTGATGAGGGTTACCTAGTCTGGTATGAGTATCAAAAGTGGAAAAGGCACATAGTTGCCAGAGCGAATCTTGAAAGCCGTGTCTGGAAGCGACTAGGGCCTCACAGAGATCCCGTAAGTATACCATAAGTCAGCCCGAATATTACGCTGAAAGCCCAGGCTACGAGTGCATAGTTCAGCACGACTTTCCAGCGGACTATCCTCGAAGTTGCGACCATGTTGGGGATGTCGTACGGTTGACCCATGAGCCAAGACAACATCGCGGCCTTCGACATTCCAAGATCCATTAGCCCTCTTCCCAGCACAATCTCAACAAGGGTGGGTGTGTACAAAGGTCCACCTATGACGGATGCTAGGAGTATTCCGCCGATACCGGTTAGATAGGTGGCCACGATTTCTTCCGCTAGGTAGGCCTCAACGTAGCTCACGGCAACTAGACCAAGGAAAAAGAAGGGCAGTATCTGCTTAGCCAGGTAGCCTCCGAACTTAAAGGCTCCCCAAAGCCTATCGTCGAGTGGCGGCTTGGCGGTCTTAACGGAGACCTGTGGGTTCTGAGTTGCAAGTCGGTTTGCCTTCTCAATCTCCTTGCCCCAAGGCGTCCTAGAAATGACCACCCCTGCGGTGATAGCAGTGATGAGGGATGCTACAACACGAACACCTGCAAGCTCCCATGATAGGATCTCACCAGTCAACAGGATCGTCAGTATGTTGGCTGCTGGCGCCATCAAGAGAAAAGTCAAGGCTGGACCGATTCCAGCACCTGTGTAGGTTATCCCCGCAAACAACGGAACCATGGTGCAGGAGCAGACTGTGAAGAACGGGGCGATTCCGGCGCCCAAAGCATACCCCATGGCTCTGCTGCTGCTCATGTACCTTGTAATTGATTCCTTTGGCATGAACTCGTAGACGAGACCGGCGGCGACGAAGGCAAAAAGCAGGCAGAGCCAACCGTGGCTCAGATAGTCTATAATGTAGGCTACTGGTATCTCCCATAGGCTGAGCCCTTTGAAATGAGCCGGCTTCATCGTTGGCGCTAGTGAATATGCCACGATTCTTGTGTAGATCACTCCGCCGATGACAGCAAACACAAAAGCAAGCAGAAACCCCGTGCGAAGCACTCGAATATCTAGTTTCACATGCTCACCTTAGGCTTGCTGTCCTAGCCAAGACCCTTAATGTGTTCGCTTATGAGCCGCTTAAAGTCCTCAAGCGAGGGAAACCTGCCTTCCGAGACCAGTTCACCGTTTATGAGGATAAAGGGAACCTGAGTTCTGGCTGCCAAGAGCTTGGACACATGCGGCGGATACGTGTCGTACCCCCTCTGGCTACTTATCACCTGCCTGTCGATCTCAATCTGCTCCTCGAACTCTTCCCTCAACGTCTTAACTGTGGCGTTTCTCTCCGTAAGCATCTTCCGCAACTTTTCGACGGCGCTTGGAGAGGCTACTCCGGGACCGCAACAGCCGGTGAAGGGGTCTCCCTCGTAGATCTCCACTTTCACCTTATCCTTTGACGTGGACAAGCCTCCATATCAGCAGTCATCTCCCTTCGTTGACCGGGCAGTGGCCTGAAGAATGCGCTTCACCTCGTCAACGCTCGGGATTCTTCCCGCCACGAAGACTCTTCCATCCACAGCGACTGCAGGCGTGAACACAAGCCCATACTTCGCTATGGTTTCTCTAGAGTATGCATCAACTTTTCTGACTTCGCAGTCGACCTGCAACTCTTCTGATGCCTGCTTTACTACTTCCAGAGTCTTTATGCACCGCGGACAGGGCGGCTCAGGCCCAAAAACCTCAACAATCATCACTCTTCGCCCTCAGTCATCCAACTCTATCAGTTCTTGTGGTCGCGGACTTTAAGCATCTCGTTTTCCTGCTTATTCATTTTCTTTCTCGTGCCTTCGGTTGGCGGCAGGAGCAGCAGCCAGAACTGCCAGAGCTTGACATCAAAGCGTTCTCATCGTACGCGGCTTGCCAACAATCGTTGCACATTTTGACAAGCCTCCCCAAATCCTTGTGCTCGGCGTACAACAAGCTGACGTTCTTCTTGCCGCATATCTCGCACTTCGTCATCTGAACCACTTTTTATTGAGCTATGAGAGGTTCGAATCGAAATATTTAAATCTATTGATTTGTCATCTTTAGGAGACATTGAGGAATTGTTCCATGAACACCGAGAGTTTTGCCCTCACCGATCGGCTGGAGCGGCTAGTCGAGTCCGGATTAGGTCCCAGAGATATCCAAGAGTACAGAGAGAACCTGAAGGAGCTCGCCGCCCGAGCTACTCAGTCGAGAGACGAGATTAGGCTAATGAGCAAGATTTTCAGGGCATTGTCCCATCCTACGCGACTGAAGATAATCAAGCTCTTAGGGATCCGCGAGATGTGCGTCTGTGAGATCATGGCCGTGTTGGAAGCGACGCAGCCCACAACCTCTCATCATCTGAACATACTTGAAAGCATCGGGCTGGTGAAGGAGAGGCGCGAAGGCAAGTGGATCTTCTACAGCATCGCAGACTCGAAACTGTCGCAAGACA
>Ga0315314_1004752_pt1 | contig 10070 bp, 7 predicted proteins | sample TDP9_MG_FD_203631 | JGI IMG/M metagenome (GOLD analysis project Ga0315314, IMG submission 203631) | Freshwater sediment microbial communities from Lake Towuti, South Sulawesi, Indonesia - TDP9 | ecosystem: Environmental > Aquatic > Freshwater > Lake > Sediment | place: Indonesia: South Sulawesi... | reverse complement strand
CTCCCGCAGCCGCCGCTCCAGCTCCTCCGCCTCCTCTTCCTCCAGCGCCGCCTCGGCCTGCTCGATCAGAGTCAACACATCCCCCATCCCCAGAATGCGGGAGGCCATTCTCTCCGGGTGGAAGACCTCCAACGCCTCCAGCTTCTCCCCCACGCCGGCAAATTTGATGGGCTTGCCAGTTACCGCGCGCACCGAGAGCGCCGCTCCCCCCCGGGCATCACCGTCCACCTTGGTCAGCACCACCCCCGTAATGCCCACGGTGCGATCGAATTCCTCGGCCAGGTTCACCGCGTCCTGCCCGGTCATCGCGTCCAACACCAACAGCACCTCTCGGGGCGACAGCGCCTCCTTCATCGCCACCAGTTCGCCCATTAGCTCCTGGTCCACATGGGTCCGGCCTGCGGTATCAACAATCACCGGACCCAGCCCATTGCTGCGGGCCTCTTCCACCGCAGCCCGCGCCAGCCCGACCGCCTCTGGAACGAGGCCTCCCACCTTCTCCCTTGGCTCGAACACGGGGACCCCGGCTTCCTTCCCCACCACCCGTAGCTGCTCCACCGCCGCTGCTCGCCGCAGGTCCGTCGCGGCCAAAAGCGGCCGCCTCCCCTGCTCCTTCAGATATCGCGCCAGCTTGCCCGCGGTCGTCGTCTTGCCTCCACCTTGCAGGCCGACCAGGAGGATCACCGGAGCCTCCCCGATAAGGTCCAGCTCGCTGGCGGTGCTGCCGAGCAGTGCCGTGAGCTCCTGGTGGACGATCTTCACCACTTGCTGGCCCGGGGTGAGGCTTTCCATCACCTCTTGGCCCACGGCCTGTTCCTGGACGCGATTGACAAAGTCCCGCACCACCCGAAAGTTGACGTCCCCCTCCAGTAGCGCCAGGCGGATCTCGCGGCAAGCGGCGGCCACCTCCTTTTCCGCCAGCCGTCCTCTGGCGCGCAGCCCGCGCAGGATCTCTTGCAGCTTGGCTGCCAGGGTGTCGAACATGTGGTAGGTCTCTCGCCCCGGCCCCGTCGCTATTGGCCACGGCGGGCGACAAGTATAGCAGCCAACCGGCCCCATTGTCAAACGCCCGCGCGACAGGGGTTGACAGTGGCCCGTGCCTATGCTATATTCCGCCGCGCAGAAGATCAACGCGACCCGGCCGTGTCGCCCTGGGCGAAGGGGAGAGATGCTGGCGACCAGTCAGCATAGCGGCGGAAGGAAAAACAGCCTGCCGAGCCAATTGTGAGGCGAGAGTCCTTGTGTAAGGTTGCGCAGGTGGCTTCTACCCGGGAAAGGAGGTGACATCGCATGAGGAAAACGGTGAGTCCAGCGGTAGCGATTGTGGTGATCGTGGTGGTCGTGCTGATCGCGGTGGTGCTTTTTGCGAGAGCGGCGAGGACGAAAAGGGTACAGGTCGTTCCTGGCATGGGCGTATTGGATCAAAAAACGGGCCGGATCATCGGTCGCGGCGGCAGGGGCGCCAGAGGCCGGGAAGCTCGGGGAGCAGAGCGGCAGGTCCCGCCGCCAGGCCCGATGGGCCGCTGATAGAGGGTAATGCCCTGTAAGGGAAAGTGCGAAACTCCGCCGGGCGAGCAGACGCGCATTCTGCTCACCAGGCGAGAGGTGAGATTATAGACGACTGCTCGAGGAGCGGCCGGCGGGGCCGCTCCTCAACGATTCTTCAGCAGAGCCAGTAACCCCAGGAGAGCTGAGATGGCGACAGGCGAGAGCCGAAAGCGAGCGATTATCGTCCTCAACCCTTCAGAGTCGAAACGCCTCATCGCCCGGGCGGTGGCCCGCCTCCCCGAACTGCAGCGAGCCCTTGAGCACGGGCGACTGATCATCGGCAATGGCACAACCAACGCCTTCGTCGCCGAGGAGCTGTTGGGCCGGCCGATCTCCAAGTGGCGCTATGCCGCCGGCGTGATCGCGGGCGGCCGGCTCGATGTGACAGAAGGAGCCGCCCGCTTGGATCCCATCGCGCTGAGAAAGGGCGAGGTCTACGCTGGCGGATGGACTGAGCTGCTGCGAGAGTTCGAGAAGGGAGATGTCTTCATCAAGGGCGCCAACGCGCTGGATGCAGAGGGAAACGTCGCCGTGCTGCTTGGCAGCGAGGTGGGAGGCACGGTGGGCCAGATGCTTGGCATCATTGCCGCTCGCGGAGCCCACCTGATCACCCCTGTGGGGCTAGAGAAGCTGATCCCGGATGTGCCCGAGGCGCTACGGCACTGCGGCATCGCCACTACCGACCTGGCAGACGGGATCCCATGTGGCATGGCGCTGCTTCCCCAGGCGCGAGTGGTCACTGAGCTGGAAGCCTTCGAGCTTCTCTTCGGCGTGGAGGCCTGGCACATCGCCTCCGGCGGTGTCTCTGGCTCGGAGGGCGCGGTCACCATCGCGGTGGAAGGGCCTGCCGCAGCAGTGGAGAACGCATTCTCGCTAACCGAGTCGCTCACCGGCCAGCCGCCGGTTACCCCTGAATAGTTCGCAGGGCAGAAGCGTCCAGCCTTCGTAGCCGAAGCTACTTCGGCGGAGTAGGCTGTCTTCTGCCCTGTTGTGAATCGGCGGGCGTCGGTACGCCCGCCCTACCGGTGAGGCGCCCCCCCCGTGCGCTCCTCCGCTCGCATTCTGCTTGCCACTGTGGGCAGAGTGAAGAGAAAGGTGCTGCCACGTCCAAGCTCGCTCTGGAATCCCACGCGACCTCCATGGGCCTCGATGATTCCCTTGGTGATGTACAGGCCCAGCCCCGCGCCCGGCGTGGCAGGCCCGTGTGCATTCGCACCGCGATGGAACCGGGTGAACAGTTGGCTCTGCTCCTCACGCGGGATGCCAATGCCTTGGTCGGTCACGTAGAACTCGACTGAGTCCTCTCTGCTGCGCGCGCCCACAGTGACCTCCCCTCCCTCGGGAGAGAACTTGATGGCATTGCTCAGCAGATTGGACAGCGCCTGGTGAACGCGGTTTGGATCAGCCAGCACCTCAGGCAGATCGGGCGCCACCTCGAGGTGCAGTTGATGTCTCAGGCTGAGATGTGTAGCGCTCCGCACAGCCTCCTCGCAGAGCTCGCCGGCGCCGACCGCAACGCGGTGAAGCCGCAGCCTCCCCTCTTCAATCTGACTCATCTCAAGCAGCTCGGAGACAACGTGATTCAGGCGATCGGCCTCCGAGGCAATCCCCTCCAGGAACTCCTTCTGGGTCTCCTCTCCGAGGTGGCCAAACTCTCGCACCAGTGTATTGGCGTACCCGCTGATGGAGGTGAGAGGGCTTCGCAGCTCGTGAGAAGCAAGCAAGATCAGCTCCGCCCGGAACTGCTCCACAGCACGCCGCCGCTGCTCCTCCTCTTCCAGATTGCGGAACCACTGGCGAACGATCACCACGATGATCACTAGAGCGGCGATGAGGTTGATGCTCTTGGGAATAACTACATAGTAGGGCTCGGCCAGGAGCTCGTACAGCGCGGGGGCAATGAGACCAGTGCGCGCGGTGTACCAGGTGCCGAAGTAGATGCTCTCGATCAGCGTCCGGCTGCCATCTATGAAGAGGACGATCAGCAGAGTGGTGAGCAGCGGATAGATGCGTTTGAACCGGATATACTGCCTCAGGTAGAAGATGATGATGGCCAGCCAGCAGACCACCAGGGCCCAGTAGATAATCGCCGCGAGGTACGTCATATAGCGGTCAGCCCACAAGACGCTCACACTGCACACCTTTCCTCAGCTCTGTGCTCTCCCAAGAGACTTCTTCCCCCTGCGATGTGCCACGAAACTCACGTCTGCTCGATTCTCCTCTCATCCCTCCAGGGCGCGGGCGAGCTCTGCCAGTTGACCCTCGATGGCCTTCAGCCGTTCCTGGGTGGCGGCATGTCGAGCCTGGGTCTTCTCTCTCACCGGAGCCGGCGCGCGGCTGTGAAACTCAGGATTGTCGAGTTTCCCCCTGAGCGCCGTTTCTTCCTGCTGGAGCCGAGCCAGCTCCCTCTCTAGCCGGCTCCTCTGCCGCTCAAGCTTCTCCCTGGAGATCTCGGTGGCTAGGGAGACCGTAGCCGGCTGGCCGCAGCAAACGATCAGTTCGGACACAGCAGGCCGTACTTCAGTGTCGGCTGTCACAGAGAAATCCCTGCCCCTCGCGAGAAGGCGAATCGCCTCCTCATTCGCGCCGAGCACGCGGCGAGCGCGATCGGACCCAGAGGCCACCGCGATGCTCACGCGCTGGCCGGGGGGCACTTTCTGCTCCGCGCGCAGCTTCCGAGCCGCCACCACCACCTGCATCAGGACCTCCATGTCGCCCTCGGCCTGCTCCTCTTGCCAATCTGCCCCCGCCCGCGGCCGGGGGGCCTCGATCAGCGCCTCCCCCGTTCCCGGGAGCTGCTGCCAGATCTCCTCGGTGATGAAGGGCATGAACGGGTGCAGGGCGCGCAGCGTCCCCTCCAGCACGAACCATAACACCTGCTGCGCGCGCTCCCCCTCGCTCCCGGCCGCACATAGCGTCGGCTTGCACAGCTCCACAAACCAGTCACAGAACTCAGACCAGAAGAAGCCATATAGGGAGCGAGTAGCCTCGGCCATCTCGTAGCTCTCCAAGGCCCTCTCCACCGTGGAGAGCATCCCCCCATAGCGGCTCAGGATCCATCTCTCGGCCAGCGATCCCTCTGCTCGGACCAGGCCTGGGAGGTCTTTGGCCGGCCGGAAGTGCTCTGCCAGGTTCAGGAGCACGAATCGGCTGGCGTTCCAGATCTTGTTGCAGAAGTTGCGGGCCATCTCCGTGCGCTCCTCCCCGAAGCGCAGGTCCTGGTCGGAGGCGCACTGATAGAGCAGGCTGAAGCGGGTAGCGTCCGACCCATATTGGGAAATGAGCTCGAGCGGGTCCACCCCTGTGCCCAGCGACTTGCTCATGCGTCGTCCCTCGATGTTCAGCACTGTGGGGTGGACGAGCACTTGCCGGAAGGGGACCTGGCCCGTGAATTCCATGCTGGTCATGATTATCCGCACGATCCAGAGATACAAGATATCCCGTGCCGTAATCATCAGCGACGTGGGGTACACACCCTCGTCACAGGCCGCCCTCAGCTCTGCCTCTTCCGGCCAGCCCAGCACAGCAAACGGCCACAGGGCAGAGGAGAACCACGTATCGAGGGTGTCGAGATCTTGCTCCATTTTGCCCCCGCACTGCTCACAGCGGGCCGCGGCCTCCACCTGCACCATCAAGTGCCGGCAGGCCTGGCAGTGGTAGACCGGGATACGATGTCCCCACCAGATCTGCCGAGATATGTTCCAGTCTCGCAGGTTCGCCAGCCACCGGAGGGTGTACTGGCGGAAGCGATCCGGCACATAGCTGACTTGGATATTTCCGTCCTCAATCACGCCTCTCGCCAGACGCGCCAGCTCACCCACGCGCAGAAACCACTGCTCCGAGAGCAGCGGCTCCAGCACCGTGCGGCAGGTATTGTGGTGGCCCACGGGATAGGTGTACTCCTCTGTCTTCACCAGCAGGCCCTGCGCCTGGAGGTCCGCTAAGACGCGTTCCCTTGCCTCATAGCGGTCCAGCCCGGCATAGGGTCCGGCCTCTTCCGTCATCCGACCATCGGTTCCGATCACCACCACTGCGGGCAGATTGTTGCGCTGGCCGGCCTCGAAGTCGCTCAGATCATGCGCAGGCGTCACCTTGACCGCGCCGGTGCCGAACTCGGGGTCAACCAGCATGTCATCGCAGATGATGGGGATGGGCCGATTCATCAGGGGCAGCATGACCTGTTTGCCGTGAAGGTGGAGGTAGCGGCGGTCCTTGGAGTGCACGGCCACCGCGGTGTCTCCGAGCATGGTCTCAGGCCGCGTGGTGGCCACCACGACGCTGCCCTCATCGTCCGCAAGGGGATAGCGTATGTGCCACAGTCTGCCCTGGTGGTCGCGGTGCTCCACCTCTAGGTCGGAGACCGTAGAGCCGCAGGTGGAGCACCAGTTGACCACCCGGTGCCCCCGGTAGATCCAGCCCCGCCGGTAGAAGCGCACAAAGGCTTCCAGCACGGCCCGATAGTATGCGTCATCGAGGGTGAACCGCGTTCTCTCCCAGTCATAGGAGCAGCCGAGGGCTTTGAGCTGCGCGATGATCTGCCCCCCATAGCGGCGAGTCCACTCCCAGCATCGGTTCACAAAGGCCTCCCGCCCAATGTCGTGGCGGGAGATGCCCTCCTCGGCCAGCGTCTGTTCCACTTTCATGTTGGTGGAGATCGCAGCATGGTCGGTGCCAGGCACCACCAGCACCCGATCGCCGCACATCCGCCGCCACCGGGCGATGGCGTCGTGAATGCTGTGCTGGAGCGCGTGGCCCATGTGCAGGGATCCGGTGACATTGGGCGGCGGGATGGTGATGCAGAAGACCGGCGCGCCCGGCCGCGCCGAAGCTGCCGGCAGGCGGAAGTAGCGCCGCGACTCCCAGAACTCGTTCCACTTCGCCTCCACCTGGTGCGGATCGTAGGCTTTGGCTAGCTCGGCCTTCGGCATCCCATGCTCTCGCGAGTCAAGTTCTGCATAAGAAGCGCCCTCTCGTCCAAGGACGAGAGGGCCTCCCGCGGTACCACCTTGATTCTCCGCCTTCGCTCGCTTGGGGTGAGCTTCGGCGGACTCATTGCTGTAACGGGCTTACCCGGGGAGACCTATCGCCGCTGCTCGCGGGTTCCAGCCTCCCGGCTCTGGGGCGACCTTCCCTGCGCCTGCGTGGCGAACCTCTCAGCCTTTGGGCCCGCGTCTCTGAAGGCCGGCCTGCAGGTACTCCTCCCCTTCACAGCCTTTGCTGTATCCTTGCTCGACGAGAGATTGTACCACACCCGGACCGCCGGCGCAAGCTCCTTTGCGCGCGAAGACAAGGGCCAAGAGCACTACTGAGCCAGCGCGCCGGGACACTCCTGTGGGAGTGGGACAATAGCCAATTGGCGGCCAGAGCGGGATTGGCCGGACATGGCCGTTGGCTGTAGGGGACTTGGGGGCGGCCCAGGAGATGCCGCGGGGCTGGCCGAAGTATGTCCAGGCGTGTCCAGGTGACCGAAAGGCCGTATCCCGGCCGATAGGGTCATGTCGGTCAGTTTGGTCAGATAGGAGTTGTCCCTGGCAAGCCTTGGCTGTGTGCTTGACAAGGGAGGCGATTGCTATGCCTAGCGAGAGGAGGCGGTTCTGCTCTGTTTGCCAGCAGGCAAGTCCTAACCTGCGGCGTGCTATCACACTCGCTTCGGCAGTGCGGTGGCTATCTCACAATTCAGGAAATGGAATGAAGAGGGGGTTGGCGAAGTAAGGGGACATGAGCACAGACGAGGGAGGCTTCTATGAGAGGCAGGATCGGGAGACACCGCGGTTGTTTGCGCCCAGCCTGCGGGAGGCGAGAGCGGAGGATGCGGTGGGCGAGGCGCTTGAGAAGGAAGTCCCGGTTGTAGCGAGGGGGGCTCGGTTCCATTCAGGTCTCGCCAGCGCTCTTTCAACTCGGCCGCAGACAGCCCGCCGAGGGCGGCGATCTCCGCGACTCCATATTGCGGACCTGGGGCTGCCCGAGCAGGACCGGTAACAGGGTGCTCAGAAACCCCTGTCAACGTCGTCTGCCCCGGCCTGGCGATGTGCCGGCCCGAGACTGGCGGCGTTTCTGCAGACCGGGAGGCTGCGAACCAAATGGAAGACGCGAGGGTACAGAACGGTGGCATCGAAGTTATTGACTCAGCCTTCGGAGAGATCTTCTCCGAGGAGAGTGCAGTCCGCTCAATCGCGGCCGGCTTTCGGTTCACAGAAGGCCCTATCTGGATTGACAAGGGCCAGTTCCTTCTGTTCAGCGACATCCCGGCCGATACAATCTACCGCTGGGCCGAAGGTGAGGGGCACTCCATTTGGCGGCGGCCGTCGCGCAACGCCAACGGGAACACCGTTGATCTCGAGGGCCGCTTGCTCACCTGCGAACACGGCAGCCGCACGCTCACCCGCACTGAGCAGGATGGTACCGTCACCGTGCTGGCCTCGACCTATCAGGGGAGGAAGCTCAACTCGCCCAATGACGTGGTAGTGAAGAGCGATGGCACCATATGGTTTACCGATCCAACCTATGGCATCTCGCTGGAGCAGAAGGAGCAATCTGCCAATCACGTCTTCCGACTCGATCCTGGCACGAGCGAACCTGTGTCCGTAGCGAGTGATTTCTTCATGCCGAATGGCCTCTGCTTCTCCCCGGACGAGAGATTGCTCTGCATCGCGGATAGTGACCGCGCCGTACATCATATCCGTCGTTTCCCCGTGCTGCCCGGAAACACCCTGGGAGATGGACAGGTGTTCGTGACTATAGAGAATGGCATTCCAGATGGCATTCGCGTGGACCGGACGGGCCGAGTCTTCTGTTCCGCTGCGGATGGCATTCAGGTCTTCAGCCCTGAGGGCCGTCTCCTCGGCAAGATCAAGACCCCCAAGAGTGCCGCCAACTGCGCCTTCGGTGGCCCGGGGGCTAGTACCCTGTTCATAGCCGCGACCGACGAGGTCTGGGCAGTCAAACTGGCCACCTCGGGACCCAAGCGGTAGGGCAGGGCGAGTACCACGAGTCCGCTGGCAGTCGTGCGAGCAGAGAGACGCGCGCTCTGTGCAAGGAACCATTACCCTTCCGTGGAAGACTTGGGCCGAGAGACGCCCCTACGGGTGAGGCCTAGACATGGTGCTGGTGAAGCGTGTCCTCTGCGTCGTCGTCCTAGCGGCCCTTTCCGCGCAGGGGGCCTGCGCCATGGTTGAGCAGAGCGCCACCTCGGTTGGCCAATACGAGAAGCTGGAGCTGACGATTCCGTATCTGAGCTTCCCGGACGTGCCGTGGGATCACTGGGCGTTTGGGGATGTGGAGTGGTGCCGGGACTGCGATATCGTAAGGGGATATGAGGACGGAACGTATCGGCCGGGCGAGGTGGTGAACCGGGCGCAGATGGCAGTTTACATGGCTCGCTCGATGGCTGGAGGAGACGCGCATGTGCCGAGCGGCCCGGCGGTGGCCACCTTCCCGGATGTCTTGCCCGGTCACTGGGCATTCAAGTATGTGGAGTACTGCGTCGGCGAGGGCGTGGTGGCTGGTTATCCTGATGGCACCTATGGGCCGGAGGCGGAGTTGGACCGGGCGCAGATGGCGGTGTTCATCGCCAGAGCAATGTGCGGGGGCGAAGAGGGCGTTCCTGATCCGGGGTGCGTCACGCCGCCGTTCCCGGATGTGCCCTGCGACCACTGGGCAAGGAAGTATGTGCAGTTCATCAAGGGCGCCGGCGTCGCGGTCGGCTACTCGGATGGCACCTACCAGCCCACCGCGGCGTGCACCCGCGATCAGATGGCGGTGTATGTGGCGCACGGCCGCGCCCATCCGGGCGGATACGATAACCTCTATGATCCTGAGCAGATCGGCCTCTCCGCGATCTTCGTCACGCCATCTGCACAGCAAGTAGAGGTCCCTGGGTTCTACTACCGTCCCTTCCTCCGGTCCGGCGGAAGCGACTGGGAGGAGCTGACCCAGGCCGGCCCGGGAGTGTTCAAGGTCCGGTTCGCTTGGCGAGAGGTCGGCGACTACACCTACGAGGTAGTGGCGCGCAGTGCGTTCGGGGAGCGCGCGATCGGAAGCGGCCGATTCACGGTGACGGCCGCTGACCACCAGGGCTATGTGCGGCGCAGCGCAACCGCGCCGCTGTACTTCGAGTTCGACTCCGGCGCGCCGTACTTCGCCATCGGGGAGAACATGTGCTGGCCGCAGGGCGGGGGCACGTACAACTACGATGTGTGGATGGGAAACCTGGCCGGCCATGGGGGCAACTACGTCCGTCTATGGTTGGTCCACGAGTGGAACCAGTTGGGGCTGGAGCATCTCTCGCTGGCGGCTGGCGATGGCAACGGGCTGGGGCGCTATGACCAGCAGGCAGCGTGGCGGGTGGACTACCTCCTCGATCTGGGGCGGCAGCTAGGGGTGAGGGAGATGCTGTATATTGACTCGTTCACCAGCCTTGACACATGGATCTATGGGATGTGGGACATGTCTCCCTACAACCAGGCCAACGGCGGACCCTGCCAAAACCCCTGGGACTTCTTCACCAACGCGGAGGCGAGGCG
>Ga0315314_1004751_pt1 | contig 10070 bp, 8 predicted proteins | sample TDP9_MG_FD_203631 | JGI IMG/M metagenome (GOLD analysis project Ga0315314, IMG submission 203631) | Freshwater sediment microbial communities from Lake Towuti, South Sulawesi, Indonesia - TDP9 | ecosystem: Environmental > Aquatic > Freshwater > Lake > Sediment | place: Indonesia: South Sulawesi... | reverse complement strand
GTTGCTGTTTCATCAAACATGGTCTATCAAGGATGGATTGTGGATGTAAACGTGATTGTTGCAAACCTCGGAGGAACAGCCGAAACGTTCACTGTAACATTGTATTATGATAGTAATGTGATAGCAACTGAGAACGTTCTGAACCTAGAGCCAAATGTGACATTAACATTAAGCTTTGCTTGGAACACCACGAATGTTCCACACAACCGCGACTACGTCATAAAATCTATGGCAAGTATTCTTCCATGGGAAACCAACACCACCAACAATGAGTTTGTTGATGGCTCTGTAAGAGTCAAAATACTTGGGGATGTTAATGGGGATGGCTACGTAAATATCAAGGATGCTACACTTGTGGGTTTTGCGTTCGGCTCTAAACCCAGCGATCCTAATTGGAATCCGCAAGCTGACCTAAACCAAGACGGATACATAAACATAAAAGACATAGTACTGCTTGGCAAAAACTTCGGTGCCAAACCTCAGGGATGTATAGTCAAGGTTGAGGCGCCCTCAGAAGTTCCTCCAAACACCACATTTATTGTGAGCATTATCGCCGAAAATATTCCAAACCAGCACGACGGCATGGCTGGTTGGGAATTAGTCTTAACATGGACTCCAGGTGTAATAAATTGTATAGAGGAAACACTTAACCTAAACTATTGGCCGCATAATAGCGGTCCATTAGTAAGTAAACCAATAAACAACATCGCGGGTAGATACCATCAAGCTCTAACTCTCAGATTTCCCTCTACTCCTGTTATCGGAACCTATTGGTTAGTTAACCTAACGTTTCAATCAACGAACACAGTAGTTCCACTGGAAACCAACTTGATCATACAACCCGGTGCAGGGTTAACCTATTGCCTAGTAGATAGATTTGCCGAGGAAATACCCCATGTCTTTCTGCATGGACACGTTAGGATAACCTCCTCTCTATCGTTTGTCAACTTAAATTGCAGTGAAATATCTGGCACATATTTTTGCAATTTAAACACTTGGAAGAGACGGAATTTATTGCAGAAAGTCTTGATGCTGTTGTATCGGCGTCGTAGCAATTGAACTTGAAAGACGTGTTGTTGCTTGGCAACAACTTCGGCGCCAGCTGCCCCTAAATCCTTTTTTAATTTACTGAACGCATATCTCTATTCTCATTCTGCTGCTCTTCATAAGAGATATCTTACAGAGCAATGCGGTGGAAGATGTAGAAGATAATATCATAAAGTTTAAGAAGAGGCTTGCCCAAAATAATTGCATAATAAAGTTTGTATAGGAACATGAAGAGAGAAGGGAGAACAATGAAACATAAACTATTTGCATTGTTGGCATTTCTACTAATGCTAACGTCGATTGCAATAAATGTAAGACCTATATTTGCAACTGATGTTCACGATGTAGCGGTAACTGAAGTGACGCCTTCCATGAATCAAGTTTGCCAAGGATTGCTTGTCAAGGTGAATGTGACAGTAGCCAACCTTGGAAATGTCACCGAAGAAACATTCAATGTGACATTGTATTATGACAGTACAAAGATTGATGAGCAAGAAGTTGAAAACCTAACTGCTGAACAAACACGAACATTAAGCTTCTCATGGAATACATCCGGTGTTGAGCCTTGTACAAACTACACATTAAGGGCTAATGCGACTATCGTTTTGGGAGACATTAATGAAACTAACAACGAATTATTCGGCGGTCCTGTAAAAGTGAACATATTTGGTGATGTTAATGGCGATGGCTACGTCAACATCCAAGACGCTGTATATGTGGGTGTTGCCTTTGGCTCCAATCCTAGCGATGTTCTTCATTGGAATCCCCAAGCCGACCTGAACCAAGATGAATTCATAAACGTCAGAGATATCATTCTCCTCGGCCAAAACTTCGGCGCCAAACACGAGTAAACTCCCCTTTTTTCTTAACTTTTTACGACTAAGTTATCTGAGTTTACCACAACTTGCTTCGCGGCGATTTTATGCTTGTTGCCGCATCTGGTCTTTTGATTTACTAGAAAGAATTCTCTCTTGTTTTAGTTACGCCATCATCGTCGAATTTAATCTCAAGAGCAGCGAGTTGTATAACAACAGAAAAAGAAAATGGGGTTTAAGGATTGCCTACGAGTACTGGAATTTCGCTTGTGTCTTTAGCGCACAATATCACGTCATAGAGTTTAAGGTTAAAGTCGCTCAAAGACAATACTTTGAAGGTGATTTTTGCCACTTCGCCTCCGGGCCCGGAATAAGACTCCGAATCACCCATTAAAGTAGCGCCTGCAAGATGTATATCACCGATCTCGTTGTCGATTCTGGGTTGCTGCCAAGTCGTTGCACCCGAGGTCCCGGAGAAAAGTCCCTCACTGTAGATGTAAACTCCTTCATACACTATTGGTTGACTGTCTCCTTTCTCGAACTTTAGACATTCTAAAGCGTTAGGATTGAACGTTAAGCCCGATTGCCAACCAAATAAGCCACTAACATCTTTAACTACAATAGAAACTTCGATAATGCTGCCAACACCATAATTCTCTGGAACGTGTAAGAAGATTCTTGTTGTAGGTTGTGCATAAACAGTCAATGACCGATAAGCCGTGTCCTCAAGTCCAGCGTTATCAATTACTGTTAGCCCGACTACGTAACTGCCGGGAGTAGAGTAGATATGAGTCACTAAGACTCCACTTGCTGAACTTCCATCTCCAAGGTTCCATATATATTGGGAGATTTGCCCGTCAGTGTCACTGGAGGATGAAGCATCGAACCTCACATCAGTTGTTTCAATGATAATCTTAGATTCCTCAACTTCCCATCCTACGCCAGTCAGTGTTTCTGGTAAGACACTAAACACCGCAGTTGGAGGCTGCGAAACCACTTTCACCTCAGCAGGCCGTGTCATCAACGCATATGCCATAGCACCTGTTGGAATAAGCCACAACAATACAAGGACAACAATTCGGAGATTCCTAGTTGCTATTGAGAAGCTTCTTCCCATACTTTTTACAAACATGCTCTTCCCACTATGATGCAGATATGCCCCATTCAAACAATAGTAGCCTTCCTTCTTGTCAACACTTTTTGCATCGCGAAGTTCCTTAAGTCTTAGACTTAATGTTTTCCTTGACAGATGTGTGGCATGGTACAGATCTGTAAACCTTTTAGGACCAGACTTCAAAATGCCTAGAATCAGTTCATGGTCTATTTCCCTGCGTTCACTCAAACCAACGGTATGACCGCAGTAAGGGCAAGTTATTTGAGGCATACGCATCATGAGTTTTAAGGAAACTTGGTTCTTATAAACATTGGTGTAAAAGAAACTTCGCCACTATTATCGTCAACTATTATTCGGTTCTGTTGGTCCATACCTAGCTTTCGTGCGTTTGTTGTCTAGATAAACTGAATATAAGGCGAGGCCTCCCGGGAATATGAATAGTGTGAGGGGATGAACATAGAATATCATCCATAAATAGAAATAGAAAAAGAATGCGTAGAGGATTGGCAGCCAGAACCAGAATGTTGTTAAGCATGTTTTTATGACAATGCAATCTTCTAAAATTGAATCGATAAGCTTTCTTAATCTGTTGCCTTGGGTCATAACATTCCTTACTATAATTGCGCTTATCTTATATTTGACTTTTTACTGGTTTAGTTCTTCTTCTTCGCAGATAGATTAAAGTGGCTAATAAAACTCCTATCACTATCACTGTTGGAAGTAAAATGGTAGGCCAATTTGTTTCCCACCAAGAAGGTTGAGTCAGGTCAAAGGCGATGTTGGATGTTACCACAATATTTTGTTGCTGACGTTGTCCTTTATAATCTGTGATTACTGTGTACTTGTTTAAAGTGTTCGTTTCTGCCGCATTTATGGATTTTTCGAATAGAACGAATCGAGCTTGGTTGTTCGTCACATTTATGGAGTCTATTTGTTGGTTTTCTTCATCTGCCACAGAGATGATTGTGTCGTTTAATGCTGTAATATCCAGATACCAATAGACTTGTATTTGAGATCCATCTTTAAGGGTTTGGTATTGTGTAGTTGTGTTATAGAGCTTGATGATGGAATTGTCGCATACTTCAAAGGTGTTCAGTCTGCAGTTAGTAAATTCGACTGTGGAATAGTCTTCAATGAAAAAGTTCCATCCTTTTGTTATCTTTGTGTTATTTAATGAAATGTGGGGGCTTTCACCTCCCTCATATATGTAAAGTGATGTGTCAGTGTATATGTTCCATGTCGTAAATTTTCTAGGCAATATGTTTGAGAAATAAGCCCGCACTGAGCTTAGTTGAATGGTCACTTCTTCAATTTCAGAGTTTTCCACTGCAATTTCTGATGGGTCTTTAATGGTTAACAATTGTATGGCTGAATTATTAGAGACAACTATTTTGGATAGGTCCCTCAGTTCAATCAATAAAACCTTTGATTTAGCTATTTCTGCAAGCCCGCTGTCAGATATTTCTAAATAGCGTGTGATTTCTGAGTTTCGCATGGATACTTGAGTGCAATCTTTTATGAGAAGCATCTGTAAAACAGAATCTATGATATACGCTTTAGCATAATCAGTTAGAGAAATTAGTCTTACTCTAGCGCTATTCTGTGCTATTATTTTTCCAAAATTTTTTACATTCATATCAACGATGCCTTTGCTTTTGACACTTAAAAGTCCACATGAATAGTCGCTGAAATTGCAGATCGCTTTTTCTGTAGTTCCGCTGATATATATATTTGAGTGGTTGTAAAAGTTTGCATCTTTAATAATTGTTGAGATGAAAGTGGCTTTTGTGTCGTCAAACATTCTTGTTATATCAATAGTTGATTCTACTACTGTTATTATTGCATTGCCCATTGCCATTAGTCCACTTCCTTTCTTATCAGTTGGATCGTGTAGTGGCGGATTTTTCTCTGCATCAATGTTGAATAGTACATTTGTTTTGCTCATGTAGAGTGAGGCGTAACCATAGGCACGTGCCCTTGAAAATATTCCAGTATCACGTAATTCGACATCGGAGAGGTCGTAAGCATAAACATTCCCTATTACCCCGACATTGCGAAGTTTACCCTTTGAATTGTCGTAGAATTTAAGGTTTAGAAGCCTTGTTACATCTGAAACTGAAACCTCGGAGTATTGCCACGCTTGGATTTCGCAGTATTGTCCTTCCGAATATAAAATTGATATTTTGGATCTATCTTTTCCATAAATATACATTGCAATATCAATCTTAACATTTTTAAGCAAGATATTGGAGTTTTCGCTAGCTTCTATTTTCGGCACATAAGTAGCTGATTTTACTAGGTTGGAAGAATAAATCTCTAATACAGAGTTTCCACGAGGAAAGAATGAAGATTCTATCTTGGAATTATTCGTTATTGTAACACTTGATGAATCATATAAGAAAAATTCCGCTTTTGCTATATTTGCACTATTGAAAGTCAGTGTACTGTTTCCGTAAGCGTATATATTGTATTTTTTTGTAGTAAATAGGTTGGGTTCGAGTGTGGAATTTGTCAAGATAAGTCTTGGGTTTCCATTTTTCGGGTCTGTTAACGTAATGTTTGCATTAAAATTAATAATGATTTTGGAGTTAATAACATGAAGTGTTGCATTTTCAGTTATTGTTATGGTTTTGTTAACTGTCAGTATCTCATTTTCAATTATTCTTACATCACTTCCGGATAGCAATAGGGTTTCTACACTTTCAGTAGCAAAAGTTCTATTGACGTTTTGAAGTAATGCAGCACTAAAAAGTGTGATAAATCCCAAGATCTTAATAATTTTCATCATTTTGCATATAGATGGCAAGCAACAACCCTCCCTTTCCCTACATTCATTAATTCTGGCTCCTTTTGTGTGCAAATTTCCATGGCTGAAGGACATCTTGTATGAAATCTACAACCAAGCGGGACATTAACTGGGCTAGGTATTTCACCGCTTATTACCACCTCTATACGTGTAGAAGTTGGATCTGGAACTGGCACAGCCCTGATTAATGCTTGTGTGTATGGGTGAAGTGGTTCCCTTGCAACGAGATCCGCTGATCCCATTTCCACAATTTTGCCCAAATACATTACTGCAATGCGGTCGCAAACGTGGCGTGTCAATGCTAAGTCATGAGTTATGTATAGGAATGAGGTTGCAAATTTATCTCTTAGACTTGTCATAATATCTAAGACTTCTGCTCGAATGGATACGTCTAGCATCGAAACGGGTTCATCGGCTACCACTAATTCTGGATTGAGGACAAAAGCTCTTGCAATAGCTATCCTTTGCCTTTGTCCACCACTAAGTTCATGTGGATATCTGAAAGTGAATTCTTCAGGTGGCGTCAACTGGACTTCTTCTAATATCGTGTTGACCTTTTCTGCAATCTGTTTTTCATCATGTGTTACATCTTGAACTAATAGTGGTTCCGCAATGATGTCTGCAATGGTCATTCTTGGATTTAATGATTCGTAAGGGTCTTGGAAAACTATTTGCATTTTTCGCCGGAGTGGCTTAATCTTGTTGTCCGGTAGACGTGTTATTTCTTTTCCGTCAAAGAATACGTTGCCACCTGTGGGTTCTATAAGCCTAATCGCAAGTCGACCCGTTGTGGTTTTCCCGCTGCCGCTTTCACCTACAAGCCCTAATATCTCTTTTTTGGAGACGCTAAAGTCTATTCCATCCACAGCCCTGACGAATAGGCGACGTTTTGACATGAGTGTTTCAAAAAATCCAAGTCTGACAGGGAACCACTTTTTTAAATTTGAAACTCTTAATATTTCTTCAGACATTTCTGCTCCCTACTAATATAAGTGACATGCAACATAATGTCCCTTGGAAATTTGCTTAAATTCAGGTGTTTCAGTCTTGCATATCGCCATTGCATATTTGCATCTAGTGTTAAACCTGCATCCTAGCGGTGGATCTAAAAGGTTTGGGGGCAAGCCAGGTATGGAAATTAGTTTCTTCTTTTCTGATTTGATGCTTGGAAACGCATCTATCAGTCCTTGTGTATAAGGATGCAACGGTTTCTTAAAAACAGAAACGGTATCTGCAAGTTCAACGCCTTTGCCCGCGTACATTATTAAACATGACTCACATAGTTCGGCTATTATTGATAGGTCGTGCGTTATCATGATCATTGCGAGATTAAGTTTATCTTTTAGCTCTTTCATTAACTTGAAAACCTGGGCTGCAATTATCACGTCTAAGGCTGTTCCAGGCTCGTCGGTTATGACTACTTCAGGGTTGCAGGCTAGTGACATGGCGATTAGAGCTCTCTGTCTCATGCCCCCACTATATTCATGGGGATAATTCCCTAAACGTGAAGGTTCGAGGCCAACCAGTTCAAAAAGTTTTTGTGCTCTTTCTGTTGCTTCTTTTTTTGAAACTTTTCCTTCATGGGTTGTTATGGCTTCGACGATTTGGTCTTTTATGGTATAAACAGGATTTAATGCGTTCATTGCTCCTTGGAACACTATTGAAATTCCTTTCCACCGAATTTTTTCTCTGAATTCGCTTTCATTTAATGCAAGAACATCTTTTTCTTTGAATAAGACTTTACCTTTTACTATTTCTCCGTTTGATGGCAAAATTTTTAGTATTGATAAGGCTACGGTTGTTTTTCCGCATCCTGATTCTCCTGCCAAACCTATTGCGTTTCCTTTTTCAAGTTCGAAATCTATATCCTCGGCAGCCTTCACGTATCCTCTCAAAGTTTTGTAATAAGTCGTTAGTCCTTCGATCTTCAAGATGGGCAAACGTGTTTCTCCTTTCGGTATAGGAAGATATGTTTAATATAAAAGCTTAATTATATATTATTGAAATTGGTCGTGTGTATAGGGGTTTAACAATGTTAAAAACGTGGATGAACGTGAATGTTGACATTGATGTTGTGACAAAATTGACAGTTGATTTTTTTAAAAAGAGGAATTTTGATGTGCAAGAGAAGCATTCTGGAAAAACTGTAGTCATTAATGTTTTTCATAATTTAGAAAAAGCCTCTTTTGCTGTTAATATTCGTGGTGATGAGCGCTCTTTTGAAGTGGAGTTTGCTCCTAATGAGCCTGTTTCTTTGAGACTTTATGCGAATTTGTTTTCGGCCTTTGGTGGTGGACATTTTGTTCTCAAAAGGGTGAAGTCCGAAGAAGTTGCTGCGAAGATAGAAAGTGAGTTTTGGTTGTATATTTCTGGAATGATTGAAGAAATGAGGGGTGGCAAACTTAAATATTAGTTGGGTTTCCTTGTAGTATTGGAGAGGTACTATGGGACTTAGGGCTTATATAATTAAAAGAATATTGTATATGTTTTTGCTGTTGTTCTTTGTTATAACTGTTAACTTCTTTATATTTATGTTGATGCCGGGCGATCCTGCTTCGATGCTTGTAAATCCGCAGGGGAGGTTTGTGCAGGAGGAGCTTGAAGCGATTAGGAGGGTTTGGGGTCTCTCTGATCCTATTTATGTCCGATATTTCAAGTATGCGGTTAACTTATTGACTTGGAACTTTGGTAAGTCAATAAATACATCGGTTTCTATAGCCGAGGAGCTGTCTTGGAGACTTCCATTTACACTTTTGTTGATGGGTGGATCCACAGTCTTATCTATGATAATTGGTATTCTCCTCGGTGTGTTAGCTGCCTATAAGCGTGGGAGTCGATGGGATGATGTGAACGTGGTCTCAGCTTTAACATTTTATTCTCTTCCGGTGTTTTGGATGGGGATGGTTTTTCTATTAATATTTGCGAAGCAGCTGGGATGGTTTCCACTTGGGCGTCCTATGCCAACGGAATGGTTGTTGAATCCCCCACCGCCGGCGTTTGCTTTCAATCTTTTAGGTTTAAATGTTACGATACCAACGTTGGGGGAAATTCTGGAAAGGATTAGGCATTTTACGCTTCCACTTATGACCCTAACTCTCTTTCAGTATGGCGGTTGGCTTCTTTTGACTAGAGCCACCATGCTTGAAGCCCTTACTGAGGATTATATTTTAACCGCAAAAGCTAAGGGAGTCAAGATAAGAACCGTTCTTTTGAAGCATGCTCTTAAGAATGCTTCCCTTCCATTGATTACTAGTGCGGCGTTGTCTTTTGGCTTTATGATTAGCGGTGCTATAATAACTGAAACGGTCTATACATGGCCGGGAATGGGTGGATGGATATACACGGCAATAAATTTAAGGGATTATCCTGTGCTGCAAGCTATTTTTTTTGTTATAGCTTTGTGTGTTGTTATTGCTAATTTTATCGCTGACTTATTATATGGAATTATTGATCCAAGAATAAAATATGATTAGGGAGTGTGAACCAATATGGCATACGGTTATAAAGAGAAGGCTAAGTTCAATGTTGTACGATTAGGAAGATTTGTTAAGGCGATAGTCAAGAATAAAAAGGGTGCGTTGGGATTCGGCATACTTTTAGCTTTTGCTACATTAGCTCTTGTGCCGCATTGGTTTACACCTTATGAACCAGTTTTTACCGAGGGTCTGGCGGGTTCTATGGCTGCTCCAACATGGCTAAGGGTTCTTCCGGGGGGAGAATGGCTAAGTGAAAATGTAGTAGCGATCCTTAACCCCAATTTTGCTACTCCAGCATCGATGAGTGAGTATAATTATATTGTGGAGAAACCTGAGTCGACCAGAGTTTGGTATTCTTCCTCTCTTGGTTATATGGGAACGTACGGGTATGGAGGCGGTGCAGGATGCCTTGCAATTACATACGCAGTTACTGAGGCTTCAGTTGGAAACACAACGGTTCGTATAGAAAAGGCATTTAACTATCCTTATAATGGGCCGCCAGGATACTTTACAGGGGACATAGCTGTATTTGTATCTGGTACTTCGGGTCTTCTTGCTGATGGGAGAATGGGTCTACTAGTTCCAGTAGACTTGACAGTTTTCGTCCGCAATGAAATGGGGAGAAGGTCTGATTTGTGGACCACAGGAGTTGTTGACGCTCCGATGTATGATTGGAACAATACTCGCAGCGGAAGTGTGGTCAGTGACATGGATTCACGCTCAACGAATCTTAGGATTTTAATGTACGGCTGGATATATGAGGAGGCATCTGAAAGTTGGATTCCTTACATTTACCGTTTTCCCGTCACGCC
>Ga0315314_1004750_pt1 | contig 10070 bp, 9 predicted proteins | sample TDP9_MG_FD_203631 | JGI IMG/M metagenome (GOLD analysis project Ga0315314, IMG submission 203631) | Freshwater sediment microbial communities from Lake Towuti, South Sulawesi, Indonesia - TDP9 | ecosystem: Environmental > Aquatic > Freshwater > Lake > Sediment | place: Indonesia: South Sulawesi... | reverse complement strand
TCGCTGACATGGTCTTGAATGCGAGCTTGGCGTCAAGTACGACCGTCGCTCTTCGGGCCGAGCCTGACATTGCCCTGAGAACAGGGGCGACTAAGGCGTGGAATATCATCAGCGCAGAGGTCGGGTATCCTGGCAGACCGATGAGAGGTTTGCCGTCAACAACTGCCACAAGCGCTGGCTTGCCCGGCTTGACTGATATCCCGTGGACGAGCACTCCTGGTCTTCCAAGATTGTCAATGATTCGATAGACGAGATCTCCCGCCCCAGCAGACGTGCTTCCCGAAGTCAGTACCATGTTGGCCTCTTGGATTGCCTGCCTGAGCTTCTTCTCCATGATGGCGGCGTCGTCGGGCACGATGCCAAGGATCACGGGGTCTCCTCCGCACTCCACCACGCTCGCCGCTATCGCGCTCGCGTTGATGTCGTAGACTTTCGCGTACGACAGTGGCGCTCCGGCAGGAACAAGCTCGTTGCCTGTTGAAAGGATCGCTACACGCGGTTTCCTGAAGACTTCGACTTCCTCGACACCGAGAGCGGCGAGGACTCCGATCTCACGGGGCGTAATGGTTTCGCCTTTACGAAGGACGAGTTCCCCGGCCATGATGTCAGATCCAGCGGCTGAGATGTTCTCTCCTGGGACGACCGGCCGGAACACCTGGATCACCGAGTTCGCTCGACGAGTGTGCTCGACCATCACGACCGCATCAGCCCCACGAGGGACGGGTGCACCTGTCGAGACCTCGATGGCCTCCCTCCTCTTGGTCGAGATCAAGGTCTCCTGTCCAGCTTCGCATCGCCCCACGATCAGAAGTTCCTTCGGATTGTCGTCATCGGCGCCGAAGGTATCCTCAGCAATGACGGCGTAGCCGTCCATTGCCGCACGGTCGAAGCCTGGAACGTCGATCTGTGCAACAACATCTTGCGCGAGTACTCGTCCAATCGATTCAGAGGTGAGCACTTCATCTATCGACGCGGGCTGAGGTTTGAAGTACTTGTAGAGTTCTGCAAGGGCCTCTTCGATTGTGACTAACGTTCTGAAGACTTTACGATCTCCCAGCGCTTTCACCTCGTTCCACGGGCCTGAAGAGTTGGACTTCGACCTCAACCCCTTCATCGAACCCTTCAACGTTCTCTGGGACTACCACGATCCCGTTCGCCCTAGTGAGAGTCGTCAAGATCCCGGAGCCAGGTGTCCGCAGAGGCTCAGCGTGAAGTTTTCCCTCTTCTTCTCTTACGAGGACTCGTACGAAGGTCCGGAACCCAGGCACTCCGACAATTCGTTTCGTGGTCCTAGCTTTGACCTTGGGCTGCGGGTCCGGCTCGGTCCCCAGCATTCTCAGGATGAGCGGCTGAACAAAAGTGGAGAACGCAAACATTGCTGAGACCGGAAGACCAGGCAAGGAAACAATCGGCTTACCCTCCACGACGGCAAGTCCCGTAGGCAATGAAGGGCGCATCGCAATGCCGTGAACAAGCATCCCCGGCCTTCCGAGCGCATTGATGACGTCAGGCACGAGATCGCCCTTGCCCGCAGATGTTCCAGCCGTCACTAGGACGAGATCGGTAGACCTGAGGCCATGAGCGAGCTTCAGCGAGATCTGCTCCGCGTTGTCCTTGGCGATGCCAAGATCCACGGGCATTCCGCCGCACTCTTCCACCATCGCCATCAGAACAGGACGGTTCACGTCGGCAATCTTCCCAGCAGCGCCTCTCATTGCGTCGGTCAATTCATTTCCAGTCGACAGGACGCCGACCCTAGGCTCTCGCACTACCTTCACAGCCATGCGACCTAACGCAACGAGGAGCCCCAAATCAGGGGGCTTCAGCTTCCTTCCTCTCTCTAGAACGACGGCGCCTTGTTTCACATCCTCTCCAACTTGGGCGACATTCTCCCCCGGCGCCACAGGAGAATAGATCTCTATGTCTCCGGTCTCCAAACGCTTCGTGTTCTCAACCATCACAACGGCATTGGCGCCCTCGGGAACCGGCGCCCCGGTTGCAATCGCGGCGGTTTCGCCTCTGTGAAGAAGAATCTTAGGCGTCTCTCCGATCTTGCTCTCCCCGACCAGTCTCAGCAAAGCAGGGTTTGTTGGCGAGGCTCCGAAAGTGTCCTCGGCTATCACAGCATAGCCGTCCATGGCTGATTTCTCAAAGGACGGGACGCTCGCCTCGGCTGTTATGTTCTCAGCAAGTACGCGATTCAGTGCTCTTTGAACCGGAATGACTTCGGAGGGTACGGTGATCCCAGGAAGCGCTTCGTAGAAGATGCGGCGAGCCTCCTCGATTCTTGTGGCCTCTTTGAACCCTCGATCTCGAGCCTTCGACAAGAAGGATCTTCCTCAAACCGAGTTGTAATCGGTCTCGCCTCATGCGATATTAAAGCATGCGCGCCGAAGGACTGATCGAACTTCTCTGGTTCGATGATCAAGTCCTGAATGTGCAATCAGGTCGCGTGGTCTCAGCGATGAACTCTTAAATAAGCGACTTAGGCCTCGGTGAAACTGGTGCCGCCGAAAAGAGCCGCCGTTTACGATCAAGCACTTGATCATAGACGATAGCTCAGTGGTAGAGCAGCGGACTCAGTCAAAGAAGATTGAGGCTGAAGCTGTTAGCCTAGTGGCAGCGACCCGTTGGTCGAAGCGCCTAGGGCGCGACTAGAGGTTCGAGTCCTTCCGGCGGCGCCATCAAAGATTATTCCTGGCTTGGAAATACTAAGCGCGAACGGTTTTGGTCTTGGCTGGGAGTAACCAAAGGCGTGCAAGAGAAGTTACAAAGCAATCATCCTGCTGCGATTGACGCTTCCATTCATGCAAGAGTACTACAGAGACGTAGAGGGTCACTATCAACTGAAGAGAGTACCTAGGCGCAAGCTTCGAAGGGTAGCATCTGTGAGCTAGTTCTCGATAAGACGAGATGAAGGGCCGGATCTGGGAACCGACCTATCGCGAACGCTGCTCTTCGGCCGATACGCATATGAGGAGTCTTCGTCCCTGTCACGGACGGTGATCGCAACGTTGTCGTTCTGTCCCAAGTGTGGAACAAGGGTCGTGACCGGCGCCGGGTTCTGCCCGAGCTGTGGCAACTCTTTGTCCGCTGCAACTACTGTAGCCGCAACCTCGACTGGCCTTCCACCTCATCCTGAACCGACCCAGATTCCATGCACGACCGCGTTCTCTATTGCGGGTTACAGGATCGTGAGGGAACTCGGGATCGTTCGAGGTCTAACCGTTAGGACCCGCGGTGTTGGAGGCCGATTCCAGGCGGGAATAAGCGCGCTGGTTGGAGGCAAGGTCGACGCCTACATCGAGATGTGCGAGCACGCGCGGTCCGAGGCTCTGCAGCATATGATTGATCATGCACGCACCATGGGTGCAAACGCGGTCATTGGCATGCGCTACGATACCACTGAGATCGCAGAAGGAATGGATGAAGTTCTCGCATACGGCACCGCCGTCATCGTTGAGCCCGCGTAGAACATCCTGCGAGTACCCGTTATATGTGAGGGGCATCCGTTCAGGGGAATCCATCAAGCTGGGTGAGGGATACGGCAGTTCAGAAGTTGAAGACTAGGAAAGTCGTGCGTAGGCCTTCCCCGAGACAACTGAGAAGCGACTTGGAGAAATATCGGGCGAAAGCGCTGGAACTCGGCGCCGCCGATGCAAAGATCATCGCCGCATCCGACGTGGTCGTAGACGAAAGAGTCCGGCTGAAATGTGCAGTCCCGAGATGTCACCTGTACGGAGAGTGCGCTAACTGTCCCCCGTACACTCCGCAGCCTGATGAGATGCGCAAGACCCTTCGGAAGTACAGAGCCGCTATTCTATTCAAGACCGAGGTCTCTCCGAAATCGGATTTCGTTGACGACGAGCAATGGCATGTGGGCCATATGGCTCATCAACGAAAAATCCACGAGATCGCAAGCACGATAGAGGCGCTGGCCTTTAACGACGGCCACTATCTTGCAGCAGGCTTCGCGGCGGGCGGATGCAAAACCGCTCTTTGTGCAGGGCAAATCTGCCAGTTCCTAGACAGTGGCCGGTGCCGTTATCCGCTGAAGTCTCGGTCGTCGATGGAAGGCGTAGGGATCGACGTGTATGATATTGTTACAAAGGTTGGCTGGGACGTTTACCCAATCGCGATCCGGGAGGCCGATCCGGATTCGATTGAATGCGCGATTTCAGTTGGCATCGTATTTGTGCACTAGACATGGATTATGACCGGCATCATTGGAGAAATCGCATCGTGAGGGGGGAAGTATGGAGAAAGGTTCAGCCAAAGAAGAGAAAGACATCTTGGAAGTTCTCGAGGCCTACATACCTGAACACGAACCGCGGAAATGGGCGAAACTCGCCAGCACGGTAAACTATCGAAGACTAGTGCTTTCGCTGCTAAAGGAAATCCTAGTCGAATTGAGAAAACTGAACCAAAAGTGAGGCAGGCACGCGAGAGGCTCAGGGCGACGGAAAGGTTGGCGCTTGGGTTTCTTCAACTACGCTTTCGAGGGTGGGCGTGTTCCTCCGCGGGATATCGGCCGACCTCAAGGAGAATTCGTCCGCCTTGCTCAGGCGGGTGAGATAGCGGGAACCATCCTCGACGTGGGATGCGACGCTGGAGAGAATGCGCTCTACCTCGCCAGTCTTGGACACAAGGTGTGTGGGGGTGTCGAGTGCTCTCCTCTCGCAATTGAGAAGGCGAAGAGGAAGACCGTAGAACGTGATCTTGAGGCGACATTCTTAGTCTGGGACGCGTTGGAACTCTATCCTCTCGGCAGAAAGTTCGACACAGTCATCGACTCAGGACTATGCCACGTTTTTTCCGATCAAGAACAGGGTGTTCGCCCGCAGTCTAGCCGCTGTAGTTCGTGGGGGAGGCACTAACTTGTGCTCTGTTTCAGTGATCGCGAGCCAGACTCGTTCGGACCTAGGCACGTGACGCAGGCCGAGATCAGGGACACGTTTCGAGACGGATGGAGAGTCAACTACATACGCGCGGCCCGTTTTGAGAGCCACATCCGCCCGAACGGAGCTCAAGCCTGGAGCTCGTCCATCACACGGCTCTAGCCGAATTGCTCACCAGTTGCCTGGCTTCTCAGCGTGAACACTATTCCGGTCAGAATCAGTGCTGCACCGAGAATCTTCAATAGACTGGGCGTCTCCTCGAGGAAGAGATAGGCTAGCACCGTCGATCCCATGGGCTCGCCGAGTGTTGCGACTGCGACAAACGTGGCCGGCAGACGTGCCAGAGCCCAGTTGAATGATGAATGGCCGATCAGTTGCGGGACCAACCCCAGCAACAGGAACCACAAGTAGATGACTGGCGAGTACCCGGTCAACGCTTCACGGGCCGCAATCGTCATTGCCAGCAAGACAACGGCTGCTGCGCTGTACACCACCGTTACGTAGGGCGTCAGCGATAGTCTTGCACGGAGCCGTCTTCCGATCAGCCAGTAGCCGGTCACCGCGACCGCGCCGGCGAGCGCCAGTGCGTTGCCCAGTAACGGGGCGCTGCCAGCCATTTGTGTAACATCGCTGAATCCTATCACGATGCCCCCAGCTACCGCCATGATCAAGCCCAGGATAGCGTTGCGAGTCAATCGCTCGTGAAGCAAGAGCCTTGCCGCCACCGCGACCCATAGCGGTGAGGTTGAGACCAGCACAACCGAGCTGGCCACAGTCGTGTATTCCAGCGACGTAATCCAGGTAGCAAAGTGTAGCGCCAGAAAGACGCCGGAGGCGATTGCAAGCCACCAGTCCGCAGCCCGCAGGTTACGGAGTTCACCTTGGCGGCGCCGACTGGCTATGGGCACCAATACGAGCGAGGCCACCGCTAGGCGGTATGTCGCGATAACCAGCGACGGGGCTTCGACCTGAGCGTAACGGATGAAGATCGAAGCGGTCGAGACAGCGATGATACCTACTACCAATACGATGGCTGAAGCGATTCGCACGCTGTTCCAACCTAGTGATGGTCTTAGCGCGTCTGTATGATGTTTGCCTACTTGTGTGTTGACAGTCGACTGTTGACAACTCAACTCGTCTCCACAGCTCAGGACTGTTCGAACGGGCAAAACTCAAAATAGTCAACTGCAGGAACGCTCGGCGCAAAGGGACACCTCTTGCCAGTCTCTGAAGAAAGCGGGTTCGTAGCCGTCAATGGTTTCAGACTGTTCTACAGAACTTTCGGAACCGGCGGCAACGTTCTGCTCTGCCTACATGGCGGCCCCGGGGCGATGCACGACTACCTGCTGCCGTTTCGGAAACTTGGCGATGACAAGGTCAGAGTTGTGCTCTACGACCAGCTCGGTTGCGGAAAATCCGAACGCCCGGAGGACACGTCACGCTACACCATTGACTATGGTGTGGAGGAGGTTGAAGGCGTGAGACAGGCGCTCAATCTCGGCAAGATCAACCTCTTCGGCAATTCGTACGGCGGAGCCCTAGCACTACAATATGCGCTGAAGTATCAGCGGAATATCAAGAAGCTGATCATCAGCAGCGGACTGTCCAGCGTTCCAGAGACCGTCGAAGAGATGAAACGACTAAAGACGTTGCTACCGAAGGATGTCCAGGAGACACTCGCGAAGTATGAGGCGGTGGAGGACTACCAGAACCCCGAGTACCTCAAAGCTGTAGAGGTCTTCTACAGAAACTTCGTATGCAGACTTCCTGAGCGGCCAGAGGAAGTTGCTCGAACTCTGAACGGTCTTAGCACACGAGTGTATCATACGATGAATGGCCCGAATGAGTTCACAATAGTCGGAAATCTCAAGGACTGGGACATCACAGCGAGACTTCCAGAGATCAAGGTTCCAACACTGATCACCGCGGGAAGATATGATGAGGTGACCCCCAAGGTCGCTGAGACCATACACAAGCACATGCCCGGCTCGAAGCTTATCGTCTTCGAGAACAGTAGCCATCTTGCCATGTGGGAAGAACAAGAAAGCTATCTCAAGACGGTAAGAGAATTCATCACCACCTAGAATATGCCAGTTCGTCTGTTGCCATACTGATTTGAGAATCAGATGATATGGACTCGAGTTTATGTCTCGCTGAAAGATTCCAGATTTGCACGAATCTGTTGTTTCAGTCGGGACTGACTGACCTGAGGTCTGTTCCCCTGCCGCCATTATAACCCGCAAGCGGGTCAGCCGCCCCCATAACCGATAGTAAAAGGCGAGAGACGATGCGGAGGGTCTTCAGAGAGTGAGCCGCCCAAGAGAACAACCTCGCCCCTGGGCTGACCCAAACATATGCGTCCACCCGAGTCCTGTCATATTGCTGAAGTTCAGAGACTCTGACGAGACGCTGTACAGATGCTTGTCGTGTGGCGAGACGATGACGGCGGGCGAGCTACGGCGAAGGCAACCGAGGCAGCTAACGGAACACGTCTAAATGACGTTCGCGCTGAAGAAGCGATCGCGTCATCATCATCCCACCGCTACTAGAACTAGTGAAGAGTAGGAGGATTGAGAAGCTCCGCGCCTATTCGGACACGATCAGCTGGCCTAGCATCTGGACATCTCACAGGGAAGTCCGCATGGTCAATCTTGAGACATTTCTCGATTCCCACTAGAGGCCTAGCGGCTCATTGCCTGATAGATATCGTAGCTCAAGCTTAAGTTGACTCTAGACGACGCTATGGCAGAGAAGCCGTGACGTGGTTGACAATCAAGGAACAAGTACAGTTGCGGAGGCGACGCGAGGTTGAGTGATGAGCTTAGAAAGGACTACCCAATCCGTGAAGGCGGGTTCCTCAAGCAGTTGGGAGGATTCGACATCTACCGTTCTCCAAACCTTATAATGGCCATCGTGGCAGTGGAAACCGAGAGAGGCACGCACGACATTCGGTTCTACCGCTGGCAACTCAGGAAGGACGCAAAGTCGGGACAAGAAGCGTGGAAGGTTGACCTCGCACGCTTCAGCGTGAGACGATTCGACTTCAAGGACATCGCAGCCAAAGTCGAGCATCTGAAGCAGCAATTTCCCTGACTACAATCGGCTCTGCGGGGCTCTCCCAGGAACAAGCCGGGCGGACACGCCTAGTATCGGACTCGGCATTGAGCGTGAGTGCCTTGCTTCAGCCACTGGGGATCGAGGTTCGTGAGTATCAGCGCGCGATTGCCGCATCGGCTCTCGAATCAAATACACTTGTTGTGCTGCCGACCGGGCTGGGAAAAACCATTGTTGCCCTTCTTGTTGCGGCTGAGCGGCTTTCCAGATTTCCGGACAGCAAGGCGGTGATACTGGCTCCGACGAGGCCGCTCGTACTTCAACACGCCACCTTCTTCAAGGAGCATCTTGCAGACGCTCACGCCTCTGTGGCGATCTTGACTGGAGAAAGCCCGCCTCACTTGAGAACCGCACTCTTCCATGAATCAAGGCTAGTGTTTGCGACGCCTGAGGTGATACGGAACGACATTCTGGAAGATCGCTACTCGCTGAAGGATGTCTGCCTGATCGTCTTCGATGAGGCTCACCGCTGCGTGAAAGAGTACGCCTACACTGAGGTGGCTGAAGCGTACAAGCTTGAGGCGTCGAACCCGCTGATCCTAGGCCTGACGGCCTCGCCTAGCGCGCGTAGGGAACGTGTCCTCGAAATCTGCGAGAAGCTTGAGATTGAGAATGTTGAGGCACGGACTGAGGCCGACGAGGATGTGGCAGGATATGTGAAACCCGTCGCTCTCAGCTGGGAGCGAATCCCCCTACCACAAAGCTACAGGGAAGTGAGCGCGATCCTCCGGAGCGTCTTCGACGAGAAGATCGAGAAACTGCGCGCGCTACGCCTGCTAGCCCGCGATGTGAGGGTCACGAAGCGCATGCTGCTGGACTTGTGCGAAGCTTTGCGTCGAAGGCTTGCTGGACGCAGGGCGGGCTATCTCTTCGGAGCCGTGCTCCTCCAATCACAGGCCATCTCGGTTCAGCACGCGATCGAGCTTGTTGAGACGCAGGGAATGTCCGGCCTAGCCAAGTATCTCATACGAGTGCGCCAAGGCAGGAACCGGTCGTCGCGAGGCTTAGCGAAGGATCCGCGGATAATCGAAGCTTCTAAACGCACAGACTCTCTTGCAGGTTTGGAACATCCGAAGCAGATGCGGCTTAGAGCGCTGGTAGCTGAGCAGCTGAAGGCTAGAGCCGACTCGAAGGTGATAGTCTTCACACAGTTCAGGGACACCGTCGAGTCGATCGTGGAAAACCTGAACCATGTTGACGGCGTCTCAGCTGTCCGGTTCGTAGGTCAGGCGACGCGTGACTTTCACGATACGGGACTGAGGCAGAGCGAGCAGCTGCAGATACTCAACGACTTCCGTTCAGGACGCTACAACGTGCTCGTCACGACCAGCATCGGCGAGGAAGGTCTCCACGTGCCCGACGTGGATCACGTGATCTTCTACGAGACGGTTCCGTCGGAGATACGCTCCATACAGCGACGGGGCAGGACCGGTCGGACGAACGTGGGAAGGGTGACGGTGCTGATGGCTGAAGGCACAGTCGACGAGGCGTACTACTACAGTAGCAGACGCAAGGAACAGGAGATGCGTCAGCTTCTGCAGACCGTCAAGCGGAGAGGTCTGAAACGAGCGAGGCGTAGACGTACTCTGCATGACTACATCGAACCGTACTGAGCACGCATCAGTAGGCGAAGACCGGAGCAAGCGGGCACTTTGCACTTTGGCGGCGCGTGGACGATTTATCCGCCGATGACGATTCAATCGTACTGGCGTAGCGCGAACGTTGGATCTCAGTGAGTAATCGAACGTGAGTGTTCGGATAACGTCGCGGCTCTGCGAAAGCGCGGCGTAGTATCCGGGGGACCCTCCACGATTAATCTAGAAGGAAGAGTAGCTGTTTAGTCTCATGAGACGTGCCGGTCTGGCGGAGCTTCCTCTGCACGTTGGTAGGTGTCCGCCTTGGCTGTTCGTGCGGATGAAGCGTCTCGGCGGGGCGATAGCTGAGCTCATCGTCCAAGAGCACGGTAGACATGAGTTTCTGAGGAGGATGAGTGACCCTTTCTTCTTTCAGGCGTTCAGCTGCACGCTCGGGTTCGACTGGCACTCGTCCGGAGTAACG
>Ga0315314_1004747_pt1 | contig 10080 bp, 14 predicted proteins | sample TDP9_MG_FD_203631 | JGI IMG/M metagenome (GOLD analysis project Ga0315314, IMG submission 203631) | Freshwater sediment microbial communities from Lake Towuti, South Sulawesi, Indonesia - TDP9 | ecosystem: Environmental > Aquatic > Freshwater > Lake > Sediment | place: Indonesia: South Sulawesi... | reverse complement strand
TTTCAAGCTCTGAGGTGAAGGCAGAGACCTCTCCACCCAATATAGATTGTATGCCAGCAACGAACTTTCCACCAACTCCTCTAGTCCTAGGGGTCAAGCCTGTGACAACTCCTAAGACCTTCTTTATACGATAGCCTGGCACATTAGGCGTGGTAACTATTATGAAACCTTCTCTGTAACTCATTTTCTCATTTTAAGTCAACTTTTTGTTATATAAAATTTTTCTTATTTTAGAGACTTCTTGGGAGGCGATCTAGTATGATCATTTAGGCTTCCTTATCCATCCTTTAAGCCAAAGATAATGCATAACCGAGAAGAATTTGACAGTTGTTCTGCTGGCTTGGACTGCTCCCATACTAAATATTCATTCTCTGATTTCAGGAGGACAAAGGAAATTTATCATCAAAAAGAAGTCTTAAATAATTTACACGTGCATGACCCACAGATGAAAGAATGAATCTTGTAAAGAGAGAAAGAATAGGCAAACTTCTAATAAATTTAACCTTGACATCGATGTTGATTCTAAGCACAGTAATGATCGTTCCAGAAGGTAAATGTCAAGTAACAAAAGTTTATGTGAGCACAGACGTACCCAAAGACATAAATGACAGAGAGACGATTGAATCAATGATCATCATCCCTGATAAAGGTACCATTGAAGACATCAACGTTAAACTAACGATTCACCACACTTACGATGCTGATTTAGATGTCATCTTAATATCTCCTAACGGCACTGAGATAGAGCTATTCGACGACGTAGGTAAAGGGGATAATGATTTCATCGATACAATTCTCGACGATGAGGCAGATATGAATATAACGAATGGATCTGCCCCATTCACTGGTCGTTATCGACCTGAAGAGAGTCTGTCTGTTTTTGACGAAGAAGAGATGAAGGGAACATGGAAACTAAGAATTTATGATGATCTCCCCAATGATGTGGGAACCTTAGACTCTTGGAGCATCGAGATAACATATCCATCTTCTCCAATTTCGACTCAATTGTGGTTCTGGCCGTTAGTCCTCGGCGTTATCATAGTAGTTACAATTGTGATCATCATAGTATTAAAGAGAAGAAAGCCTGCACCTCCTATCATTTCCCCGTCCTCCACCGACTCCTCCCTCATGAAAACGTTGCCATCCATTGGTAGTCAATAGTCTTCGAAGAGCTTGAAAGAATTCTTATCAAAATACCTAATTATTAATGAAATAAAGCCCCGGGCGGGTCTCGATCCCGCGACCTACTGCTTACAAGGCAATCGCTATTGGATAAATTCTTCCAGCTGAGCTACCGGGGCTAATTTAAAGCTAATAAGACTCTGCTTATTTGTTTTGCTTTATTATTAAATGATCTTTTTCAAATTTATGCAATTGAGCATATATATTACACGCTGTTATTTATAATTGGGTCTAAAATAAGGTTGATCTCTAAATCAAATTACGAGGAATTATATGCTAGATATGGTCATTATGGAAAGAAGTTAGAAAAGGCTTTAAGACTTTTAGAAGATAAGAGCATAAAGCTCCATAAGTTCTCTCCGAGTGGGCGTGAAATATGGACGGTGGTTGGAAAGGAAGGAGATCAGTTGGTTGATGACTCACAACCCTACTGCTCCTGTAGGCACTTTTACTATCGAGTACTCAGCGAAAAAGATGATATCTGCTACCATTTGTTAGGTTTAACTATAGCAAAGCAAATCAATTCATACGATATAATAGAGTTTCAGGACTTTGAATACCAAGCCTTTCTAGAGTATCTTTTGAAGGATGTTGTGAAGTTAAGTAAAGACTGATAGCAAACAAAATTGTTAATATGATCAAGACAATATAACCAGATCACTTTTATTCCGATCTTTTAATTTTAAAATGGGTATGCCCTTCGAGATAGTTTGCTATAATTGTGACACGTCCTTATACTCAACAGATCTGAAGCATGCGGGTAGCATCCTGAAGCTCAGTAATGGCAAGTGCAAGAAGTGCGGCGAGTATCTGGCTCTTCGAGACTTTGTAGGAGCCATGGACAAGAACTAAAGTAAATTGCTGAAAAACTCAAAAAGATAGACCCCAGATTCAGTAGATTGCGCATCGAGACCTGATAATAACCAATGAATCCCTTCGTTATGTTCAGAGTCGATGGCACTTTTACTATGATTTACCTAAATACATCCCATACTCCATAAGGCTATAAAGTGCCCTTGCAGCCCTCTCAGGCATAGAATAAGAAGGTATGCCACTCTTCTCGAACCTAACTCTAAATTCCTCCGCCATCTCTGTTCCACCCATAACACAAGCAACCACAGGCTTTTTCTGCTCTATTGCTACATCAGCAACTTTCTCTATGACATCATCCAAGATAGATGGTGTTTGAGGCAATGTTACGACTAGCACGCCATCTATGTCTTTATCATCGAGCAGTATCTTAAGAGCCTTAACATACATATCGCTCGTTGCCAATGCTGTGAGGTCTACTGGGTTTGAGTTTGCCATTATAGGAAGTAATTCACCTTTTTTCTTCAAATCTTCAAATTTATTTATAACATCATCAGAAAGTTTCACAACCGAAAGCCCAGATTCTTCACATGTATCCGTAGCTACGATACCAGGGCCTCCACCATTTGTAAGTATGGCGACTTTTTTACCATGAGCTGGCGGTTGTAAGTTTAAGGCTCTACCCATATCAAAGAGCTCTTCTAAATTCATTGCTCTTACTATCCCGCTCTGCCTGAAGACTGCACCATAAATTTGATCTACACCACTTAATGCAGCGGTATGAGAAGCAGCAGCTCTTGCTCCAGCTCCGGTCTTGCCTGCCTTCAAAGCAACTGTGGGCTTGAGCTTTGTGACTTCTTTTGAAGCTTCGAAGAACTCTCTACCCTTGCCTATGCCTTCTATGTATAATAAGTTGACTTTTGTCTTCTTATCCTCAGCAAAGTAGAGTAAAAGTTCATGCTCAGCCACATCACATCTATTCCCAAGGCTTATGAAGCATCTTACTCCCATACCATGACCAGCCATGTAATCTAATGCTGCAGCCCCAAAAGCACCACTTTGGCTTATCAACACAATAGAACCTGGAAAGGGTCTTGGAGTTGCTACAACTTCTCTCCCACTTGATAGCCTTTTCACTTCAGGCAAAAAGAGAGTATCCATGCCTGAGTAAGGATCGTACACGCCTAAGCAGTTTGGACCTATTATTCTGATCCCTGATTTTGAGCCTATCCTCTTCACTTCTTCCTCAAGCTTTACATTTCCTACTTCGCTGAACCCAGAGGATATTATTATTGCTGCTTTGACTCCTATCTCCGCAGCTTCTTCCATAACGCTGGGAATTATATGTGCAGGAATCGCTATTATTATAGTCTCTACACTTTTTCCAATGCTCTTCAAGGATGGGTAGCACTTTACACCTAAAACTTCAGAGTACTTTGGGTTCACTGGGTAGATTTCTCCATTGAATACCCATTTCTCCTTGTTCATAAGAAGGTTATGTAAAACTACATAGCCAACCTTTGTTATAATTTGAGAAGCACCTATTACTGCTACTGATGATGGCTCAAAGAAAGATTTTATATGGCTTAAACTCATTAAACCAACTCCTCTCGTAAATCTATAAAAGCTATCTCTTATAAATTTGAATCTTCATTCTAAAAGGCTTTGACATTGATTTATCTTGGACCTTTTAATCCAGCACAATGAACTTCTCCTTTTATTCTCCTTAAAAAAGATCCACAGGCAAAGCATTCTAAGAAAGGTATTTCCTCTTTTATTAAAGGGCATTGAATTGCTTCACGCTTCATTCTACTCATCATCTTACCACTCACAACTCCTTTTAGACTTGCTGTAACTTCCTTTGATACATTGAAAGCCTTCTCTTTTTGCAAGACTTTAACGAAATACTTTGGGTGATTCGTCATCACACTATCAATTTTAATTGATTCTTTTAAGATATAAAGCAAATGGTTAACTTAATCTAGGCTTGAATTCATACCGTTTTGACCATCTCTCCTTTATCTGAATGTCATGGTATGTGCTAATTTATGCTCCGTCATATACTCGAACGATAATTTTTAAAGCCTAAAGGTTTAGCATAATGGAATAGACATTTTACAGTTCATTTTTCTCTCGCTTTGACCAATTTTCTCCAAAAGGACTTGTAAAGAAAGCTTTTCTCGTCTAGGCTCAGAAGCTTTTCTAACATTGGCTTGTTCACAGTAAAGGCAAGCAGACAAAGGGGCATGTAGTAACGCATTGCCATATCTATCGCACCTATGAATGCCTGCGGCTTATCGTAGGTTGTGAAGGAAATCAGCAAACCACAGCCAGCACTTACCGTGGTTTTAATCAAGTCTGGAATTGCCTGTGGAGAAAAATACAAAGCACCATGAATTAGTGCAGATAACTGGTCAGGATTTGCCAAGAAGGTAACAGAAATAGTGCTCTCTAAATGCTCCTCCTCTGCACCCAAACATTTTCTTAGATAGAACAAGGGTTTTTCCCTCTTTCCAGGCCTTGTAGTTTGCCCATATACATTGATTTGGTTCGGATTTGACAACTGGCTCAAATTCTTCATAGCTAGAAGACTCGTAAACTGCTATTACTGGTTCTTCCAATTTAAGTGCTTGACATAGGATGTTGATATTATTTTTTCAAATTTGATCCAGTAAAAGCATCCTAATATTCTTTTTATTTCAGGTTTCAGACCTTTTCCAAGTTTATAATCTGTTTATCTGCTAAAGGATTACGTTTTGGAGGAATTTCAAAGGGAAGTCCGATTCGGAAAGTAGTTACAGTCTTCCCACTACTTCATCGCTAATTATTAGAGAATTTAGAAAATAGGGATGAGATCATAGGTGCAGTGAAGACTATTGGAGAAGCCTGCGTGAGATTCTGTTGTATGCTCCGATAAAATCTAATGCGAACTTGTCGGCATGCTTCTCGGTGCCTCTATGCTCATTATCGAAGTACCTAAGATGATGGTAGAATTCATGCAGAATTGTGAAAGGATCATAAAGATACTCTCGCTTAGCGGCCAAGATTTCTTTTCTTTTTGCTGAATAAGCTGCTCTAATCCCTTTCGAACGGCCTTTGAACACACCTACCCTAATCTTAGGCTCTTCAATATGAAAGTGCCTACTAAGAAGCGCTATGGCTTTTTCAGGCTGAGCATTCAGTATGGTTGCTACGATCATTGCTTTAAAATAGTCGTTAGGTTCTAAGGCCACGAATCATGACAACTACACCTGATATTTTAGTCTATACTGACTTAGTCTTCAATATGAATGCTTTTTGAGATATTGTCATATAATCTTGAGAGATCTCACTTTCAGTTTCCTCAATTTTATGAAAAATAAAAGGTGGTGGTACAAATTCAAATCCAGAGCAAGTTTACCAAATGGTTCATAAAGTTGGATAAGTTACATTTGACAAAGTGAGAGCTTGTGATAAAAGAATTTAGTTTTAAACCTATAGGTTACGTAAGAACCGATGCTGATGAAGATCAGATAAAAAAGGATAGGAAAAATGTAATATCAGAAATAATAATATCAGAAGAATTGACCGAAGCTTTAGATGGTATAGAGGATTTCTCACATCTATTCATAATATTTTATATGCACAAAGCCTTTGCTGAGCGAATAAACCTTAAGGTCCATCCAAGAGGAAGGCCAGATTTGCCTTTAGTAGGTGTTTTTGCTACTAGATCTCCTTACAGACCAAATCCTATAGGTCTTACACTCGTTGAATTGATAAAAAGAAAGGGTAATAAAATAAAGGTAAGAGGTCTAGATGCAATAGACGGCACCCCTATCATAGACATAAAGCCCTATGATCCTCCCGATTTAGCTCTAGAAGCTCATGTACCAGAATAGTGGATAAAACTTCATCAAAATTCTTGAAATTATCATATTAGCCTAAAGTCTTCCTTGACCGTTGTTAGAACAATATGTGTATTCGTCCTCTCTACGAAAGGCATCCCTAGAAGGGCTTTTGTGAATTTACTTAACTCTTCTCTGTCATGGAATTTGGCTATTACAATAGCATCAGTCAAGCCTGTCACATCATAGACAGCGCATATATTTGGAAATTTTGCTATCTCTTTCTCCATCTCAAGAAGTTTCCCTTTAGATACAGTTATCTCTGTTATGGCTGTCAATTCATATCCTAGCTTCTCATGATCGAGCATTACCGAGTATCCTTTTATCAGCCCTTCCTTCTCCATTTTTCTTGTTCTTGATAGGACTGTGCCTACTGCAACACCTATCTTACTGGCTACTTCTCTAAAAGATGATCTTGCATCTTTAAGATATTCAGATAAAATCTTCTTATCTATCTCATCTATGGGCAAAACAAATCAACTCTGATCATTCTATAAATGCTTATTATATAAATTTGCACAAATATTCATTTTAAAGCATTAATACGATTAAATTCTCTATTATTGAAAAGAGATTATAAGGACTAGACACTAATTCTTGTTATGAGCATTGCGCACACGGCTGAGCATGTGTTCATGGGAAGTCTAAAAAGATTGATGCCAAACATAGAGGTAAAGAAGGTTGAGACAGAAGAAGAAAAAGGTAATGCATTCATATCATCTAAGCATCTAGATTGGCAGATCATATTTGAAGCAGAGAAGATGACTAATAAGATAATAGATGAAGCTAAAGCGATAAAGGAGCACTTTTTCGATTCTTTGGATGATGCAAAGAAGGCTTTTCCATCTTTAAGGTCTTATGATGAGAGAATATCAGGCAAGACAAGAATAATAGAAGTAGATGGATATGATTATTCGGCTTGTAGAGCAGAGCATGCTAATAATACAAAAGAATGCTCTTTCTTCATAGTCACAAAGTTTTCAAAGGCTGAAAAGGATTTGTTTGAGATAGAATTCTATGTTGGTGAGAAGGCTAAGATAAAGGTTCTTGAAATAGCCAAGATATGCATGGAAGTTAATGAAATAGTTGGCGCGACTCTTGATACACTTAAGAGCACTGTTCAAAATCTTAAAGATGATTTTCTTGATTTAAGGAAAAGGCTTGCTCAGTTAAGTAAGAGAGAGGCTGAGGATATAAAATTCGTGGAGAAGAATGGTATCAAAATTTACTCGAAAATTTTTGAAGAATTAGACAATAGGAAGTTGATGGAGAGAGCTGGAGAATTGATAAAGAATGAGAAAAGTATTGCCTTATTTGCCAATAAAGATGATGATGCATTCTTGATACTTGGTAGAAGCCAAGACTTAAGATTCGATTGTAATGCCATTTTAAAAGAGGTCTTTATGAGATTCAGTGGCAAAGGGGGAGGAAAGCCAGAGTTTGCAACTGGGATCATCAATAAGGATAAAGTTGAAGAAGCCTTGGACTTTATTAAGAGTAAAATCTAAAAGTATCCTAATGATTTGAACTATTATACCGCTATGGCTGAAAATGTAATGAACTGCCCTATATGTGGCTCTGAGCTATTCATCAGTGAAAGTGCGATTTACTGCTCTAATTCAAGATGTAATTATGTAAGTAATGTATCTCCCACTCAAAGATTATACAAAAAAGATAGCTTTACAATATTTCTACCATTCGCCTTTCTAATTATAGCTATAGGATTGATCTTGATATTCATCAGTATGATCTTTTTTAATGCAACTGTGTTCTTCCTCTTCATACCTTTCATACTTCCTATACCAATTCTAAAAAAGATTAAAAAGAGGCAGAGCACTCAAAAGCATAAGAGTGATGCATGATGTCAATACTTGTGTTTGAAAGAATACTTAGAGATATTCACATCGATCTAGAAGAGATGGAGAAGAAGACATTGTATGATGAGCTGACCAGATACTTTGGTATAATAGGCTCATATAGAGAATGTGAAAGGCTCGAAGAGTTGTGGAGCGATCCGGCTTATAGGAAGGCTATAGAACAATACATAAAAGCATGGTTAGAGTTTAAGAGAAAGAAGAAAGTGTTAGAGGCATACGCATAATGTCCACTATAGAAATATGAGGTCAATTCCTTTCAAGATTATTCTTGTTACTTTTCAATATCTATCTGCTCAAGCCTATCTAGGGCTCGCAGAACCTCATCTCTCAAAGCCTTAACCCTATCCTCGACCCTTGCTTCTTCTGCTTTTATCTTCGGCTTCTCCTCTTTTTGCTCTAACTTTGCTGGTATAGAAGGTTTTGGAATCCCTTTAATCTCTTCAAGCCTGGCTTTGGCTCTATCTAACCTGCTCTCTATCTGCCCTATCTTTCTCTCGAATAAGCCTATGAGCTCATTTCTAAGACTCTCTAGCTCTCCAACCTCTATCAATAGCTCTACATTGCTAAGCTTCTCTTCTACAGCTTTCAATTGTTCACGATATTTATTGGAGAGTTGCTCCCTTTCTTCTTTCGTTATTTTATTCTGGACTTCAGCTTCATATACACGTGTAAGGGCACCTGATAGCAACTCCTTCTCAAGTAACAGAGCATTCACTTCTTTACGAGCCTTCTCAAGCTCAGACATTTGAATGATCTTTTCCTGAGGGGTTAGAGAGGGTTTTGTGCTTGGAGTCTCGGCTTTTTCTTTGGGTTGCTTTTTCGAAAACTTTGACAAAGTATAGAATATAAGAGACCCTATAATGAAGCCGATTCCTAATCCTATCAGTACATCGAATGGCTCCATCTGATTCAAATAATAAATCACAAAGTAATATTTAAAGCGATAGTCAAAGATGTCGATGTTGTCCCGATAAAGTTTGATGCTGTTAAGAAATCTTGATTAAAAAAGAGAATGGTGCTACTCTATTCCCCAACGTTTAGTCATTTTCACTATGATGAAAATTACAAAGGCAACGATCAGGAAGGTTATCAAGGCGCCTATGAAATGCCCAACGCGGAAGGGTCCAACTTCAATGAATTCCCATTGAATACCTGGCATTGCCAACTGAATTATGGGCATAATCAAATCGTTCACGAGAGCTTGGACAAGTGCACCAAGGTAAATACCGAGAATAAAGGCAACTGCTAGTCCCATCACCTTATATTTTGAAATGAAGTCCATAAACTCTTTCCATAAGCCTTTTGGAGGTGTTGGCGGCGGTGTAGGCTTGGGCTCGAGCAACTCCCTAATACGTCTTAGCTCCTCCAACATTTTATCTTCTTTTGACATTGGTTACCACCGTCGGCTATGGCTTACAAAATATAAATTTTTGCTTAACAATGTCTAGAGCATAGATTATATTATTTTTTTAAATTCACACTTGTTTCCGCATTCATCACAGATTTTTTGATGATTCCATTGTGAGAGAGATATTCGTGTGAAGAGCCAAAAAATGCTAAATAAAATCAGTAAAAGATCGATGAATACACTTTGAGCGAGGGTATCAATTCCGATTAAAATTAGAAACACTCCAAAGATGAAGAAGGCATTTAGAGAGAGGCGAAGAATGGTTCCTTTAAGATTGAGCAAGGGAAGGAGCAAGCCAAGAGCAACTGCTAAAAGACCAATACTTATGAAAAAAGACGGGATGTATAAATTACTAGAGAAATAGATAAAAGCTCCGAAGAGGCTTATCAACGCTCCAAGGAGAAGCCCTGTGCAACTTGTACAAAAGGTCTTATCCTTTATTCTAAATTCATGAAAAGAAAAGTTATCACAAAAAGGATGGTGTCCATGCACGATCCTAAAACCAAGAACGAGAGAAGTACTATAAGTAACCCACTTTTCTTGAAAGCTATATTTTTTGCCTGAATTATCTTTTCTACAATAAAATATCCTTGAACATTCTTTTGGTGAAAGAACAGCCACTATTCCAAAGATACAGACCAGTCCAAATACTGAACCAACTATCTGTTTCCGAAATAGAAAATATTCATAAGTTGCTGGTGGAGAAAACATAAGAATTAAAAAGATAAAGAGTCCAGAGAATGACAGAACTATTAGAGATAGAAGATCAAAATGGCGATATATCTTCATATACATGGAAATCTTACCTTAAAAATAGACTTTTTAACTGCATCATAATGCCTTGACTGGCCATATATCTGTATGTTCTTCTCTTCAATTTATTCTTGGAGAATACCCCCTTCAATCTTCTATTAAAGGA
>Ga0315314_1004746_pt1 | contig 10081 bp, 10 predicted proteins | sample TDP9_MG_FD_203631 | JGI IMG/M metagenome (GOLD analysis project Ga0315314, IMG submission 203631) | Freshwater sediment microbial communities from Lake Towuti, South Sulawesi, Indonesia - TDP9 | ecosystem: Environmental > Aquatic > Freshwater > Lake > Sediment | place: Indonesia: South Sulawesi... | reverse complement strand
AAGGTTTGAGGATACAGATCCAAGGCTGAAGAGATCAGCCTTGCAGTTCGTGCAGTCGATAAGAAGTGATCTGCTCTGGTTGGGTTGTGAGTGGAACGCAGAGTACATCCAGAGCGATAGGCTTCCGATCTACTACCATCATGCTGAGAAACTCCTGAGAGATCGATACGCATATGTCTGCACGTGCTCCGTCAAGGATTTCCAAAGCTACACATTGAAGATGAGCCCTTGTCCCTGCAGAGACTCTTTACCGGAAGATAACGTAAAGCGTTGGAGATCCATGCTTGATGGAACCTGCAAGGAAGGTGAAGCCGTCCTGAGGATCAAGACAGACTTGAGCCACCCGAATCCAGCTGTTCGGGAATGGCCCGCATTCAGGATAATAGATCCGAGTCGCTATCCTCATCCTAGGACAGGGGACAAGTATCGCGTCTGGCCTCTATACAATTTTGCGGCTGCCATCGATGATCATCTGATGGAGGTAACGCACATCATAAGGGGCAAAGAGCACCTCACGAATCAAAGAAGACAAGAGTACCTTTATCGATATTTAGGTTGGGAGTATCCGGAGGCAATTCACTATGGCCGGCTCAAAATTGTCGGGGCCTCTCTTAGCAAATCGAAGATCGTACGCGGAGTTCAAGACGGAACCTACAAGGGCTGGGACGATCCAAGGCTTGCCACATTTATGGCTCTCAGGAGGCGGGGGATAAAAGCCGAAGCAATAAGGCGCCTGATAGTCGAGATAGGTCCCAGACCTCCAGACATCACCGTAAGCTGGGAGAACCTTTATGCCTACAACCGGAAGCTCATAGACGCGACATCAAGTCGCTTCTTCTTCGTACAAGACCCCATACTTCTCGTTGTAGACGATGTTCCCAAGGCGACTACTGCTAGAATACCATTCCACCCCGATCAGCAACAGCGAGGATTCAGGCATCTAAAAGTGGACCTGATGGATGGAAAGGCATTCGCCCTAATCTCCAGAAAAGACTCGGAAGTAATCAAGAGCAATCGGATTGTCCGTCTCATAGAGCTCTTCAACTTTGAGGTCGAGGCTATCGAAGAGAACAAGGTGCTATCTTCATTTCACAGCTACTCTTACGAAGAAGGGAGGAGTCTCAATGCTCCTCTGATTCACTGGATACCGGCAGACACAGGCGTATCATGCAATGTCATAATGCCAGACGGGTCCACGCTTTCAGGGGTCGTAGAAGATGGGATCAAGGAAGTCAAGCCTGATGAGATCGTTCAGTTCGAGCGCTTCGGATTCGTGAGGATTGATGAGATAGGCGAGAAGATCGCTTCGTACTTCGCTCACAGATGAGGAAAGCTGCACGTTATCTTCGACAAGATACCAAGAAAATGCTTATTAATACGAAATCCCTTAATCTATTTTTGGCGTATGCCAGACCGCAATATCGGTGGCGGCGTCAACTCTGACGAACGAGGCGGAAAGCCTCCGGATGAACGGGTTGACCTCCAATTGCGGAAACAAAGAGATGCGGACCTGAAAGTTCGTCTCAGGTCTAAGATGGGCTTGATATCCCTCAGTTCCTGATGAGAATTGCGACCAGTTCTGACAGAACTCCGGTTGATCCTGCCGGACCCCACCGCTATCGGGGTGGGACTAAGACATGCAAGTCGTACGCCTCCCAGCTGCCGGAGGAGGCGTGGCGAACGGCTCAGTAACACGTAGCTAACCTAACCTCAGGACAGAAACAACCCCGGGAAACTGGGACTAATTTCTGATAGATGAGGAGGCCTGGAAAGGTTCTTCGTCCAAAAGACGTTGGGACCGTGCTCTTAACGTCGCCTGAGGGTGGAGCTGCGGCCGATCAGGTTGTTGGTGAGGTAACGGCTCACCAAGCCTATAACCGGTACGGGCCGTGAGAGCGGTAGCCCGGAGATGGGCACTGAGACAAGGGCCCAAGCCCTACGGGGCGCAGCAGTCGCGAAAACTCCGCAATGCGCGTAAGCGTGACGGGGCTACCCCGAGTGCCGTCCGCTGAGGATGGCTTTTCTCCAGTGTAATGAGCTGGAGGAATAAGGAGAGGGCAAGTCTGGTGTCAGCCGCCGCGGTAATACCAGCTCTCCGAGTGGTGGGGACAATTATTGAGCCTAAAGCGTCCGTAGCCGGCTCTTCAAGTCTTCCGTTAAATCCAACGATCCAATCGTTGGACTGCGGGGGATACTGTTGGGCTAGGGGGCGGGAGAAGCCGACGGTATTCCCAGGGGAGGGGTGAAATCCTATAATCCTGGGAGGACCACCAGTGGCGAAGGCGGTCGGCTAGAACGCGCCCGACGGTGAGGGACGAAAGCTGGGGGAGCGAACCGGATTAGATACCCGGGTAGTCCCAGCCGTAAACGATGCAGGCTAGGTGTTGGAGTGACCATGTGTCACTTCAGTGCCGCAGGGAAGCTGTTAAGCCTGCCGCTTGGGAAGTACGGTCGCAAGACTGAAACTTAAAGGAATTGGCGGGAGAGCACCACAAGGGGTGAAGCTTGCGGTTCAATTGGAGTCAACACCGGGAACCTTACCGGGAGCGACAGCAGGATGAAGGCCAGATTGAAGGCCTTGCCAGACAAGCTGAGAGGAGGTGCATGGCCGTCGCCAGTTCGTGCCGTGAGGTGTCCTGTTAAGTCAGGCAACGATCGAGACCCACATCCCTCGTTGCCAGCGGCACCCCGGAAGGGGGCCGGGCACACTAGGGAGACTGCCGCCGATAAGGCGGAGGAAGGAGTGGGCCACGGCAGGTCAGTATGCCCCGAATCTCCCGGGCCACACGCGAGCTGCAATGGCAGGGACAATGGGTTCCGACCTCGAAAGGGGAAGGAAATCTCGAAACCCTGCCTCAGTTGGGATCGAGGGCTGAAACCCGCCCTCGTGAACATGGAATCCCTAGTAATCGCGCGTCACCAGCGCGCGGTGAATACGTCCCCGCTCTTTGCACACACCGCCCGTCGCTCCATCCGAGTGGGGCTTGGATGAGGCGTGGTCGTTTGGCTGCGTCGAATCCAAGTTCCGCGAGGAGGGAGAAGTCGTAACAAGGTGGCCGTAGGGGAACCTGCGGCCGGATCACCTCCTAAGAAAAAACATCAGGAACGCGAGGGATATCAAGCCCGAAAGCACGTATTTTTCCGTGCTATTTTGAGATGTTTCTTCGGAGGATCAGGCTTCTATACGGCAGGAAATCCTGAGAAGAGAGCTGTTAGACAAGCTCTAGAGGCGCATTTATTCCTCCTAGACGGTCTTGGTCTATTTTGTGATAGATGTCAGCTGTTGACGTTCATCCACTTCGACTGCTGATCTCAAGATGAGATCGTCTGAAGGCATGCCCAGATGATTCGCTTCAGGCATGACAGATGAAAGGCGTGAGGAAAGATCAACTCCTTCGTCCGCCTCTTTGTTTAGGACACCCGCCACTTGGAAAAGGCGTCGTCGTCATATGATAGGTTCTAATGTTGACCATGCCTGGACGATATTCCCTTGAGCACTCTAGTCCGATCCTGTTCCCCAACAGGCATCAGAATCTCACTGTACCATTAACCTCAACACAAGCCATGTCGTCGAAGAGATGAGTTCCCAAATATCTTCAATCAACATCTTGTATGCAAATTAGGCCCCAGTACGGAAGACTTTCCACCTTTGACAGGGGATCCACTGTGTCCCCTCGCTAAGTGCGGTTTCAAACCGAAGAGAAACAAATACAGAACTATCGATATCGCATTAATTGTTGCAGACACGGATTTTACACATTTCCTTCCTAGAGGTGAGAAGATCCATTCTCCCAGTCGGATCAACTAAGCATGTATTCCGTTAAGGCCCAAGAGGACTTCATCTACGCTTTGGTAGGTCTTTTCCTGAAGCTTCTGAAGAAGTTCTTCTGCGTGTACCCTCTTCTCTTTCGTAATGTCTATAACCTTCCATCCTTGCTGTTTGATCAACCCTTCCTTGGTCACCGGAAATTTCGCGTCTTCTCTTAGAACTGCCTTCAATGATTGGAGTCCGGTATACCTTGTGATTGGAGGAAATTCCCCTGTTTCCTTATGCATCTTGTATCTCGCCGCGTCCTTGTACATTCGCACATTATGAAAGCTGACGGTGACCTTCTCATACCTTTTGCTCTTCGTCTTCTTGTCTATGTCTAGGAGGTCGGCGTCTGAAAACTGATACAGGTTATGTTCACCCTTTCCAAATAGTCGCGTATAAAGTTGGTCGGACTCATAGGCGGGTTCAGACTTCGAAAGATCGACACAATGGATAACATTTTGCTCCGCCATGAGATTGATCAGCATATTCGGCGGTCTTTCTGATTCCCCTCTTACCTCCCAGGCGATCCTGATGCGTCTTAGGTCAAGGCTTTCGAAGAGATCTTTTATCGACTTGATTTTGCTCTTGTCATATTTGATCTCCGCAGGCGTCTCGATGACGATTAATTCAGATCCCAATTTTCTGCACATCTGGATCGTATACTCGAAAATCTCGTAGGATTGCTCATGTGGCTCCAATTCGTATCGATGTGTTACGGCTCTGTTGAGCCGTAATGAAAACTCGAAATTCTGGGGGACCCTTTGTCTCCACGACTCGACAACCTTTAAGTCAGGAATCCTGTAGAACGTCGAGTTTACCTCCACAAAGTTGAATAACCTCGAATATGCCTCCAGGGGGTTTAGGCCGGGAATTTTGAAGTATCCCCAGCCTCCGGTGCCAATTACGTACTCTGGCAAATCGTGTCACTGATTCTTATTTCTTCCCAAGGCTTTAATTAGAGTTTTCTCTATACTTTTCCTAGGAGTGTCCAGTTTGGCTGTCTTTTTTTTCGGAACGAGCGGATGGTCTTATACGGAGTGGGTAGGCCCGTTCTACGATAAGGCTGAGAGGATGTTCTCTTACTACTCGAGGTTTTTTAAAAGCGTCGAGATAGATTCGACCTTCTATCGGTATCCTACAAGATCTCAGGTGTATGGCTACTATAGGTCTTCCCCGGAGGGCTTTGTCTTTTCCGCGAAGCTCCCCAAAGTCCTAACACATGAGAAGAAGCTGAAACAAGAGGAGGGTACCAAGAATGACCTGTTGCGTTTCTTGGAGCTCTTAGACCCACTTCATAAAACGGGAAGGTTGGGGGCGATATTGATCCAGCTTCCGCCGAGCTTCGTCTATAAAAGAGACCGCGAGAACCTCGCGGCGTTCTTGGAGCTTCTGCCCGCAGAATATGAGTTTGCCGTTGAATTTCGTGATCATTCGTGGCTTAGGAATGATGTTTGGAAACTCCTTCTGGACCGTAATGTGGCTTATACGGTTGTTGACGAACCTCTCCTTCCGCCGGAAGTCCACATCACGGCTGATTTCTCCTATGTCCGGTGGCATGGGCGGGGCTCACGACCATGGTACGACTATCAATATAGTCGTGAGGAGCTGGAGAAATGGGTTCCAAGAATCTCTGAGATGAGCAATAAGGTTGGGAAGGTATATGGATACTTCAACAATCACTATCATGGTTACGCGCCGGAAAATTGCGTTGAGATTCTTGAGATGCTCGGTATGGCTTTGCCAGAACAGAGCAGAGTCAAGGAGAGAATCGTCCGGCATAATGCGCAGAAGAAACCCCTGGTCTACGAGAGGAAGCTTGAGGAGTATGTTATCCGGTCCGCACCCCCTGATTTGAGGAATCTTCTCCTAGAGATGACTGATGAGGCTCGACTGGAAAGAGGTGGGGATATAAGAGATGAGGAAGTCATAATCGAGGAATCTGGAGACAGCCACATTTCAGCAAATATCCGGAAATACTTGATTGAGATAGATCTGAAGGAGAGAACACTTCTACACAACTGTGACGATTGGAGGAAAGGTCTTGGAACAAAGAGAATCTGTAAGCACGTATGCAAGCTCTTTCTAACCCTACCACAGGAGCAGTCACTCCATGTGCTTAAGAACATCATTGAAGAGAAGGAGAGATGGACTTTTAAATATCAGTAAGAAGAGACAACATCTAGTCTACGTGCGGAGGATCTTAGGGACGGTCTAATCTTTGCGGATCACTTGGAAAAATGGAGTCTCCATCGAATATGGTCAGACGAAGGTTACCATTGACCCTCGAAGTAATAATCTTGGCTATCCCTACGCCTTTGTATCTCATGCTCACTTCGACCATTCAGCGGCATTCAGAGCGGGTAGCGCATCGGTCTTATCCTCCAAAGAGACCGGAGATATCGCTTCAACCTATGGCTGCAAGCTTGAAAATTGGAGGCCATTAACGCGTAATAAGGGGCTTAGCTTAGGCGAAATTGAGATTATTCCCCATAACTCAGGTCATGTCTTAGGTTCCTTCGAGTTTGAAGTCGGAACTCCTAAAGGGACCGCCTTATTCACGGGCGACTTCAATATCAAATTCACGAAGACGATGAAGCCAGCCGAGCCGGTTCCTTGCGACATATTGATTGTGGAAGCTACGTTCGGTTCTCCGAGCTTCAGCTTCCCTTGCGAGGAGGATGTCGCAAATGATATGATAAACTGGGCTAAGCAGACCATTAAAAGAGAGAAGATACCGACTTTCCAGGCAGATCCCCTGGGAAACGCCCAGGAGATAGTGCGGATATTCAACGAGTCCACCGGAATCCCAGTCGTTACCCATGGAAAGATCTCGAGAATAAACAGAATTTACGAGTCCTACGGGCACGAATTGAACTATACTGATGCCGGGACCGAAGAGGCTCAAGAAATAACCTCGTCTGGAGAGCTTATCTTTATCGCTCCTAAGGGATTGGACTTCTCGAATCGGCCAAAATTCAGTCCTGCCTTGGTTTCTGGTTGGGCCCTGTGGTCTAGGGGTAGGGGTTTTCCCTTGAGTGATCATGCTGATTTCAATTGCATTATGGAATTCACCAGATACTGCAAACCGAGAGTCGTCTTGACCTACCATGGAGGAGGCTACAACCATGTGTTGGCTAAGCATATTGAAAGAGAGTTCGGAGCACGAGCCTATCCAATTGAGCTTATTCCAACAAATTTCTTCGCAGAGCTCAGTGAAGAAAGGCTGAAGAGTTGCGAGAAAGCAATCCTCGGCATAGCCAAAGTTCCAGGTTTCAGTTACTCAAGGAAAGCCATAATGAAGGAATTGAAGGGTTACGGTTTCTCAACCTCAGAGATCAACTCGGCGCTAAAGAGGTTGTTAGATCGGGGTTCGCTTGTAGCTGAAAAATCCAAGGATTATGAACTTCTGAATAAGCAGTGTCATGAGAGAGATCATGTCTGACTTCTCAGTCCCTCTAATGGTAGGATTCTGTCACGGCATATCGGTGGCGAGCGAAACGTGATGGCACGATTCTTGGCGGATGAGCATCATCGTTTGAAATTCCATTCATGCGAAGCGTATTTCCCTCTTAACTCGGATGCCTGACGGGTTTCGTAGTCAGTAACCACTTCATCCACCAGTCTTATCTCGAAGGTCTTTTCAAATCCTTCTCTGAAGGCTCTCTTCATGTCTTCAAAACCTACTTCTCTTCCCAAGTATCCGTTTATCGATGTCACCCTCTCCTTAGCGCTCTGTATGAGTTTGTCTCGTATTTTTTCGCTTGGAACCTTCAATAGACTGAACATGAGGGTCGGATCGACCTTTCTGAGGATCGTGCCGTGCTGATGAACGACGGCCATTCTTCTGGTCTGAGCATTTCCCGATATCTTTTTGCCGCCCGCGACGATATCATTTATGGGTTTGAATTCTGCTGGAACATCAAGCAGACCTAGGCCGCAGACTAATGCCGAGCATAGGATCTCGTAGCTTTTCTGGATGTTTCGAGGAACTAGCCTATGTCCTTCATTAACTATGATGCTGTAAGTTAGCTCCCCGTCATAATCGTGGTAGACGGCTCCTCCGCCTGTGATCCTCCTAACATAGTCTACCCCTTTTGATCTGCATGCTGCTATGTCAACCTCATCTTCCATGCTCTGGAAATAACCGATCGAGACGGCGGAGGGCTTCCACCTGAAAAACCTGATCGTGTTGGGAACGAGATTCCTCGATCTCGCAATCGCAATCGCTTCATCAAGAGCCATATTCGAATAGGCATGTGCAGCCGGCGTATCCAAAAGACGCCACTCTTCAATCATCTCAACCACCAGCCATAATGATACATTTGGCAAAGTCTTCAGAGGCAGCGCCTAAGAGTGTAGCCCTTTTCTTCTGGAAAAAAGCCTTAATGGACTTACCTAACCTCTCCTCTTCGAGATAAGAGCCGATCAGAGTCTCCTCCAACTCTTCGATGAGTTCTTCGGGATGAAGGAAGAAGTCTCCCATTATCCTGATCTTCTCAATCTTCCCATGCCTATGCGTCAAATCAACCTTTATCATCTTTCCTCCCTCAACCTTGTATGCAGCCTTTCCCACGTAGACCACCTAAATTCCTGACGGATTTCCTCATCTACAATATGCTTTTCCTAGTAATCTTTTGGACAGAAAGAAGATTTAAATATTGTCGAGCTTGGTCTACTATAACGAGTCAGCTTACTGCTGAGTGATGGAGATGAACGTACCAAAAGAGATGGTTACATATTGTCCGAAATGCAAGACGCATCAATCTCACGCCGTCTCGCTCTACAAAGAGGGACGGAGAAGAGCGCTGGCCAAGGGTGAAAGGCAGCATGAACGGAAAAGAAGGGGATACGGCGGACAGAAGTATCCGATGCTCAAGAGAAAGGCTAAGACGACTAAAAAACAGTCTTTGAAAATAAGATGCAAGACCTGTGGCCTTACGAGGCATAGAGAAGGCGTTCGTTTGAGGAAGCTGACAATCACATAATAGCATGTAAACATGGAGAGGACATGAGATGAGTGAGTGGGAAAAGATCATCCCAAAGCCTAAAAGCTCATTCGTCAGAGTCAAGTGTCCAGACTGTGGAAACGAGCAGGTGGTATTCAGCCAAGCAACGGCTACAGTGCACTGCAACATCTGCGGCGCACTCCTCGCTGAGCCCTCAGGTGGAAAGGCGAAGATCAAGGGAGAAGCAGTCGAAGTGTTGGAGTAGGACGAAATGTTCAAGAAGGAAGATTGGCCTGAGGTCGGGGAGCTTGTGGTTGTTACGGTAGATAGAGTGATTGAGTACGGTGCATATGTGAAATTGGATGAATATGATAAAGAGGGGCTCCTACATATCTCCGAGATATCCTCAAGCTGGGTCAGAAATATACGTGACTACGCGCGGGAAGGGCAAAAAGTCGTATTGAAGGTTTTGAGGGTGGACCCGGAGAGGAAGCATGTAGATCTCTCTCTCAGAAGGGTTACTAGGAGAGAAAGAACGGAGAAGATGCAGGCGTGGAAGAGGAGCAAAAAAGTCGAAAGTCTACTGAGAAGTGCCTCGAAGAAGATTGGAATCCCTCCCGAAGTAATCTACGATAAGGTAGGGGCGTTGACGGAGAAAGGGTTCGAGGATATCTATGATGGACTTGAGAAAGCTGCAAAAGAAGGCGCTGACGTTCTGAAGAAGGTGGGTGTTCCTGAGGAACTATCTGAAGCACTTGCTGAAGTTGCTAGGGAGAGAATCAGGATACCGATGGTGAAGGTGAAGGGAATACTGAACCTAACCAGCACTAGACCTGACGGCGTGTTGAAGATAAGGGAATCTCTCCTTAGGGCACAAAACATCCAAAGGCCTGGGGGTTCCGAGATCAGCGTTCAAGTGATTGCTGCGCCAAAATACCGGATCGAGGTTTCTGCTCATAACTATAAGGAGGCTGAAGCCTTGATCAAAGAGGCTGCAGACGCCGCGATAAGCAACATAAAGGAGAGCGAGGGCCAAGGCTCGTTTAGCAGGGGATAAATTGGGTGTGGTTTGGCTTCTAAGGAAATGTGTAGAGTGCGGAAGATACGCGTTGAAGACAGATTCGTGTCCACACTGCGGAGGAAGATTGCGTTTGCCCCATCCGGCCAGATTCTCACCCGACGACAAATATGCAAAGTACAGAAGGGCAATGAGAGAGGCGGACACGAGGAATGAAGGAGACCATCATCAGAGAGAAAATGAAGGCAGAGCCTAGGAAACCTGTTCTCGTAGAAGGTCTTCCCGGTCTCGGTATGGTGGGCA
>Ga0315314_1004744_pt1 | contig 10082 bp, 13 predicted proteins | sample TDP9_MG_FD_203631 | JGI IMG/M metagenome (GOLD analysis project Ga0315314, IMG submission 203631) | Freshwater sediment microbial communities from Lake Towuti, South Sulawesi, Indonesia - TDP9 | ecosystem: Environmental > Aquatic > Freshwater > Lake > Sediment | place: Indonesia: South Sulawesi... | reverse complement strand
AATTCTATCCTTGGTGGGAAACCTACCAATCACACCTTTTGGTTTCTAACCAACCCCAATCCCGGTTCCGCTTCCCCACCTAATAATGAAACAGCTTGTTCGGATCATATTCCACCTGATCTCGCATGATATAATAAGAGGCCCGAGCCAGTTTGTGACTGACCGCCTTGATCGCAACAACTTTGTTGGTCCCTGCCACCTTACGATGATAATATCGATTCACCTCCGGATAATCTCGGATAGCAAAATGTGCCGCCTCCACATAAGCCCAGGCTAAGTACTTATTCCCATTCTTGCGATTCCCTTCTCCCTTGGCTCTCCCATTGGAAACGCGGGTGCTCCGAACACATCGACAGTAGGAAGCATAGTGACCTACCTCGGCAAACCGTCCAATGTCTCCTACCTCCAACATGATCGTTAATCCAAGAATCTGTCCTACTCCTGGAAGCCTGAGAAGCTTCTCAAACTCCTGTCGTATCTTCACCCGACTCTTCACGACCCCTTCGATCTGCTTGATCTTCTCCCCTAAATATCGCATCACCCCAATGCTGCTTCGGACGGCTAAAAAAAGATGCTCTTCCTTAAACAGCTCTCCCACTTGCCCTTCGTCCAATCCCTTGACCTCATTGCTTGTCATCCTTATCCCTAAACTCCGACTCACTATATTCTGAATGCTCAGAATATGCGAAGTCCGATGACGAACTAACTGTAACCGCTTCCGCAATAAATCCCGAACCGGCCTCTCTTGCTTGGGATAAATATATCCCTCTGGTAAGATCCCCAACCTTAACAGATTGGCTAACCATAACGCGTCCCTCTCATCATCCGAATGCTTTAAGCCTTCATACTGCTGAATTGCTGAAGGATTGGCTAAGTGAACCCGATACCCATGATCCATTAACCCATCCACTAGCCAGTACCAGTTGAATGTCGATTCAACCACCACCCCTTCCATTTCTTTCTGAAAGGGCTTTAAAAAACTCAGTGTGTTTCTCAGATCATTTGCAATCTTGTGCCTAAATAAAATTCTGTTCTCCTCATCGATGATCCCTACATAATGACTGTTTGCATGTAAATCAATTCCAGCATATAATCTCATACGGCACCTCCTTATAAAGTTTGGGATGCTTTAGCATAGCACAACTCACTTGTTGATTTGGCTATGCTGGAGGTGCCCTTTAGATGATTATCACATCTTCACATGTCACGATTTTTTCGAGGTTTCATCCATAAAAAAGTTGGCCCTTTTTAGTTTTTCTTGTTGATCTGGTCTTTTTCGTTTCTTTAGTTCGATAAAAGAGCAGAAGCTCAAAGCAAGACCGGATTGGAAGCGACCCCTAATTTTCCTTTAAAGCTCTGGACATCGGTTTTGCAAAATGTCATACTATGTAGGACTTATGGAGGTCCGGATTGAAGATATCAGAGTTTGAATGGGACGAAAGAAATGTTCTCCATTTCGAACTCGGCCACGGAATTGAGCCAGAGGAAGCCGAGGAGGTCTTTTTTCATGAACCTCTCTTCCGAAAGACCAAAAAGGGACATTATGTAGCCTTTGGTCCAACCAGCGCAGGAAGGTACCTGATCGTTATCTTTGAAAAGAGACCTAAAGGGATCGTTCGACCGATCACGGGTTGGGATATGAACCGATCAGAAGTTCAATATTATAAGAGGCATAGGAGGTGAAGGAACGTGAAGAAGGAAAAAGATAAACAGTGGGCGGATTATTATGACCAGGTAAACATTCTTGATGAACTCTTGGAAGAACCTGTTGAATTTACCTTGAGTGAACGGCTCCGCCGCGATATCCCTTCAAAAAGGAGAAAAAGGAAACTTCAGAATTTAACGATTAAGATAGACCCTCTTCAGGTCCAGGCCATTAAGAAATTGGCGACGACGAAATCGATCCCATATCAAACGTTGATTCGGTATTGGCTTTCAGAAGAAATTAAAAAAGAATTGAATCTGTTAAGGTAAACACAAGGCCTGAGGTGTCATCCATAAAAAAGTTGGCCATTTCATTTTTGTTTATCTTGTTACTCTGGTCTTTTTCGTTTCTCTGGTCTTTCTGGTCTATTTCGTTTTTCTGGTTTCTTTGGTTTATCTTGTTAAAGGCGGTCAGACCGCCAATGCATTATACATTTCTGACTAAATTATGTAGTCAACATCTCCAAGACCGTTGACTGGCCGGCAGTGTGCGCTGCCAAGCGCACAATTGGAATGACAGCTACCTTTCCGGGAAGCACATTTTTAAGGTGCTTTCATTTTTCAGTCAAGTGACATACTCATTTTCTGATTTGTCGTCCTCAATCACTTAGGACCGAATTCCTGAGTTAAGCGTTCCCATCCAGACCCATACCTTTGCTTCTTAATTTGTTGACTGAATTATTCAGTCAACATATAATGACCATCGATGCCAACGAATAAAAGAGATCATATGCAAGAGATGATGGTTAGTCTCTTTGGGTCTACGGCAAGGCCAAGAATCCTGAGTCTCCTTTTAAGCCATCCTCAACAGGCATTCTATCAGCGAGAAATCATGTACGAAACCGGACTGTCTCTTCAGGCGGTCCAACGAGAACTGGAGAATCTTATTAGTTTGGGGATTCTAAAGAAACGGGAGACAAAAGCGCGGATCTATTACCAGGTCGATACGACCTCGCCGTGGTTCAAGCCCTTAAGAGAGATTTGTGAATTGGTTGAGAGAGATTAGCAAAGTTCCTGACTGAATTTTTCAGTCAACAAATATTTGGACTCCTGGGGCAATTAGTGATCATAAAGAAGATTGATTCGAAGCAAGGAGAAATAGCTGAGCTGACAGCATTGCTGGAAGGTAAACTGACGTCTTACCAACGGTTCTTGATAGAAAGGGAACTGAAAGCGGTCAGGAGAGGATTTCATGGTGAGAAGGACTCTTCCTATTACATCGACTTTTATTTTGGAAATTCAAAAAACCGGGCCGTCATACACGATCTAAGGCTGGAGCATAGGGGGCAGGTCGCCCAGATCGATCATCTCCTGATCAATCGGATGTTTGACATTTACGTTCTTGAATCCAAGAATTATTCTTATAAGCTTAAGATCAGCCCGGAAGGAGAATTCCAGGTTTATTATGGCAAGGAATACATTGGGATCCCCTCTCCTATTGAACAGAACAAGAGACACGTACACTTACTCGATCTTTTCCTGAGACATCACCATATTCTTCCAAAACGAATGGGAATTTCAATAAGACCGAGATTCAAGGACCTTGTTTTGGTCTCACCCAAGTGCATCATATCGAGGCCACTGGAGAAAAAATTTGATACCAGGTCTGTTATCAAGGCAGATACCCTAAGAACGAAAATAGATCAGGAAGTTGATAAGCAGAACCCCCTTGCCGATTTGGCCACGATAAGCAAGATTTGCTCTTCTTCCACCCTCACGGGAACGGCGAGAAGACTGGCAGATTTTCATAAACCCAAGAAAGTAGATTTTACGGCAAGGTTCGGTTTGAAAAATCCCGGTTTCAGGCACCGGTAATTCGGTACTAACCAAGGAGGAAGAGATGATCTACGAACTGCGCATCTATGAGGCTATCCCCGGCAAGCTCCCGGCCCTAAACGAACGCTTTGCCAAGATTACGATGGGCTACTTCGAGAAATATGGACTGAAAATGGTCGGCTTCTGGACGGACGAGATCGGCATGAGTAACCGCCTCACCTATATGCTCGCCTTCGACGACATGGCGCAGCGCGATAAGGCGTGGGCCGGTTTCAGGGCCGACCCGGAGCGGGTAAAGGCGTTCGCGGAGACCGAAAAGGACGGACCTCTTGTCGCCCGAGTCACAAACACGATCATGCGCCCGACAGCATACTCGCCGATGCAGTAGCGCTCCGTAGCGGCTCGTGTGCGAGGGGTATGGAAAGAGCTTTGGGGGTGACATCTTCACATGTCACGATTTCTTAGGTGGCATCCATAAAAAAGTTGGACATGGTTGAGGATTAAGCGGTGGGGAGGAGGTGGGCCCAGACTTCATCGGCAATACCTTCCGTGGCCTGAAAGTTTCCTTATCATTGGACATTGCCTGAAGAGTAGTGTCAAACTCCTCTCTTTGAATGAATCCATTCAGAAAGCTTCTTTAGATCCGGGCTTCTTTTGAACAAGGGATCTTTTCTCTCCTGATAGACACTCAAATTCTCCTCGAAGGTGGGCCTGGGATTAAGGTAGAAGATGCCGAGGGGGAGTTTTTCGACCTCCGATGCCATTCTAAGTGCTTCGATTCTGTCGTGAGGATCATAGGAAGAGTCAAGATAATACGTCTTTGTCTTGAACCACTGATAGGTATTCAGTTTATTATAGGTCACGCAGGGCTGAAGGACGTCAACCAGGGAATATCCTTTATGAGAAATCGCCTTTTTGATCATCTCTTTCGTCTGACTGATATCGCCTGCAAAAGCTCGTGCAACGAAGGAGGCTCCCAGGGTGATCGCAATCGCAAGGGGATTAAAGGCTTCGTGGAAAACGCCTTCCCTTTGAACCAGCGTCTTGAATCCTTGCAGGCTCGTTGGCGATGCCTGTCCTTTCGTTAATCCATAGACCATGTTGTTGTGGACGATATTAGTGATATTCGGATTTCTTCGGATAGCATGAATGAAATGGTTTCCCCCCTCGCCATACATGCAGCCATCACCACTCTCGTCGATGACGATCAATTCGGGATTTGCCGCTTTAATGGCAGTTGCCACTGGCAAGGACCGTCCGTGTAGTCCATTGAAAAGGTTACATCGATAGTAGTGTGGTGCCTTCGCCGCCTGACCAATACCAGACACCACGACAAGCCTTTCGGGTTTGATATCTAATTCAGATAACGCCTGTTTCAGGGCATTGAGAATTGAGAAATTGCCGCAACCCGGACACCAAGCGATATCGATCTCTCCCATATCAAACTGTTTTGTATCCATCTGCTCCACCTCCAACTACAAAATGGACTTTAGTTGTTCTTCCAGTTCCTCGACAGAAAAAGGCAAGCCGTTATATTTGAGGATTTTATGATCCATGTCGAATCCTGTCTGAAGTCGGATGAGCTGGCCAAACTGGGCAGTACCGTTGTTCTCGACGATCACTCTTTTCTTTGCCTTCTGAAGATGATCGACGGCATCCGGATGCAAAGGATAGACCTGCTTGAAATGGAGGAATGCAATGTCCTTTGTTCCCAGTTTTTCAAGAGATTCCTTGATTGTGTGATAGGTTGACCCCCACCCGATGATCAATGTCTTGTAATTCTTCGGCCCAACGAGCTCAGGAAGAATCACGTCCTTTTTAAGAAGATCCAATTTCTTAAATCGCTTGTTGACCATCTTGGTCCTCAGGTCAAGATCTTCCGTGATATGGCCTTCTTCATCGTGCTCGTCGCTATCAAGAACCACAAGCCCTTCACCGAAACCTGGAATCCCCCGGGGGGAGAGACCGCTCTCTGTAAGCTGGTAACGCTTATAGCCTTGCTTCGTTTCAACAAAATGTTTTTGTAGTGGGATTCGTGCTGGATCAAGGGATGGGATATTGTAGTGAGACTCCAGGAGGTATTGATCCGTCAGGATGAAAACGGGAACTTGATAATGATCCGCAAGGTCAAAAGCCTTCTGAGCCAAATAAAAACAGTCTTCGATTGTTCCAGGGGCTAAGATGATCCTCGGAAATTCTCCATGACCTGCGTGAAGGGCAAAAAGGAGTTCTCCTTGTTCTGTCCTCGTCGGCAGTCCTGTTGCTGGTCCTGGTCGCTGACCGATGTGGACGACCATGGGAGACTCGATCATTCCTGTGAGGCTGAGTCCTTCCACCATGAGGGCAAAACCTCCTCCACTGGTGGAGGCCAGGCCCCTTCCCCCTGCGTACCAGGCTCCGATCCCCATGTTCATGGCACTGATTTCATCTTCTGCCTGTTCAACGATGATTCCGAATTCCTTCGAGTGCTCGGCAAGGAGGACGGCGACGGCCGTCGAGGGAGACATGGGATAGAAGGAAAGAAAATTACATCCTCCGGCGACGGCGCCCATGGCTAGGGCTTCCACGCCATCGATCAGGATTTCATCTTTGGTTTCATTGCGCTTGACGAGATCGATTTGAATTTTTCTATTTCGCAACAATTCATCGCTTACCTTGTAGCCTCTTCTTGCCGCCTCAAGATTCTTCTGGACGATAGTCTCATCCTTTCCTGCAAAATGGTGACTGAGGTAACGATCCAGAACTTCCCTGTCCACTTTAAGAAGTCCGGCGAGCAAAGCAACAGCAACCGTATTCGAATAGATGGGTCCTCCTATTTCTGAAGTGATTTCAGAAAGAGGGATATCGATCGCGCTCTCCCCCTGATATTCCTTGCCATAAGTTTTCTTCTCTCCCAGGATAACAGTCTTGTTTGATATTCTTTTCTGAACGTGACGCACAGCCCCTGGACTGAAAGGGATCAGCAGATCGATACGGTCCACGGGTGCTGAGATTCTCTTAGAGGATACACGGATCAACGTTGAATTACTTCCTCCTCGAATTCGAGACATGTATTCCTCTGTAGAAAAGACATGGTATCCTGAGCGTATTAATGTTTGGGTGAGAATATGTTCGACCGTTTGAATCCCTTGACCGGCCTCCCCGCACAGTACGATCGACACGTCCTCATGGAATCTCGAAATCAAGTCATTCTTCATGGTTACTCCATCCCGAGGCTCTTTGAATGAGTACTATCGGCCTCAGATATTTTTCTCTTCTTCCCCTCTACAAGTTTAGACCTTTCCTCCTCTGGTTTCTATGTTATGAATCTCTTTTCGGAGTTGCCATTTGGCAATAAGAAGGGGAAAGAGGTTTTCATGTTATTCGAACAAAGCCTTCTATTCCTCATCCATAGTTTGCAAGGTAGGCGAGGATAGCATGGAGGGCTGCGCTGATGAAGAGAATCATTCCGGTTCTCCGATGCATTCGGAATGGCACTTTGATCCATCGGAGTCCTGTACTGAGCTGGAACAAGATCAGGATCATGTTGATAAATCCCAGGATTAAGATGATCGAAACACCGCCGACCTTCATATAAACTCCTCCAATTGTAGATGATTACTTCACCATTATTTTGTGCTTTGCAGGACCTCTGCTACCATGATTATTGCAGCTCGCCTCTGCAACAATTTCCACATCTTCCGTCACCTTGATCTTAATTTCTTTGGTAAAAACAGCTCCTTCAGGTCGATTCTCTTTGGTATAGTCCCAGCGGGCGACCTCTTTCTTATTGGCCATCACTTTCAACCACTCGGTATAATGTGAGGCCGTATTTACATTATGGGTCGCCGTGATCCGGAGCATCACCTCGGATCCTTTGACAACCTCGGTCGGTGCCTCAATGGAAGCTTCTGACTTGTTAGCAGGGGCAAGGCTTACTTGGAATAACAAAATCGCCAACACTACGATTCCAACCAACACTCCTTTTTGCATTTTTCACCTCCGGCAAAATTAGGAGTAGCAATTCGGTATTTGTTTGAGTTCATGTTCTCATCCTCTACCCTTGTCACAATGAAAGATTTCGCATAAATTTCACAAGACCTGTCTTTTCTTATTTCATCAGCTTTATGCCAAGAATCCAATTGAAGAAACCTACCATAACTCCTAACTCCAGCGGTATTGCATCGTGAAAACATGTTAGGAAACCTTTCATCCCCTTTAAAGAGGGAAGTTGCTGAATCTCCTTAATCATAACCCCCTGGGGACGATGCCCTCTGTGGCGGCTTTTCTATTGAGTAACTCTCAATATGATCCAACTGACTAAGCGGTCGCCTTGGCCCTTAAAGTTTAAATTTACGAAAAAATCGTTTCCAAGAAAGATAGTATAAATCCTTAAACCCTCTCATTTCGATTGCAGGAGACGCTGCCAACGACTGACATGTCCATCCTCGTCAGAACCATCTCCTTCTATCACTCTCCGCGTGTCTTCATTCCAATCGATGCCCTGCAACAATTGGCCATAATGGTGGACGGCTTTTTTCTCCAACCAGATTGCTGTCTTAAGAACGGCCCGCGTGCCCAACAGTCGGGAACCGAAGCCAATGATAAAACCAACCATCCAATACGCCCATCTTAGTTTGCTTGGTCTTAAACCATATTCATACAGTTTAACCTGAAAATCTTGGATATGGGTCATCTCATTGCACATGGCAATGATTAATTGACGATTGAGTTCAGAGGGGATTTTTGTGAGTTGAAATTTATAAATATTGGCTGCCATCGTTTCCAAGGTGTGGAAGGTCAGCAAGGCTTTTTCTATTTGTCTCAATTGTTCCACCGGTATTCCCTCTCCTCGAAACTTAAAATCTTCGATCCCCATTGGAGTTCTTATCATAGATTTATCATTGGATTCTTGCATTGATTGTTCCATATAGAATCCTCCTTCCCTACTTAAATCTCTATTGCAAACATTAAGGCTTCACCAAGGATTGGATGATGGGTGAAGCATTTTGATCGAAGGGATTTGTTCTCATTGCCAGAGAAAAGAGATAGGGATAATTTTCTTTCAAATGTTTCATATAGTCCAACCATTGTTGGGAGAGCAGCACGTATGCCCTTTTGATATCGTTCGCAAGATGCTCATAGTCCTCCTTCGGCAAGCTGCTAAAATCCTCTCTTTGGACTAATTCCTCCAAAAGATGAAAAATTCCCCAAAGAAGTTGTGTAAAGGATTCGTGTTCTAATAGATTAGGATTTTCCAACAGTCGTAATAAAAAATCCCTTTCTCCAATCAGTAAACTTTTTAAGTTTTGTAAGTCGTTCATTTGGATATCAACATGATAATCGTACTTTCTGAGTCGGCGATGAACATCGGTGAATTGTTGATCAGACCAACTTTGACTAACAATAAGATTCTTTCTGATCTCTTCCAATTTAGGATCGAAGTCAGAAAAAAGGGTCAAGAGCTTGGTCCCTATCTCACTGAAAAAGGCCCCTACGATCATGTTCAACTTTTCCAATTTTGCTCTTTTTTCTCTTTCGGAAAGCAAATGATGGAGGACCAAGGTTACCAACAAAACCTCAACGGGAACAAAGGCAATATCTCCTATAAGATATAGGAAAATATGGTGAGTATCCCTAAAAATTACAAAATGAATAAGATAAAGAATGGACGAGGATAAAACTAAAAATATTCCCAAAATTACCTGCCAGCTGAGACGTTTCATAATAACTCCGTAACTGTCGTTGCCATGATCTGAAGAATTTTAAATAAACCGCTTCCAGAAATTCTTAAAGAGTCTCTTTCATCTGAATTTCTTAAGGGCGAAAGATTGATCACTTGCCGCTGTTCCCCTCTTTCTGACGGCTTATTGTTAGCCAGGACGAGAAAAGAAAGTTACGTCAATTTTTTAAGAGCGTTTAATATCGCTCCATAATCCGGTTCCTTTGAGATTTCCTTGACTAATTCAATATATTGAAGGATTCCTTGTCGATCTACAATAAAAACCGCTCTCGCCAGTAGCCTCAGTTCCTTTATTAAAACCCCAAAGGAAATGCCAAAGGAAGCCTCCCGGTGGTCCGACAATGTTTGAACCTTGTTTACACCAGCTGCAGCACACCAACGTTTCTGCGCGAAGGGTAAATCCATGCTGATGGTTAAGATCAGAATCTCCGTGCCCAAACGACTTGCCTCTTCATTGAACCTCCTTGTCTCTAAATCACACACCGGAGTGTCAAGAGATGGGACAGAAGAGAGGACACAGAGTTTGCCTTGGTAGGATGAAAAATGAACTGGGGAAAGGTTATTGTCCAGAACAGTAAAGTCTGGTGCTTTTTCTCCAACCTTAACCTCATTTCCCATTAAGGTTAGGGGATTTTCTCTCATTGTAATGAGTCCATGTCGTTCTTTCATTTCGACCTCCGTAATTTCTTGTTAGCGAGACACCTTAATTTTTCAAAACAACTTTATTTGTCACAAAGGCACTTCTCTCGGAACCCTTTTCTCCGAGAATCACTTAATCGATCTTCTTGAACATTTCACCTTTGATTCCACACACCGGGCAAGTCCCAGGTGCCTGTTTCTCTGCTGTGTATCCACAAACAGGGCAGACATAATAGGAATA
>Ga0315314_1004743_pt1 | contig 10084 bp, 9 predicted proteins | sample TDP9_MG_FD_203631 | JGI IMG/M metagenome (GOLD analysis project Ga0315314, IMG submission 203631) | Freshwater sediment microbial communities from Lake Towuti, South Sulawesi, Indonesia - TDP9 | ecosystem: Environmental > Aquatic > Freshwater > Lake > Sediment | place: Indonesia: South Sulawesi... | reverse complement strand
TACTTTGAGCGTCTTCTCGACCACCTTCCGAACGACCATGCCGGCCGTCCGCTGATCGCGAAGGCTGCCGATGTTCTCAGCAAGCTGCTGCAGGCTCGTCGGCTGGAGCGCATCGCGCCGGTTCCGGGCGATCCTTTCCTCATCGAGCTCCATGAGATCGCAGGAGAGGAACTGGCGGACGGTGCTGCTTCGGGCACCATCGTGCGTTGCCTGGAATGGGGGTATCGGTGGAACGGTGACCTTGTTCGCCGAGCGAAGGTCACCATAGCCCGGTAGCAGGCGAGGAGATCTGATGTGGCAGAGAGCATGCTGCTCTGCGTCTCCCGTGACGCCGGTGACGGCGTTTCCCCGGCCTGTCACGCCTCTACGCTGGGTGCCCTCCGTCCCTTCCCTCCTAGGCACCGCAGCCTGACCCGTGACCACTTCGCCAGTACTGTGCCAATCACTGCGAGGCCGGCCGCCGCCTCCAAGCGTCGTACAGCATGTCTTGGACACCGCGCAGTAGCGTTTGACGCCGCCCGTAGATTCTGCTATCCTCTAGCCGGCCCTCATGGCTGATGCTCCCCCCAACCCGCGAGCTCGCACCTTCGCGGCAGGAGACGCTCGATGCGGGGGGTCATCGCAGATAGCATAGCTCTGTCGTCGTCACCGTGGTCACCGGTGTCGCTTCCGTTTCACCGCGACCTGGCGCGCGGTTGGGAAGCTGGCGCTTCAGTAGCAGGCATGAGGATATCACCGCGGAGCCAGGCCGGGGCGCAAGGAGGCCGCTATGGCCAGCAAGAGTCTGTACGTTGGGAATCTGAGCTACTCCATAACGGAGAGCTCGCTTCGGGACTTGTTCGCGGAGTACGAACCCACCGCCGTCCGGCTGATTGGCGATAAGGGCTTCGGCTTTGTGGATGTCCCGGCAGAGAAGGCGGCCGATGCCATCGCTGCCATGAATGGCCGGGAGGTGGATGGCCGCGCTATTGTTGTGAATGAGGCGCGCCCTCGGACCGAGCGCGGCGGCGGAGGCGGGGACCGTCGTGGCGGCGGCTTTGGCGGAGGCGGCGGCCGCCGTGGTGGTGGGCGTCGCTGGTAGGCGTGCCTGATCGAGACCTCATCTGCCAATGGTGTGGTCGGCCCTTCGCCTACTCCGAGCGCGCACGGGCTGCAGACGAACAGGGTGGCTTTCCGGCGCCCCGCGGCTGCGCGGATTGCCTGCAGCAACGCCACGCGGCCGACGCTGCTAAGCGCGCTGCCTGGGCGCACTACTGCGCCCAGGTCAGAGCACTACGAGTGCTCGCGGCCGCCTCGCTTTCCCGGCCAGCAACGCGTGGCGGCGCTCAAGTCGGAGCGCGCCCCTTCGTGCGCATTCTCCTCAGCAGCATCTCTGCACTTTGGCCCTCAGGCGTGTCGGGGGCACCGCGGACTAGCTTTTCGAGTTCCGGCACGGCCTTCTGGTAGTCGCCGAGCCTGCCGTAGGTAAGGGCTAGGTTGAGTCGAGCTCGATGATAGTGTGGATCGAGCTGCACCGCGCGCGAGAAGGCCTTCCAGGCCTCCGGGTAGGATTGCTGCCGAAAGTGGACGACCCCTCGCAGGTTGTACGCACGAGCCGAGTTGGGATCCAGCCGAATCCAGTTGTCGCAGGCAGAAAGGGCCTTCGCGTACTCCTTCAGCTCCAACGACAGCATGGCCACCCCCTGCCACACTGCGGCATCCCTGGGAGACAAGCCGGCCGCCCGTTCGAGGTGTTTCAGCGCCTCGGAGGAGTTCCCACCACGGCCTGCAAGTTCGGCGAGTAAGAGGTAGCACTTGGGATTGCGGGGGTCCAGCCGCGCGGCCTCCTGCGCGTAGGGAAGAGCCTCTGCTAGCCGCCCCTGGTCTCGCAGCAGTTCTGCCATGGCGGCATGGTGGTCGACCGCGGTTGGCATGAGCTTGATCGCCTCACGGAAGGACTGCTCGGCCTCGCTCCGTCTCCCCAGTCTCTTGTAGGTGACGCCCAAGTTGTAGTAGACACTGGCGTTGCCTGGAAGTAATTCCAGCGCCTTCTTGCTGGAGGCCAGAGATCTCTCAAGATACTTCTGCGCAGCATCCGCCGAGGCTTCCAGCTCGGCCAGTCGGCCCCAGGCATAGGCGGAAACGTAGTGAGACACAGCCGAATATGGGTTGAGGTGAATGGCCTCGTCGGTGAGTTCGGCTGCCTCCCCATAGTTCCCGGCGTTTGCGGCAGCCCGAGCGCGCTGGAGCTTCACGTTGGCCTCCGCGGGGCGGACGGTCAGCCAACCAATGACCCCCACCAAGAGGCAGAGGGACAGGCCGACCAACAGGAGAGCAACAGGGGAAAGAGGCTTGAAGCGCAGCTGGCGCAAGCGAGGGCCACTCTGTTCCGCGCCAGGGGATGGCAGCCAGCCCGCGGCCAGGGTGATGAATCCCAGGGACAACCAGAAGAATGTCGCGGGACCCGTCTGGCGGAAAGTCACGCCGAAGAAGTTCTGGAAGAGAAATGCTGTCACCCCGACAGTGGTGGCCAGGCCCAGCCGGCGCCATGCGTCATCAGGATGTCGCAGGGAGACACGAAGCGCGGTGACATAGAAGCCCACCAGCAGGGCGAGAAGGAGGAGGCCTCCGATCATGCCGGTTCCCGCAAGCGCCTGAAGATACTCGTTGTGGGCATAGCTTGGGATGAGCATTCTGTCCGCGGGCTGCTTCAGCTCCGTGTACCATTCCGGCGCCAGGCGCTCGAGGGAATAGACCCGAAAGGTCCCAAATCCCTTCCCCAGCACCGGATTCTCTCGAAATACGTCGAACGCGATCTGCCGATGCAGCCGGCGCTCGGGGCCGTACGGATCTTGGAAATGCAGCACCTGCTGGACTCTCTGCTGCTGCCCCTTGGGCAGGTGCCGATAGGCCAGCACTCCAAGCCCGGCCAGGGCAATCAGTCCGACGAGAATAGCAGGCACCACCACCCGCAAGATGGCCCGGCCCCCCCCCCCGAATCACAATGAGCGCCAGCATGATCACGCTGCCAAAGCCAAGCCCGATTACAGGCGAGAGGGTTATGGAGAGGTATAAGCACAGCGCGGCCATCGCCGCCACCGCGAAGAAGAAGGTTGAGGCAGCGATGGAGGGCCATGTAGCGCGCTTGACTCCTCTGGTCCGCTCGGGCCAGGTGTGGGGCCAGCCTGCGGTCAGTGCCAGAGGCAGAATGAGGGCCAGAAAGCTGGCCAGGTAAGTGGCGTTGCCCAAGAAGGAGAAAACGCGGACCGTGGGTGTCTCCCAGGAGATGGGGTCCCGTCCGGCGGCCTGGAGGAATCCGTAGATGCACACGGGAAGCACAGCGAAGCAGGCCCCCGCAATCACCCGGCGCACCTGGGCCAGCGAGGCCAGAGAAGCGATGGCGAGCCAGTAGAGCGCGACATGTGCGGCCAGGCGCCCGAACTCAGAAATCGTGGCATGCCAATAGCAAGAGTGGAAAATGCTGATGCCGGCCCACAGCGCATAGACCAGCACCAGGAGATTGAGCCGCGAGGCCGCCCAACATAGCCGCCCGCGGGCCAGGCTGGCCAGCAACCACAATGCCAGCCCAAGGCTCACTCCCACCGCCAGCACCACGTCCTTCACATCACACACGTTGGCAGAGTACCGGCTGATGGCGAGGGGCACCGCGATCACCACCGCGATGAGCACGGCCTCGCCCAGCCTCTCCGGCCACCTGCTCTGCGGTCGGGATTCAGCCTTCCGAGCTTGCTTCCGCTGCTTTCTCATGCGAACTTCAGCCCCGGTCTCACGCCGATTGAGGCCGCGCTTCCATCCCCCACCCGCGCCACTGTCGCGCCCCTCCAGTACGACGACAGCCGCCAGAGCTCCTGTCTCTGCGCGAGACAGCGGCTTGCTGTAGGCCTTGGCGGCAGCTTCCTCGCGGGATTCCCATGCGGCAGGCAGGAACCGCCCAGGTAGGATGTCGAATAATACCCCCAGAAGGTGTCGCATATTGCGTTCGTCTCTCCGGTCCTTTGGCTCTAGCACGATAGGGGGGCGATTCTCGCGCCCACGGCTCCGTAGGAGGGACCCTCTCGATGCATGATGTTGTCGTGGTCGGTGCCGGGCCTACGGGATGCTATGCGGCCAGAGAGCTGGCCCGACTCGGCTACGAGGTGCTCGTCCTGGAGGAGCACACCGAGGTGGGAGAGCCTGTGCATTGCACCGGCATTATCAGCCTAGAGGCCTACCGTCGCTTTGATCTGGACCCCTCCTGCGTGGAGGCCTATCTCTCCAGCGCCAGATTCGTGTCTCCCTCGGGCCAGTCCTTTCGGGTCAGCTCCGAAGAGGCGAGGGCGGTGGTGGTGGACCGGCGGCGATTCGACCAGTTGCTGGCCCAGGAGGCCCTGGCCAACGGCGCCAGCTTTCTGTTGGGCACCAGAGTCGAAAGCATTGCGGCGGCACCGAACCATGCCGCCGTCCAGGGTCGCTGCCTGGGAGAGTCGGTTTCGTTCCAGGCCTCTTTAGTCATTGTGGCCACTGGCACAGACGAAACCCTCACCCGTCAGGTGGGTCTGGGGCAGTGCTTGGGGCAGCGGCTGTTCGGGGCTCAGCTTTTCGCGGAGGCCAGCGTGCTGGAGGAGGTGGAGGTGCACGTAGGCCGCACCGTGGCACCTGGTGGCTTCGCCTGGGCGGTGCCGGCGAACGGACACGGCTGTCGGGTGGGCTTAGTTGCCCAGGGGCGGACGCAAGAGCGGCTGCGCAGATTCGCCCGAGCGCTCGAGGCGCGAGGAGCAATCCATTGCAATGGCGCTGAGATAAGGTGCCGGGCTGTTCCCGCCGGCCCGCGCAGGCCCTCCTATGGTGATCGAATCATGATAGTAGGAGACGCTGCTGGCCAGGTCAAAGCGACCACCAGCGGAGGGGTCTACTACGGGCTGTTGGGCGCGGAGGCGGCCGTGCAGGAGGCAGACCGGGCCCTGCGAACCGGCGATATGAGCGCCGGGCAACTGGCGCGCTATGAAGAGCGGTGGCTGAACGCGATTGGGGCGGAGCAGCGGCTGGGCCGTATGCTCCGCAGGCTCTACGTCAGCTTCAGCGACAGGGACATCGAGGCTCTCTTCTGGCTAGCGCGGCGGGCTCGTGTCCCCCGAGCGCTGGGCAGGCTGCCATTTGACTGGCACAGCGCAGGCCTGCTCACCACCCTCTGGCGGGTCGTCTTTGGCCCGGGCACCACAGGCCGAGGCGAAACCGCTGCTGCCTTGGAGAGAGATTGAGTAGCTCTCTTTCCCGGCCAGGCCATGGAACCGGCAGCGGAAGCCTAGAAGCCATTTCATAACCCGTTTATAGGAGAGAATGGACGAGACAAGGCCTTCCTGTCATGGAGGTATGATCCATGGCACGGAGGCGGTTCCTGACAGATGAGATGGGGGAGAAGATCGGTCCGCTGCTGCCGGAGCTGCCGGTGAACCCGCGGGGCGGCCGGCCCTGGCGGCAGAATCGGGAGGTATTAGAGGGGATTCTCTGGATACCGCACACTGGGGTGCCTTGGGCGGACCTGCCGGAAGGATATCCCAGCCCTTCCCCCTGCTGGCGACGGTTGCGGCGCTGGGAGGAGGAAGGGCTGGGGCTGGAGATCTGGCGCACCTTCCTTGCCCAGCTCAACGAGAAGGCAAGCCTGGACTGGCAGGAAGCCTTCCTGGATGCGAGCTTCGCACCCGCCAAAGGGGGGGGCGAAGCCGTGGGAGCCACCAAGCGGGGCAAGGGCACAAAGTGGGTGGTGGTGGTCGACAGCCAGGGTCTTCCTCTGGGAAGCTAAGTTACCTCGGCAGCGACCCTCGACACCATCCAGGCGGAAGGTCAGCCCGAACGGGTGATCGCGGACCGCGCCTACAATTCCGATCCGCTGCGGGAGACCTTCGCGGAACGCGGCCTGGACTCGATCTGTCCCCACCGCAGCAATCGTACCCGCCCCAAGACCCAAGACGAGCGCAAGCTGCGCCGCTATCGCCGGCGCTGGATCATCGAGCGCACCGCCGCTTGGCTGGGAAACTTCCGCCTCCTGGTAGTCCGCTATGAACGGCACCTCCTTATGTATGCGGCCTTCTTCCATCTCGCGTGCTGTCTGATCCTCGTTAGGTGGTTATGAAATGGCTTCTAGTCAGATGAACTCGCGGGGATGCCGACGTCTCAACTCAGGTATCGCCCACCCGCGGCCAGTCTCTTCGAGACGCTTGCAGTAGCTCGCAAGCTGCCCTTTGGCATGGCAGGGGCCGCCTTCGTGGAGCACCGTCCAGAGCGGATCACTGGCCCCAGGGAGCATACTCGACATCATCCGCTCATGCCATTGCTGGAGATAGGCCATGGCTTGGCGACATAGCTCGGGGCGCTGCGGGGCCAGGTCTGCCTGTTCATGGTCTGTCTCAACATCGAACAGCATCTCATCGGGGAAGAGATGGTAGCCGTCGTGATAGGTGCGCATGTATAGCGAGGGGCCGAACCGCACCGAGCGCTGGCACACATGTGCGCACTGGCCCAGCACGAGGTACTCGCGCCCGCAGTCCCGACCTTCGAGAAGAGCGGGCGCGTAGCTCTGGCCGTCCCAGATCTCTCGCGGCGGTTGTCCGAGAAGCTCGGCGAGCGTGGGCGCAAGGTCCAGGCTATAGTGGAGGCCGTGATCCACCTGCCCCTCCCTACAGCCGGGCCAGCGGATGATCATCGGGATGCGGCACGTAGAATGATCTGCCGTACCGTGTTCCCCGTAGATGCCAAGCTCGCCCATATTCTCGCCATGGTCGGCCATGACAATGACGACCAGATCATCCATCAGCCCCTTCTCCTTCAGCGCGGCGAAGAGCTGGCCGATGTGGCTGTCCATATAGGCGATCCCACAGTCATACCCATCAATCATGCGTTTCACGTCATCCAGATTCCTGAGCTCCGATGGCTGGCGAGGAAACCGGCCGGCCTGCAAAGGCTCGTTTGTGAAGCCGTTGATCTCATGCGGCGAGTGAGGCCCGACTTTCCTCCGATGCTGCGCGAAGAGGTCCGGCGTCAGCCAGGTTGGGATCGGATCATCGTTGAAGGGGTTGCCGAAGGTGACTGGGGCACGGTAGGGGGTGTGAGGGTCCCAGTAGTTGACATGCAGGAACCAACTGTCGCGCTCAGCGTTGCGCTCGATCCAATCGAGGACAGTCGGCGTGACATCCTCTGCTGATTCCCAGCCGAGCTTGCCGGTGTTGTATATCTCGCGGAACCCGGCATAGAACCACCAGGCGCCGTGGCGTTCAGCGAAGGGGCTGACGCTGACGGTGTGGAATCCGGCGTCGCGAAGAAGCCCGATCACACTGTCCTCCCGCGTCCGCCCCCAGAAGTTGCGGCTCTCCCCTTCTGAGCGAGGTTCGGCGGCAGTTCCGCTGTGTCCAACAATGCCGGTGTGAATCCCGAATCGCCCGCTCATCAAAGCCGCTCGAGACGGCAAACACGGGGCGTCTGAACAGTAGCAATTGGTGAAGATCACCCCCTCCCGGGCGATCCGATCGAGATTCGGCGAGGTGTTGCGGCGATAGCCATAGCACCCCAGATGATCGGGACGAGTCGTGTCGAGGTCCAGGAGAAGGATGCGCATGAGTTCATCCCTCTAGTCGTTCCTTTAGTGCCCGGCGTCAGTGACTGGAGGCACCCGCGCTGTAACAGGGCAGCAGCAATCGCCGAGTCCCCCTTGAGGCCGATACGTCATCATCCTCTAGTGTCCACGACGTTGGGCCGGCCCTCTGCCCGTGTCGCCACAATCGGTCCATCCGAGTATCTGCGCCGGCAAGAGGGCCACCGAAAAGCTGGCCGGAAGCCTCCACGGCTCGCGCCTGCTGGCTTCCGGCCCATCGGCTAGTCTTGACGGGTACTTGTTGACTCGCGCGTCCCTCATGGGTCTTACCGTACCGCGACGGAAGGCTCTGTTCTCGCTAGGGGTAGTAGAGGATCTTGAGCGCGCGCTGCTCGGCAAGGAGTGCCGTACCCTCGGCAAAGCGGCTCAGTGGTAGCTCTACGCTATTGAGCGCGGCCAGACGAAGCCCGCCGGTCCTGAGAAGTCCCATCGCGTAGTGAGCTGCTTCGAGGAAATGACCCTTGTAGCCGTACAGGGTTAGTGTGTAGTGGCGACGTTCGAAGCTGTAGGGATGATGCGGCACGCCGAAAAGAGCGACGCCCTCTTTGGTGATGTCCATCTGAAACTCGACCGACTCGTGGTTGCCAGAGCAGTCAATCGCATAGTCCACTCCGTTGCGATTGGTGTAGCGAGCCGCCTCCTCGCTGCGGGGATCAAGCGCCTCGTCTGCGCCCAGAGTGCGCGCCATTTCGCAGCGTTTCGGGTTCAGATCAAAGCCTAACACTAGAGCTGCTCCCGCCGCTCTGGCCATCTGCACCGCGATGAGGCCCGCCGGCCCCAAGCCCCCGATCGAAACCCGTTCTCCGTATAGGCGCGGCAAGGTAAGGAAACACCCGGCGACGCACATCGCCATTTCGAGACTGGCCGTCTCTGCCGCGCTCAGGTTCGCCGGCCGCAGCAGCAAGGTGGCGGTTGGCACACAAGCTTTCTCGGCATAGTAGCGGCTGTCATCTTCTCCCATGACGCGCCAAACCACCACCGGGTCACCCGGAGCAAAGGCTTCCACTCCGGGACCAGTGCTCTCAACAACGCCGGCCATCTCGTGGCCCGGCTTCCCGGGGAGCGCCGGATAATGGGGATACCCAGGTCGGTCTAAAATGTCCCGCCCCGACATCATAGTGAGGTCCCACTGCGGGCAACTGGCAATCGCCTCTACGCGCACGACGACCTCATTCGGTCCGGGAGTCGGGTCCTCGATCTCGACTATCGTCGCCTTCCCGGGGGCTTGAATCTGAAGTGCTTTCATGCTAACTCCTTAGCGGGTGGTCATTTCGGTTCGGCGGTCACAGCCGCTGTCGGCTTCTCAGCCGCTCCAGCTTCTGGGTGGAGATGAGCTGAGAGAATTGCTGCGCGGCGCGCTGGAGCCGCGCGAGTGGCTCCGGCGGGAAGAGGGCGACCCACTCGGGCGGCACCGAACCCGCGCCGTGCAGGGCGCCGGCAAGCATGGCGGCGCGGCCGGCAATGGTGTCAGAATCCCGGCCGATGTTGGTGGCGCCAATGGCCGCCTGGCGCACATCGCCTCTGGCGATCTTAAACATGGCCAGGGCGAATCCCCACACTTCCAGGGGATCAATCAGGTGATAGAGCAGGCATTTCTGGTAGAGCTCGGCGCGAGCGGCCAACACATCGTCGTATTTCTCCGCAATCTGAAGACACGTGCTCAGGTAATCGTAGGCGCTATCGAACGGCCGTTGATCAAAGGTGTGCAGCCCGCTTCTCGGAGCCACGCGCAACGCCGCCTGCAGGACGCTGTCAACGGTAGCGTCGGGCCGCAGGGCCTCGGCCACCGTCGCCGCCAACATCGTGGCAGCGATCACGTCGAGACCGCGCTGGTACATGTAGGAAATCGCCGTGGCATCAATCGCCGCATACTCGGGGTCGGCCAAGTGATAGAGGCCCACCGGCTCCATGCACATCACCGTTGAGCCGGTAACCACGCTCCAGTGGCCGGTGATGCGCGGATCCCAGCCATGGCAAATCAGATCGTAGGCATTCCCCATGCACAGGATGTAGAAATGATCCCGGTTCAGGCGCTCCTTCCAGGTGTTGCCAAAATGTCGCGCCAAAACCGGAAGGCCATCGCGCTCGAGGTAGGTTTCCGCGAGCAACATCGCCACCTGGTTGTCGTCCTCTCCCTCCAGCCGTCCGGGATCCAGCACAGTGCTTATCCCGCCGGGATACTGGCGATCTATCTCGCAGTAGGACCGCCCCTCCACCGGAGACCCCATGGCGTTACCGATGGCGCTCGCCAGCATGCACCCATAGACCTTCTCGTACAGCAAGGAAGACTCGTTCTCGCGCGCCGCCGCCAGCCGCTCCGTCACCGCGATGATCTCTTGCTCTTTGCGCAGGCGTTCATGAACCACCTCGGTCAGCGGGAACCAGGCGGACGCTGTGGGTTCCGCCCAGCTTCGCCATTCCGCGGGGAAGGCCTCAGGACCGCGCAGGGCCCCCATAACC
>Ga0315314_1004742_pt1 | contig 10088 bp, 10 predicted proteins | sample TDP9_MG_FD_203631 | JGI IMG/M metagenome (GOLD analysis project Ga0315314, IMG submission 203631) | Freshwater sediment microbial communities from Lake Towuti, South Sulawesi, Indonesia - TDP9 | ecosystem: Environmental > Aquatic > Freshwater > Lake > Sediment | place: Indonesia: South Sulawesi... | reverse complement strand
GAGCTTTTTAAATTTTATCCCCCTTTGGCGGGGTAAAATTTGAAAACTTCTGGTAGTACAAGAAGCAAAAAGGCGATTTGCCTAATGAGAAAATGGTATGTATACATTTGCGATAAAGCAGGAACTCTTTATACAGGAATAACCACAGACCTCAAGCACCGTATGAGTCAGCATGAAGCACATTTATTATATAGAGAAGAATATGATTCGAAAGAAGAGGCAGCCAAAAGAGAGAAGACGATAAAAGGATGGAATAGAGGAAGAAAGATAGAATTAATAGAAGGCAAATCGCCTTTGTAGGTGAGTTTACACTGAATGAAATGAAGTGAGTCCTACCCGGGGAGCCAGTTGACCCTGGCCATAATGAGGATGCGTGGGCAAAGAATCGCAGAGCCCAATTCAGGGTAGTCTCGCCTTAAGCTACTTTATAGTAGCGTGGTGACTGTCTGGGGCGAGGATATTCCCCTCACCCGTGGCCGGTGCCACCCTGGCCGCCAAGGCCCAGAAATGGGCAGGCGGCACGGGCAGACTTTTTCCTCTCCCCAATTACCCTCTCCTCCTCCTCCCCCCTTGAGGGGGTGGGAGCCCCCGGAAAAAAGGTGGGGGGTAATTGGGGAGAGGGTCGGGGTGAGGGGGCTCGTCCGAGGGAAGGTTCGCTGGTGTAGAGTGGAAAGGAAGGCAGAATAGTTGAAATGTAATAAGGAGTAAATGATTCAAAGGCGCAATGAAATTAAAAAAAGAACTTAATTTGTTTGGCGTCTTCTGTGTAGCCTCGGGAGCAATGATTAGCTCCGGGCTGTTTATCTTGCCTGGCCTTGCACACGCTAAGGCTGGACCAGCGGTTATTATTTCGTACCTTATCGCTGGACTCTTCTCATTAGCCGGAATGTTAAGTTTGGCTGAAATGACAACAGCAATGCCCAGAGCGGGTGGAGACTGTTTTACAATTGTGCGCAGCATGGGCCCGGCAGTTGGAACTGTTGCTGGATTGCTAAGTTGGTTTTCTCTTTCTATGAAAAGCGCTTTTGCATTAGTGGGTATGTCCGTGTTTACAGTTATGATTGTGAATATTGACATACACCTAATTGCTCTGTCGTTCTGTCTTATTTTTCTCACCATCAATCTCATCGGTATTAAGGAAGCTGGCAGGACTCAAGTCATTCTTATGCTTGGATTACTGGCACTTATGCTTTTATATGTAGTTCGCGGTCTGCCAGCAATTAAGGTTCAACATTTCGAGCCATTTGCTCCAAAAGGGCTGGCAGCAATTTTTTCTACTGCAGGCTTTGTCTTTGTCTCCTATGCGGGGTTGTTAAAGGTTGCCAGTATTGCGGAAGAAATAAAAGACCCTGGGCGAGTGATACCTTTGGGAATGATTCTTTCGCTTCTGGTGGTGAGTATTCTCTATACCTTAATGGTTTTCGTAACCACAGGCGTGCTCGATGGCGCTAAACTAAACCAGTCACTCACCCCTATTTCTGATGGGGCTTTTGTTTTTATGGGTTCAGGGGGTAGAATTGCCCTGGCCGTTGCTGCTATTCTGGCATTTCTTTCCACTGCCAATGCCGGGATTATGACTGCTGCGAGGTCTCTTGTGCCTCTGGGCCGGGATGGTTTATTTCCTGAAGTCTTCGCAAAAATTAACTTAAGGTTTAAGACTCCACACAACTCGTTACTGCTGACAGCTTTATTTATTATCGTTTCTCTTTTCTTGAAACTGGAGGTATTGGTAGAAGCAGCTTCCACAGTTCTCATCCTCACCAATATTCTTTTATGTCTGTCCATTATTATTTTAAGAGAGAGTCGTCTGCAGAATTATCAGCCGCTTTTCCGCTCTCCTTTGTATCCCTGGATGCAGGTCGGTGGAATTATTGGCTACGGGTTTTTATTGTGGGAAATGGGCAAAGAAGCTCTCCTCATAAGCTCTATTCTTATTGCCGGCAGTCTTTTCGTTTACTGGTTTTACGGACGCATCAGGGCGACCAGGGAATATGCGTTACTCTATCTTATTGAAAGAATCACGGCAAAAGAACTTACAACTCACTCATTAGAAACAGAGTTAAAGGAAATCATTAGGGAACGAGACGATATTATCAGGGACCGATTTGACAGAGTAATCGAGGAAAGTATTGTGATGGATATAGAGAAAAGTATAAAAGTAGAAGAATGCTTTAAATTAATAGCACAGGCAATGTCTGAGAAAATTAAGGTTCCTTCAGAAGTCATTTTAAGAAAACTTATTGAGAGAGAAAAGGGGGGTACTACTGTGATTAGTCCGAGTGTGGCGATACCCCATGTAATTATTGAGGGAGAGTACAAATTTAGTATTCTTCTTGCCAGGTGTCGAGAGGGGATTCTGTTTTCTAAAGATGCGCAAAGGGTTGAGGCTGTTTTTGTTCTCGTAGGGACAAAGGAGGAGCGTAATTTCCATCTCAGGGCTTTAGCATCAATTGCTCAGATTGTTCAGGACCCTCATTTTGAAAAGAAATGGATGGCGGCTAAAAATAAGGAGGCGCTCAGGGATATTGTTCTTCTGGGGCGACGAAGGCGGCACTGACGGGTAGGATTAATGAAAAGGGAAACGGTAAACATCGAATCCCCCAAGAATCTATATTGTTATTAAAACAAGGATTTTTATGGAAAACAGAACTAAAGGACAAGTGGAAGCACAGATTGGTGAGGCATTGATTAAGTTTGAAAAAGAATATATGGGTAGAGGTCCCCAAGAGACCAAGACCTATATTATTAGGGATATGGTCTTTGTGCGGCTTAAAGGAGTTCTTACGCCTGCTGAAGAACAGCTTGCCAAAACTGCCGAAGGGGCTGAGTTGATAAAAAAGACACGTATGCAGCTGTTAGAAGGAGCAAGGGTTTTACTCGAAAATTTAATTGCAAACATTACTGGTTGTGAGATAAGAAGTTTACATACTGATATAAGCACAAAAACAGGGGAACGAATCATTGTGTTTACATTGGAGCAAAACTTAGAAGATACTTTCAGAACATAACCCTAAATCCGATATTGAAAATGTGAGATAGACGGAGAAGGAAAGAAATTCCTCCCTCGGGGTCAGGGACGACTCCGAGTACCGGTATGGTAGTCCCGACTTGTCGGGACAGTCGCTTTACACTCCAAAGCAAGAAGACCCAAAAATCTTGACACTAACGAGCATAAAAAAATGCTTGACTTTTTTTTCTTTGGGAGTAAAATATAATTAAGTTTAATAAATTATTGGAAGACTTCTAACAAGAGCCCTGAAGTTAAGGGTTGTTGCTAAGTAAGCCAACATCAAAATCTTTTAGTTCATCTAAGGATGAGCGGAAGATGATGTTGGCTTTTTTGTTTTATTGGCGTTTTAAAAAAGGAGGAAACGTGATGTCTAAAAGGTATATAGAAGTGTTGGAATCCAAATTGAGTGAAAGTGATTATCAAAAACTGAAGGCGATAGCCAATCCTGAAGTTCAGCAGTTTATTGCTGAGTCTTGTGAACTCTGTAATCCGGAGAGAATATTCATCTGCAGCGATTCTTCAGAAGATATCGCTTATGTACGCCAACAAGCAGTCTCTAGTGGTGAGGAAAAGCCATTGGCGATTTCCGGACATATTTATCACTTTGATGGGATGCAGGACCAGGGGCGTGACCGTGAGGTTACCAAGTATCTTGTGCCCAAGGATGATTCACTTAATAAGACCCTCAATCAGATTGAGCGCGAAGTAGGCCTGGCGGAGATAAAAGAGTTGCTTAAGAATGCGATGCAGGGCCGCACAATGATTGTCCGCTTTCTCTCACTAGCACCTACTAATTCTATATTCAGTATTCCTTGCATGGAGTGTACTGATTCCTGGTATGTGGCTCACTCTGTGGATTTGCTTTATCGACCAGCTTACGAGATGTTTTGCAGAGGAGAGGATGAAGAGGCTGGGCTCTTTTTTGTTTTGCATTCAGCAGGAAAGATGGATGAGAACAAGGTCAGTGTTGAGCCGGAGAAGAAACGTATTTATATCGACTATATTAAAAACACGGTCTACAGTGTCAATACCCAGTATGCAGGTAATACTGTGGGTTTTAAGAAGCTTGCACTTCGGCTTACTATCCGCAAGGCTGACAAAGAAGGTTGGTTGGCCGAACATATGATGATTACCGGAGTGCGTGGTCGCAGTGGCAGAAAGACCTATTTTGCAGGAGCCTTTCCTTCTGCCTGTGGCAAGACTTCTACGGCAATGATTCCGGGAAATACCATTATGGGTGATGATATTGCTTATCTTCGTAATATTGATGGTATCTGTCGTATCGCCAATGCCGAAGCCGGAATCTTTGGTATCATTCAGGATGTTAACCCTGTTGATGACCCTGTAATCTGGGAGACACTTACAAGTCCGGGTGAGATAATCTTTTCCAATGTATTAGTAAAAGATGGTAAACCTTACTGGCTAGGAATGGGTTGCGAGATTCCTAAAGAGGGAGTGAATTTCTCGGGGACCTGGTATGAAGGTAAAACCGATGGCCAAGGTAATAAGATTCCACCTGCTCACAAGAACGCCCGCTATACTGTAGCCCTTAAAGCACTGAAAAATTGTGACCCTGAATTGGATAACCTTTTGGGTATGGAGTTAGGAGGTATAATCTATGGCTGTCGCGATGCCTTTGCTTATGTGCCAGTTCAGCAAAGTTTTAGTTGGGAACACGGTATTATTGCCTATGGAGCTTCTTTAGAGACAGAAACAACCTTTGCTCTTGTAGAGGCAGAGGGTAAATATGAGATAAACCTGATGAGTATTCAAGATTTTGTCTCCATTCCTTTGGGTAAATATATTTTGAATAATTTAGAATTCGGTAAGAAACTTAAAAGACAACCACTTATCTTCGGAGTTAACTATTTCCTGCGGGATAACCAGACCGCTAAATTCCTAAATGACCGCCGGGATAAACAAGTATGGATAAGGTGGATGGAACTCAGAGTACACAATGAAGTTAGTGCCATAAAGTCTCCTACTGGCTGGCTTCCTAAATATGAAGATTTGCTTAAGCTCTTTCGTGAAGTGCGCAACCGAGAATACACAAAAGAAGATTATATCAAACAATTCACTATCCGAATTCCAGAAAACTTAGCTAAACTTGATCGAGTAGAAAGATTCTATCGAGAAAATGTTTCTGATACACCCAAAGAACTCTTTGGTGAACTTAACCAGCAAAAAGAGCGTCTGCTTAAAGCACAAGAAAGATTCGGTGACTATATTTCTCCGGAGAGCCTAACAGGAGAGGAAGAATAGGTGTTTAGGTGTTAAGGTATTTTTAGGCATTGGAGGTGTGTATGAAAAATAATGTCCTACCTTTTACAAATTTTATGGATATTGAATTATTTAAAAGAGGAAAGGTAAGGGATGTCTATGATTTAGAGCATAAGCTCTTAATTGTTTCTACAGATAGGATATCTTGTTTTGATGTGGTATTGCCAACTTGTATTCCGCATAAAGGAAGAGTTCTTACTCAACTTTCTCTATTCTGGTTTGATTTTACAAAAGATATTGTACCTAATCATTTAATTACTGCCAGCGTGGACGGTTTTCCCCGAGAGTTATCAAAATATAAGGATATTCTAAAAGGCCGTACTATGCTTGTAAGAAAAGCAAAATCTATACCTGTAGAATGTGTAGTCAGAGGTTATCTCGCTGGCTCTGCATGGAAAGAATACCAACAGAATAGTTCTATCTGTGGGATAAGACTGCCCAAAGGCCTTAAAGAATCGGATAGACTTCCAGAACCTATTTTTACCCCGGCAACCAAGGAGGAAGTAGGTCACGATATGAATGTAACCCAAGACTATATTGAGAAAAAGTTAGGGAAAGAAATTGCTGCAAAATTGAAAGATTTGAGTTTATCCCTCTATAAAAAGGCTGCTCAATATGCGGAATCTAAAGGCATAATCATTGCTGATACAAAGTTTGAATTTGGCAAGATTGACAATGGGATTATTCTTATTGATGAAGTGCTTACTCCTGATTCTTCAAGATTTTGGCCTAAAGATGGATATGAACCCGGCAGGAGTCAACCGAGTTTTGACAAACAGTTTGTGCGGGATTATCTGGAGACGCTGGACTGGGATAAAGCTCCTCCTACGCCAGAGTTACCGGAAGAGATAGTAAATAGAACATCAGAGAAGTATCTGGCAGCTCTCAAAATGATTACTGGTGAGGAACTTTAATGGGAGAAAATAAGCAAAATACCGACCCTGCGGAAGAAGTCCATTGCCCTGTTTTTAAACACAAAATTCACTGCTCCCAGCTTGAGGGAACAGAAGTCTGTGAACTTCCCGAAGATAGACGGTATGAATTCTGTTTAACTAAATGCCCTATCTATAAGAGACATAAAGGACATATTAACCAAGAACTGGAAAAAGTAGCGATTATATATCAAGATAGGGTGTTAAAAGTTTCTAAATCTCCCACGGAAAAAGGTACTAAGTATAGGATAGAAACTACTGATGGTCGACTCTACAAGTCTTGGGAAGCATATTTTGATAGCGATGAGGAGGCCGTTGAAAGTGCGAAGCGAGAATTTAGGAATTTATTCAAATAACAAGGAGGTAATTTAATATGGACCGTAAATCGAAGCAACAAATCGAATCAGCGGTTAGCGAGGCGATGAGCAAGTTCTTAAAAGAGCAGATGGGTGAGCAGGCCGAAGCCGTGATTAGCCAAATAGTAGGAGACACAATAATAGTTAGATTCAAAGGAGTTTTGCCTCCAGCGGAGAGACAGTTGACCAAGAACCAGGAGGGGGTGAAATTGATAAAAGAATTGAAAGGAAAGCTTATCGAAAGAGCGAAGCCTCTTTTGGAAACACTGATTAGGAACTTAACAGATGCAGAGGTTATTGATATCCACTCAAGTTTTGATGCCGGGACGGGTGAGCGAATTGAGATTTTTACCTTAAATAAGAACTTGGAAAAACTATTTCTTAGTAATGAAAATTTTCACAAGGTTTATTAGATATTGAAGTTATTAAGATGAAAACAGAAATTATAGAAATCAATCCTGAACATATGAGCCCGATTAACATTAGGATTGCAGCTAGGAAAATACAAGAGGGAGGTTTGGTTGCTTTTCCCACAGAGACGGTTTATGGATTAGGTGCGGATGCGCTGAACCCCAAAGCAGTGGCTAAGATATTTGAGGCAAAAAAGAGGCCATTAGAGGATCCTTTGATTGTGCATATTGCGCAAAAAGACGATTTATTCACATTAGCAGAGAATATACCAGATATAGCACAAAGATTAACCGATGAATTATGGCCAGGGCCATTAACCTTAGTTCTTAAGAAGTCCAGTAAGATACCACCTATAGTTACGGCTGGGTTGGAAACCGTAGCGGTTAGAATGCCCGCTAATACAATTGCTTTGGTTTTTATTGAATTTTCCCAGACGCCAATTGCTGCACCGAGTGCCAACCTTTTTGGGCGGTCTTCTCCAATCTGTGCTCAACATGTATTAGACGATTTAGATGGTAGGATAGACATGATTATTGATGGGGGTAAAACTATAGTGGGTGTAGAATCAACCGTTTTAGACTTAACCCAAAACCCACCGTGTATATTACGTCCGGGAGGAGTAAGCATAGAAAGACTAAAGGAGATACTTAAAAAAGTAGAAATTTATAAACAAAAGAAGATTTTATCACCCGGTATGTACCGTCGTCACTATTCACCTAAGGCAAAGGTAATACTCGTTGAAGGTTGTGGCAAAATTCAAGTAGAAAAAGTAAGAAAATTAGCATCTTGTCTTAATTCTCAAAGGTGTTCCATTGGAATACTGGCAAAGGAGAAAAATAGAGATAAATACGATGGGTTTAATGTCAAGTTATTGGGGCCAGAAAATGATTTGACCGTTTGTGCAGCTAATCTTTTTTCTGTGTTAAGAGAATTTGATAAGGAAGGGGTAGATATTATCGTCGCTGAAAGTGTTGAGGAAGAAGGTTTAGGTCTCGCTATTATGGACAGATTGAGAAAAGCTGCCGGAGTGGTTTTATAGAGCCAGAAAGAGAAATGAGGTGTTAAGAATGAGCCAATATTTGGAAGGAAGGTTTAGCTCTTTTTCACCCACTGATTACAGGTATTCTGTGGAAGATTTAAGACCTTATCTAACAGAGGAGGCATTTGTTAAATACAAGGCGAAAGTAGAGGGAGCTCTGGCAAAGATATTGGCTAAACGGGGTTTTGTATCTGAACAGATAGCTAATGAGATAATTCAGGCAACCTGTGCTATAACGGCAGAGGAGATCTATGAGGAAGAAAAAAGAATTAAACACGACATTCGTGCTTTAGTTAATTGCATTAGAAATAAGGTTTCTGATGAAGCCAAGCCCTATGTCCATTTGTTTGCTACCTCGTATGATATTGTGGATACCGCCAATGCCTTGAGGTATAGAGATGCAACTCTTAAGGTAATTTTACCCGATATGTTGAAGTTAGAAAAAATATGGATGGAACTTGCCTTAAGGCATAAAGATAGCTTACAAATTGGCAGAACCCATGGTCAACACGCAGAACCGATAACTTTTGGATTTGCTCTTGCCTTATATGTAGATAGATGGGGTGACAGAATCCTGAAATTAAAAGAAGTAACTGAAAATTTAGTGGGTAAGTTTTCTGGAGCAGTTGGCGCCTATAATGCTTCTTCACTATTTTTTGATGATCCCGAGGAGTTTGAGCGTGAGATTCTTTATGAATTAGGCCTTAAACCTGTCAGAATTTCTACTCAGATTGTTCCCCCTGAGCCTTTAGCAGACTTTATCCACATTATAACTTCCAGCTTTGGGGTGCTGGCTAATTTTGCTGATGATATGAGACACCTGCAGCGTTCAGAGATAGCAGAAATTGGCGAAACCCTTGAAGCATCTCAGGTAGGCAGTTCCACTATGCCTCAGAAAAGAAACCCTATAAATTTTGAGAATGTTAAAAGTATGTGGAAGGCATTTATGCCCAGGATGGTTACAATCTATATGGACCAAATTTCCGAACATCAAAGAGATTTGACCAATTCCTGTTCTCAAAGATATTTGCCAGAACTTTTAGTAGGATTCAGCTCGAGCATAAGAAGAATGGTTAATGTATCCGCCAGGTTACAGGTGGATAAAGCTAATATGCTAAAGAATTTCAGGATGAGTAAGTCTTTGATAATCGCTGAGCCCCTTTATATTCTGTTGGCTTCTTTAGGTCATCTCGATGCCCACGAATATGTCCGCAAGCTGACTATGGGTTCTCTTAAGAATAATAAACCTTTAGGTGATATGGTAACTCAAGACCCGAATCTTAAACCCTATTTAGAGAAGTTAAGTAACTTACAGAAAGAGATAATCTTTGCTCCGGCAAAGTATATCGGAATAAGTCCCCAGAAAGTAGAAAAGATTATAAGTCTGTGGCAAGATAAATTAAAAGAAATTGCCGAACATGTTACAGAGAAAAATAGAAGAGTAAAAATGGAGCAGGATAATGCAGAGTCCAAATAGAAGACCAGATTATAGAATTGAATTCAAGAATTTCTCAAACGGAGATTTGGAGATTCGCTATTTTGATACTCCCCGAGATTCTTCTTGTCGGTCCTGGAAATTGCCCAAAGAGCTGGTTAAGGAGTTAATTCCCTGGTGGGAGAGGTTAAGGAAGAATAAAAATATGCGTTTCCCTATAAAGAAAAAGACAAAAATTTGTGAATTTACTATGTATACAGAAAATTATATTGAAATAAGAGAATTTGATAACCTTGGTCGTTATAAGATGACAGGCTTCAGTCTCCCCAAAGATGTAGTTGAGGAATTAGTAAGTTGGAAAAACAGGGATTATGAGATTGACTAAGGTAACAAGAAAAACAGGGAAAAGAAGTACCTCTTCATTTACGCGGAGCTACCTTCAAGTGTGCTATTGCTACTCCACAGGGTGGAGTAGCAAATTTTAGAACGAAGGATAAAAAATGTTCAACAAAGTGTTAATCGCTAATCGAGGCGAAATTGCCTTAAGAATTATTCGTGCCTGTAGAGAGTTAGGAATCAAGACTGTAGCTATTTTTTCAGAGGCTGATAGAGAATCTCTCCATGT
>Ga0315314_1004741_pt1 | contig 10089 bp, 12 predicted proteins | sample TDP9_MG_FD_203631 | JGI IMG/M metagenome (GOLD analysis project Ga0315314, IMG submission 203631) | Freshwater sediment microbial communities from Lake Towuti, South Sulawesi, Indonesia - TDP9 | ecosystem: Environmental > Aquatic > Freshwater > Lake > Sediment | place: Indonesia: South Sulawesi... | reverse complement strand
CTATCAAGGTAGCCGTAATGGGCTGTGTGGTCAACGGTCCGGGGGAGGCAAAGGATGCCGATGTCGGCCTTGCCTGCGGCAAAGGCAAAGGCGCTATCTTCAGAAAAGGGGAGGTGGTGCGCACGGTAGAGGAGAAGGACTTTTTGAAAGCGCTGATGGGGGAGGTGGAGGGGATATAAACGATGGAAGTAATTGTAGGGTGGGTGAAGCACAGCAAAACCCACCACTTGTTATTCTTCTTTTGTCATTGCGAGCGAAGCGAAGCAATCTCATTATCGTTTTCTTTCCTCTGAGATTGCTTTGGCACTGCATGCCTCGTAATGACATACTGGGGCGCTTATCCCGGCTAATCTGAAACAGAAAGGCAACTACCCTCTTTGACATTTGACATTTGGCATACCTTATGCTAAAATCGAGACAAAAGTTACTTATGTTTTACAAAAACTAGGAGGTATGGTGAAAACCGCTATAGTAAAACTTAGCCGTAAGGGGCAGATGGTGTTGCCTAAAGAGGCGCGAGAGCACCTGGGATTGCAACCGGGCGATATGGTGATAATAACCATCAAGGATGGCGTTGTTCAAATATCTCCCAAGCCTAAAAAATACGCTGAGTATATTCGCGGGCTGGGCGGTAATCTGTGGCAAGAGCTAGGCGGGGGAGAGCAGTTTCATCAAAAGGAAAGGCAGTCTTGGGAGTAGAAGATTTTACCTCTAGACTGGCGCAGTTTAAGGTTGCAGTGCTTGACACTATGGTTTTCATTTATCACTTTGAAAATCATCCTCTCTTTGCCAATTTGACTCAGGTAATCTTTGAGCGTATGGAAGGGGGCTTGCTTACCTCGCTTGCCTCTGTTATCTGCCTTACTGAAATATATTCGGGTCCCTTACAAAAAGGCTATGTATCACTGTTTGAAGAATACAAGCGTGTTTTTGCCACCTATCCTAATCTCTCGCTGATGCCAGTGACCCCAGAGATAGCGGAACAAGCTGCAGTCCTCAAGGCAAAATACCAGATAAGAACGCCTGATGCCATTCACATTGCCACAGGGCTTGTCCATAAAGCCGAAGCCTTGGTTTCCAATGATGAAACCCTACGTGCCATAAAGGAGCTAGAGGTTTTGACTCTATCTGACTTTTGCTAAAACGGGTAAAGATAAACCTCGCTACTATAAGCGATGAACACGTGCACCCTCAAACGAAATCGTTCTGGAAGAGGATTTTAGGATTTTTGAGTATGGCATTCCGCAAAGGAGGTGATGGTATGAGAGCTAAAAGAAAGAACCCTGAAATTGTCCTGAGGGATGGCAAGCCGGCAGCAGTTATCCTTGATATAGATGACTATCAGGAGATGCTGGAGCGCTTGGAGGATGTGAAAGATCTGAAAACACTTGAAGAGATGAGGAAGAAGCCTCTCAAGTTCAGGAGACTAAAGGATTTTCTTAGCGAGTATACCCCAAGTGTATGAAGTTTATTTAGAGCGTGCGGCAGAGCGAGACCTCAAGCGATTAGCGGCTGAGAGTTTTCATCGTGTTATCTCCTCCATTAAGGCGCTGGGGGTGAACCCTAGACCCGCGGGTTGCCGGAAACTCTCTGGCTCAAAGAGCGATTGGCGTATCAGAGTCGGGGATTATCGGGTCCTTTATGAGATTGATGATGAAGAAAAGGCTGTTCGGGTTATGCGGGTAAGGCATCGCCGAGAGGTTTATCGCTAATAGCCCAAATTGCTTAAATGGGAGATAGTATGCGTCTATCCAAGCTTTTCACCAAGACCTTGCGAGAAGCGCCGGCTGAGGCCGAAACTGTAAGCCATCAGCTTTTGCTTCGAGCAGGGATGATTCATCAGATAGGAGCAGGGATCTACTCCTATTTACCTCTAGGGTGGCGGGTGCTGCGCCAGATAGAGCACATAATCCGGGAGGAGTTGGATAAGATAGGAGGGCAGGAACTGATGATGCCAGTGCTCCAGCCCTTCGAGCTGTGGGAGAAGACCCAGCGGCACTACTCCTTTGGTAAGAGCCTTTTTACCCTCACCGACCGCCGGGAGCGTAAACTGTGCCTTGGTCCTACCCATGAGGAGGTTATCACTGAGCTGGTGCGCCATCAGGTGAGAAGTTACCGAGACCTCCCTCTCCTTCTCTATCAGATCCAGACTAAGTTTCGTGACGAACCACGCCCTCGGGGTGGACTGCTGCGGGTTCGAGAGTTCCCTATGATGGACCTCTATAGCTTTGATACCGATGAGGAGACGCTAGGTCAGAGCTATCAGAAGATGATTCAAGCCTATAAGACTATCTATGACCGCTGTGGCTTGCCTACCATGGTGGTTGAGGCTGATAGCGGGGCGATTGGAGGCAAGGAGTCTCATGAATTCATGGTCATCACCCAGAGTGGAGAAGACGAGATTATTTACTGCCGTAGCTGTCAATACGCTGCTAATGTAGAGAAGGCTCGAGGCATTAAGCCGAAGGGTGAGCAGGGACCACCCTTGCCGCTGGAGGAGGTAGCCACGCCAGGTATGAAAACTATTGAGGAAGTGGCTGGCTTTCTGCAGATTCCTCAGAGCCGCACTCTTAAGGCAGTGTTCTACTCCGCTGATGGCGACTTGGTTTTCGTGGCTATCAGGGGTGACCTTGAGGTGAACGAAATAAAGCTGAAGAATGCTCTGGAGTGTTCCGATTTGCAATTAGCCAGCGAGGAGCAGGTACGGCAGGCAGGGTTGGTGGCCGGTTCAGCCTCTCTCTCAGGACTTTCCGGTATTAAGGCGGTAGCTGACGATTCTATAATGCTGGGGACAAACTTCGTTGCCGGGGCGAATAAGCCCGATTACCACCTCAAAAATGTCAACTATCCCAGGGACTTCAAGGTTGACTTGATGCTAGACATCGCCAAGGCTCAGCCTGGTCAGGGGTGCCCCAAATGCGGCGGTAGCTTGGCTTCTATGAGGGGGATTGAGGTGGGGCATATCTTTAAGCTGGGGACCTTGTTTAGCGAAAAACAAGGTGCCTTTTTCCTCGATGCCGAAGGGAAGCAGAAGCCTATCGTCATGGGCTGCTATGGTATTGGGATAGGCAGGATGCTGGCGGCGGCCATCGAGCAAAACCATGATGACCAGGGGATTATCTGGCCACTTCCACTAGCTCCGTATCAGGTTTACCTCTGTGCTGTGGGAATGGACAAAGCTGAGGTAGCCACAATCGCTGAGAAGCTATATGCCGACCTTGAAGCAGAGGGTGTGAAGGTGCTTTTCGATGACCGCCTGGAGTCACCAGGGGTGAAATTTAACGATGCTGACCTTTTAGGGATACCCCTGCGGATGGTGGTCAGCCCCCGCACCCTGAAATCTCAAAGCGTGGAAATAAAGTGGCGCAAGGAGAAGGGAAGCCAACTCCTGCCTCTGAAGGGTATCGCTGAGAGCATTAAAAAGCTTCTAGTAGCATGAGATACGCTCTCAAATTAGGTTGAGGTTTTGGGATGTAGATATCTTATAATAGAGGTAAGGGAGGTTTGTGATGAGAGGCATCCAATTCGTTACAGATGATGAGGGTGAGAAGGTTGCTGTGTTGATAGACCTGAAGAAGCATGGCGAACTTTGGGAGGACTTTTATGATAGCCTCACCGCTCGAGCACGGGCTGAGGAGCCCAGAGAATCTCTGGAAACAGTTAAGAGACGACTCAGGAAGCAAGGAAAGCTGAGTGAGTGATTACACCATCAAGTTTGCTCGCTCTGCTCGTAAGGAACTGGAGGCACTTGATGCCACTGTGGTTAATCGTATTTTCCCCAAAATAGAAGCGCTGGCTCAGGAAACACACCCGAGAGGTTGTCGCAAATTGTATGGAGAGGAAAACCTCTGGAGAATTCGTGTTGGGGACTATCGTGTGATTTACGCTATCTACAACAAAGAACAAGTTATCGATATCATCGCAGTGCGCCATCGCAGCAAAGCCTATAGATAAAGTGGCGCGCTCAAAAAGAGAGCCATCTCCTGCCTCTGGAAGGGTTAACTGAAAAGCTTACTAGTATAATAAGCTCTCAAGTTTAGATATAAAAAGAAGAGACCCCTCCGATGCATCGGAGGGGAGTATCACTGGCACAGCTTCCAACGGTGGTCTTCAGGCCACCCTTCCTATGAGGCGGCGTAAATGCCACCTTTGGAGGCTCAAATAAGTGAAACTCTCCGCCCTAAAGGGCGGAGTCTCTAGCATCTGGAAAAGCGCTTTATAGTAACTGGCATACCATGCTAAAATGCTATGTGAGTCAAGATATCAGGTCGGGCGAACCAAAGTTCGTCTATTACGATATAAGCGGAATTGCTAAAATGGGGTGACACTATGGCAACACAAAGAGAAAAAATTATATCAAAGGCGTTAGAGATACTGATATCTGATCCCAATGGTGTTCGTTATTCAGATCTTGTGAGACAAATACACCAAGAATTTCCAGAGATTCCTGTCAAAAGTATTCCTGCGACAATTTGGAATCTAGAAATACGGGTGCCAGACAAAGTTTATAAACCTGCACGAGGGCTTTTTCGTCATATTGCATTTAGAGAGGAAGAGATTAGTGAAGAGGAGCGGAAACCTCCACCAGAAATTGAAAGGATAAAAGAGGAGGACTTTTACAAACCTTTCGCAGATTGGCTTGTCAGCGAATTTGAAGAATGTACTAAAGCAATACCCTTGGGAAGAAATAAATTCAGGGATAAGTGGGGGACACCTGATGTGATAGGAAAGCGAGAACCACTTAGAAGTGATATTATTAAAGCGTCTACCGAGATTGTCTCAGCAGAAATAAAAGCAGATACGAAAGATCTAATTACAGCATTTGGACAAGCTTGTTCATACAAGCTATTTAGTCATAAATCCTACATAGTTGTTCCTAAAAGTTCCCCCCAAGATGATGTCTCAAAGCTGGATGCTTTATGCTTAATTTTTGGCATAGGATTAGTTTTATTCAATAATAGCAATATAAATGATCCCCAATTTGAAATCAGAGTCCGACCACTTAAACATGAGCCTGACATGTTCTATGTAAATAAATACATGAAACTGATAGAGAAGGAATTATTTGATTAGTAATGGCGCACCAAACAGTCTTGCTGAGGTTAAGAAGCATATCAGCGATATAGCCCTTCTCAGCCCAAGAACCCTCAGCGCTTTCAAGATTAGCCGGCTGTGCCAATCAAAAGAGAAGTCCGTGGAGTTTAGTAGTGAGTCTGGGATACGCTTTGATTGAATCATATAGAAAAGGCGTTCGATTTGCCTATCATTCAGCCTCTCAAACAGCCAATGTGCCCAATAGTCGATCCTCAGTTCTTTAGAGAGTAACCTTCGCCACTGCTTTTCATAGCTGCCAAATACCTTGGCTGAAAAATCATTGCTGTCAAGCGCCTGATGCAGGGTATCGGCGGCTATCTGGGCGCAAAGAAGGCCATAATATATCCCCCCGCCGGTAGTTGGCTTAACCTGTCCGGCTGCATCCCCTACCACAATCGCCCTCTCCCTTGAGGTTTTAGGCAAAGGTTTGAGAGGAATGACCCCATAGCTTATCTTCGCCTCTGGGGAAGCTATCTTACCTTGGTTGGCTAGGTGGCTAACAAAACCCTCCAGATATGAGCCAGTATTGTGGCGGGAGAGGAGTCCAGCTAATGCCCTTCCTGGAGATGTAGGCACCAGCCAGGCGAAAAACCCCGGGGCGATGTGGTTACCGAAATACACCTCCACCTCGTCAATTCCCTTTGCTTCCACTTCTGCTTGGGCACCCATAACAAAGTCGCTGCTTTTGCCCAATCCCAGGGATTGTGGCAACTGGGAGCCGAATCCAGAGGCAATAACCACTGTTTTACCTTCTAAATTTGCCTTTTGCCCCCCACTCCCAGCCTCTACACGAACAAGGTCTCTTGCTATGGCAATATTTCTCACCTGGCTATCCAAAAGGTAATCTGCCCCTTGTGCCTGTGCTCTCCTGGCTATAACGGAATCGAAAACCGAGCGGTCCACTATGTAAGCCTGGGGGGTCTCCTTTTGTACTCTGAGGAATTCTCCTGAAGGGGCGAAGAACCGGGCAGACCTTGCCTCTCTCAAAATAGCTTCCTTACCAAAAGGGAAGGCCTCAAGGCATTCCTTCCCCAAAATGCCAGTGCAACAAGCTGCCTCACCCACCCTTTCACGCTGCTCAAAGACGATTACCTTGTGCCCCCAACCGGCTAATTGATTAGCGATGTAGCTCCCGGTGGGACCAGCCCCGACTATAAGTGTGTCGTACAGCTCTTTCCTCCAGCAGACGCCGAATCCCGGTCTTTCGAGGAATATACCATAATTATATAAGGTTTTTGTGGAGAGCATTTAGCAACCCCTTCTGTCATTCTCACTCCGATTCATCGGGGGAAGAATCTAGAGACCCTTCGCTAGCGCTCAGGGTGACACTAAACACCATTTTCTGTTGTAAATTGACGTGTTCTTAGATAAAATATAACATAAGTTAGTCTTACTCACCCCTTTTTGGGGGTAGGAGGCTAGGATGGAAAGGGGAACCTGGAAGGTAAAGACTGGATTGGCCCAGATGCTGAAGGGCGGGGTGATTATGGATGTGGTCACCCCTGAGCAGGCGAAAGTAGCTGAGGAAGCGGGAGCCTGTGCAGTCATGGCGCTGGAGCGAGTCCCAGCAGACATCCGTGCTGCTGGTGGGGTGGCTCGTATGGCTGACCCTGGCGTAATCCTGGCTATTATGGAAGCGGTGTCTATCCCCGTAATGGCTAAGTGCCGTATTGGACACTTTGTGGAGGCGCAGGTGCTGCAAGCCTTAGGGGTAGATTTCATTGATGAGTCTGAAGTGCTCACTCCTGCCGATGAGACCCATCATATCTGGAAGCACGATTTCAAGGTTCCTTTTGTCTGTGGCTGCCGTGACCTGGGTGAAGCCTTACGCCGTATTGCTGAGGGGGCTGCCATGATTCGAACCAAGGGCGAGGCTGGCACGGGGAACATTGTGGAAGCGGTAAGACACATGCGGGCAGTTATGGATGGTATTCGGAAGCTGGTAAACTTACCTGAGGAGGAACTGGTGACTGAGGCGAAGGCTTTAGGGGCACCTCTGGAGTTGGTACTGGAGGTTCGTAAAGGTGGCAAACTCCCGGTGGTCAACTTTGCCGCCGGTGGAGTAGCCACCCCAGCAGACGCAGCATTGATGATGCAGTTGGGAGCTGAGGGGGTCTTCGTTGGCTCAGGCATTTTTAAATCGAGCGACCCTGAGGCCAGGGCCAAGGCTATTGTCAAAGCTACCACTCACTATCGGGATGCCAAGATTGTTGCTGAAGTGTCCAGGGGCTTGCAGGCTGCCATGCCCGGACTGGATATAAAGACAATCCCTGACGAGGAGCTACTGGCAAGTAGAGGTTGGTAGAGAGTGTTTAACAATCTTAATTGTCATTCTGAGCCCTTTGCTTTCCGTCATTGTTACAAAAATAGGGTTTTCCCCGTTCGCCCTGAGCCTGTCGAAGGGCCGTTCATGGTTCGACAAGCTCACCACGAACGGTGTCCGGCACATCTATTTTCATTGTCCACGGTGCCAATAATTGGCATGATAGATTCTTCGTTTCGCTCAGAATCTGAGACCCTTCACTTTAATCGAGGGGGTTCAAGAACACCCTCAAAACTCCCCTGGGGGAAGCCTCGAAGGGGGACAGTTGAATAGTCCAGGTTGGTAGATATGGCTCTTGCCTTTCTTCACACTCCAACTCAAGGTTGCGATATATGCTTAAGGAGAAATGCAAAAAACAATCATAGATGACCTAGACGCCTTATTGGCCATCTTGCCTCCTTTCATCTCTGAACCACTACAAAAGCGGGAAGACCGTAGTGAACTCCTAGAGGTGGTGATGGATTTAGGGCGTCCTCCAGAGGCGAGATTCCTCAACTACGAGATAGTCCTCAGCCCTAAAGAAATTGTCCAGCAAGACATTGAATATGTAGCCTGTCGGGTTGGTGTTTTTGGCGGTGATAACCGTGCTGGGATTGAACGCACTCTCCATCGCATCTCCGCCATTCTTAATCGCCAGAGACGTATTGTAGGGCTGACCTGCCGTGTGGGTCGAGCCGTCTTTGGTACCATGAAATTGATTGAGGACCTGGTTCAATCAGGTAGAAATATCTTACTTTTGGGACGTCCTGGTGTAGGTAAGACGACCATGCTGCGGGAGGTAGCGCGTGTCCTGGCTGACGAGTTGGGGAAAAGGGTTATTGTGGTAGATACCTCTAATGAGATCGCTGGTGATGGAGATATACCCCATCCTGCCATAGGGCATGCTCGAAGGATGCAGGTGCCCACTCCTACTATGCAGCACGCCGTAATGATCGAGGCGGTAGAGAATCATATGCCAGAGGCGATAATCATTGATGAAATCGGCACTGAACTGGAGGCGGCGGCAGCGCGCACTATTGCTGAGCGTGGTGTTCAACTGGTAGGCACGGCTCATGGAAATACTTTAGAAAATCTGATACTTAACCCTACCCTCTCTGACCTTATTGGTGGTATTCAAACAGTTACCCTGAGTGATGAGGAAGCGCGGCGAAGGAGAACCCAGAAGTCCATATTGGAGCGGAAGGCTCCGCCTACTTTTGATGTCGTCGTGGAGATCCAGGATTTCAATAGGGTAGCTGTCCATCCTGATGTGGCTGAAGTAGTTGATGCCACCCTCAGAGGTCAGCCAGTAGTGACGGAGGTTCGCTGGCTGGATGAGAAAGGAGAGGTGCAAAGAAAGGAGGAAAGGGTCTTCCCCTTCTCCCTCGCTGAAATAGCCGTAAAAAGCAAGGCCAAAGAAGCAATCTCCGGAAAGGATAAATTGCCCAGCCTTTATCTCTTTGGCATTAATCGGACAAAGTTAGAGCAGGCTGCTAAGGAAATGCAACTCAAAGTGAGCATTGCCTCTAGGTTAAGAGATGCCAACCTTTTGGTGACCTCCAAAGCTTATTACCGTAGAAAGCCACAGAAGGTGAGAGATGCCGAGTTGGCTGGTCTACCTATCTATGTCCTTAAAAGTAGTACCCTAGGCGAATTAAGGCAGCTCTTGGAGTCTTTGTCTGCCAATAAAAGGAGAGCGTCCCTTATTGAGCTGGCCCTAAAGGAAACAGAGGAAGCCATCACGCAAGTCATCAACGGGAAAGATTCAGTACAGCTCAGCCCACGAAGTGCCTATATCCGTCGGTTGCAACATCTGATGGCAGAGCGCTCCCATCTTAACTCACGTAGTTTGGGGAAAGAACCGCAAAGAAGGGTGGAGATATTTAGAAGCTCCTGAGGTGAGCCTTGGCTCTATTTGTTACCTTTGAGGGAGGGGAGGGGTGTGGGAAGAGCACCCAGGCTAGAGCTCTCTATAAGCGAGTATCAGAGTCAGGCATCCCGGTCATATTAAGCCATGAGCCGGGCGGTACGTTTTTAGGTAAAAAGGCTCGCCATTACCTGAAGCAAACCAGAAAGTCAGAGATCTCACCCCTGGCTGAGCTATTTCTTTTTGCTGCCTCTCGTGCCCAGTTAGTGGCCGAGGTGATCCGCCCCAGCTTGGCAAGGGGTGTAATGGTTATCTGTGACCGCTATGCTGACTCTACTATGGCCTATCAGGGATATGGGCGAGGGCTCGATTTAGAGGCTATTCAGGCTGTTAATACTATAGTCATTCAGGGCTTGCTTCCTGATTTAGTTATTCTGCTAAACCTTCCTGCCGAAATAGGACTAGCCCGCAAGAGGTCAGCCAGAAAAGACCGCTTTGAAAGGGAGGAATTAGCCTTCCATCATCGGGTGCGAGAGGGTTACCTTAAGATGGCGGCTGCTGATCCACAGCGCTGGCTGGTGGTAGATGCTACCCTGCCTAAGAAAAGGGTGGCACAGATAATCTGGGAAAGGGTCAAAGGGCTGTTTTGAGGCTGTTTAAGTAATGTAGTCGCCCAATTTATTGGGCAGTTTTGCCTGATAAATCAGGCAACTACAAAACTTCGGGGTGAAGGGCTTCCAAAATACCTGAGACGGAAGCCAAAATCAACACTAAGTGGTCTCCTACTTTAGAAAAGGGGTATGAGGTGGGAAAGCGGCGAGTGGCT
>Ga0315314_1004740_pt1 | contig 10089 bp, 12 predicted proteins | sample TDP9_MG_FD_203631 | JGI IMG/M metagenome (GOLD analysis project Ga0315314, IMG submission 203631) | Freshwater sediment microbial communities from Lake Towuti, South Sulawesi, Indonesia - TDP9 | ecosystem: Environmental > Aquatic > Freshwater > Lake > Sediment | place: Indonesia: South Sulawesi... | reverse complement strand
GTTTGTGTCTGAGGTTCCATTGCTTATCATAGTCTCGTTGGCGTAGATTTCTGTGTAATAATCTGCTATCGGTATTGAAGTTTCATTGTCACTTATCAGCGTAGAGATTTTTACTGATGAGCCGATGGGGATAGAGGTCGAGTTGAGATGTACAGTGGACTTGGACCATGGGCTTCTAGGCTGACCACCGGGATAGGGGGGCGTTTAGAAATGGAATGAAATCCACCTCTCCATAGCCCTCTTCATCGTCTCTAATCTTGCTATCGATCACAGAGCAGTTAGTCGTTCCCCACCAGTTGTATTCTGCTGTTATGTTGTATGATTGTTCATTGTAAAGATCGTCAGCGGAATTATTAAAAATGTTGTTGTAAGATATGGCATTCTCTGTACAGTTACTGTCTCCTTCATCATCTAGATATATGCCATGATCATTGTTTGTGATATTGTTGTATTTTATGGTGTTATCGCTTGCATTCCACAACCAAATACCCAAACCAGTATTGGTGGGGTTCTTGTTTGAATGTATAGAGTTATTTTCTATCCTTGTATAATTTGAACGCCACAACTGAATACCCACTGCGTTACCATGTATAATGTTGTTTACAAAGTTTCCATGAGCTGATTGATATAACCATATACCAGCCCTTGGATATCCACCAATTTTACCGGTAGCACCAGTTAACGTAAACCCATCGATAGTAATGTTGTCGGCTTCGATCTCAAACAGCCATCTTGTTGATGTTGAGGCATTTATTATCGTGGCTTCTGGCCCACTGGAAGATCTAATGGTCAAATTGGTAATCGTGTCTATGCTTACATCTTCGTAATAGGTTCCAGGACAGACAATTATAGTATCATCATCCACAGCGTGTTCCAACCCACTCGTAATATTTTGGTAAGGATGTTCTGGAGTTCCATCCCAAGGACCAGCAATGTTGTCATCATCTACATAAATCGTTGCAGGTTCTGCTTTAACTTGTTGAATGTTTACTGTCCATGTTAATGTGCCAGCTAGAATCAGTGCCAACACCACTACAGCAGACAGTATCCTCCTAAACAATCTCCTCTCCAACCCTAGACAATAGCTTAATCAACAAAATATCATTTACGGAAAAATCCTCCTACATGAATCTTCTCCTGGTGGACTATTTTTGCGTTGAGGTCATCAGGTCAATTTTTTCAAAATCGACTCAACATCTTTCCGTGCGCTCTCTATCATTTTCTCCACATCTACACTCAGAGTGAAAACACCCTTCAAAGAATCTATTAGCCGTGAGTCTTGAAATGCCTCAATTATCTTTTTGACCTGCTCTCTCAGCGCTTCTCCTTTACCTTTCCTTGTATGGCTCAAAACCTTTTCAAGGTCTGCACCTTCCCACAACATAACTATGTCACGGATATCCGCTCTCCTAGCCGAATGAATCTTAAAGGCAACAAGCAATTCCCTTTCCGGAATTCTACACGTTACTGAAGCCTCGATGCCAGAGACGTTAGCCTCGATTGAATTCTTCTTGATATAATCAAAACTCCATGCAGCTTCCGTTGCTCTGCAAACTAGGCTTCCAACAAGAAGATCAACCGTGATTGGAAGCCCACTGACTTCCTTCTTGTAACTGACGAACTCTCCACCATACACTTCATCGAACCCAGTCTTCATGATATGTCTTTCGAACCCTTCTTCCTTCAAAACTTCTTCCAGTTTTTCCAATTCTCTTTTTGACACTACTATATCGCAATCCACCGAGAACCTGTGTTTTGCGAGACCACTAACCGCATACCCTCCAACCACTACGAGATCCAGTCTTTCTTTTGTCAGTCTCTTAAGCACCCTAAGTATCTCGTTTTCTCTCTTCAAGAATTCCATGCCAAACACTAGAAGTTAGTCTTCGCCTCCTTATACATTACCTTCAAACCTAAACTGTACATCTCATTCAACATTTCTAAGGCTGGCTCGAAAGAATAGACGCGCCTCTGACAAAACTCTACAGTTTCTGTCAACGGAATCACACTAAAACCACTCATTTTCTCAGCCCCGAAGTCATCTTCTGGATACAACACGTAAAACAAGCCAAACAAAGTCTCCTTGATCGGTTGACCGTTGACCTGAAACCTCCGCTTCCTCGAACCGAAGAATTTCCTCCATCTCTCCAACTCCTCCTTCTTGACCTTCAAGTGAATAGGATAGAAACCGAAGAACCTGTCAACTTGATACCCTCCCTTAGTCCATAAGAAGACCGCGTCTGGTCCCGTCAAAGCATAACTCATATCAGCCTCTTTCAACAAATCATAGGCTCTGATTATGTCTATCCTTCTAGCCAAGTACTCTTCCGTGGAGTTAACCTTGTACCTACCCCATCCCGACCTCTCCAAGAACCCCTTCTTAGCCATGTCATGCAACACCTTGTTAGGGTCAGGACTAGCAAACACAGAGGAGAACTCCCTCACAGTGAACTCTTTTTTCCAGTTCTGCAACACGTGCCACAACTCATGATACGACATAAATATTACTATAATGGTAACAATTTAAAAACTTAGCGGATAAAAAAGTGTCATCCACACCTCTCTCGCTTGAAGTAGACGGCTATTGCGACTGTTGCGATTATGACCATTAAGGCTAACCACTTCCACACACCTTCCTAGAAGATACGCCTTCTGACCCACATAAGGAAATATTAATAGAAGTAGAACAAGCAGAAGTCATGAAAGTATCTTATAGTGCCCCTATCATGGCTGAAAAATTGAACTTCCAAGCATCGTCTGGAGAGAAGAAAAACCTATACGTGGCTTGGTGCCCAGACCTCGACACCGCCAGCCAAGGAAAAACAATCGAAGAATCCCTAACCAACCCAAAAGAAGCCATCCAACTCCACCTCGAAGACGAAGAAGCCACAACACCCAAAAAGAAATACCATCCTCCACATCCAAAACATTATTTAGAAACACGCCTCTCTATTAAATAGGTGATTCAAGTGACCGTGATGGTCAGCAAAACTCAATTAAAACAAGTGCTCGATAGACTTGACTCTGTTAAACTCGAACTCTTGAGGCTCAGAGCAACGCTTCTACCCCAAGAAGAGCTAAGCAGAGAAGAAGCCAAAGAACTCGAAGAAGCCCGAAAAGAAATAACAAAAGGCTCAAGCATAACCCTTGAAGACCTAATCAAAGAATTAAGCTGACCCAACATTGTTTCAAGTAATTCTCTCCCAAAAAGCAAGAAAATCCATCAAAAAACTCCCCAAACATTACAAACAAAGAATCATAGAGCTACTTTTAATCTTTCGAGAAAACCCAGTTCCGGCGGAATACTATGACATAAAGAAACTTAAAGGATACGTAGATGCGTACAGAGCAAGAATAGGCGACGTTAGAATAATCTACGAAATTCTCTGGAACGACAAAAAGGTTAATGTACTATTAATCGAGCCAAGAGAAAGAGCCTACCCTTGACAAAAATATGCTGATAGAGTGGGACACTTATACGTAGATATGCAACCAGTAAAGCCAAAGCCAAAGCGAAAGCTAGAAACCGTTGCACACTAAAAGCAAAAACTTGAAGAATCCCTAGCCAACCTAAAAGAAGCCATCGAACTATACCTCGAAGACGAAGAAGCCACAACACCCCAAAAGAAAACCTCCCAACAACAATCTAACAAACCACATATAACATACTATGTGAAAATCCTCTTAACCCCCTCCACCCTATCAAAGTGTCTGTCATTAGAGTAAACCTCCTCCACCCCGTGCTTCCTCATAAGGGCGACATTGAGACAATCATGCCAATCCATCCCATACTCCTCGACCAGCCTTGAAGCCTTCGCCATATCCTCCACCCCGAAAGAAACAACCTTCATGGACACATACGACCGAATAGAAGACAGAACCTCAGAAATCTCCCGACTCCTACCATGCATCTCAAGAAATACACAAACCTCATCAACCACCACAGTGGACGTCACAGCTTCCTCTCCATCCTCAATGCGCCTCAAAATCTTCTTAGAAACCTCAAAAAACTTTGGGTCCTTCGTCAAAACATAAACAAACACGTTCGTATCAACAAACCTTCTCATTCACCCTCCAACTCCCTCTCCACCCTATCCGCAATCGCCTTCCTAATCTCCCTCTTCGGCTCCCCAGAAACCCTAACCCCCTCAACAAGACCACTGAGACGCTCAGTAGGGTTGGGAACAAACCAACTCGGCACAACAACAATCTGACCGTGCTCCAGCCTAATCTCCACCTCATCACCCTCCCGAATCCCAAGCAACGCCCTGTACTCCCTCGGAATCGTTATCCTATACTTCTTCTGAACCACCTGCTTGACACCCATACCAAACACCGTGTAACAATCTATGTGTACCAAATACCATTACACACTAATAAGCCTTACCACCCACGAACCCACACGAAATCTAGAACAAAACATAACAGCCTATCCTACATACAGCAATTCGTTTTTACCCCAAAAAAGACAACTCCAAACTAAACTAACAGACCCCTCCTAGACCTAGGTATACCCGTCTCTGTCTCTCCCCTCTCTCCCCCCTCTATAGAGGTAGTCTCACACACGCGCACACAAACGCTACATTTTATCAAAAACCAGCATACTCCAAAACAGAAAATAATTACCAAAGAAAATTATAGAGCAATACCAAACAAACCCTTAATACCCCCAACAACCAAAACTACATGGAGAAAGGAGGAGACCCCCAATAAACACCATCGAACTAATGCTATCCCAAAGCCTACAAAACAAAAACCCCCAAATCGACCCCAACACAACAGACAAAAAAATCCTCCAAATAGCCTCACAAGACCTCCTAAACTACCTAAAATTCCACTGGCAACTCACAGGCCGAGAAAACGCAGAAATCGAACTAACAGAAAAAATACAGAACTACTCCCAAAAAAAGCCAAAAGAACTCCAACAATTTATAGACATATGGACTGGAATCTGGATAAAAAAATGGAACGAACGAGTCAAGGTCCTCATAACAAACCAAGAACACCTGTGCTGGGACGAAACAAACCAGCGCCAACTCAAAGCAGAACCCCTCTGGAGACAACTCCCCCACCGCAACGAAATGAAAGACCTAGTCATCGACACACTGATAAGAAACGGAGAGATCTGCGGAACATCCATACTAGCAGAAAACCTCATAAAAACCGAACTAGCAACACACGCAGAAAACAAAATCTACGCAAATCAAAACCTTTTAAACATCACAAAAAAAGCAATGAAAAAGGCAAGACAGCTCTCCCAAAGCTCAGGACCACTGATCTTCGTGAGAATCGACAAAAGATTCTTCCAACTCTTAAGATGAACTAACGCAATCTAGCTCGATTCAAAGTCTTAGTCTGCCACTTATACCCCCTAATCGCAGTCGTCTCTCCATAACCACAAGCACCACATCTCCTCTCCTTCACATTATAGGCTCTCCTTCCACACCTTCTACACCGAATGTGAAGAGTTCTTCCTGCACGTTTTCCAAAAGATGGAGTGCCCTTGCTCGTCTTTCCCACATTTTTCACCTAGAAGGAGGCGGGGAGATTATCACGACGTTGTCTCCCCTAACAATGATAACTCCCAACTTCTTCACGTTCTCAGCCTCTGTAATGTCTTCTGTTTCTTCCAACACTAAGTTGAGATGTTGATCGAATCCCTTCAGTTTGCCACGCAAACTCTTTCCACCCTTTAGTCGTACAAGAACAATTTTTCCGAGACTTTCTTCCAAGATCTGAGTAGTCATTTCACTCATGTGTGGTCCTCTCGTTATTTTTTGTCGCCGTCTTTATAGGTGCCGACGACCAGTAATTTAAATGTTATTCATAAAAGGGCGAGTAGATCTTGCCAAAAAATCCTCGACGACAATTCCTAAAGGAAAAAGAGGCGAGGCAACTCCTTCTCGATTTTTCCAGAAAAATCGGATGTGCCCCTGAGAAAATGTTCGGCTCTAAACCTCGCATTGAAGTTGTTGAGACCTCGGGTGTGTCGTTCTTTTTTGTCGATGGCAAGCCTTTAATAGCAAAACTGAGCGATGTGCTCTTTCCCACACTGATCTTCAACAGAGCTCTTTCTTTTCTTCCCCAGATTGTTGTGGATATGGGCGCAGTTCCTTACGTTTGCAACGGCGCTGACATAATGGCTCCGGGAATCCGCAAAATAACAGGAGAGTTCAAAGAAAACGATCTTCTTCTAATCGTCGACGAGCGATACAGCAAGCCTTTAGCAGTGGGTGTCGCTCTCTCTGATTCGCGGGGTATGAGAAAAATTGGGCATGGAAAGACTGTGAAGAACATTCATTATGTAGGCGACAGGATTTGGAGTTTCATAAAGAATCAATAAGCAAAATCGAAAAGAAGGAAAACACTAGATGTGGTTGGTTTTGGGGTTTATGGGTCTGTTTTTCCGAAGTTTCTGGCGACTACGCCTATGTCTCGCATGTCGATTTTTCCGTCTGCCAAGCCTGTTGTGGGACCAGTTATGTCGTAGTTGGGGTTGTATCTTGGGTCTGGATAGGTTACGCCGAATAATCTGGCTACTGCTCCCACATCTGCCATGTCAACCTTTCCATCAGGAACACCAGGCTTTGTGGGACTTGATATATCCCCTATCATAGCAACTATTATCCAACCATCGGTTAGGGTGTTGTCTGCTGTGTCTGTTTCGCCTGGAACTAGAGGGGCTTCGGCTTTTATGGTGTAGTTGCCCTTAGCCACACCCGAGGTGTTCCAGGTGAAGGTGACGGTTGTGGAGTTTCCGTTTGTTAGAGTGACTTCTTTTGTTTCTATTATGGTTGTGTTGGCGTAGACCGTGACGTTAAATGTTTCGTTGAAGAAAAGTCCTTGGTTTTCAATGGTTACGTTGACTCGCAGTGGATAGTTCTGTCCGACAACTGTTTTGTGCGTTGCAATGTTGGTTACTGCTATGTCATGAGATGGTTGAAGGTAGAAAGTGTGATTTAGTAGGATATCTTTTGGCTGAGATAGGGAGTCCCAATAGAAGGTAGAGTTAAGTATCAAAGGGTCGCTGAGGTCGTAGCCTATTTTTTGGGCGTAGATATATGCTTTAGAAGGTAGAATTGGTAGTGTTATGGATACGTTTTTCGGAAGATCCCGCAGAGATACTGTGTAATTATAGTCATGAGACGCATATGGCTCATCATAGATCATTTGAGTGAATCTGCATTATCTAACTTTAGGCCTGTCGCATTATCTATGACTGTAACATTGATGAAAGAGCCAGGGTAAGGAGGTTTTGCAGTTCGACTGGGTGCAGCATTCAGTGTTATGTTATGTGGATTTCCTGTTGGGAACCATGTTCCCCCCACTACTTGTATTCGTCTTGTTGCCACTTGGGGTGTGGTGTATGCAGATCTCCCAATTGCCTCTCCATTGTATTGTCCCATTGGTGGGCTATCTGCAAAGGCGCCATGCAAGATGAATATTTCATCCAAGTCATGTATGCCGTCTGAGTCCGAGTCATTAGAGTTAAGATATGCAAACGTGTCGTAAACGCCTATCAGATTTGTAGGTGCAACAGATTCTAGCCTACTCCATATCTCCTCAAGGCTAAGGCTGATTCTGTCGTCAAGAATCAGATGTCTGCCATTGTATTGTTGCCAGCCAAAAGTGGCACTCATATTGTAGCTGTCCACGTTGGCATCATAGAGATCCCATAAAATCGCTGCTACAGCAAACTCCTCATCCCGCCAAGTAGGTACGGGGTCTTCAAGGTTGGTTGCGCCACCTGCCCAGTTGTATATCCAAGGCGATGGTTCATTCACAATCGCTGCAACCATTAGCGACATGAACTCGGCGAAACCTTCAGTCCATGAATCGGTGGTTGTTGGATTGATGTATCCCCAATGGTTAACTTCATGAGTTGCAGAACAATTTGTCTCATAGATGCCGTTGTCATCAAGATCGGCTAAAAACCACCATACCCCCGAGTAGGTAGGCATCAAATTGTCGCCGCCAATGGACGAGTCGGTCATTATGTGATGTCCAAATTCGTGCCATTCGCGGTTGTCTGGTCTATTCGTACTTGAATAGCTGCTATCTACCTGATCAACCCATATAGTCGAAGTAGCAATCGTATAACGTGTCCCCCCAGTTGCAAAGGCTCGGACTTCTACAGGAAGCGCATGATCCAAGGTTAGTCCAAGATTTTCTACGGCAAATCGAGCAGCCAAGTAAGTGTTGTGGTAGATTACAGCGAGATGGGCGAACCTATCTTCGCCTACATTTGTGTCATCTGGCATCATTGGCACGAATGGGACCCCATTTAATTCGCAGGTGATCGAATTGTCTATAGCGATGTTCATTGCAATATTTGCTCTGTAGGGTCTCTCTACATGGAAAGTTGGGGTGCGAAGCCATGAAGGATTGTTAGCGTCTCGTGTGTTGTCATAGGTCTTGATGGTGTTATCACAATCCTCTAGAGTAAGCAGAAGTCTAACATCGGATGGCCCTCCAACATTTGAACACACGAAATCACCATTGATATCGCTATAAACAGTTTCTAGAACGTCAAGGCCTCGCACCAAATCAACCCTAAGCCCTCTTACATTGTATACTGTGGGGGGGCCAACTGCATTTTCTCCTTCAACGACAACTCTTCCATAAATTACGATGGATTGCGTCATCAGCGGATATCTATCTGTATTATCTGTGTCTATGAAGCGTGGAGTGTCACCTATGCCATCACTTCCAGTGATATTCTGATCTGCTCCACATTTCTCATCTTTTCCAGTGTAGCCTGACCAGTAGTTCCCACCAGAGGGATAGCCATTATGCCAGATATTGACTGAATTTTGGGTGGAGACTTGTTGAGTATTACTTATGATGTTGTTGTGATAGATTCGGTTGTTGGAGCAATTGCTAAGGGAGAAACCATAGTAGTTATTTGTTATGTTGTTACCAGATACTACGTTGGAGGATGTCTCCTTGATGTAGACTCCGCGTCCATTGTTCGTTATGTTGTTCCCAGAAATAGTGTTATTACAGGACAACTTATCGATATAGACTCCACTATAAGTGTTGTTTGCTATATTATTTTGAAAAACGGTGTTAAACGATGAGTCCCAGAAGTAGATGCCGCGCTCGTTGTTTGATATACTGTTGTTTACTATTTGTGAGTTTCTTGTATAAACCAGAAGTATGCCTTGACTATTATTTCCTAGTTCCAGTTGTTTGACGATGATGTTTGTAGAGCTTACCAGAGCCACAAAGCCAGCGTCAGATGGAATCTCCATACCGTGGCGGTCAACCAAATAGTACATTTTTTTGCCGTTGACAGTGTTAGACGAGTCGATGTCATGAATAAAATGTGTGAGTACAGAACCGCCAACATAGAAGTTGTATCTATTGTCAATCATTCTATTATACTTGAATTCGTTGTTATAACATCCTTCTAGGTGGATGCCATAGCCACTGCTGAAGCCATAGCCACTTTTTTTTATGATATTTCCAGAAACAGTGTTGTTGTCCGAACCGCCAAACCAAACACCCTTGCTGCTACTGTTTTCTATAGTATTGCCAAAAATAATGTTGTCATGAGAATTGTCAAGGACGGCCAAGCCAACTTTGTTGTTTGTTATGGTGTTCCCAGAAATGGTGTTGAAACAAGAGCTAAAGAGAACGATGCCTTGTTCGAGGCTGTTCGTTATATTGTTCAGGGACACATGGTTATAGGAATATTGTTGGGCATCAACGCCAATTTGAGTATCTGTTATCGTGTTCTTCGACACAGTATTGTTAGACCCCGAAACGCAAACACCACGTTTGACAGTAGTTATGTCGTTTTCAGAAAATGTGTTATGAGAACCCTCAATGTCGGCGCCCACCCATGTGATGTATGCTATGTTGTTTCCAGAAACAATGTTGCTGTTGCACGAGCCATAAAGCCAGATGCCGCCATAGGTGCTGTAGACTATGGAGTTATCAGAAACATTGTTGAGACACGAATCTCGAATGTCAACGCCATACCAATCGTTGTTTGATATTTCATTCCCATACACATAGTTATTGTTAGACGAAGAGTCTAGGTAGATGCCAATATAAGTGCTATAAGTTATGGAGTTCCCATAG
>Ga0315314_1004738_pt1 | contig 10089 bp, 10 predicted proteins | sample TDP9_MG_FD_203631 | JGI IMG/M metagenome (GOLD analysis project Ga0315314, IMG submission 203631) | Freshwater sediment microbial communities from Lake Towuti, South Sulawesi, Indonesia - TDP9 | ecosystem: Environmental > Aquatic > Freshwater > Lake > Sediment | place: Indonesia: South Sulawesi... | reverse complement strand
AGATGCTGAATGCACGTCATCTGTTCAGGCGTTTATGGATTTGCCGCTTTCTGCTACTTGGACCACAGCCCTCTCCCGACGCCTCTGTAGATCAGGCCGACCTTCTCCACGTCTTCTGGTTCAAGCGTTCCTGTACAATCGACAACCACCGAGTTCTTTGACATATTCGCAGCCAGATCTATCGCCTTGATTGACTTGAACTCATTGTGGCCTATCGCTAGGATTGTGCAGTCAGCCTTCTCCAAGGCGCCAGGGAGCGTCGGTTCTGAGTGAAAACCAATTCTTCTCAGTTCATCTGGAGTAAACAGGGGATCGTAGACGCAGACCCTTCCGCCACGTCTCCTAAGAAGGCCAACTAGTTCAAGTGAAGGGGAGAACCGAGTTTCCCTTACGTTGGCTCGGTACGTTATCCCGAGCACGGTGAATCTTGATCGCTTCACACTCTTTCCGCAGACTCTGAGTCCTTCAGCCGCGAGTCTCAAGACGTGGCTAGGCATCTGATCATTTGCACGCCTTGAGTCCATGGGAATTCTCAATCTCGCCTTGTCAGCTTCAGCCATGAGAAGGTAGGGATACACGGGGAGGCAGTGTCCCCCGACCCCCGCTCCTGGCAGCAACAGGTGAGAGTAGGGCTGAGAGTTCGCCGCCTTCATCGCCTCAAAATAGTCTATGCGGCCTTCCTCGCAGAATAGTGCAAATTCATTCGAGAGACCTATGCTAACGTCTCTGTAGATCGTCTCGAAGAGTTTTGATGCCTCAGCGGTCTGAATATCCCGAGTCTTGATGAGTCTTCCCTCAACGATGCACGACAACACTGCGACAGCTGCGTCCAGACTTGTCTTGTTGATTGCTCCGACAACGCGTGCATACTTTCTCATGTCTACAAGTCCCTGGCCTCCCATGGCTCTGATTGGACTGTAGGCGAGTCCGAATTCCTGTCCCGCTTTGAGTCCAGAATACTTCTCGATTGCAACTCTAACGACCCTATCTGTCACCCCGGGACCACATGTGCTCTGAAAGACCACAAGTGAACCGGGACGAACTCCTTTTCCGATTTCGCCGCAGGCCTCCTCCACGTGTCCATAGTCTGGCTTCTTGTGATGATCGATTAAAGTCGGCACTGTAATTGCGATGACATCGCTTTTCGAAGATGCTTCTGCTGTATCTGTCGTTGCGCTTAGTTTGCCTGAACGTATGGCTTTGGCAAGCAGTTCAGGTAGTCCTTCCTCATTGATTGGCGACTTTCCAGAGTTTATGGTTTTCACGAGAGATGAATTCTGATCAGCTCCAATCACGCGGGCGCCCGCTTGAGCGAAAAGACATGCTAACGGTAGCCCCATCCACCCAAGCCCTACTACTTCAACGGTGAACAACCCTGACTTCAACTTGGACGGAACGTCGTTTGGGTTCGTGGTCATTAGCTCGGATGGCGGCACGAGAAACACCGGACCGTAGGCTCAAATGGAAGGCGGTATTTAGCAGTTCTTATCTCCCCTTCAACATCTTCTAGCCAATTGAATAGGTAGCTGTCCATGAGAGCATGGATCGACGTATTGACGCCAAAACAAGCGAATCTCTTCTCGGTCTTCATTCGAAGCCTCAGAGAACGAGGACATGATGTCTTCGTCACAACCAGGCGCTACAGGGAAGTTGAGGAGCTCCTCAAGTTACGACAAATCGAAGCCGCCGTCATTGGTAGGCATGGCGGCGGAGATTTGTCAGGAAAACTTCTCGAAAGCGCTAGCCGAATTGAGGAACTCGCAAGATATGTAGATGAGAGGAGTCCTGAACTTGTAGTATCCTTCTGTTCGCCTGAGGCAGCCAGAGTGGCGTACGGGCTTGGTATTCCTCACTATGCCCTCTGTGACTCTCCGCATGCAGAGGCAGTCTGCAGGCTTTCGATTCCGCTGTCGAGGAAGTTGTTCGCCCCTAGGGCGGTCCCGAAAGGTGCATGGAAACGATATGGCATAGCTGCATCTGACATAGTTCGGTACAACGCACTTGACCCTGCAGTGTGGATCCGCGCCTACGCGCCGGGCCCCGATCCCAGAGACAGCTTAGGACTGGACAGAGAGAGACAGATAGTCGTCCTGCGAACAGAGGAGGAATATGCGTCATATCTTCTTCAAAGCCGAGAGGTGAGCAAGGGCGTCGTCACGAAACTCGTTAGGCCCATAGCGGAGCTGGGCGCCCAAGTCGTTCTCCTTCCGAGATACGAGAGACAGATTCAAGCGCTCACAAGCGAATTCGCAAATTTGGCTATCGTACCATCAAGGGCCGTCGATGCGGTTGCTTTGCTTTCGCGGTCATCATTCTTCATCGGAGCCGGAGGGACTATGAATGCAGAGGCAGCGTTGATGGGCGTCCCGACAATCAGTTGCTTTCCTTCCAAACCGACCTACGTGGATAAGTACCTGTTCCGACTGCATCTCGTAGAAAGATCGCTATCCCCCCACAAGATTGTCAGAAGAGTGCGCAGATTTCTGACCGACCGAAGACTTGCAGAAACTCAGAAGAAGAAGGCCGATCGCGTCCTAGCGAGTATGGACGACCCGTTACGAGTCATCAGGAACTATCTCGGTCTCTCATGACGGCGCCCACCGACCGCCAGAAGTACCAGTCGGTGATCACCTTCCAGAGACGAAGCCAAGAATAGGCCAACGCCAACGCAAGAATCACTCGCAGAGCATCCGTCAAAACGCGGAACTCGCTCACGACAGATGGCAGAACGAACATGACCGCTCTGACTATCACAAAGAGTCCGAAGATAACGGAAAGACACACGAAGATGACGAGCCCGGCGAGTGCAACTATACGCACACTATCTCACCTCGGAAGGAACGACGCCAACACAGCCAATGTGGACGAAAGAGCGGCCATCATAATCATGGTACGCACAACCTGCTTCTCCTGCATCGGCCCCTCCGCAAGGATGAGCCTTGCAAGAGTCACAGGGGCATCCCTGTCAGAGGTCGCTTCCAACATCCCATCCTTTCTGAGCCTAATAGGGCGCGACTTGATTTCGCGTCTTTCGTACAATCGCCCCATGGACGCGAGCCCGTAGAACGCGTTCATTATGTAGGGCGCAAGTGCTGCAATCGCGACCGCTTCGACGCTTCCGATCACTGAGAGTGCCCCAACCGCGCTCCCGGCCGCAAGACTTCCTGCATCCCCTCCGAAGACGCGCGCTGGATACCGGTTGAAGAGGTAAAACGCAAGCAGCGAGCCACAGAGCGCCAGCGCAAGGCTTGCCGCGGCTGTGTTTCCTTTGAGAGCAAGCACAACTGCCAGGGCAAGCGAGACGATCGTAAGGGTGCCACTCATAGATCCATTGAAGACATCAAGCATGTTGACTGCGTTGGCTGGTACTGCTATGGCGAAAAGAATCAGGAACGGGTAGAGAATTGTTAGCCGTATGGTTCCGATAAGTGGGAAAATCGGATGTGGGTTGAAAGTACCTAAGAGAAGAATCGGAGCGGCCGCAAGAGCGGTTAGGACCGGTTTGAGCTTGGGGCTAAGCGGTTTGAGGTCGTCAATCACGCCAATCGTTCCAGCAATCGCAATGGTTCCCGCGAACGCTAGGATATCTCTTGAGTGCTCGCCAAACAACCCCAATGAGAGCAATGCTGCTGCCATGAGGCCGGCAACGATTGAGAGTCCGCACATTTCAGGTATCCTTGGCTTGTCAAGTTTGTGAATGTCTATTCCAACAATGCCTCGATGTCTCAGCCAAGAGGCAAGTGGCGGAATGGTGAGATAGGTTACTGCAAAACCGGCTAGGAAGACCGCTAGGACCGTGGCACTCGACTGTGGGTCAAGCATCACGGTTCTTCTCTTTCACTATCTCATTGAGTACGCCTTTGTATTGATCGGCCAAGTCCCTTGCAGTTCGAACGGTTCTCGCCTCCGCCATGATTCTAAAGATGGGTTCTGTACCGCTTGGTCTCAGGAGAAGTGAGGTATCGTCTTCGAACAAGATCTTGACTCCATCGATTGTCTCGGGGTTGTACTTGCTCGTACGATCCCGTAACTCCTCTAACACCTGCCCTTTAAGGTGGTTTGGACAATGTACTCTTTCCTTGATGAGTTCGTACGATGGAAGGCTCGACAAGAGCTTGGACAGAGGCTCACGGGTTTTCGCGAGAATGTCTGCTATGAGCGCTGAGGCCATTGATCCGTCCCTGACGGCGATGTGCGGTGCATAGAAGATGCCTCCATTTTCCTCACCGCCAAGCTCTGCACCGATCTCAATCATCTTGTGGGACACATCGACGCTGCCAACTCGGGTCCAGACAATCTTTCCGCTTCGAGCCTCCGCAATCTCCTTTATGGCTCTTGACGAACTGACAGGTGTCACAATCGTGCTTCCCGGCTTGGCTGACAGGTAGTCGTCGACGACTAAAGCGAAGGTTCTGTCACCCCAGTGCGGTTTTCCTGTCTCGTCAGCGAATATCGCTCGGTCTCCGTCTCCGTCTAGTGCAACACCGAAGTCCGCTCCAGAGGACAAAACCGAGTTGGCAAGCGAGGTGATCGTCTCAGGCCTTGGTTCGGAGGGCCTGCTCGGAAACGAGCCATCGATGTTGGCGTTGATTGTGAGGACTTTGCAGCCCAGTTCTGATAGCAGGACCGGTGTAGTTAGCGCTGAGATCCCGTTTCCAGGGTCGACAACAACCTTCATGCCTCGTGATCCTATTCTCTCAGTCTCCACTTGCCTCTTGATCGAATTGAGATACTCACGAAGTCCCGCGTTTGCTTGTACTATGTCTCCGACGTGATCCCACTCTGCTCTTCTCCAAGACCGATTGAAGTAAATCTTCTCAATTTCTAGTTCTTCGTCCCTATCCGTCTCTATGCCGTCCGAAGCAATAGTCTTGATTCCATTGTACTCGGGAGGATTGTGACTTGCGGTGACAGCGATGCCGCCATCCGCCTTCCAAGCGGGTGTCAGAAAGTCGATCATGGGAGTCGGAGCTTGACCGATATCGTACACTTTGCACCCGACGGAAGCCAGTCCGCTGATCGCAAGATTCCTGAACGCTGGGCTGCTCGTTCGCCCGTCGGAGCCCACGATCATCTTTCCTGCTTTGAAGAACGTTCCGATGGCTTGGGAGAGCTCCAAGACCAGCTCAAGCGTCAGCTCCTTGTTGACCACGCCTCTGACACCGTTCGTTCCGAATAGGCGCCGCTCATCCACTACAGTTGACCCTCCTACACCACATGCCCCGGACTTGGAACATCTTCGGTGATCTCTTTGTAGGGATGAACATAGACATCATGTGTAAGGCGGACATTGTCGTAGATATTCACGTAACCAGCGATCACTGAACCTTGCTGAATCACCACATTTCTCCCTACAGTGACACCGTTCCCGATTACGGCCCCCTTGATTAAAGAACCGCTGCCTATCTCCGCGTTGTCAAAAACAATGGACTCTGCCACGCTCGCATTTCTGCGTACGTGCGCTCGCCGACCAACTATTGCCCTGGGCCCGAGTCTTGCTCCCTCTTCCACGATTGAATGCTCGCCGACGAACACGGGATCGGTCAATTCTGCCGATTCGGCAATGATACCTGAAATCGTGTCGCGTGGTTTGTTCCTGAGCAGCGCGAAATTTGCATCTCGGAAGTCTGACATGTTGCCGATGTCGAACCAAGTTCCTGAGTGGAGGTATCCAAAGAGCTTTCCTTCAATCGCGAGAGCAGGGAAGACCTCGCGTTCAATTACGACCTTTCTCCCCTCGGGGATACGATCGACTGCCTGCGGTTCCAGCATATATGCGCCTGCGTTGATCAGTCTGCTCGGGGCATCCGCCAGCTTCGGTTTCTCGACGAACTCTGTGATCTTCAGATGCTCATCCAGCCTCGCGACTCCAAAGCGTGTCGGATCATCAACTTCATGCAGTGCAATAGTAGCTAGGGCATCATTGGATTCGTGTACACGCCTCATAGCATTGAGGTCGATTTCGGAGAGAATATCACCGTTCATGACAACCAGCGTCTCGGATCGGTAGTAGTGGCGCGCAAACGCGATTGGGCCGCCCGTTCCAAGAGCCTTCGGTTCAAGTGAGTAGCGAACTCTCACTCCGTGATGTTCTTCTCCGAAATACTCTTTGAGTTGGTCTGCTAGATAGTTCACAGCAAGGATGACCTCGTCAACACCGAAGGACGACAGATGATCGATTGTCCGCTCGAGGATCGGTTTCCCGCCGACAGGAAACAGTAGTTTCGGAAGAGCGTAGCTTAACGGTCTCAGTCTAGTCGCATATCCTCCAGCCAAGATCAATGCTTTCAGTTCGCAGCACCACAATCAAGTCAATGTAATGAGAGTCCGACGAGAGCACATGTAATGAGACGAAATAGGGTTTGAGAGGAGTCTACACTTTAATCATTCGCTTTCGACATCTTTGCAGCGTTGACATTCGTAAGCGCGTCGTTGTGGTAGTCAAACCGGGCTTGTACCTCTACACTGGCTCTGCCTTGGGACGCGGTTCTGTCTCATTGGAAGGCAGGATTCTCCGACATTGTGCAAAACGCAAAACCGAATTCTGGCATATTGACCGGATACTTGCGTGCAAGTCATCTCAAGTCGTGGTGGTACTTTTCGCGGAGACATTGAGAAAAGCGGAATGCGGTCTGAACGCGGCCCTTCTTGAATGTCCGAGCGTCAAGATAGTCGCAAAGGGAGTCGGTTCCTCCGATTGCAGATGTGAGTCACATTTCTTGGTGGTGGAGGGTTCTTTAAGATCCGTCCGGCAAACAGTCAGCTCGTCTTACAGAAAATTGAGGCTCCGCCCACGTGTGTTAGACAATCCTAAGCCTGGCGGGTTTGACGGCAGAGTCACTGGAGAGCAGATACGAACGCAGCTGTCAATGCTTCGTCGATAGAGACTATTCCGATGCGCTTCAGAGTTGTGCCTTCGGATAAATGTCGGCGAACAGCTTCGATCATGACTCGAGCCGCTTCTTGAGCTGGTAACCCACCTACTCCAGTTCCCATTCCCGGAACTGCAATGCTTGAGAGGCCGAGGTTCCTAGCCACACGGAGCGCTGCAGTTGTGGCTTTCTCGGCGTTCGCCAAGTCTGTGCTCATTGCGGGTCGCTCCATTGTGGGCGCATGAATCACATACTTCACCTTCAGTTTCCCTGCGGTTGTCGCAATTGCGTCGCCGATCGCGACAGGTGACTTCTGCATGGCTTCTCTCTCAATCAGGGAACCGCCAACTCGCTTGATTGCTCCGGCAACTCCGCCTCCCATTATCAGTCTGCTGTTGGCCGGGTTGACGATTGCATCCGCTTGCACCTGAGTTATGTCGCCATGCTCAACCGCAATCACACAGTCGTCCAGCTTGAACTCGACCAATACGAGCCCCTTGATGGCCCCTACTTCCTTGTGGATTACGTTTGTGGAAACAGGCTAGCTTTCTCTGACTACCGAGGCTCCCAACGCTGAGGGTCATCGGTCAGCATGGTTCAATAGTTGAAGGAGGCTTGGACGAGACCGCGTACGTTACCCAAGTAACGTTTAGGACTTCGTTCGTTATTCTGTTGCTTATCCGAGACAGAAGATCGTTCGAGAGACGAACCCAATCTGCGGTCATTCCGTCAACAGAGTCAACAATTCGGATTGTCACAACGTGCCCGAGCTTGCGCTCGTCTCCTAAAACTCCCACCGCAAGGTCGTCCCCTACCACCGCGAAAGCTTGCCACACCTTATCATACAGTCCCTCGGCTCTGAGTTCTGACTCTACAATGTCACTTGCATCGCGGCAGATTCTCAACTTTTCATCTGTAACCTCGCCAAGGATTCTCACAGCAAGTCCTGGTCCAGGGAATGGATGCCTCGCAGTGATTGCTTCTGGAATTCCAATGGTGACGGCAACCTTCCGAACCTCATCCTTGTAGAGAGATCGTAGCGGTTCGATCAACTTGAACTCGATCCATCCGGGAAGGCCGGCAACGTTATGGTGAGTCTTTATTCTCGACGCAGGACTGCCTGTATGCGCGCTCTCTATGACATCTGGATAAAGCGTTCCCTGCGCCAGCCACTGGAACTTGCCATGCTTCTCGGCGACTTCCGTGAAGACCTTCGCGAACTCTTCTCCAATGATTCTTCTCTTTTCTTCTGGGTCTGAGATGCCCCTCAGTCTGCCTAGGAATCTCTCTGAAGCGTCGACGTAGACGGTCTCAAGCTTCATCCGTTCAAGTATTCCTCTCACCTGTTCAGGTTCTCCTTTCCTTAGCAGTCCGTGATTCACGAATATGCAGGTCAGTTGATCCCCGACGGCCTGATTCACCAACGCCGCGACTGTCGTCGAGTCAACTCCTCCACTAACCGCACAGAGGACGCGTTCATCACCTACCCTTTGTCTGATTTGTGGAACCATTTCCTTCGCGAAGGAGCCCATCTTCCAAGTTGGTTTGCATTTGGCGATTCGAAATAGGAAGTTGCGGATGATTTCGCCACCTTTGACTGTGTGGGCGACTTCCGGATGAAACTGCACGCCGAACATCTTGTGTGTCCTGTCTCTGATCGCAGCATGCTTCGTATGTCTCGAATGTGCCGTTGGTTCGAAGCCCTCAGGTAATGTTTCAGCAGAGTCAGCATGACTCATCCAGCATACACTCTCACCGTCAAGGCCCTGGAACAGGTCGGCGCGATCGTCAAAGGAAACCAGCGTCCTTCCATACTCCTGCGTAGGCGCGCTGGTGACTTTTCCTCCAAGCGCGTCGACCATAAGCTGGAGTCCGTAGCAGATGCCTAGCACAGGAATTTCCAGATCGAAGAGCGCTCGTTCGCATCTGGGAGCATTCTTGTCGTTAATGCTGGCCGGACCGCCCGACAGGACGATCCCCTTCGGCTTTCTTGCGAGAATCTGGTCAATACTGACGTTCCATGAGACAAGTTCGGAGTAGACTTCGCACTCTCTGATCCGGCGTGCGATCAGATGAGAGTACTGTCCTCCAAAGTCAATCACTAAGACGATATCTTCTGGTCCGAGCGACACTCCGAATCTCCAACCACATCTAGCTGTAGTTCCAGTGCTTTGCCAAAAAACTTATAGATAGAGGGACTCGGCCTGTGAGCTTCGCGTTTTCCTCGAACGTCAACGTGCGAGGGGCGTTGCATGAGCGTCGCTGACGAAAAGGGAACGAAAGGGACTGTCGAAAAGGGAAGCAAAGACGGAAAGAAGGAGAAACCGAGCAAACCGTCCTTGGGCGAGAGACAGCCTTTGGCTCGACCTGAGGAGGATACACTGAAGCTCGTGTCGACCAGTGAACTTGTGTCCCTAAGGGATGAGCTTAGGCGTGAACAGGAGAAATCCAAAGAGTATCTCAACAAGCTTCTCTACGCTCAGGCGGACTTCGAAAACTACCGAAGACGTCTAGATCAGGAACTGGAGTCCAAGATCGAGTCAGGAAAAGCGAAACTGATCGAGAATCTTCTAACGATCCTCGACGAGGTCGAACTCGCACTAGAGGCTGCAAAGAATACTGAAGGCGCGAGCACAGTAGCAGCCGGCCTTGAGATCGTGCTCAAGAGGTTCCATGATCTGCTAGGTGCAGAAGGCCTAGCTCGCATCGAGGCGGTCGGCAAGAAATTCGACCCAACGCTTCATGAAGCAGTAGAGCGTGTCGAACGCGCCGAAACTGAGGAAGGCACGGTCTTGGAGGAGGTCAGGAAGGGGTTCACCTTGAAAGGAAAGCTGATCAGGCCGAGTATTGTTAAAATCGCGGTTCCGCACATCGCGAAACCCGACAGTACAGAATGGATGGAGCGTGGTGAAAGCTGAGTAGCTCAGCGCAGCCGGCTAAGGAGAAGATACTCGGGATAGATCTAGGAACCACCAACTCAGCAGCGGCCATCATGGAAGCTGGGCGACCTGCTGTTGTTCCCAGCGCCGAGGGACCGACGGTGGCTGGCAAGATGTTTCCATCGGTTGTCGCTTTCGCAAAGGACGGTCAGCTTCTCGTTGGGGAACCCGCCAAGAGACAAGCCACGGTCAATCCAGAAGGAACGATATTTGAGATCAAGCGGAAGATGGGAACGGACTACAAGGTCCCTGTCCATGGCAAGGAATACACGCCACAA
>Ga0315314_1004737_pt1 | contig 10090 bp, 10 predicted proteins | sample TDP9_MG_FD_203631 | JGI IMG/M metagenome (GOLD analysis project Ga0315314, IMG submission 203631) | Freshwater sediment microbial communities from Lake Towuti, South Sulawesi, Indonesia - TDP9 | ecosystem: Environmental > Aquatic > Freshwater > Lake > Sediment | place: Indonesia: South Sulawesi... | reverse complement strand
CCACTTGAGAATCGTTGTTTACCATGCTAGGCAATGTGATCCACGAAAGTGTTCGACATTAAAGCTCAAGCGCTTTGGCTTGGTTCGTGTTGTCTATAGGCTTCGGTTGCTGCCTCGGGGAGCCATAGTTCTCAATCCGTTCTCTGAGAAAGCTTTTTCTCCAAGTGACCGCGAACGCGTCGAGAATAAGGGACTCGCAGCGCTGGACTACAGTTGGAATTGCACTGAAAAAGCTAGGTTGATTCCTTTGTTTGGTGAGTCCAGAGGTTTGCCTTATCTTGTTGCGGCGAATCCTGTCAATTATGGGACGCCGACTAAACTGAGCACGGTTGAGGCTTTGGCTGCCGCACTGTATATTGCAGGCTTCTCAGAGGAATCGGAGAGGCTTCTTTCCAAGTTCAAGTGGGGTCCAGAGTTCATTAGATTGAATCAAAGGTTTCTTGACGCCTACAGGAAGGCAAGAGATAGCATAGAGGTTGTTGAAATCCAGAGAAGGTTCATCACTTAGGGTTTTCAGTTATCCTTGATGCATTAAACTTAATTTCCAAATAGTTGTTTATTGGATGTGGAGTTTGAGAGTGTGGCTAGTCGACATTTTAGGATGTGCATGATTGTCCGTTGTGGTCGCAAGTGTCAAAAATCATTGAATGAATGCTTGCAATGCTTGAAGACCCGCATAGAAAACAGGGGACTTCACACCGACGAAAAAATGAGACTGATTCAAGCATGGGGATACGAAGTCTAACTAAAGCCATCTGGTTTTGAGCTTCATTTCTCTGAAGTGTTGGTCATCTGAAACTATGTGCTCTGCACGATGCACAATTGTTGTTGCACCTATAATGACATCTGCAATTGGAATGTCCCAATGTCTGAGGGCGAGCTTGCCTGCTTCGGTGGCGATGCTTTCGTCAATGGAGACAATAGTTGCGCCTCGTATTGTAAGCTCTTTTAAGAATATGAGAGTTGCTTCTTCTCCAAGTTTTTTCCCTGATACCTTAATGAATTCCGTTAAAACAATTGACGGCACCAGAAGTCCACGTCTTAAAGATTCTTCCATTAAGTTTGCAATCTTTCGCTTTGTTTCCTTAGTGGGTGGAAACTTGAAGGTTAAGAGAAAGCGCGTGTCAGCTACGACTGTCAACGCCACTTCCTTCTAGTTTCTTCAAGTTCATTTATTATTTTTTGGTATTGTTCTGTTCCAACAATACTTCCAGGCTCGAGCGGGCTAACTGGTTGGAGAAGCACTCCATCGGGATGCTCTTGAACCTCGATAAGCGTTCCAGCCTCTAACTTGTATTTCAACCTCAACTCGATGGGCAATGTTATCTGCCCCTTCCGTCTAACTCTGATTCTCGTCATACCAATTCATAGTAGGAATATTTTCTCAGTAAGATTTAAACCTTGTCTAACTGCCATTAAAATCAAGTTTTTCGGTTGGTGTGCTGGTCGTAACCCGCCTTCTGTTTAAGTGACGGCATTTGGCTAAACGGGCTACCCGCGCCTCGCGCAGACAGCTCCCAGGCGCCTATTTGCCCTTTCACCTCGCAGGACAGCCGTTTCACCGTTTCACACTCGACCTTCTCCACAACTTAGCCTTGTGTCATTGTTCATGCATCGAGTGGACGTTTCGTTTCTGCGCTGTTGCCAGGGTTCTCACCCTACATCCATGGATGCTGCGAAGTCTGCGTGGTGGGCGGAGTTTCCTCACGCTCAAGAGCGCGAAAGCCGTCCGCCAGCTCACCAACCCAAAATATTAATGAGGCTAGCCTATGAGATAAGAATTTTGATTTCTTCCTAGACGCAGGGTTCTCAGCTTCAATGAGAAAGCGATATATCGTAGGTTGCTGCTTCTGAAGTTTCCATGAACCTTTGGAAAGATATACCCGCAGGCGACAAGCCACCCAGTCTCGTGAACGTGATTGTTGAGGTCATAAGCGGGTCAAGAGACAAGTACGAATATAAAATCGACTGGGAAGCCTTCGTTCTTGACAGAGTTTTGCACTCTTCGGTCGTGTTTCCAGTTGAGTACGGCTTCGTTCCTCAAACATGGTTCGACGACAACGACCCCTTGGACATTATGGTTCTAAGCTACGAACCCTTAGAAGTAGGCTGCATAGTCAAAGCCCGCATCATCGGTGTCTTAATCATGGAGGACGAAGAGGGAGAAGACCCCAAAATCCTTTCAGTGCCCACAAGTGATCCTAGATTCGATGGATACAACGACCTTACGGACGTTCACCCACATAAACTGCGGGAGATTCAAGAGTTCTTCGAAGTCTACAAGCGACTGGAGCCCAAAAAATGGACCAAATTTAAAGCTTGGAAAAACGCCGAAGAAGCCAAAAAAATAGTTAACTACGCATTGAACTTGTATCGACAAAAGAAGGCTTCAGAGGCTACAAAATAGGCTGAGTATTCAATCGGTGGCAGAGTAAACAACTTTTCCTCCAACAATCGTCATTTCAACTTTGATATCCTTGATTTTTTCTGGCTTAATTCTCAATAGATTTTGAGACAAAACCGTAAAGTCCGCGAACTTGCCAACTTCAATTGAACCCTTAACGTTCTCTTCAAAAGACAGATATGCCGCATTAATGGAGTAGGCTTCTAGGGCTTCCTCGACTGAAATTCGCTCTTCTGGAAACGGCTTCACCAGAATACCGTTCTTTATGAGCGATTTGAAGGGATAGGTCCATCGGGCTCTCTTTAGGCCCAAACGATTGCTCACCCAAAAATCTGAAACCACAAAATGAGGTTGTATGCAAACCAGTAAACCAAGTGCCCTAATCCGCTCAATCAAATGTGGGTTCAAAACAGAAACATGCTCTAAACGATGCCTACGCTTTCTAATAGTTACTTCGCCTAAAGTCTCTTTGAAAGCCTTTACCGCCTCACTTATAGCCAAGTCGCCAATAGCGTGAACCGCAACCTGGAAGCCAGCCTTATCCACCGTTTCAATCATCATCTTCAATTCGTCTAGGCTGTGATTTAGTATTCCTCTGGTTAATGGGTCATCAGCATACGGCTCTTGCAAAGCCGCTGTTCTTGCTCCAAGTGAGCCGTCGGTGAAGATTTTGACGCAGTTCAGTTTCAGGAAAGGGTCGCTGAAACCCTTGTTCTTAAGGTTGTCAAAGTGTTTCATCGGAACCACCAAGTGAACTCTAAGAGGCAACTGGTTCCGTCTTCTCAGTTTTTCCAAGGCTTGGATTTCATTGGGTTTGTGGGTGAACCAGTGAACGCTGGTCAGCCCTGCCTTAATAGCTTCTATGCACGCCGAACTGCAAGCTTTAAGCAAGTCTTCATCGCTTGGTTCTGGCAGATTCCAAACCATGTCTATTGCGTTTTCTCGGAGAATGCCTGTGGGCTCGTTAGTCTTCGGGTCTTTGTCAATCAACTCTCTCCAGGAAGCGGCTGTTTCCTTGTCGATTTTAGCGATTTCTAAGGCACTGCTGTTTGCCACACCCACGTGCCCACAGACTCGGTTGAGAAGAACGGGATTGTCTGGTGCAACCTTGTCCAAGTCCCAGCGGGTTGGATACCTTTTTTCCTTGAGGCGGTCTTGGTCCCATCCTCGACCAAGAATCCACTTTCCCTTTTCTGTCTCGTGCACCTTCGCTTTCAGTTTGCGTTGAATCTCTTTGATGGAGGAAACGCCCCTCAAATCCACCCATGGAAAAAGATGACCCAGCGCTATCATGTGGGCGTGCGCATCGATTAAGCCTGGAACAACGGTTTTACCATTTAAGTTAAGGATTCTTGTGTTCTTGTCGACTAATTGGTTGATTTTGTCGCTGGTGCCAACTTCGACAATTTTTTCATTTTTGATTGCAAGGGCTTGTGCTCTAGGTTTTTGCTTGTTCATCGTAATTATGTTGGCGTTAACTAGAACCATGTCAGCGTGCATTTTCTTCAGCTTCTCATCTCTAATGACAAATAAAAAGCGAAACGACAACGTATAATTTTCCCTTATTAATCGGTGAACAATTCTTAACGTTCCTAACTCAGAGAACAAAATTTGCTTTGATTAAGGTAAGATTAGATAAAACACGGAAAAAGGCTGGCTTCAGCAGTTTAAATCCAGTTCTGCCCAGACTTGCGTTGCAACACAATTCTTTTCTCGTAATTACGTCTGGAACGTGTCCTAGGTGAGGGTTTCTTCTTCTCAATTGGCGCAATTTTCGGAGTCTGGCCGCGAACCTTTCCCGCCTTCGAAAGGCTTCCATGCGTGGGCATTTCTTGATTCCTCGGTTTAATCTGTCTTAAGGCGTTCTTTTAAGGATTTTCTTTTTTGGTGATCAATAACCTGTATGGTAGAGGAAAAATCCAGCTTGAGATTCTCAGAACTTAGAGAAGCCAGAAGTAATAAAAGAAATTGAAGAGTGGTTGAAATTTGAGTGAAGGATAAGCTTTTCTAAGAACGTGGAAAAATAAGAATTTTTTACAGTTTGTAGCCAATTTTTCTTAAGAAATCGTGTCTCGCTTTGGCATCTGTTTCGGTTTCAATTCCTTTGCTCTTCATTCCATCGATAACGCCTAGAATTCCTTTTCCTTTCGGAGTCTCGGCTACAACGACTTCGAGTGAATTAGCCGTTGCAGCGTGTATCGTGCAGACTTCGGAAACCTGCTTAATCTTGTCTAAAACGTTTATGGGATAGGCGTTTTTAATGAAAATTATGAAGGCGTGTCCACAGGCCAGCTCAAAGGCACAATGAGACGCCAGCTTTTTCAGTTCTTCATCGTTGCCCTCAAGCCTTACTAGGCAAGGTCCAGAACTTTCACAAAAGCCTATGCCAAACTTGATTTCTGGAACTGCGTTCTTCAAGGCTTCATAAAGGTCTTCCACAGTTTTTATGAAATGCGCCGTTCCCAAGACCACATTGCAGTCCTTGGGCACCTCAACCTTAACCGAGTTGAACTCAACCATCTCTCAAACCCCAACTTCGCAATATTCATTAAGATCTTCTGGTCTTAAATGATTAACTTTTGACTTCAGTTTGCTGCCTACCCTTTTCCAAAATCAACACAACCTCGTCTACGCTTTGAAAATATTCTGGATCTCTCAAATATTTGGCACGAGGACGTGGAAGATTAACCCTTACTTCGTCGACAATCCTTCCAGGTCTAGGCGACATAACAATAACGCGATCAGCCATGTAAACGGCTTCCTCAACATTGTGACTAACCATGACGAACGTGTTTGTTGGAAGGCTGGGGTCTCTCCATATGTCCAATACCTGTTCACGCAGTGCCTTTGCTGTCAATTCATCAAGAGAGGAAAAAGGCTCGTCCATCAGCAGCACTTCGGGTTGAAGCGCCAACGCCCTAGCGATGCCAACCCTTTGCTTCATGCCGCCTGAAAGGTCGTGGGGGTAAGTGTTTTCAAAACCTTCTAATCCCACCATTCGGAGGTGGCTCCTAGCGATTTCTTCTCTAGACTCCTTTTTCATTCCGAGCACTTCTAATGGGATTTCCACGTTTTCAAGCGCTGTTTTCCAGGGAAACAAACCGAAGAGTTGGAAAATCATTGTGATCTTTGGATTTGGCGAGGTTTGGAGTTTATCGTGAAATAGTATCTCGCCTGAGTCTGCCTTCTCCAAGCCTGCAATGATTCTTAACATGGTGGATTTGCCGCAACCGGAAGGTCCAACTAAGCAGACGAATTCGTCTCTATTAACTGAGAAACTGACATCTTCTAGTACAGTGAGTTTGGATTTCTCTAGGGGGAAAGTTTTTGTCACGTCTCTTACTTCAAGCACTGGCAAGTTCATACCTCCGCATGGTATTTTTCGAACTTTCTTAAGAGCCTACGCCACACGAGAGCCTCCATCAAAAGAACTATGGTTGCGATTATTGCCAGAAGCAGAATCAGTAGTACCGTGTTCCCGTAAAGATAACCCGTCTTATCAAGGTAGGAACCTAGTCCTGGAAGTGAATACACTTTACTCGTGGGGATTATCCTCAAATTAGAATCGAGCATTCTTGTTTTTCCAGACAGGCTTACCCCTGAGTTGCCGAGTTGGCGTACCTTAAAATAGATTATTGCTAATCGCCCGCTTCCATTCATTCCCTGCCCGCTTTCAAGTAGCGTCGAGTTAATGGGACCAATCGAGCCTTGCATATTGTCAATTGTTCCGTCGTCAAATAGGGGTTCTCCAACATTTTTTAGAAACTCTCCTTCAGTAGCGTTAATGCACTCTAAATGGCTTGAGTTAAAATTCACTTGAGTTTGCCACGTGCGAAGGCCAGTAACATCTGAAACGTTTAAACTGACCGCAATAATTTGATCAGCAGTATAGGTCTGGTTTATTGTCGTCGGGTTCAAGTATATTGTGCTCGCTCCATAGGGCATGTACTCCGAGAATATTATTGTATTCCAACCTGTGCCCCAAGACAAAATGCTGCCAGTGACTATCGCTGGCAAAATTGACGGAACAACTACATGTGTAATTCTTTTCAAGCCCTTGAAGCCAAAGAGTTTTCCAACTTCTCTAATTTCGCTTGGAATGTTTTTTATGGCGCTTACTATGTTGAGGAACATGTACCATATCATGTCTAAAATCAGCATGATTATGGCGGTTGTTTCAAGCCCGATTACACCTCCAAAGATTCGGCTCAACGTTATGAAAAGTACGGGAAACAAAGCCAAAATGGGAACCGCTTGCCCAATGTCATATAGAGGATAGAAGACAGCTGCGAATTTCTTGTGTTCCGCAGCGAGTATGCCCATTCCGAGAGCGAAGCCTAAGGAGATGACATAGGCTGTTCCCAATCGCCCCATTGTCAAAGCGACGTAACTTGGAAGATTGGCAAGTTCATCTGCTGGGTAACTTGAAAAGCCTTGTTTGATTACATCGAGGCTCATCTGAGCTGCTATGAGATAAATAATTAAGAACACTGATGATAGTGCCAACACAAGCGCAATGGCTTTCTCTAAGCGAGTGTATTTCCTTAGTCTGTGAGACGTCACGACAAGAGATTTCGGCCAGTGAATGTGGTCTCCCAGATGCAACCACCTTCTTGGTCCAATTGCCTTAATCACTCCAAGTTGACCGATTCCTGAGAGGTCCAGTTTCAAGACCGGTTTGTGTGTGCCAGCTGTAGCTCGCTCCATTAATCTGTGCCATGTCAGAAAATTGATGTACACAACCGTAGCCGTGATCAAGACAAGAAGGATAGCTGAAAGAGTAATATCACCATAAACGTATGCTGCCTTGGCGAGGAAAGACCCTAATCCTGGAACCCAGTAAGTGGTGCCCGCGTACTCTATGTATTCGGCGGCTATCATGAAGAACCAGCCGTCGCACCAGGCGAGGGTTGCTCCAGAAACCAGAGCTGGAACAATAGCTGGCAAAATCACGTGCCTGACATACTTTGAGCCCTTGAGTCCAAAGCTTTGAGCTGATTCCATAACATTTACCGGTATCCCTTTCACTGCACCTAAAACACCGAAGAATATCGCCCACGCCATCGAGGTGAAAAGTAGTAATATTGCTGAGAGTTCTATTGCGAGTTCGCTTCCTTGGAAAAGCGATATAAAAAGTATGATGACTGCGGGGAAATAGCCGAGTATGGGAACGGATTGCAGCAAGTCTATGAATGGTGTTAGTATTATTGAGGCGGTTTTGTTTGTTGCAGCGAGAATGCCAAAGGAAACGCCCCAAGCCAAAGAAATCCCTAGTGTTATCGTGATTCTCAGTAGGGTTCGGAATGTGTAATATGGCAGAGATGAAATCTCAGGATTTCGAACGAAGTTCATTGCTAACCAGTAGGCAACAACGATCACGAACAGTCCAGCAATGAAGGCTATGGTTTGTCTTGCTCTTCTCAGTGTGTGTACCAGCTCGTTTGTTTTCTTTGTGTTTTGTAATCGAAACGGTTGGTTCTAAGGGCGATTTAAGAATATCGTATTGCGTTAGAAGCGGGCCCGGAGGGATTTGAACCCTCGTTCTCCGGCTCCGAAGGCCGGTGCCTTAATCCTGACTGGGCAACGGGCCCACAAATATGACAGCGTGAGTGTTGATAAAAGCTTTTTAACAGAAACTAGATTTCCTATTTGTTTTTTTCAGCCCTTACCCCTCTTGGTTTTTCCAAGCCTCGCTGTTTGTGACTGGAGTTTGAAAGTGAATGACTGAAGTCCTGTTTCTCTTAGGATGTTTTCTGGCGTCGCTTTCTTATCTTTTCTAGAGCTTTGGGCACGCCTTCCCAGCCCTGTTGTGTTTTAGCGTTGACGATTTCAAAAGCCTCTGTTGCTGTGAGACGGTTTAGTTCAAAGCCAGTGGCTTCTCTGAGGAGGTATTGAGCGGCTCGTAGGACTTCACCGTTTAGCCTTGAGTCCGCCATGTCGGCTAAGTGAACAACCAAAGCTTCGGCTGTTCTGGGTCCGATTGGTCCGTGTTGCCAACCCATATGAGCATCGACAATGTGCACAAGATTAAGGGGAAAGCCTCTGCGGATGAGTTCAGCGACTCCCAGCGTGAGATGGTCAAGGCGCTCAGCCAGAGGCGCCATTCCGTAGGTGTCGTTTTTCCTTTCAACATAGATCAAAGACTTGAAAATGTCGTGGAGAATAACTCCCGCCACAACTAGGTCCTTGTTAATCTTACCACCGTACACGCTTTTTATAGTGTCGCACATTGCCAACGCGATGTTTGTGGCTGAGACCACATGTTCAATCAAGCCGCAAGGATAACTATGATGGTGTGAAACTCCAGCTGGTGCTGATTCTAATGGTAATCCCCTGTAAGTTTTTCCCTCTATTTCGATTGTGGGATTTTCTATCAAGGCTGCGACCTTTTCTTGAAGCCCATTGTCGCGAATCTTGTCAACAATTTTCTTCAGTTGAGGATGCAAAATTCGACCTCTCCGTTGAAATTACATGCGTAGCACATTTACTTTATATTTGTTGTTTAAACATCAATCTGATTCATTTGAGGTGAAACCTGTGAGAAGAAAGAAAAGCCCGTACTTCATTGACCCAGTTAAATGCCCAAAGTTTGTTCAGAGAGAGGGTTTAGAAACAACTATTCTGACTGGTTTGCACGGTGAAAAAATGATGATGGTGTTAAACGCTACACTTCCATATCATGAGGTTCCAACGCACTCACATCCTCACGAGCAAGTGGGCATGGTCTATAGCGGCAAGGCTTTGTTAAGAATAGGCAATTAAGAGCGAATAGTCAAGAAGGGAGACTTGTATCGAATTCCAAGCAATGTGCCCCACAGCGACGTAACCATTGGTAACAACCCATTCATAATGCTCGACATCTTCCATCCAATACGTGAAGACTTTATAGAAAAAATGGAGAAACAGTTGGAAAAATCGAGCAGTAAGATGCACAGCTAAGAATCTCGCGCATAGTCTGTTTTAATGGGCGTTTGGTCCACCAAACTGTTTGGTTAATAAACTAAGAATGAATGCATACAGAAAAAGAATTGCTGAGGGGTAAGTGAGCCAGTATCCAAGCTCATATTTTGCCAGACCATATGCGTGGCTTTGAGCTTGAACCCAAACATATACCATTAGAGAAGTGACGGACAAACATGGTATTATTGGGAGAAACTGTGTCTTTCTGCCATGCCTAAACAGGGCAGTGAAACCAAAACCTAAGGTCAAAATTTGCGTCAAGAACATTGCGACAAGAACCCATGAAACTCCCAAATCAGATGGTGAAGGAGGGGAATTTGGTCTTTCCTGTGCAAACCAGTAATCATTGAAAAACCAAGTTTCACTTTTACCATACTGAACAAGTCCGATATGCGTTATCGTCGTTTTATAAGCCAAATATGTTACAGCGTAAGCTTGTTCTGGGATAATCGAATAATAGGGAACCGTGAGAAATGGAACCAAGGCTGAAACCAGAAAAATACTCCAAGCGCTGATAGTTAACACTCCGCGCGAAGTAATCCGAAAACCCTTCATTTTGCTGCCCCATCATTTCTTAAATCGAAAATGCCGTCAACATATTTAATGCTACACTTTAGAACGGAATGATAGAGCGCACGAGTCAAAGAAACGTGTAAATTGCTATTGATAAACTGATTAAAACTGCTCCAATAATCAGAAGAATTATTCCGAATGCAAACTGCTTCT
>Ga0315314_1004736_pt1 | contig 10090 bp, 11 predicted proteins | sample TDP9_MG_FD_203631 | JGI IMG/M metagenome (GOLD analysis project Ga0315314, IMG submission 203631) | Freshwater sediment microbial communities from Lake Towuti, South Sulawesi, Indonesia - TDP9 | ecosystem: Environmental > Aquatic > Freshwater > Lake > Sediment | place: Indonesia: South Sulawesi... | reverse complement strand
TCAAAGAGGAAAGGACATGGAAAGTTCTCTGAACATCTAAGGCTGATCAGAGATCAACTTGAATGGGGCATATCCCTCAGAAAAATCTTTAGAAACATAAAAAAGGAAATCCAAAGCTGGCCAGTGCTCGTTAACTTCCTAATCTTGGTTGAAACCATAGAGGTCGGTGGAGGTTCAACAACTGCCCTTGAGATATTATCTGAATACAGCGAGAAAAACAGAGACATTGAGAAAAACAAGCGTGCCATGCTTAAGCCTTACATTGTTTTATCATTCATTTGGAGCATTTTGATGGCCCTCACCGTCGTATCCATGATCTACATTCTTACCCAAATATCCTTTCCAGGCGTGACCGAAACACCCTTCATGACAATACAGTCGCAGGTTAATGTTTTCTCCGCTGGAATCATCTTTCAGTGCTGGCTCTCAGGCTTCTTCATAGGCAAAATAAGTGAGGGAACCTTCGCGGCAGGTTTCAAATATTCGGCAATGCTTATAGTTGCATCATACGCATCGCTTTTGGTTTCAGAGAAGTTCTTGATGAGTCTCGTGGTAGGGATTTTGTAGATGCCAGCTTCCTCCATAGACACTATTCTAGCTTGTTCGATTATGATCATTTTGGTCTCGTCAGCTATGGCTATTACGTCTATGACTCTACATCCAAGCTTAAACGAGCTTTCCCACAGAAATGACATCGAACGCTATCAGCAGCTTGCCAAGTATATTCTCCTAAACCCTGGAGCACCCTCCAACTGGGGAAGCATGCCAGAGGTGATTCCAAGCAGTTTTGGTTTGGCTTCGATGGACTCTCTGCATCCTTACCAGCTTGACATTGACAAGGTTTCGCGCCTAAATGGTGAAAACGCTTACTCCATAACATATCTTCAGCTTTTGGAGGCTTTTGGAGTCCGCGACGTTGCCTTGAGAATAGAAGCAGAAACCTTATTCCATGTTTCTGTAAGTTTGGTTTCAACCTCGATAGGAGAAAACGAAACGACTTACAACTTCGAAATCCTGACAAAGAAATCAGGGTTGCCAGTTTCCGCCAAGTTAAGTTGTTATGTCATTTCAAGAGACTACGTTGACAGCTTGGTTTTATCAACCTCTAGCGGAAAAGGTTCGGTAAGCTTTATCATTCCAAACTCGGCAAACGGAACAGCGCTTCTAGTATCTTTTGCAAAAATTGAAACCCAGATTGTTGCCTTCAACGTTTATTCCTTCAGCCACAATTCATCGACGCCTGAGCCAAACGGAACTTTCATGAGACTAAGCCCTTTGAATTACACGTTAAACGTGTCTTTTTCATATCCTAACGAGGAAGTTTTGAGGGCGCAAGTCTTCAGTTACAGCTATGCCTTCGAATTGACGCAGATTAGCAGAGACAACCAAACAGCGAAATATAGTCTTCCTCAACTCTTGGATTCCAGCCCAATGATAATAGTAATCACTGGATCTAACGGATCATCATCCTTCGCTGAATGGGTGTCCTATCCACAGTTGCCCATAGAGATGGGCGCCAACCTAAGTGACTTAGACGCCGCCTCAAAAATCGTTTCATTAACCTACACTGTCACCATAAACTTTGCCCTTTACGCGTTCACCATAAAATTTGTGGGGCCTAAATAGTTATGTTCGACAAAAAGGGGCAAATCAGGATGCTAGAAGCCTTTTTGGCAGTCTTAGTCATATTCTCGGCTTCAATCCTCTCCGTCAAATTTTCTCCAGCAACAAACTTTGAAAGCGAAAAATTGTTGTCGGCTTCTGGAATGCAAGCTTTGATAAAACTCGATAATAACGGCTATCTTGGAAAGTTGATTGACGAAAGGAATTGGACAGCCATCAAGGAGAATCTTGAAGTCCTGTTGCCCGCTGGTGTTTCTTACAACCTTACAGTTTATGATGATGCAATGCACCAAGTCAACGATTTTGTTATAGGCAACGGTTTGAAGGGCCAAAAGGTTGTTTCCGTTGAATATCCTTGCGCCAGTCAGAGTTCAGAGTGTCGCTTTTATCTGGTTCGGTTGCAGTTGGCCTTCGCTGGGTGAAAGAAATGAATAAAAGAAATTGTTCGGGGCAAGTTCTTCTGGTGGGTGTTCTCATAATAGCCCTGCTGTTATTGTCAACCCAACTTTATGTTTATGATTTGGGAAAAGCCGTAGAGGAAGGAAAACAGAATTCCTTTGGCGATTTCATTCTCGCCGTTAGATTGGGTTCCAAACATGTCGTAGTTGGGTCCTTGGCAAATATTTCTCAAGGAGGAACTAATCAACCTCTTGAAATTAACCTTAAAAGATTGTCTTCTTTCGTTGGGGGACTCTACCAATCCGGAAAGTGCATCCTGAATTTTACGCTTAGAGAAACTGCTCCATACTCGTCTGGCATCTGGATTTCTTGGGGAACAAATGGAGTTGGAGTTTCAGGAGCCTACGCAAACTTCACCCTCAAATTGCTGGATCGAGGGACAGACGTCAACCTAAAATACGGAATAAACATAACCACGACCCTTTTGATTCAAGGCACATACAAAGAAATGGGAGGTAACAGCAAACAAGTTAACGTTACATGCAATCTACTAAACGAAGGAAAACCCGCTTTGGCTGAGAACCTCACACTGTACTACAAGAATTTGGACGATTGGTTAACCCCGGGTCCACAGAACAACTACACCATCATGGATTATGGTAACGGAACCTATTTCATGTCCTTCGTTGCCGACATTTACTCCAGCACGGTTGAAGTGTCTGTGCACGCTTCAGACCAGAGAGGAGTAAGTGTTCAAGCCAACGTCACATGCACCGAAATTTAAACATTCTTTGTGACAGGTACAGCCAATCGATTCTGCGAAACCCTTAAATTTTGGTAACACTATTTTCAATAAAAGTGTTACCATTCCAGAGTTGATCCATATGCACATACCTGACGGCTTCCTTGATCCCCACGTTTGCGCTTTAACATATATCGTATCCTTTGTTTTTCTTTTCTGGGCACGGAGAAAAGTGAAAGCAACTTATCCCCGTGCGGTTGTTCCCCTCATCGCAATGTCAAGCGCTTTCGTTTTCGTCGCCCAGATGATAAACTTTCCAATAGCCTATGGGACAAGTGGACACCTCGTTGGCGGAACCTTCCTTGCAACTTTGCTTGGTCCCCACGCAGCGATACTAAGCATGACCATTGTTCTCCTAATACAAGCCATCTTCTTTGCAGACGGAGGGATATCTACCTTCGGAGCCAACATCCTCAACATGGCCATCATAGGAGCCTTATCCTTCTACGTTGTCAAGCTGCTCTCGGGTTCATCTCCAAGTCAAAAACGATTCCTAGCAAGCGCTTTCGCTGCCTCATGGCTTTCCGTAGTCTTAGGGGCACTGCTTTGCGGCCTCCAAATCGGCGTCTCCCCAATCTTTGCGTCGGCAGGCGGCCTGCTCGTAACAGTGCCAGCAATGCTCTTTTGGCACATAGCCATAGGCATCGGCGAAGCTGCCATAACAACTTCCCTAATTTCACAGCTTGTCCGCATTCGACCCATGGTTCTCAATGAACTCGCCATTCTAGGTTGGGATACCCGATGAGGGGTTCAGCAAAAGTGTTGCTTGCGGTAATTGTTGGCCTAGCGATACTCTTGCCCTTTGCCTCAGCTTACCCGGATGGCCTTGAAACAGTAGCTCAAAACGCGGGTATCAAGGAACCTGAGGGATTTTGGCATGGACTAATGCCCGACTACAGTCTCCCAGCTATCGAAAACCCCTATTTTTCCACGCTGGCAAGCGGAATAGCAGGAATCCTTTTAGTCCTCATTTTCACATTTCTAGTAGGCACCGCCTCTACTCGGAAAAGTTAACCACACGCACTATATTTTTGCGCGCACATGACTCCTCCACCAAAATCCATTCAACGGAAACTCGCGTGCATATGGAAAAAGAAAAATTGTTCACGAAAAGTAAATACCTAGTTAGAAAGGGTGACAACATGACGGAGAAAAAGGGGTTATTAGATTCCCTAACACACGAGGAACGGGAAAAGATTCTTCTGCGAAACTGGATGTCCCACGACGGGCACTGGTTCAGACATGTCGCGGAGGAGTTCGGACTGGAGGCAGCCAACAAGCTAAACATGCGCACCTGCAGATCCATAGGAAGAACAGACTGGTTCCGCTTGGTAAAGGCTCTGGAAATAGACAAGGTGGAAAGCCTGGAGCAATTACTCGAAATCTTCAAAGCAGCGTGGCAGCTGTATGCCCCTCCCCACATCGACGTCGACATCACCATAAAAGATGACCGAATAACAGCTCAAGTGAAAAAGTGCTTCGCCTACGAAGCCATAAAAAGCATAGGAATGGAGAAAATCTACGACTGCGGAATCTTCGAACGCATCCGCTCTTGGATGGACGCCGCCGGAGTAAAATACGAATTAGAACCACCTATCGGAAAATGCCTAAAAGCACAAGGAAAAGACTGTAGAAGAACGATAGTTCTGCACATGTAAAACTCCTGCGCGCGCAAGGATTAGGAAATAAAGATTTATAATTGACTGGAAATCCCATTATGTCCTTTAACGCCTATGAGCAGGTAATCGCATGACCACGGGTGGTTCACAGGCTTCTTCAAAGACAAGGTTCTCCGCTGTTGACATAATGCTGCTAGGGATGAGCTTTGTTTGGGGCATAAATTTTTCCGTGGTTAAAACCGCGTTAACAGATTTATCCCCCTTAAGCTTTAATTCGCTTCGCTTTGGTTTGGCTTCGCTGTTTATATTGGCCTTGCTGTGGGTTATCGAGCGGGATCTTAGTTTTCGTAGAGAAGACATAGGCCGTCTAGTCTTGCTGGGGTTGATCGGAAACACCGCCTATCAGCTCTTGTTTATTAACGGTATAGATCTCACAACTGCGAGTAATTCTTCTCTAATCTTGGCTACTACCCCAATTTTTGTGGCTCTCTTAAGCTCGGTTTTAGGTGTAGAAAGGCTGGAACGGAAGGTTTGGCAAAGCGTCATACTCTCATTTTTTGGAATCCTCTTAATTGTGCAAGGCACTGGAAGAACGCTAACCATGACGGATCAGAGCTGGATAGGAGACCTTCTCATATTAGCGGGCACAATTTGCTGGTCTACATACACAGTGCTATCCAAGCCACTACTCCAGCGGTATACCCCTCTTAAACTAACAACCTTAACTATGATCATGGGAACACTGCCGCTGGTTCTCGTTTCAACTCCTTCCTTAAAAGAGCAAAACTGGAGTTCCGTTTCGTTGCAAGGATGGCTGTGCCTCATCTACTCCTTCTGTTTTGCCATAGCCATCGGCTACGTAATATGGTATACAGGAGTAAGCCGAATTGGCAGCGCTAGAACTGCCCTTTACTCGAATTTGGTAACAGTTATAGCCGTAGCTGTGGCGTGGCTTTTCTTGTCTGAGAGGATGAATCTGCTTCAGGTTCTAGGTGCAGTGCTGGTTTTTATCAGCTTATATTTAGCTAGGAGACCATCAACGGAAACTGGTAATAATAAGCGTCAACGATAACTATTAGAATATTGCAACGACAATTCAGTAGGGGCCTAGTTCTTTTTTGAATGCCTCACAAAGGTTTCTTCCCCAATTATCTATGGCTTCCAACTTTCCAAGGAAGAACCTGAGTACAGGTGGTTCATATACAAATTTTAGCCCTTTTATTAAATCTCTGTGCTTATATAGCCAGTTTATTCTGTCAACTGCATATTCAATGTGCGACATTGTATAAACTCTCCTTGGGATGGCAATCCTTGTGAGTTCTAAATCAGAAAGAACCTCATTTCCTTCTTTATCTCTATCCATTGATATGGTTCCTCTTTCCATACTCCTTATCCCCGATGTTATGTAAAGTGCGGCTGTCAGGGCTCCTGCCGGATATTGTGTTTGCGGAACATGTGGCAAAAACTTCTTTGCATCTAAATGGCAAGCTAATCCACCTGGTGGCGTAACCACTGGAATTCCTGTTTCAACAAGTCTCTTAACAAAATATTTTATTTGCTCTATTGTACAACCCGCAACATCAGGGTCAACCATTTCTCTTACTCCAACCGCCATCGCACCGATTTCTCTCATAGACATGCCACCATATGTAAAGAAGCCCTCATATACCGGAAGCCATGGTTTTATCTTTTCAAAGAGCTCTTCATTATTTGTTGCTATAAAACCGCCTCTAACGCATGTATTTTTCCTTCCGCTCATATAGAATAAATCAGCAAAGCTGCAAATCTCTTTAACTATTTCTGCAACAGTTTTATTCTCATACCCCTTTTCTCTCTGTTTTATAAGATAGGCATTTTCACAGATTAGACTTCCATCTAATACCAGAGGAATAGCGTATTCATTGCAAATCTGCCTAATTTTCTCCAAATTTTCCATTGAGAAGGGTTGTCCACCGAGTAAATTAGTTGTCGCCTCCATCCGAACAAAGGGTATTTTGTCTCTACCATGTTTTTTGATGGTATTCTTCAACTTTTGCGGATCCATATTGCCTTTGAAGGGGTAACTGCTTTTGGTCTTCAATGCTTCGTCGGTGTAAATTTCCAAGCATACTGCCCCTATGAGTTCAATATGTGCTTTAGTGGTGGTAAAATGGTAGTTTGTAGGGATAACATCACCTGATTTGGCGAATACTTTTGTTATTAGATGCTCTGCTGCCCTTCCTTGGTGAACGTTCATTACGTATTTGTACCCTAAAACGTCTTCTACTGCCTCAGCAAATTCGTAAAAAGTCATACTGCCAGCGTAGGCATCATCGGCTTTTATCATACCCGCGAATTGGTTATCACTCATAGCGTTTACGCCACTATCAGTAAGCATATCGAGAAATATGTCCTTGGTTTTGAGCAAGAATGTATTGTAACCTGCCTCTTCTATAGCTTTAAGCCGCCCTTCTACAGGTGTCAACCAAATTTTTTGCACCATTCTCGCTTTGTACATTTCTATAGGTATTTCTTTACCTGTAGATAATTTCATAGATGTTTAACACCACTTCTCTTTTTCTGCTTCGGTAACTTTCTAAGAACCCGGTTAAACAATAATCTTATGGTTTTACATAAGCCACCTTGGCTTTCCTTCAAGATATTCTGTCAGAAACTTCGCGAACTCGCGGCTAGACGAACATAGCGCCAAGACTTCCTCGTCCACCAAAACTTCCACCGAGTTGGCGACAGCCTTAGAAATCAATTCGGCTACGCCAACACGTCTCCCGCCATCTCCCAATTTTTCAAGCAGCAAGTCCACCACGTCCGTGTACTTCCGTTTTATTTCAACCACCCAACGTCCTGCTTCTATGCGCGGTCCAGAAATCGTGTGCGCTGCTCCAAGGTGTTTTCGCAAAAACTTTTCACATTCAACTCTCTTTCTGAGGGGAGGTCCCAGATGCTTTTTTATGGGTGGAAGAAGGCGCCTCTCAACCTCAAAAAGGAACATGTTAAGGTTTTCTTCGTCGCTCCAGACACAGTCGCGCATAACAGTGAAGTCGTGTTGTTGAAGCATTTTCCGCAGCGACCTCTTGGACTTGTAAAGCTGACCCCACAGAACATCTGGCACCGCGTTAACTTTTCCAAACTTCACAAACACAATGGTTGAACCACGAGTTTTTATGGCTTGAACAAGGCTTTCGGCGTCTAGGGCTCTTATCTCCCGTGGATAGAAGAATTTTGAATGCGGAGTTTTGAGAAACGCCCTGGCTGCAGCAATAAGTTCATCTAGCTTTTCTTTTCTAACAGCCGCAGCAGCGTTTCTTCCCTTGTCGATGGGGTCCACCATAACCAGGGGCTCTTCAAAAATCTTCTCCACTTCTTTCTCTCTCCCCCTGTAATATCCCTCGTAATCAATAATCCACCTTTCCTTCCAGTCCGCAACTGACCTCAGAACCTCGATGAACGACCCATAGTTGAGGACTAGGAGCTCACATAGGTATCCGCTGAAGCCTCCAACCTTTATTTCAGCTCCATAAACACCGATACCCTTCATGAGCCTTTTCAGAAGCCTAACCTCCCCACACATTCTCTGGTCCAGCAGAGGCTTCACGTAATCGGTGTGGAAAGGCGTCCTATCCGTGGCGCTAATCCATTCGCCGCGCTTCACCCGATAGCACGGAACGATGTTCACTCGTACCTTGTCGATTATGGCCTCAAGATAGGGATGCTCCGCAAACCTTTCAACCTGTTTAAAACCTTCAGTGGCCTTTCTTGCTATTTCTAGGCAAGTGGTTCCAAAGGCTTCGCGGGGTATGGTGACTGGCACACGCATGAAGATGTCGATGTCTGGCTCCTCGCTGAGCCAAGTATCCTTCGCAACGGAACCCTCTACCCTAACCTCAGCCTCTACTCCAGCTTCCTTGGCTGCCGCAGCCACCTTCTTCACTAACTCCTCAGCTAACACGAGAATACGCTTTCTTCTTTCTTGGCTCGGAGTGACTTTTTTCAAAACGTCGGCACAAATATTTTCAAGGACTGAAGTCATAAGCATCACTGGATTTTCTGTGCAGCTAGCCGCCGCGAACCTCTCTTAAGGTCGTGTAAATGGGGCCTTTCGGTGTCAAAACGCTTTTTTTAAGCCTTAAATAGTCAGCCTTAATGATGCCAAACTCGTAATCTGCCAAGTCCTCAACACATTTGATGAGTTCGGCTTTGTGCCTTCCAGTTTTTACTCGAGCTATCGTTAGATGGGGGCTGAAGCCTTTAGGGTCCGGCTTGAAGCCAAGCTTTCTGAGGCGAGGCTCTAACTGGTTAAAGATATCCATAAGGTCGTCAGCGCCCTTTCGAATTCCAGCCCAAACAACGCGGGCGTATTTTAAGCTTGGAAAGGCTCCTAAGCCTTTTAGCTCTATTTCAAAGGGAGAGAAGGAAATTTTCTTCATTTCTTCGTGGATGGAGTCAACCATGGGCGCGGATATGTTTCCTAGGAACCTCATGGTCACATGGATGTTTTGAGGCTTAACCAGTTTCAAATCTGCGCCAGTGTTCATGAGCATGTTTTGAGCCTCTGACAGTCGTTTAAGCACCAGTTCACTGTCAATATCGAAAGCAATAAAGCTTCTAATGGTCTCAGACATGACAAGCCCTCTTGCTAATTCTCGTAAATCTATTTAATTTATTCTTCATACACACCATCTTAATAACTTTCAACCCAAGCATTAACTAGGGGCAGAGAGCCCAGTGAATAGAGAAGACACTGCAATGAAAGAAAAGATTGTTATTGGTGTAGCTGGAATGCCCGGCGCCGGAAAGGCTACTGTTAGAGAGATAGTTCAGCAAATGGGCTATCCAGCCGTGGTAATGGGAGACGAAATCAGAGACGAGGCTAAACGAAGGAAACTGAAGCCTACGCCAGAAAATCTGGGCACCCTTATGCTCAAACTTAGAGAGGAAGAAGGCCCAGCTGCTGTAGCCAAGCGATGCATCCCCAAAATGGAGAAAGCAGAGGGGAAAGTGGTCATTGTCGAGGGCATCCGAAGCCTGCATGAGGTAGAAGAATTCAAGAGAAGGTTTCCAAATTTTATCCTCATCGCCATTCATTCATCGCCCGAAACAAGATTTCGACGACTATTTCAAAGGAGGCGAAGCGATGATCCAAAGGGCTGGGAAACCTTTATGGAACGGGATTTGCGGGAGCTCGGCGTTGGCCTTGGATCAGTTATCGCAACAGCCGATCACATGATCGTGAACGAGGGGACAAAGGCTCAATTGAAAAGCAAAACTCGTGAAGTCTTGAAGGAGGTGCTAGGAAAATGGATGAAGTAGACGTTCACGTAGAGGTTGAGGTCAATCCCACCGAGGACCATGAAAAGGTGAGGAGGGCTGTGGAAAACATCTTTGGAAGCGTTGAGTTTGAAGCTAAACCCCACGGGCGGGAAAGCCTACTCATAGCGAAGACAAAGGGCATCGACGGACTCACTAAGCTCTACAATTTGCTACGCAGAGAAAGGATTCGCGACGCTGCCCGAGGCGTATTATTTGATGGACTAGGCGAGAAGTCCATAGTTTTCTACCTGAACAAACAAGTAGCTTATGCAGGGCACATTTCATTTTCGAAACCAGTGGCAGAATCGCCCTTAGGACCCATTAAAGTTCAAATCCGCTG
>Ga0315314_1004735_pt1 | contig 10091 bp, 7 predicted proteins | sample TDP9_MG_FD_203631 | JGI IMG/M metagenome (GOLD analysis project Ga0315314, IMG submission 203631) | Freshwater sediment microbial communities from Lake Towuti, South Sulawesi, Indonesia - TDP9 | ecosystem: Environmental > Aquatic > Freshwater > Lake > Sediment | place: Indonesia: South Sulawesi... | reverse complement strand
ACCTGCAGCTTTAGCAGCTTGCTGGCCCCGGGCACGCGCTCGGCCCGGCGCACTTCGCCCACCCGCATATCAACTTTGGCGAAGTCATCAATCGTAATCCACCCCTGCTCCTCTGCTGTCACCGGCGTTTCTCCTTTCACGGCCGAGGTAATATCTACTCCCTCATCCACAAGCGCCTCTTCCAATTCCTCCATCTTGGCAATGGCAGCCGCCTTATCCACGCGCGGATAGATGGGCTCGACCTGACCCAAGCGTGTGCCCGTGGGAAGTTGCCCCCAAGCTAAGTCGCTGAGTGGGTAGCGGCTCACGCTACCCTCTAAGCCCAACTGCTGCCAGACGCGCTCGCTGCCTTCCGGAATGGCCGGATAGAGCAACACCGTGGCGATGCGCAGGCCTTCCGCAGCGGTCCAGAGCACGGTGGCCAAGCGGGCCCGCTTGTCAGGGTCTTCTACCAGCGCCCACGGCTCCGTTTCTACTAAGTACTTGTTGAGGGCGGCGATCAATTCCCAGGCTGCCTCCAGCCCGCGGGAGAAGTCGTAGCAATCAAAGGCTTGGCGAAAGGCGGTGATGATGCGCGTGGCCACGGCGGCCACTAACTGCTCTTGTTCTGTCTGCTCCGCGCCGGCTGAGGGATAGGGAATCTCACCCTTGAAGTAGCGCCCTATCATCGTCAACGTGCGTGCGGCCAAGTTGCCATAGTCGTTGGCCAGGTCGCTGTTATAGCGGGTGACAAGTGCTTCGTAGCTGAAGTTGCTGTCTTGCCCGAAAACTACCTCGCGGAGCAGATAGTAGCGCAGCGCGTCTGTTCCCAATACCTCCTGAATTGGTTCGGCATGCACCACATTACCGCGCGACTTGCTCATCTTGAGCTGCGCGAAGAGCAGCCAGCCGTGCGCATAGACTGTTTTCGGCAGCGCCAGGCCCGCAGCCATCAGGAACGCTGGCCAATAGACAGCATGAAAGCGCAGGATCTCCTTGCCCACCAGTTGCAGCTCGGCTGGCCACCACTGAGAAAAATCCTCCTCGGCGGGGCCGCTGGCGCCGTAGCCGATCCCGCTTAAGTAGCCGGTCAAAGCATCGAACCAGACGTAGAAGACGTGCCCGTCTTCGGTGGGCATGGGAATGCCCCAACGCAGGCTAGTGCGAGAGATGGAGAGGTCGCGCAGGCCACTACGTACGAAAGCGATCACCTCATTCCGCCGGGTCTCAGGCTGGATGAACTCCGGATGCGCTTCGTAGTGCGCGAGCAAGCGTTCCTGGAAGGCAGAAAGCTTGAAGAAATAATTTTCCTCCCGAATCAGCTCCGTGGGCCGGCCACATTCCGGGCAGAGGCCACCGGGCTGCGGTTCAGAGACGTAGAGTTCGTCGAAGGCGCAGTATTGGCCTTCATAGTCGCCTTTATAGATCACACCTGCCTGCTGTGCCGCCTGAAAAATCTTCTTCACCGCCTGGGCGTGGTGCGCTTCGGAAGTGCGGATAAAGCGGTCGTAGTTGAGCCCCAGCCGCTGCCAGAGCTTTTGGTACTCGCCAGCAATATGGTTGACAAACTCCTGCGGCGCCACCCCAGCCGCCCGCGCTGACCGCTCCACCTTCTGCCCATGCTCATCCGTGCCCGTCAGAAAGCAAACCGCATCACCCAACAGTCGCCGGTAGCGCGCGATAGTGTCCGCGGTGACGGTAGTGTAAGTGTGACCGAGGTGGGGAGGGGCGTTAACGTAGTAGAGTGGCGTAGTCAGGTAGAACTTGGCCATCTTAGCTTGACTCGCCCTGCTGCTTGCGAAAGTAGAACTGTGCTTCGGCCAGGACTTGCTTGAGCGGCAGCGAGTGCTCCCGCGCAATCCGCTGGCAGTCTTCAAATTCCGGAGCTACATTCAGCACACGCCCGTTCAGCTTGGCCAGCTTCATCCGCACCTGTCCTAGCGGGGTCTCAACGCTAACAATCTCTCGCTCTAACATTCGCCGCCGCGCTTCGTAGATGCGCACGCCGATGGTGGTGGTCTGCCGGAACACCAGCTCTGATAAGGCTCCAACACGCTCCGGCGGACAGATCACCGAGAGCAAAACTCCCGGCCGGTTCTTCTTCATCTGCACCGGAGTGAAGAAGACGTCCAGCGCGCCGGCCGCTAGGGCCTGCTCGACAAAGTAGCCGCCCAGCAGCGGGCTCATATCATCCAGATTCGCTTCCAGTACAGCCACACTATCCATGTCGGCTGCTACCCCGCGCTCAGCACTCTCGCCCACAAACACGCGCAGCACGTTCGGCATATCTAGCAAGAGTTGCGCGCCCGCACCGTAGCCCACTGCGGCCAACTTCATCGGCGGCAGCGCCCCGTAGCTCTGTGCAAGCGTAGAAGCGATGGCCGCTCCCGTCGGTGTAACCAACTCGGCCTGCACCCCAGTCGAATAGATTGGAACCCCTTGCAGCAAGGCGGCGGCTGCCGGCGCCGGCACCGGGAAGGTGCCATGCACGCTCTTGACGATGCCGCCACCGACGTTCAACGGCGACGAGATGATCTGCTCGATGCCTAGTCCTTCAACGCCGACACACGCCCCTACAACGTCCAGGATGGAATCCATGCCGCCTAATTCGTGAAATTGCACATCGTCCTTCGCGCAGCCGTGAATGCGGCTCTCAACTTCCGCCAAGCGGTCAAAGATCATCTCCGCCCGCGTCTTCACTGCATCGCTCAGGCCGCTGCCCCGAATCAATTCCCGGATCACTCTCCAGGTACGCTGCGTTTCGCCTTGGCTGATGTCGAAGGTCAGTTTGGTTGCGGTCAATCCACCGCGCCGCACACGCGCCGTGGTAAGGTTCCAACCCGCGAGCTTCAGCTTGCGTAATTCGGCTTCGAGCGTGGCGGCGGGTAAACCGGCGTCCACCAACGCCCCCAGCAGCATATCGCCACTAATCCCCGCGAAGCAGTCGAGATAGCAGAGTTTCATCGTGATACTGCAGCCGCGACTAACGTCGGCAGGAGCTCACCCGCCTTGCCATAAAAGCTAGCATCAGCCACGGCAGAGATGGGTGTCTCCTCCAGATTGATTTCAACCACGCGCGCCCCAGCTTGCTTCGCGACCAGCGGCAAGGAGGCTGCCGGATGTACCACCGCCGAGGTGCCTACGACCAAGAAGACCTGCGCCCGCTTGGCCGCCGCAAAAGCCTGCTCCAGCACTATCGCTGGCAGTGCTTCGCCGAACCAGACCACTCCGGGTCGCAGTAGCCCGCCGCAGGCACACTTTGGCGGCAGCGCGGGCAGAGGCACGGCGCAATTCTTCTCTTCCCGCCCGCAGCGTACGCAGCGTAACAGCCAAATGTCGCCGTGCAGGCGGAGCACGTTGCGACTGCCAGCCTGCTCTTCAAGACCGTCCACATTTTGCGTCAGCAAGGCAAACTCCGCCGTGCGCTGCTCAAGTTGCGCCAGGGCCACATGTGCGGGGTTAGGCTGCGCGCGAGCAATTACCGAGCGCCGCCAGTCGTACCATTCCCACACCAGTTCTGGGTCGCGCGCAAATGCCTCCGGCGTCGCTAACTCTTCCGGCCGGAACTGTCGCCAGAGTCCGCCCGGGCCGCGAAATATCGGTACTCCGCTTTCCTGCGAAAGCCCGGCGCCAGTCAAAACTGCCACCGCGCCGGCGTTCGCTAACCATCTCGCTGCGGTTTCGAGCGTCTCTGCCATAGGCCTCCGCGCGCAGGAGACGATTTACTATAACACAAACCGCACTTTTTCTTGGCTGCACGCAATGAGGCCCGGTTATAAAGTAGGCTATTCCAACAGTGAGGTTGCGTTGACAGGGTAGGGCAAATGTGCTACGTTGCGATAAAGTTCAAGCGCTGAGGTGGTTAGACGCTGGCCAACTAGCGTTGAGGGAACGCCATGAACATTGATGAGTTGCTGCGCATCGCCGTCGAGAATAAAGCTTCCGACCTTCATCTCAAGGTGGGCAACTACCCATACTTGCGCGTCGACGGTCGCCTTGCCCCACTCACCGACCAGCCCCGCATCACCCCGGAAGACATGCTCTCCATGGCCTTTAGCATGATGACCAACCGCCAGAAGCAAAAGTTCAAGGAGACCGCAGAACTAGACATGGCCTATGGGGTGGCTGGCCTGGGACGCTTCCGGGTCAACATCTTCCAGCAGCGTGGGAACGTGGGCATGGTGTTGCGCGTGATTCCGACCAAGATTAAGTCCGTGGACGAGCTGCACCTGCCTAAGGTACTGGATAAAATCTGCGACGAGCAGCGCGGGCTAGTACTGGTGACAGGCACCACCGGCAGCGGCAAATCCACCACCTTGGCCGCGATGGTGGATCGTATCAACTCCACCCGCGCCGACCACATCATCACTATCGAAGACCCGATCGAATTCTTGCACCGGGACAAGAAGGGGTTTGTCAACCAGCGCGAAGTAGAAGTGGACACGGCCAACTTCTCTACGGCGCTGCGGGCGGCCCTGCGCCAAGACCCCGATGTCATCCTGGTGGGCGAGATGCGCGACCTGGAAACCATCTCTACCGCGCTGCTGGCCGCCGAGACTGGCCACCTCGTGCTCTCCACCTTGCATACCCTGGACGCCACCGAAACCATCCAGCGCATCATCGCCGTCTTCCCTCCCCCAGAGCAGAAGCAGATTCGGCTCCAACTGGCGGCCACGCTGAAAGCCATCATTTCGCAGCGGCTAGTAAGCCGGGCCGACGGCGCCGGGCGGGTGCCGGCGGTGGAGATCTTGATCGCTACGGCTTACATTCGTGATTGCATTATCAACCCCGAAAAGACGCGCTTGATCCGCGACGCCATCGCTGCGGGCACCTCCCAGTACGGAATGCAGACTTTCGACCAGTCAATCTACGACCTCTACACCGGCGGCTTGATCACCTACGAGGAAGCCCTGCTGCGAGCCTCCAATGTGGATGACTTCAAGCTGCGCGTGCAGGGCATCCGCTCGGCGGCCGATGCGGCGCGCGAAGACATGGAGCGCGCCATGAGCGATTTTGAGCGTGGTGGTTCGCGGTAGGCGCCCTTACGCCCGGCCCCGGCGGCGCCGACCAAAACAACTCGCCCAGTCTCAGCTTTATGAATTCGCGCTGAATTCCCTCGCCCGCCGCTCCCAATCCATTGCGGAATTGCGTCAACGGCTCGAGCGCCGGGCGCTGGAACCAGAAGCCGTGGGGCGCATCCTGAGTCGCTTGCAGGATGCTGGCCTGCTCGATGACCGCCGCTTTGCTCTGCACTATGCTGCCTACCGTGCTCGCCGCTTTGGCCGCTATCGTATCCGGCGCGAGTTGCGCCGCAAGGGAGTCCCCGAAGAGTTGATCGAGCAGGCACTGGCTGAGGTCTTCCCGGAGGAGAAAGATGAACTGGCGCTGGTACGGGCACGGCTGGCGCGGCGGCTGCGCGGAAAAGCACGCCCGTACTCGCAGAAAGTGTTGCACGCAGCTTACCAGAGTTTATTGCGAGCTGGTTTTTCCTCGGCCATAATATTGCGCGAGCTGGCGTGCTATCGCCAGGCCTGCCTGCAGTAGGCAGGCCCCGCAGGATGCGGGGTAGTCACCGAAACCAGGAGTGACCGCGCAGGCTGTATGACCGGAAACGAGATTCGCCAATCCTTTCTCGACTTCTTCGCCCAGCGCGGCCATCGCCTCGTACGCTCCAGCTCGCTCCTGCCGCACGCTGACCCCACCCTGCTCTTCACTAACGCTGGCATGAACCAGTTCAAAGATGTCTTCCTCGGGCTGGAAACACGCGACTACAGCCGCGCCGTCTCCGCACAGAAGTGCCTGCGCGCGGGCGGCAAGCACAACGACCTGGAAAACGTCGGCCGCACCCTCCGCCACCACACCTTCTTCGAGATGCTAGGGAACTTCTCCTTCGGCGACTACTTCAAACGCGAAGCCATCGCCTATGCCTGGGAACTGGTTACCCGGGTGTGGAAGCTATCCCCAGACAAGCTCTATATCACCGTCTTTCAGGACGACGAGGAAGCGTTTGACCTTTGGCAGAAAGAAGCTGGCCTACCAGCCGCACGCATTGCTTGCCTGAGTGAAGAAGAAAACTTCTGGGCGATGGGGGACACCGGGCCTTGCGGCCCCTGCTCGGAAATTCAGTACGACTTTGGCCCCGCGGCCAGCGACCTGGGCCACAAGGATTGCCGCTTCCCCTGCGATTGTGGCCGCTACGTAGAGCTGTGGAACCTGGTCTTTATGCAGTTCAACCGCGATACGAGTGGGCGGCTGACGCCGCTGCCGAAACCTTCGATTGACACCGGCCTGGGCTTGGAACGCACCGCCGCCGCGCTCCAGGGGAAGATTAGCAACTACGATACCGACCTCTTCCAGCCCTTGATGGCGCGCGTGGCGGAAATGACAGGGATAAGCTACGGGCGGCCGCAGGCCTCTGAGCGCACTGGTGCTGCCTTACGCATCATCGCTGACCACAGCCGCGCCGCTGCCTTTCTGGTAGCTGATGGCGTACTGCCGGCGAACGAAGGCCGTGGCTACGTGCTGCGCAAAATCATTCGCCGCGCCATTGACCACGGGCGGCGCTTGGGGCTGGAGCGGGCCTTCCTGTTTGAGCTGGTTGGCCAGGTAGCAGAAATGATGCGTGACTCTTATCCCGAAGTGCTGGAGTCCATTCAGCGTGTCGCTACCGTGGTCAAGGGCGAAGAAGAAAAATACGCCCGCTTGGTGATTCCAGGACTGGAGAATTTCAAGCGCTTCTTCGAAGCGCAGCAGCGGCGGATATTAACCGGCGAAGACCTTTTCTACGCCTACGGCACGCTGGGGCTGCGCCCGGACTTCATTGAAGACTGGGCTTCTGGTCAAGAGCTGACCATTGACCCTCACGCCCGCGTGGAAATGGACCATCTGCTGGAGAAAGACCGGGAGCGGGCTAAGGCCACCTGGAAGGGGGTCAGCAAAGAGGTCGCCAGCCCGGCTTACCAGCAGTTGGCAGAAAAGCAGCGCACGGAATTTGTCGGCTATTCGCAAACAACCGCCACAGGTTGTCGGATTGTAGGCATCGTGTCCCGCCAAGGCCTAGTGGATGACCTTCCTGCGGGCGCTGAAGGTGAGGTAGTGCTCGACCGTACCCCATTTTACGCCGAAGCTGGCGGCCAGGTGGGCGACACCGGGGTCTTGCTGGCTTCTGACACTAACGAAGAACTAGCGCTGGTGCGTGACACTTACTATCCCCTGGCTGGGCTGATTAGCCATAAAGTGAAAGCCAAACAGACGCTACGCGTGACCGCCCCGGTGACTGCGGTGGTCAACGCGGGGGCTCGCGCGGCCACCAAGCGCAACCATACGGCCACGCATCTGCTACACGCCGCCCTGCGGGCGGTGTTAGGGCCGCACGTCAAGCAGGCTGGTTCGCTGGTGGCTCCTGACCGCTTGCGGTTTGACTTCACGCACTACGCCCCGCTTGACCCTGAGGAACTGGCCGAAATCGAGCGGCTGGCGAATGACTATATCCTGTGCGACCTGCCGGTAACGGAAGCGCGGATGGACCTGGAGGCGGCCTTAGCCAGTGGCGCGCTAGCTTTCTTCGGCGATAAGTACCCAGAGAAGGAGCCGCGAGCTCTGCGGCGGTACCCACGTTGCCCGCACCGGGGAAATTGGTCTGCTCAAACTTATCTCGGAGTCGAGCATCGCTGCCGGTGTCCGCCGCCTGGAAGCCATCACCGGCACCGCCGCATTTGGGCATTATCAGCAAGCAATCGCCACGCTCCAGCAGGTGGCTGCATTGTTGAAAACAACGCCGAGTGAAGTAGTCGAGTCAGTTGAGCGCGCCTTAAGCCAAGCTAAGTCAGCGGAGAAACAACTGGAAAGCCTGCGCCACCGCGTGGCTCACGCCCAGGTGGAGGAACTGCTTGCCCGGCGGCTACGCCGGGTGAAGGACGTACCTGTGCTGGCCGCGCGCGTGGAGGAGGTTGACCGCACGACCCTACGGGCGTTGGTGGATACTCTGCGGCAGAAGCTCGGTTCCGGAGTCATTGTGCTGGGCACAACCACCAATGGCAAAGTGGCGCTGATTGCCGCCGTCACGAAAGACCTGACCAAGAGACTGCATGCGGGCAAGATTGCCCAGGCGGTGGCCGCGCGCGTCGGCGGCAGTGGTGGCGGCAGTGCCGAGTTGGCCGAAGCCGGCGGCAAAGAGCCCGCACAGTTGGTAAACGCAATTGATGCAGTCTACGCTATTGTGGAAAAAATGCTTTGACCCCAGCAACCTGTGTTATACTTTGAAGGCGCTGGAAACGTTCCTGCCTGAAAAGCTGCGATGGGCTCGGGGCAGGTTGGCTGCGGGTTCTGGGTCTCCTGCCTCCCTAATGCAGTTTCTACGAAAAATGAGCTACCTCGCTGGCACGCTGGCGGCTAGCGTTCTTTTGCTGGGGGTAATCTCTGCCCACGCCGAAATTATTGCCTATGTGGACGCACATGGTCGGCGCGTCTTCATCAACGAGCAAGAACAGGCGACCCGGGAGCAGCTCGACCCAGCAGTTGCCGCGCGGTTGATGGCGCAGCGGCGGGCCTGGCTGCCGGGGATCGATACTCACATTAGCCAGACTGCAAAGCGCCATGGCGTTGACCCAAAGCTCGTCAATGCCATCATCGAAGTCGAATCGGGCTGGGATGCCTGGGCGGTCTCGCGCAAAGGCGCAGTGGGTCTGATGCAGCTATTGCCCGAGACTGGCCGCCGCTTCGGCGCCCGTAACCTTCTCGACCCGAAGCAGAACATCACCGCCGGTATCCGCTACCTGCGTTTCCTGCTCGACCGATTCAACGGTAATCTCGAGCTTTCCCTGGCCGCCTACAACGCTGGCGAGAACGTCGTCGAAGAACTGGGCGAAATTCCACCCTACCCCGAAACGCTGAGGTATATCGAGCGCGTGACCGCGCTCCACAAAGGCTCAGCCAGTCACCGGTCACGCCCGCGTGGGCCTGAGCCGGGGCGCATCTATCAGGAGCGAGACGCTAGCGGACGGATTGTTTATGTGAACTTTTAGGTTTTTCCCACACTTATGTGGGAGGAAACTCCGGGAGAAATAGCCAGACACAGTGCGGTTGAAGGGCGCAGGCGGCAGAACACACGCCCAGGTAGTTTGGTTGGGGCTCATCGCCTCCTTCCTTCTCTCCCCTTCGCTCAACCTGGCCGTCGCTCAACAGAGCCGAGCAGAGCGCACCCGCATCGGCAAGCAGCAATTCGAGCGCGCAGAAAAGCTCCGCGCGGCCGTGGAAGGTGAGCCGCGGGCAGGGCGCAGCCCTGAGGACTACCTGAAAGCCATTCGTACTTACCGCCGCGTCTATGACATCGCTCCATTCACCACGACCGCCGCTCGCGCCTTGCAAGCTATGGCTGAGCTTTACCAGCAAATGGGGCAGCAGTTCACCGCCAACTATTTTCAGGAAGCCATTGATACCTATCGGCTGCTCCTGCGCGAATACCCTTACGGCACCCACCGCTACGAGGCGCTATTCACTATCGCCCAGATTCAGTGGGTGGACCTCAAGGACCTCAAAGCGGCCCAGGCCAGCTTTGAGGAATACCTGAAGCTCTACCCTAAATCCAAACAGGCGGCCAAGGCGCGCCAAGCAATCAAAGACATCCAGCACGAGCTAGCACAGGCGGAAGCCGCCAAAGCCGCCCCACCAACAGCCCCAACTCAGCGCGTGCAGGTGAACAACATCCGCTACTGGAACGCCGCCAACTACACGCGTGTGGTCGTTGACCTTGAGGGCGAGGTTCGCTACCAGGGAGCACGCATCCCCGACCCCGACCGCATCTTCTTCGACCTCTTCAACACTCAGCTTAACTCCCCGCTGGTTGGCAAGACCTTCGACATTCAGGAAGGCCTACTAAAAAAGATTCGTGTAGCAGAGAATCAATCCGGGGTCACCCGTGTGGTGCTGGAAGTCAACTATGCGGACGACTATTCCGTCTTCTCGCTCCCCAATCCCTTCCGACTGGTGGTGGACGTCCGCGGCCGCGCTAAGCCAGCAAGCGCAGAGAAAGCTGAGGCCACAGAGAAGAAGGCAGCCGCCGCCACTCCCGCCGTGCTCCCACAGCCACCCAGTGCCCCCAAGCCTACGCGGGA